>Ga0224558_1003952_pt1 | contig 11907 bp, 10 predicted proteins | sample 714S32024metaG_FD_180682 | JGI IMG/M metagenome (GOLD analysis project Ga0224558, IMG submission 180682) | Peat soil microbial communities from Stordalen Mire, Sweden - 717 S3 20-24 | ecosystem: Environmental > Terrestrial > Soil > Wetlands > Peat | place: Sweden: Norrbotten County, Stordalen... | reverse complement strand
ATTGCCGAAATCCGTAATGTAGCCGCCCGCGTAATCCGAGAAGACCCGGTAATTGGTGAGGAAGCGCATCCGGTTGAAGGGCGCCCGGGGCGATGGCCCGAGGTAGAAATCCCAGTCGAGCCCGGCAGGCGGATCGGAGTCCGGAACTTTTTGCTGGACGTTGGGAGCGATGTTCCCGCTGTTCCACACACGCACGAGGGAGACATCGCCGATCTCGCCCGACTGGACCATGCGCGCCGCCTCGGCGATGTGCGGCGCCGACCTGTGTTGGGTGCCCGGGTAGAGAATCCGCTTCGTGCGCCGGGCGGCCTCCACCATGGCGCGCCCTTCGCGAATGGTGAGCGCGAAAGGCTTCTCCACGTAAACGTGCTTGCCTGCTTCGAGGCCCAGCACCGTGGCAATGGAGTGCCAGTGATCGGGAGTGGACACCATCACGGCATCCACTTCCTGGATCTCGAGCACCCGGCGAAAGTCGCGCAGCGTTTTCGCGCGGCCGCCGGCCAGATCTTTCGAAGCGCGCTCCGCGTTGGGATCGTACACGTCGCAGGCCGCCAACAGCTCCGTGTTAGGCGCCTGCAACAAGCCGCGCATGACCTGCCGGCCGCGCCCTCCACAACCGATCAGTCCCACGACGACACGGTCGTTTGCGCCAAAAACCCTGCTTGCGGAAAGAGCCGTCCACGCCGTGGCTGCCAGGAAATCACGCCGTTCCATAAAGTCCTCCGGAGATCCTCTATTATTGTAGACCGCTACCAAGAGATCGAAATTTCCTGCTTTATCGATTCTTGCCCAGTTCTCTGCGCTTTCTGGCCCAGTCTTCCTTATTCACCTGGCGGGCGCGGCCTACCCCCAACGCGTCCGCGGGGACCTCGTTGGTGATCACGGACCCGGCCGCGACATAAGCGCCGCCGCCGATTTCGACCGGCGCGACCAGCGTGGAATTGCTGCCGATGAAAGCCCCCGCGCCTATCTTAGTGGCGTGCTTGCGGGTTCCATCGTAGTTGCAGGTGATGGTGCCCGCCCCGACGTTCACTCGCGCGCCGATTTCGGAATCGCCCAGGTAGGCAAGGTGCATGGCTTTCGATCCGGCGCCTAGGCGGGTCTTCTTGAGTTCCACGAAATTGCCGACATGCGCCCCGGCGGCGACGTGATTCTCCATGCGCAGGCGGGCGTACGGGCCGGCGTGCGCCCCGCGCTCCAGCCGCGAGGTCCCGACGATGGTGAACTGCCCGACTTCTACTTCGTCAGCCAGTTCCGAATCCTGGACGATGGAGCACGCGCCGATGCGGCAGTTCTCCCCAATGGTGGTGTGGCCAAGGATCTGCGCAAACGGCTCCACAATGGTGTCCATGCCGATGGTGACATCCGGGTCCACAGTGACCGTCTCCGGTTTCTCGACGGTCACGCCGGCCAGCATGAGTTCGCGCACCTTGCGCTGGCGCAACAGACGGTCCACACCGGCCAGTTCTTCGCGGTCGTTGATGCCCAGCACCTCGCGCGAATCGTTGATGCGATAAGCGGCGATGGCGTGCCCGGCCCGGTGCAGGATCTCGACCATGTCGGTCAGGTAGTATTCGCGCGCGGGATTATCCGGCCGGAGTTCTTGAATGTGCCGCCAAAACGGCGCCGCTTGATAGCAGTACAGGCCCATGTTGGCCTCCCGGATGGCGAGCTGTTCCGGCGTGCCGGCGCGTTGCTCCACCACGCCTGTGACCTGGCCGTCGCCGTCGCGCAGCACGCGTCCGTAGCCGGTGGGATCGTCCATCACGGCGGTTAGGATAGCGCCTGCGGCATCGGAGGATTGCTGGGCCGCGACCAGGCCTTCGAGCGTTTGCGGACGCACCAGCGGGCAGTCGCCGTAAAGAATCACGAGCCGGCCGTCCAGGCCCGCGAGCGTGTCCGCGGCGACCATCAACGCATGGCCGGTGCCTTTTTGTTCGGTCTGCTCGATGAAGCCGATGCCAAAGCCGATGCCGGGCGTCTGGAGCGCCGCGCGCACCTCGGCGGACTGATGGCCCACCACCACGAAAATCCGCTCGGGCGGCGCCAGTGCGCGCGCGGTGCGCAATACGTGCTCGACCAGGTATCTGCCGCCGGCGCGGTGCAGCACCTTGGCTTTGCGCGACTTCATGCGGGTGCCCAGCCCGGCTGCCAGAACCACTACCGTCAACGGTGTTTCCACTATTTCCTCCCGCCGGCTTTGAGCCTTTGCCGCCGGCCCTCGTGCGCCAGCCGCACGGCCACTGCGGCGGTCTCGGCCGGATCGTGGCGCACCTTCTTGGATTCCTGCAGCAGCTTGCCGCTCACCACCTTGATCCCCATTTTGAAGATTCGGTCGAGGTCGTTTTCCACGGGTAACGCCTGCTGCCTCTCGTAGCGCTTCCGTGCGGCCATCTGCATGGGTGCGACGTTGACAATCGCGCAATCGACGATCTTGCCGCCGGCATGCTTGTGAATGGCGCGGATATGGTCGGAGGCGGTGAAGTTCATGGTTTCTCCGGGCTGCCACATCAGGTTTACAAAATACGCCTTGAGGGCGGGCGAGCGCCGGATGGCCGCGGAGATTCCCTCCACCAGCAGGTTTGGAATCACGCTGGTGAATAGCGAACCGGGGCCCAGCGTGATCAGGTCGGCCTGAGCGATAGCGGACAGGGTATCGGCCATGGGCTTCACCTTGCGGGGGCGCAGCCGTACGGTGCGGATGATCCGGCGGCTCTTGCTGATGTTGGTTTCTCCGGTGACGCGCGTGCCGTCCTCCAGAATGGCCTCGAGCGACACATTGGCTGCCGTGGCGGGGTAGATCCGGCCGGTGATCTTGAGCACTTCGGAACACGCTTTGACGGCCTCGGGAAAGTCGCCCATGAGCTGCGTCAAGGCCGTCAGGAAGAGGTTGCCGAAGCTGTGTCCCTTGAGTCCCAGGCCGGCTTGGAAGCGGTGTTGGAATAGGCGCGAAAGCAGGGCCTCGTCTTCGGAAAGCGCCACCAGGCAGTTGCGGATGTCCCCTGGCGGCAGCACGTCGAACTCGCGCCGCAGGCGGCCGGAGCTGCCGCCATCGTCGGTGACTGTGACCACCGCCGTGATATCGATCAGCGGAGCGCGGCGCGGGCTGGCGTAGTGTTTCAACCCTTGCAGGAGGGCGGAAAGGCCGGTGCCTCCGCCAATGGCGACCACGCGTAAAGGTTCGGCGTTAGACATGGCGGGCTCGGTGGCGCGCGCACTCGCGCGCAAGGCAAGTTACCGGTGGGGCGGACCTCCAGGTCGGGGTGCCCTCTGGGCCGGGTCCTCCAGGACCCGCTCGGGCCGGCGTGGACGCCGGCCGCAGGACTCTCCAGAAACCCACCCGCCAACTTATCGATTCTGCGAAGTGCGGGGCTGAAGCCCCGCGCGGGATAAATCCCGCCCCCCAGAACCTTGGGTTTCTGCCTCTGATGACGGCCCCCGCCGTCCCTGCTGAAGTGGGTAAGCTAGAACTGCGTCTTCTTGTCCGGATAGAGCAGCCGGTGAAAGGCCGGCTGGCCGGCGATGGCCGCGAAATCGGGATCCTGGCGGGCGGCCAGCCGGTTACGAGGTTGCAAATCGATCGCACATTTCAGGTTCTCACAAGCGGCCTGCAAATCTCCACCCAGGCTTTGGCAGGCGGCCAGCGCGTAGAGCACATGGTCGGCGGTGGCGTCCGCCTGCAAAGCGGCCCGCAGGTGCATTTGAGCCGTGGCAAGGTCGCGGGAGTTGATCAGCGTGATGGCGTAGTTGTAGTGCTCTTCCGGCGTGTTCAACGCCGGGCCGGGAGATTCCAGGCGCTGCTCGCAGATGCGCGCGTGCAGGCCGGCGCGATGGGCCACGGCGCGATCCGGCCCACCGGTAGCCCGCAGAAAAGACTCCCTAGCCGGCTGGAATTGGCGCGCATGAAACAGGCGCATGCCCTCCTGGAACGACTGCATCTGGGTGGGTCCCGTTTCGCGCGGCGGCACACCCTGGCCGTTCTTGCCTTCCGGGGGCGGAGAAGCTCCCGGGACATTGCGCGTTTCGGCACTTTTCGGCATGGGTGTCTTTTTCTTCACGGGCATAACGGGGCCCAAAAGCCGGCGACTGAAGTCAGTAAGCTCTTATACCAGACCCGGTGCTTCGCATGCAAGGGGCGGTGAAGCATCTCCCCTACCGTACCCGTCCCGTCTGGCGATTATCGCACACCGCGCACCGGGCGTTATACTCAGTGTCGATGAAACTGGCCGCTATATTCTTAATCTCGCTGTGCGCCTTTGCCGCTGCGCCCACCACCGACATCAAGGTGGACCAGGCAGGCTACCTGCCCCACTCTCCCAAGCTGGCGATGGTGGTGTCCCACACTCTGGCAAAGGAGTTCTCCGTGCGCCGCGCCGGCAACGACTCCGTGGTGTTACGCGGCAGGTTGGCGGAGCCTGCCAGCGATCCGGATTCCGGCGATATCGTCCAGGAAGCCGATTTCACCAAACTCGACAAACCCGGCAAGTATTATCTGGAAGTGCCGGGCGTGGGCCGAAGCTGGGAGTTTGGCATTGGCCCGGATGTGTTCGCGCGCGCGTTTTATTTGTCCATGCGGTCGTACTACGGGCAGCGTTGCGGGACCGCCGTGGACCTGGGGCCCGAGTTCCCCGCCTACAAGCACGCCGCCTGTCACCTGGAGGGCGCCTATCATGTTTCTTCAGGCAAGACCGGCCCGCACATCTCGGCCAAAGGGTGGCACGATGCCGGCGACTACGGCCGTTACGTGGTCAACTCCGGCATCTCCACCGGCACGCTGTTGTGGACCTGGGAGATCTTCGGCGGCCGCCTCAAGCAGGTGACGCTCAACATTCCGGAATCCGGCAACGGCACGCCCGACATCCTGAACGAAATCCGCTGGAACCTGGACTGGATGCTCTCCATGCAGGACGGCGATGGCGGCGTCTGGCACAAACAATCGAGCGAGCGCTTCTGCGATTTCATCCCGCCGGAGAAAGATACGCTGATCAGCTACGTCATCGGTACGGGGAAGGAGCCGTATAAGAGCTCTTGCGCCACCGGCGATTTCGCGGCCGTGATGGCGATCGCAGCCCGCGCCTACCGGCCCTTCGATGCAGCCTATGCGGAGAAGTGTCTGCGCGCCGCCCGCCAGGCGTGGACCTGGCTGGAGAAGTATCCCGACGTGTTGTTCCACAACCCTCCCGGCATACAGACCGGAGATTATGGAGACGGCGATTGCGCGGACGAGCATTTGTGGGCCGCCGCCGAGTTGTGGCGCTCGACCGGCGACCAGGCCTTCGAGCGCTATTTCCTCGATCATTTCGGGGCCTTCCGCAAGACGCTGAAGCCAAACGCGCCTCCGGATTGGGGCAATGTAGCGCCGCTGGCGCTATGGACCTACGCGCTCGGGCACGGGAAGAACGCCGAGGCAGTCGCCGCCATCGCGCAGGATTCGGCGAGCGCCGCCCAGCAGATCGTGGAGCGCGCCAGCCGCCACCCCTACCGCATCAGCCTGACTTCCGCGGATTACATCTGGGGATCGAACGGCGTGGCCGCCAATTACAGCCTGCAGCTCCTGGTGGCCAACGCGCTGCGGCCCGATCGGCGCTTCGTGGAGACGGCGCTGGATAACCTGCATTACCTGCTGGGCCGCAATACCTTTTCGCTATCCTGGGTGACGCAGGTAGGGGCCAACCCGTACCATCACCCGCACCACCGTCCCAGCGCCGGCCTTCCGGAACCGTGGCCGGGACTGCTTTCGGGCGGTCCCAACCGCGGCCGGCAGGACGCTGCGATGCGCAAGCTGCCCAATGGGCCTCCCGCAAAGATGTACCTGGATGAGCTGGCTTCGTACGCCAGCAACGAGGTGGCCATCAACTGGAACGCGCCGCTGGTGTTCGTGCTGGCCGCCGCGCTGGCGGGGAATTGAACTATTCCGGTGAGAAGTTTCGGGCCTGAAGCCACGATCTTCTCAAATGCCGAAAGCCTTGCCTGCCGGCCGGATCCCGGCCGCCATGCCCTTGATCGAGCACCGAATCTATGTCATTCGCGGCCAGAAAGTGATGCTCGACAGCGACTTGGCGGAGATCTACCAGGTACCTACCAAACGCCTCAACGAGGCCGTGAAGCGCAACCTTGCCCGCTTTCCGGAAGACTTCATGTTTCAACTCAACAACGAGGAGCTGGAGAATTGGAGGTCGCAAATTGCGACCTCCAATCCAGGGGCGAAGATGGGGATACGCCGGCCGCCCTATGCCTTCACCGAACACGGCGTGGCCATGCTCTCCGCTGTGCTCAACAGCGACCACGCCATACGCATGAGCATCCTGATCGTGCGAGCTTTCGTTAAGCTCCGCGAGTTGTTGGCAGGCAACAAAGACCTGGCCCGCAGAATCGAACAGATCGAAGCCGGCCAAAATCGGCACGCGCAGACACAGGAGCAACAGACCCGCACCCTGCAGCACCATACATCTATCCTGGTCTCGGTAGTCGAAGACATCCAGAAACTCAAGAATCCGCCAATCACCCGCGCTATCGGCTTTGTGGCCCGCAGCCCAAAGAAGAGATAGCGCCGTCAGCCCTTACAGCAGCTTCGGAACCAGCGACCCGGTAGCGCGCCGATAAGCATCGTACTCCGGACCGAACGCCTTCCTCAGGTTGGCCTCCTCCAATCGGATCTTGCGCCAGTATGCGAAACCCGCCATCGCCAATCCCAGAGCCGCGTGCAGTTGGCCCGACACAACCGCCGTGCCGGCAAACATCCCCAGCATCGCGGTGTAGATAGGATGCCGCACGAAGCGGTAGGGGCCGGACCGGATCAGGCGGTGATCGACCTTGATGGCGATCTCCCCGCTCCAATAGCGGCCGAGATGCCGCCGCGCCCATACGCCCAGTGCCGGACGCCGTCTGGATGCAAAGACCGGCCCAAGCGGTGTAAGGCCCGCCTGGCAGGAATCGCCGGCCTGGCAGGCCCGGGAACGGGAAAACAACCAGCAAGAGCGCGAGGTTTACCAATAGCTCATGTACGCGCCGCGATGGCCGCGACTCCTCGGATTTCGCCGGCGAAGAATTCTTCGCGGCAGCATTCCAATAGAGCGAGAATACCGACCACTCCGCAAGGGAGAGAAGCATCGGCACGCTCAAGCGAACATGCGGCAAATGGATCGGCATGCCTTCCTCCACATATTGACGCTCGCATACAGTGACAGGCAACTTTGGACCTTGTGGCGGGCAATTTTGCCCGCAGCCGACTTTCAGCCGGCCCCACATCAGCCCCAATGCAGAGGGCACATTTGTCGCGAAAGCTGTCACCGTATTACGCGAGACTCAATAGGTTTTCGAGAGCCTCCGCTGGATTCCTTTTTTGATCCGTTCGGCCAGTGTTCCGAACGGCTGGTCGGTGGTGACGTAGGTCCAGGTCGCTCCGCGTTCCATGCGCTCGGCATTGCGGAAATGGATCTCGCCTTTGTCGACCTCCGCCGTCCGAAACGCGTCTGCAATCTCTTCTTTCAGACAATCGTGGAAATCCGCATAAATCGCCTGTTCGCCAGTCAGGAATCTATGGAGCGGGTCGCCACCCGTCCACGAAACCCAATGGATGCCGCCCCTCAATTCGGCGACATTCGCCAAGTAATCGGCCCATAGATCGTCGACGATCGCCAGGGCCAGTTGCCGCCCGGCCGTTTCGAGCGCATGCTCACCGGCAGCTTGGATCAGTTCGCAGTATTGCTCTTCGGGCAGCATCGAACGGAGGCTCCAGCCGGGCGACAGCAGAATCTCCCGGCGCAAGTTGTACACTTCGCGGCGGTGATCTTCAACGGTGCAGTCGTATTTCCAGAGCGTCTGCCGAATCTCAAGATTCTGGCCTTCCGCGGTGCGCTGCACGCTGTCGATATCCGGGTTCTCTCGAATCCCGAAACGCACCAGCAGATCGTCGTCCAGGCTGATGAAGAAGCGGGATGTGCCCGGATCGCCCTGCCGTCCGGCACGGCCGCGCAGTTGGTTGTCAATCCGCCTGGCCTCGTGACGCGTTGTGCCAATGACGTACAAACCGCCGAGGTCCACCACCTTGTCGCGGTCTTTTGGCGGATTCCCACCCAGCAGAATGTCGGTGCCGCGTCCCGCCATGTTGGTGGAAACGGTGACGGCTCCAAGTGCGCCGGCCTGCGCGATAATCGCGGCTTCCGTCTCATCGTTCCTGGCGTTCAGGACCGCGTGCGCGATGCCGGCCATTTGCAGGCGGCGGCTCAATGCCTCCGATTCCTCGACGCTGGCCGTTCCCACGAGAATCGGGCGCCCTGTCTCGTGGACCCGTCGAATTTCCTCCGCGAGCGCTTCGTTCCGCGCTTCCTTGTCCGCATACACGACGTCGGGGAGATCTTGCCGAATTACCGGCCGATTCGTCGGGATCGTCTTTACCGGCAGTTTGTATACCTTCCAGAACTCTTCGGCTTGCGTCGCCGCGGTGCCCGTCATGCCGCAGATTCGGTCGTACATTCCGGCCAAGCCCTGCACCGTAATCGAACCGAGGATGCGCCCCTGGGTCTTCAGCCGCACACCTTCCTTGGCTTCCACGGCGGAATGCAACCCGGCCGGCCACCGCCGGTTCTGGGCGATGCGGCCCTTGAACTCGTCCACCAATTCGATGGAGCCTTTCTTCACCACGTAGTCCACGTCGCGCCGCAGCAACGCGTGCGCATGCAGCGCGTCCTGCGCCGCCGTCAGAATGCGCAGGTTTGGCTCGTCGAACAGGCTTCCGCAGCCGAGGGACGCTTCCACGCGCTCAATGCCGGCATCGGTCAACTGCACGTTCCGCGCGAACTCATCGAGCGAGTAGTGCAGGTGCGGCTGCATCCCCGCCACTACGGAATCGATGCGGTATGCCAGCGCGGAGTCCTCGGCCACTCCGCCCGCGATGACCAGCGGGATGCGCGCCTCGTCGAGCAGGATGGAGTCGGCCTCATCGATGACCGCGAATGCAAACTCCCGCTGGACCAGTTCGTCCGTGCGGCGCGCGAGGCCGTCCCGCAGGTAGTCGAAGCCGACTTCGTTGGCCGTCGCGTAGGTGAGATCGCACCGGTATGCGGCGCGGCGATCGGCGGCCGGCATGTCCTGCGAGATATGCCCGACGGAAAGCCCGAACCAATCGTAAATCCCGCGCATCCATGCGGCGTCGCGGCGAGCAAGATAATCGTTGGCGGTTAACACATGGACGCCGCGGCCCTGACGCGCGTACCAGATCGCGGCGGGCACGGCCGCCAGTGTCTTGCCCTCGCCAGTCTGCATCTCCGCGATCTGGCCGCGGTGCATTGCCAGCGCGCCCAGGATCTGCACGTCGAACATCTGCAACCCGAGCACACGAGCCGCTATCACCGCCGCCAGCGCGAATGTTTCAATCACGTCGGCGTCCCGGTGCAAATCTTTCGCGGCAGATTTGAGCCGATCGTCAGGCAACCCGGACAACTCTTGCCGCCGCCGGGCAATGGCCCGCAGTTGATCCTCGGACTCGCGATCTACGAGCCCCAAATGACGTAGTAAGTTTCTGAAAGACACGGTCCTCTCCTTTTCGGTTTTCGTTTCAAACAGCGTGATTACGAGCAGAGAGAGGATGCTGGAGGTGGCCGTTGGAACAGGAGGGCGGCGTCCGGCTCAGGCCGGGTCCGTGACACGTACGTAGCGGCGGGTTGGCGGACTTGTACTTCCGCCCGAATGCGCCGGGCTTCCCGCGGGGCCTGTTGTTCGGCCTCGGTCGAGCAGACAATTTCGATGGCTGTGACAACACGAAGCGACGGCACGCCTGCCTGCGTCGAGAGCAACGCAAGCAGCGCGGCGAATACGTATTTCGCGGCCGCCCGTGCCATTCCCTTAGCATCTCACGGTAGTGCCTGAAAGTTGCGTTGGAGATTTTCGGAGGGGGGTTGACGCGGTGAGGCGGGGGGTGCCTAGCGCCCGCGTTTGCGATCTGGTACGATACCGCACATGAGGATCGTTGCCGGTTGCATCGCCGTGCTGGTCGCCGTCGTTCCCGTCGGCTTCTGGCAAACAAAGAAACCACCTTCCAAACCAACGCAAGACTCCGCGAAACAGTCTAAGCCCGACTTCGACGGCTGGAACAAAATCAAATGGGGTATGACGCTGGGTGACGCGAAGAAGGCCATTGGGGGAATCGACAAGATAAAAATTGGAAAACTGGATTTGGGTATTACGCTTTCCGCTGGTGCCGAGGTACCACAGTCGGACCGCTACAATGATATGGACAAATCAATCGCGGAGGTTGAACTGTCGTGTGTCGTTCCGGATTATCCCCTTCAGAATTATGAGGATCTCAAGTTGCTTCTGATTGAGAAGTATGGAACGCCGACGAGCGACGATAGCAAACCGGACGGGAGCGTAACCGTGCATCGAGCATCCTGGGTTTTTCCGTCCACGGTAATTGTCTTGAACATGCGGGTATTGCGCTCAAGTGGGTTTTTGGAACTAACGTATCAGCCTGCAAATAAGAAGGCCGTGGATGCTTTATAAAAGAGTGGTTAAGAATCATATCCCCGGCACGGGCGGGTCCCGAGGTTCCATGCCCATACCCACCAGTTGTGCAAACAATTCGGCGCGGCGGTGGATAATCTTGAGTACTTCAGCACAGTTATCTTTGACTTCATCCGGGTCGGGTGTTGTGCTGAGAGTGTCTACCGAGGTGCTATATCTTAAACCTCCGTACGCAGGTTTCCTTGAGGTCAGGTAGTTAAACGCGGTACCATAACCATCCGCATGCTTGCTGGCTTTGGTAAGTCGGGTGCTTAGTTCTACGCCTAGTTCCTTGTACTCACGCATGACGCTCCCGGTTAGAGCATCCTTGTCTGGCTCACTCATTTTGACGATCCTTTCCGCGATTTGCACTTGGACACACTCCATGCGATAATTTGAGTGTCCGCCTGAGTCCTTTCTGAGAGGCCCGGTTCGTAGCCGGGCCTTCCCTCTCAATCCTACCGCTACGCTACCAGTTCTTTCAAGTCCCAAACGTGGTCCGCGATCTCCGCTTCCATCGCCGGGGTGATGCGGAGCGTCTTGTGCGTGCGGCAGAAGTTGTAGTAGGCGAAGTGCAGGCAGTAGGCGCTCCACAGATTGTCCCACTTCTTACTGAAGGCGTTGGTTAACCGCGTCATGCGGCGCATCTGCATACGGATCGTGAGATTCTGGCGCTCGATATGGCTGGTGCAAATCCGGCTCTTTTCGGGGTTGCCCATGATTGGGACTTCCTCCACGGAAACCACCTCTGCGGGCGAGTAGCGCCGCTGTTCCTCTTGCGGGACCGCGTACACTTTGATCTGCTGTGCATAATCGCAGCGGTCGGAAAGAGTCGTGGTGATTGCCGAAATGTAGGGCTGAAAGCCATCGGTGCTGATTTGGAACCGTTGCTTGCCAGAGGTCGCGTGGCGTAAGCCTTCGATGAAAACATCCGTGGTCGCTTGGTTCCGGCGTCCTAGAGCGAAGTTAAGGATCAGCTTGGAATGCTTCTCCATCGCCACGTAGCAATAGGCATCGCCCTTGGAATCGTCATCTTTCTCGAACGGGAGTTTGTGGGCTTCTTTCTTCGCCACGTAGCCCCAGATTTCGTCTGCTTGCACGTCCTTCACCGGGACGTTGACTATCAACCGGCCCATGACTTTCTCGCAGCGTTCCCCAGCCAGTATCAGCGCCTTGGTGATCGTGTTTCCATCTAGGCCGGTAATGCGCGTCGTGGAACGAATCGAATTGCCTTCGATAAGGAGTTGGAGCGCCAGCAGGACCTTATCCTCGGAGACATATATAATGGACCCCAGTTTTCGGACCACGCAATAAGTTAATTTCGGAGTCGGCGGTCGCGAAGGAGCGAAGCGATGGCGACGACGAGAAAGCAGTACACTCCAAAGTTCAAGGCGCGGGTGGCGATTG
>Ga0224558_1003951_pt1 | contig 11908 bp, 10 predicted proteins | sample 714S32024metaG_FD_180682 | JGI IMG/M metagenome (GOLD analysis project Ga0224558, IMG submission 180682) | Peat soil microbial communities from Stordalen Mire, Sweden - 717 S3 20-24 | ecosystem: Environmental > Terrestrial > Soil > Wetlands > Peat | place: Sweden: Norrbotten County, Stordalen... | reverse complement strand
TCGCTCCCGGACTGGCCTTTGGCCACGTCCTCGGACGCTTCGGTTGCTTCTCGGCAGGCTGCTGTTACGGCAAACCGACCAATCACTTCTGGGGCGTCATCTTCACGAATCCTTTGGCGAATGCCGTCAGTGGGACGCCGCTCGGCGTCAGGATCGAACCGACACAGCTGATCGAAGCCGCAGCCGAGTTTTTCAATTTCCTGCTGCTGATGTGGCTGCTCAAGCGCAAGAGGTTCGATGGGCAGGTGTTTGGCAGCTACATGATCCTGTACGGAGTCGAGCGCTACTTCATCGAGTTCTTGCGCGGCGATCCCGGACGCGGTGAAGTTTTCGGCGGCCTGATGACGGGAACGCAGTTGATTTCGATTCTGCTGGTCATCGGCGGTGGATTGATCTGGTGGCTGAAAAGCAGCCGTCAGCCCTCAGCCCTCAGCCCTCAGAAATCCGGCTTTAGGCTCTAAACTCCGTACAAATTCTCCTTGCACTTGCTGGCTGAGTGCTGAATGCTGAGCGCTGAATGCTTGACTTTCCCATCACGCTGACCGCATCTCCCGAAGCCGCGGGACAGCGTCTGGACCAATATCTCGCGGCGCAGCTTTCAGATGTCAATCGGGCAGAGGTCAGCCGGGCGCGTGTGCAGCAACTGATCGCCAAGGGTGAGGTGCTGGTAAACGGGGCGGCGGCGAAGGCGTCGCTGCGACTGAAGGGCAATGGCGACGAGCAGATCACGGTCACCGGGCCGCCGCACGCTCCGCCGCTGCGCGCCATGGCGGAAGAAATTGCGCTCGACATCGTCTATGAGGACGATGACCTGGCGATCGTCAACAAGCCCGCAGGCATGATGGTGCATGCGGGAGCGGGAGCGACCGATGATGCGCGCAACCGCGGGACGCTGGTCAACGCGCTCCTGCATCACTTTGGGACGCTTTCCGCAGTGGGCGGCGAACTTCGTCCGGGGATCGTGCATCGCCTGGACCGGGCGACCAGCGGGCTGATGGTGGTGGCGAAGAACGATGAAGCGCACCGCAGGCTAGCCAAGCAGTTCAGTGGACGCGAGGTGCACAAGACATACATTGCGCTGGTACACGGCTGGCCAAAGCAGGATCGCGGCACGATTCAAAGCGCGATCAGCCGCCACGCGCAGCGGCGTACGCGGATGACGACGCGGGGCTTCGGCGGCCGCGAAGCGGTTACGCATTACCTGGTGGAGCGAAAAATTGACTCGCCTTACGGCAAGTTTGCGCTGGTCCAGCTCAAGATCGAGACGGGACGCACGCACCAGATTCGCGTGCACATGTCATCGCTCGGACATCCGGTGGTGGGCGACGCGCTCTACGGCGCACCGGGCGAATTGCGATCGCAATCGAACAAACGCCGGTCGGCCGGAATGCCCGCGACGCTGAGGCTGGATCGAAATTTTTTGCATTCAGCGGCGCTCGAGTTGGCGCATCCGCGGACGAAGGAGTCGCTCAAGTTCTCACGGCCGTTACCGCAGGAACTGGAGAACTTGCTCAATAACCTGGAGAATGCCCGGCAAGAAGGTCCTCGGCCAGAACCTGCGTCTGGCAAAGCTTCTGCGTAGAGACGCGGTTTGCCGCGTCTCCCGCCCGGTGAGCGCTGCCGCTGCCAGCGGAGACGTGGCAAGCCACGTCTCTACGGGGAGTTCTCTGTTGTTCCACGAACCGATCGATGCGCTTTAAAGCCACGGGCTATAATGAAGGAATTAACTCTGATCAAATCGTCCTGATGAAATCGCGCAATTTTCCGCTTCTGGTTGTTTTTCTTATGCTGACTGGCTCGCTCATCGGCCAGACGGCGACGGCTGCTTCCACGCCGAGCGCGGCGCAGAATGCGCCCGCGAAAACGAGCGCTCCTCCTGAGGGAAAGAACCAGGCTCCGGCGCCGCCCGAAAATCCAGCTAAGTCCGATTCCGATGAGCCCGTCGCAACCATCGTCCATGTCGTCAACGAAGTTCGCGTGGTGTTCACCGTGACCGACCGGCATGGCCGCTACATCAAGGATCTGAAGGAAAACGACTTCAGAGTGATCGACAATAACCAGCCCGCGGAGCTGCGCAGCTTCCGCAGCGAGACCGATCTGCCCCTGCAGGTGGGGCTGCTGATTGACGCGAGTAACTCGGTGCGCGACCGCTTCAAGTTCGAGCAGGAAGCGGCCATCGAGTTTCTGAACGCCATCATTCGCCCGCACTATGACAAGGCGTTCGTGGTCGGTTTCGATGCCACGCCCGAAGTTACACAGGATTTCACCGATAACACGGAGGGTCTTTCGAACGGCGTGCGAATGTTAAGGGCGGGCGGCGGGACCGCGATGTACGACGCGCTCTATTTTGCGTGCCGCGACAAGCTATTGAAGCAGGAGCAGACGGGACCGGTGCGCCGCGCCATCATTCTGCTGAGCGACGGCGAAGACAACCTGAGCCACGTAACGCGTGAGGAAGCCATCGAAATGGCGACGCGCGCGGAAGTGATCGTCTACACCATCAGCACGAACATCAGCGGCATGAAGGGCAAGGGCGACAAGGTGCTGGAGCGCATCGCGGAAGCGACGGGCGGCCGCGCGTTTTTTCCGTTCCAGATACGCGACGTGTCGGACGCGTTCCTCTCCATTCAGGAGGAGTTGCGCAGCCAGTACGCGGTGGCTTACAAGCCGGCGAATTTTGTCGCGGATGGACGCTACCGCTCGATCGAAATCCTGGCGCAGGATAGGAATCTGAAGGTGCGCACCCGCAAGGGGTATTACGCTCCAAAACAGTGACCGGGAAGGAACCAGGTCGCATTAATTCGCAGGCGATAACAAAGTGTCCGCATCTACGAATGCGGTGAACGACGCACCCTGCTTGATTTCCGCGTTCTTGCCGTGCACGAACAGGGGCGCCGGAACAACCGGGACAAACATGAGGCCGACCGCTTTCCCCACTTTATCCTGTCCCTCTTTGGCAGCGGCGCCGCGCAGTTTGACAAGAGCGCTGCCGGCTTGGAGCGAGTCTACCTGAAAGAAGACTTCGCCCGGCGCACCCCCCATCCCCGTCTTGTCAACTTCGGTAACGGTTGCAACCGCAGGTGTTCCCTTCTTGACCACAACCACGTCACCGGCCCTAAGGTCCTCGGCCAGCGTCAAAGAAATCCTGTCACCCACGTCCGCTGTCTTTGAACTCACGTCTGAAGCGATCAGGAAAGGTACGGCCGTGCCCGAGCCAGCAAGAGTTTCGCAGGCGCAGAGGCCGCTCCGGCAGAGGGCGCTGTGGCAGAGTTCGGAGCTTCGTTCGGAGCTGCGACCGCCGTTTGTGCCACCGGAGCCGTTGGGTGCACTCCATTCAGCGTGTAGACGGCTGTGGCAACCCGGCTGCGGCCTCCGTAAGGCGAGATGGCAATGGCTTGCAGCGTGGTCGTCGAATCAATCGTAATCGGACCCATGTATCGGGTTGACGCCGCAGTCGGCGTCCAACCGTCCGTTGTGTAGTAAATTACCGCTCCACGGGTCGAGTCTTTCATTTTTAACGTCACGCTCGCGGAATAGTTGCCGGGTTTCACGGAGAACTTGGGTGCGGCAGCGCCACAGCGGTAGCACGACGACGTGGTCTGCGCTGCCTGCTGAGCGTTCTGCATCGCCTGCTGATTCGCCTGCTGGGCAGCCTGCATCATCTGGTCGTTCGCCTGTTGGGCAGCCTGCGTTGCCATCTGTGTCGCCTGCTGCGCCGCCTGCATACCAGGGTCCTGAGCCAACGCGAAGGCGGTCGCCAGTGCCAGCGTCAATAACGTGAGATAAGTCCGCATAACCGTTTCCCCTGATAGGTGAGATGTGCGCGCCCAAATCTGGGATGCCACAATTTTGACGGGTTGTTAAGAGTCCACAGTAACAACCAGGGGCGGTGGCACGTGTAAAGAATTGTATAGGGCACCGCGCAACTTGGCTTCGGGATGTGGGTTTGCATGCAGAGACGCGGCTCCCAGGCAGCTAGCCCCCGGGGGATCGAGAGGAGCGCCGATCGCAAGGAGAACGAAATATGAAACGCACGATAGCTGGGGTTTTATTGTTGATCGGACTGGGCGCGGGAACGATGTTTGCCGAAGATGGCTACTGGCGGGACCGGCGCGACATTCGGCACGATGAGGCGAGGATTGCGCGTGACCGCAGGGAACTGCGTCGCGACCTCTACTACGGGAACTACGCGGCGGCGCGGCATGAACGAAGAGAGTTACGGCGCGATTATCGCGACTTGAACCGGGATCGCCGCGACTTGAATTGGGACCGGCGATAAGAGGCACAGGTGACTCCAATACCTCAGCAACATGGCGGTAACTCTGCGACGTTAGTAACTCGCCGAAACGCGGCGCCCCGGGTTCTATTCATTGTGGAAAATGACATGGAGAGATGACTGTGCGGATCGGAACCCGGCTGGCGGCAATGGCGATGGTGGGAATCATGCTATGTTGGCCGGCATACAGCCAGACACCGACGTTGCGAGCGGAACGGGATCTGTTCGCTGCGGTTAACCAGGCGCGGCGGGCGCAGGGGTTGGCTCCGTTGCGGTGGGATGAATCGCTGGCCACAGCGGCGCGGCGTCACGCGGAAGTAATGGCGGAACGCGGATCGGCGCAGCATGGGTTTGCGGGTGAGCCGAGCCTGTCGGCGCGGGTCAAGCAGGCGGGTGCGCATTTCAGTTGGCTGTCGGAAAACGTAATTCAGGGGCCGTCGACGGAGTTCATCCACGTGCAGTTCATGAAATCGCCTCCACATCGCGCCAACATTCTGGACCGGGATATGGATTCGATTGGTATCGGTGTGGTGGAGCAGCGCGGGCAACTGTTCGCAGTCGAGGATCTTTCGCAGGCGCGGTGAGCCGACGTACCCGCCAAAAGGAAAAACGCCGGGAATCTGGAATCCGATTCCCGGTGTTGTCTCTTATGCTGACGGTTGTATCCTGCCGGTCCCTATCTGGCTGGGCTGAACTTGCGCGTAGCCTTAGCCTTGGCGAGCATGGCCGTCCCTGCTGAAAGGCTGCATTTGCCGGTGGAACTGGTAAGCGTGAATGGCACCGTGAAGTAGGTGTCGTGAGTGATAGTGTTGCCGCCCTCGCCATTGGTGTCATCGAGAATGCCGGCACATGCACTTTCCAGGATAGTATTTCCGGTCACAGTGTTGTTCTGGCCCGTGGTACCGCAGGAAGCGTCCAGGCGCACCCCGGCTTCCGCGCTATTGACGATGGTGTTTCCGGTGACCGTATTCCCGTTGGTACAGACATCGATCCCATCGTCGGTCGATGTGCCAAAGACCTTGTTGCCGGTAACGGAAACGCCGTCACCGTAGACGCCAGCGGCATTGGTGAAAAGGACGATGGGAAGCTGGCTATTGCCGACTACGTTGTCAGAGATGACGATATCGCTGTTTTCTGCCGTGTCGTAAAGCAATACGTCGGCGGAGGCCGCCACCGTTGGATCCCCATAGATATTGTCGATCACGACGTTTTCCTTGATCGTTCCCGTGGCTCCAAAACCAAGCTGGATGCCGTTCTGAGCCGCACCCCCGTCCGGAACTACGCCGGCCCCCTGAATATAATTCCCGGTGAGGGTCAGGTTCGTGCCCGCATCATTGCCTGTGATTCCGTTCTTGTTGTAGTTGTGAACAGAACTATGTTTGACGGTCACGGTGGAAAACTGGCCTGCGGCGGTCTCCACCCATATTGACTGCCCAACCTGACAACCATTTGGAATGCCGTTTGGCACCTGGTTGCGCACGGCGACGTGATTCACCGTGCCCGAGGAGTTCTGAAACAGGATGCCCCGCACGTCGGGACCGCAGGAAAGACCGTTCCCGGTTCCGTCAACGGTAAGATTGCTGATCGAGACCGAGCCCGCATTCTGCACCACGAGCTGGGCTGCGACAGGACTGCCCGAGACCACATCCGTCACGTTCGGGACCAAGCCGCCGGCGGGAGGCAAAATCACAACCGCATCCTCACTCTCGTATTCGATCCCTTCGAGAGTAAGGTCCTTGGCAATTACCACCTGTTCGGGGTAATTGCCGGGGCAAACTTTGATTACGGTTCCCGCGGGAGAAGCATTCACCGCCTTTTGAATGGTTGCGAAGTGGACGAGACTCGTGCAGGAGCCGACGGCAACGGTTGCGGAAAAGGCGTGTCCGCTGAGTGCAACAAATGCAACCAAAGCCAGACATGAAAAAGTTAAACTGCGCATTGATCCCTCCTCGGAGTTATTGGGCGGCATGGTTGGGACTGCTGAACGAGATGGAACTGGATTTGACGATAACTATAGCCCCGAGCCGGGTTTTCGGGCAACCCGAGGGTGTTCCGGAAGACGCTATGGGGCGCGACTCTGACGGCGGTCGGCTCTAACCGGAGTCGCCGCCCGAGCCGCGCGCGGCGTGGACGGCCGAGGGCGGCCGTCCCTACGCAATCTTTAGGCTCTAGTCTTCGTGGCGGGGTGTGGCGTAGTAGCCGCTGCGGGCCTGGATTTTGTAGTCCGATTGCTTGGGCTTGATCTCGACTTTACGGAAAGAGCCGTCGCGGGCGGTGTTAGTGGGTACGTAACCAGCGTTGTACTGGCTGCGGAGTTCGTGGGAAATCTGGTCGAAGGCCTCGCGGAGTTTTTCGATCTTGTTGCCGACTTCGATCACGCGGCCGCCGGTTTCCTGGGTGAGCTTCTTCATCTCGGCATCGCCGTGATAGCCGCCGAAGCCGTAGAAGCCGCGGTCGGCGATGAGCAGCACGTAGCAGATGGCATCGGCTTTCTGGGCGGCTTCGATGGCATCTTTGATTTTGAGGCGGCTGCCTTCGTCTTCTCCGTCGGTGAGCAGGATCATCGCCTTGCGGCCGACTTCGTGGCTGAATTCGTCGTGCGAAGCGAGATAGACGGCGTCATAGAGCGCGGTGCCGCGTGGGCCGGTCGAGGAGCATGGAATCGGGCCCTGCGGGCCAATGGGGCCGCCGGAACAGCCGACTCCGCCGGTGTTGATCCTTGCCGTATTGAGCGCATGTTTGAGCCGGCTGACGGAACTGGTAAAGTCTTGCAGGAGGGTAATGTCGACATCGAAGCTGATGACGAAGGCCTCGTCTTTCGGGCGCAGCGTGTTTTCGAGGAACGAGCCTCCGACTTCCTTTTCCATATCGAGGACCCGCGTCTGGCTGCCGCTGGAATCGATGAGGATGCCGAGGGTAAGCGGGAGATCGGATTCGGCCTTAAAATACTTGATGGTCTGAAGCTTGCCGTCCTCGAACAGGTCGAAGTTGTCCTTGGTGAGATTGGGAATCAGCGCGCCATGCTTGTCTTTGACGTTGAAGAACAACTGCACGACTTCGACGTTGACCTTCAGGGTCTCGACGGGCTGGTCCTGCGACTGGGCGTTGGAGGCGCCGGCCGGAGCCGGCGAATTCTGCGCCGCGGCGGGAAGCGACAGGGGCGTCACCAGAACGAACGTCCCTAGAGCAAACATGGCCAGAGCGAACAAGCCCGCGGCCAGGCACGGTTTCGAATGTAGTGTAGGCATTAGCGTTTTTGTCCCGAGACTTTGCTAGTTTATCCTGTAAGGGGCCTGTAAGGGCCCGTAATGGTTAGATGCACCAAAGAGGCGCGGTTGGGCATCTGAAATGAGTGAAAAGCGCAGCGACCCGCGACTGAACAAGAAAGATAATCGAGGATTCCGGTGATGGCCACGAAATTTAACACGGCGCTGATTCTGGGGCTGACATTGTTGCTGGCGGGCACCCTGGCGGCGCAACAGAAGCCTGAGGACATCCCGGACGCTCCGTCGGCGACGCGTCCGATACCGCCGCCGACGCCACTCAGCCCGCGGCAAGAAGCGGATGAGGAGTCCAAGCCCGATGCGCCGGCGGATGGATCCGGCGTGACCACCGGGTCGAACCAGCTTCCCCGAAGCGCTCCGGATTCGACGGATCAGAAACCGGCCCCGCCGCCGATGCCTCCGGTCAGGACGGTCCCCGCAGGCAGCGTGCCGAAGGATCTGGAGACCGGGCAGGATCTCTACACGATTACGGTGACTGCAAACCTGGTGACGGTTCCGGTTACGGTAACCGACCACGAAGGCCGGTTGATCGGCGGCTTGCTTCCCAGGGATTTTGTAGTTCTGGAAAATGGGCAGAAGCAGACGTTGAAGTTTTTCACCAGCGATCCGTTTGCGCTGTCGGCGGCGGTGATTTTCGATACCGGAATGGCCGACGTAGGTTTGAAAAAGGTACAGGAGACGCTGTCGGCGTTGCAGGGAGCGTTCAGCCAGTTCGATGAAGTTGGGATCTACACCTACAGTAGCACGGTAGGCCGGGTGGCAGACTTCACCAGCGTGGGCAAGCAGTTGACTGCGACTCTGAACCAGGTCAAAGGGTTCAGCGGAGCAAATAATGGACCTCCGGTGACGAGCGGGCCGCTCGGGCCGCAGGGACCGATCATCAATGGGATCCCGATGGACTCTCCCGTAAACCCGGTGAGCACCCCGCCGAAGGTCGCACGCGTTTTGAATGACGCGATCCTGCTGGCAGCGCGCGATCTTTCGAAGCGCGACCGGGCGCGGCGGAAGATCATCTTCATCATCAGCGACGGACGCGAGCAGGGCTCGATCGCCAGCTACAAAGACACGCTGAAAGTGCTGCTGACGCAGGGCATCACCGTGTACGCAGTGGGAGTGGAAGGCGCGGCGATCCCGGTATACGACAGGTTGCAGCGGATTCACTTGCCGAAGACGCGAGGGGCGATGGGTTACAGCGACATTCTGCCGAAATACGTCAACGCCACTGGAGGAGGCACGGTGTACGGCGAGTTGGCGCAAGCCGAGATCGAGCGGGCTTACGCTCGGGCGATCGGAGACGCACGCAACCAGTACACTCTGGGTTACTCGCCCAGGTCGAGCGTCGGAGGCTATCGAGAGATCGAGGTGCAGGTGAAGCGTCCGGACGTGAAGGTCTACGCAAAGCGGGGATATTATCCTCTGCCCACGGCGCGATAATCAGCGGTCAGTGGCCAGTGGGCAGTCTTCAGCGCAGCCAAAGAGAGTCCCGCAGATGGTTTCGATCCCGAAGCCGCTCAACGTCGAAACCGGTACTGGCAACTGACCACTGGCCACTGACGCCTGATTAGTAACGTGGGTAACCTGCGCCATAGCCTCCCGTTGTGGTATAAAAACCAGCAGGAACCGATACAGCAGTCAGATGGATTTGGAGCGAGAGGCTCGCGCTTTGAGGGAGTGGTTTGCGAGAGCCTTTTTCGCAGGAGTTTCTGAGGAAGCCTTTTGAGTTTCATCAACTTCGCAGCACGCGAGATCAACTGCAAGATCGTCTACTACGGCGCCGGGTTGGGCGGCAAGACGACGAATCTGCAGTTCATCTTCCAGAAAACAGCCGAACAGCAGAAGGGCAAAATGATCTCGCTCGCCACGGAGACCGATCGAACCCTGTTCTTCGATTTCCTGCCCCTGGATCTGGGCACGGTGCGCGGCTTCAAGACCCGCATTCACTTATACACGGTTCCCGGCCAGGTCTTTTATGACGCCAGCCGCAAGCTGATTCTGCGCGGCGTGGACGGCATCGTGTTCGTGGCCGATTCCCAGCAGGAGCGCATGGACGCCAACGTCGAAGCGCTCGACAACCTGATGGCCAACCTGAAAGAACACGGCTACGACTTCAACAAGATTCCCTACGTACTGCAACTGAATAAGCGCGACCTGCCGAATATCCTGCCGGTGGACGCTCTCTCCAAAGAACTGCGCAAGAAAAACGAGGTCGTGCTGGAGGCCGTAGCTTTCCAGGGCGTAGGCGTGTTCGAGACGCTCAAGGAAATCGCAAGGCAAGTGCTCACCGAGTTGAAGCAGGGCGGGTAGAGCGGCTGTCAGCTGTCAGCTCTCAGTTCTCAGCAAAACCCTCAACACAATCTTCCCGTAGAGACGCGGCTTGCCGCGTCTGCCTTTGCTCGTGTGGGGGCGGGCGCCCTCGCCCGTCCAAGCCGAGCGCAGCTCGGCAGCTGCCCGAGAACACAGTATTCCGGATTCCCAATAATTTCTCATTGCAGCGCCCCTGATAGCTCTTCCCACTCCTTCATCAGGCTCTGCAGAGTGTTCTTGTGATTGGCGAGTTCCTGGGTCTGGCGCTGCGTTTCTTCTGCGCTCACAAAGCTCTGGAGCTCGGTTTCACAAAGGGCAATCGCGGCTTCGGCGCGGGCAATCTCTTCTTCGATTTCGTGTAGCCGGTCCTCCATCTGCTGGCGCTTGATTGGATTCATGCGCTTGCCTTTGAATTCGGCGGCCTCGGCGGCGGGCGCGCGGTCTCCGTTCACCGGCGCCGATGAAGACACGGCCGAAGAAACGGGAGGCTTCGGCATTTCCACGGCAACCGCGGCGCTTCCCTGCTTCCGCCAGAGATAATCTTCATAATTTCCGGGATAGATTTCAACTTTCCCGTCGCCGATTTCGAATACTCGTGTGGCCAGCTTGTCGATGAAATACCGGTCGTGCGAAACGAAGACCACCGTGCCCGTGTACTTCATCAGGGCTTCGAGCAGGACGTCTTTGGCGCGCAGGTCGAGGTGGTTGGTGGGCTCGTCCAGCAGCAGGAAGTTGGCGGGGTGCAGGAGCATTTTGAGCAGCGCGTAGCGATTGCGCTCGCCTCCGGAGAGAACGCCGATGCGCTTAAAGACATCGTCGCCCGAGAAAAGAAAACAGCCAAGCAGGCTGCGCAACTGGGTTTGCGTGGAGGCGGGCGAGAGTTCGCCGAGGTCATCGAGGATGCGAGCTTCCGGATCGAGTTCTTTATATTGATCCTGCGCGAAATAGTCGGGTTCGACGTTGTGGCCCAGCTTGTATTCGCCGGCAGTGAGCGGCTCTTGACCGGTCAGCAGTTTAATCAGGGTGGACTTCCCTGCCCCGTTGACTCCGACCAGCGCGATGCGCTCGCCGCGCTCGATCATGAAGCTGACTTTCTCGAAAACTTTGTGTTCATTTATCCCGCGCTCGCCATAACTTTTGGCCACGTTCGCGAATTCGGCAACGATGCGCCCGCTTGTCTTGGGCTGCGGGAAGGAGAAGTGGACGGTCTTCTCTTCTTCCGGAATTTCGATCCGCTCCATTTTTTCGAGCTCTTTAATGCGGCTCTGCACCTGCTTGGCCTTGGTCGCCGTGTAGCGAAATCGATTGATGAAGACTTCGAGCTGCTCGATGCGGTCGTGCTGCGTCTTGTAGGCGGATTCGAGCTGCTCCTTGCGCGTGGTTTTCGCGGCCAGGTATTGATCGTAGTTGCCAGCGTAGAAGTGCATCTGCTTGTTCCAGATTTCCACGATCCGTTTGACGGTGATGTCGAGGAAGTAGCGGTCGTGCGAAATGAGGACGAAAGCGTAGGGATAGGTGGTCAGGTACTCTTCAAGCCAGTTGCGCGCTTCGAGATCGAGGTGGTTGGTCGGCTCGTCGAGCAGCAGCAAGTTGGGCTTCTGCAGTAGAAGTTTTGCGAGTGCAATGCGCATCTGCCAGCCCCCCGAAAATTCTTCGGTCCGACGGGTCCAGTCGTCACGGTGAAAGCCAAGGCCGGTCAGAACCTGCCCCACCTGGGCTTCGAGCGTGTAGCCATCGCGGGCGACGAATTCGTGTTCGAGCCTCTGGTAACGGTCGGCAACGGCGGAGTACTCCGGGCCCGCGTGGTCGAGCTCCGACATGCTGCGAGTGAGCGACTCCATTTCTTTCTCGATGGCGTCGAGCTCGGCAAACACAGACATGCACTCAGCGAAAATCGTGTGGCCGGTCAAGGTAAGGCCGTCCTGCGGAAGGTATCCGGTAGAAATGCCCTTGGCGCGCGAGATCGTGCCGTAGTCGAGCGACTCGCTCCCGGCAAGAATTTTCATGATGGTGGATTTGCCGGTGCCATTCGCTCCGACCAGAC
>Ga0224558_1003950_pt1 | contig 11908 bp, 7 predicted proteins | sample 714S32024metaG_FD_180682 | JGI IMG/M metagenome (GOLD analysis project Ga0224558, IMG submission 180682) | Peat soil microbial communities from Stordalen Mire, Sweden - 717 S3 20-24 | ecosystem: Environmental > Terrestrial > Soil > Wetlands > Peat | place: Sweden: Norrbotten County, Stordalen... | reverse complement strand
CCACGATCGGCTTGTTGAGCCTCAAGGCACCGGCCGATCCGTGGAACACCGCGTCGCCGAAGGAGAAGACGCCCCCGTCGGACGCCACCAGCCAGTAGCCGCCCCCGTCGGGCGTGGCAGCCATCGCCACGATCGGCTTGTTGAGCCTCAAGGCACCGGCCGATCCGTGGAACACCGCGTCGCCGAGGGTGAAGACGCCCCCGTCGGACGCCACCAGCCAGTAGCCGCCCCCGTCGGGTGTGGCGGCCATCCCCACGATCGGCTTGTTGAGCCTCAAGGCACCGGCCGATCCGTGGAACACCGCGCCCCCGAGGGAGAAGATCCCCCCGTCGGACGCCACCAGCCAGTAGGCGCCTTCGCTGGCGGCGTGCGTTCCGACGCTTGCCTGATTGGTCGAGGTGGATGAGATCAGTTGGCTTTGTGCGCCTGGGGGACAGCGCGCCGCCTCACACACCGGAGTCCGCCCATCAGATGGAACTGCCGCCGAGCCTGCCAGGCCGAGGGAGGCCAAACAGGAAACGACCAAAGCGATGAGCACCAACCGTCCGAACTGCTTGCGATGCGGACCAACGGGCTTCGAATTCGAAGCGACAGGGAGATCCGCACGTGGCGTCTTCCATGACACCGCCCGACATCTGTTCGCCGACTGGCCCACCGGAATCGCCACCTCTCGTCGGTTGAAGCTTGGCCGGAGGGCAAGGATTACACCATCGGCATCATCGCCTCAAATTCCGCTCGGCCCCGCGTGGCTCGAACTGGGCGCTGAGCCCTGGGACGATCGTGACCGTCAGATCCGATGCCCTCGTATGATCGGGGAGGTGCGGGATGTCTGCACCTCAGAGGGTCCGTTGGGGCCGACGGGGCACGTGTGCCCCAATGCCTACGAGGCAGCCACGCCACCCAGGCCACCGCGGGCCCGCGACTCGGCGATCCGGTCGTCGTCCCATCCGAGGAGGTCCCGCAGCACCACGTCGGTGTGCTCACCCACCGTCGGGGCACGGGTGGGCGTCGGCAGTTGCTCGCCGACGAACTTCAGCGGCGTCGGCAGTTGGTCCGCCCCCAACTGGTCCTTCCCGAACCAGTGGAAGCGATCGTGGAACTGGGGGTCCTCGGCGATGGTCCTCGGCGAGTTGACGGGGCCGACCGGGAAGTTGGCGGTCACCCCGAAGTCGATCCACTCCCCGGCCGTTCGGGTGCGGAAGATGTCCCGCAACTCTGCCCGCAGCGCCAAGTTGTTGCGAGCGTGGTCGGCGAACTTGGAGCCCGGCCACCGCTTGAACAGGTCCATCCGGCCGACGGCTTCGCAGAAGTTCCTCCAGAAGGCCTGCTCGGAGGCCATGAACAGCACGTACCTCCCGTCCCCGGCCTCGTAGACCTGGTAGCGCACGCCCTCGATCATCCCGCCCGTACCCGGCTCGCGGCGCTCGTAGCCGTCGGCCTTGTTTCCGGTGACCTCGGACTCGGGCCGCTCGTAGGCCCGCCAGGTCTCGCTCCGGTACCAGTCCATGGCGGCGGCGGCATCGGATTGAGCCACCTCGAGGAAGCAGCCCTCGCCGGTGGACCTGGCGCGCAGCACGGCGGCCAGGATGCCGAGGGCGCCGAAGAGTGGGCCGGCATGAATGCCCATGGAGGCGTGCTCGGGGAGGTAGGCGAAGCCGTCATCGTTGACCTGGGGCGAGACGATGCCGGCCCAGGTGTCGAAGGCCACGCCATGGGCGGGGAGGTCACGGTACGGACCGGTCATGCCGTAGCCCGAGATGGTGCAGAAGACGATTTCGGGCTTGACCTCGCGCAGCTGCTCATAGCCAACGCCGCGGCGCGCCAGACCGCCGGGCCGCATGGCCTCGACCACCACGTCGGCCGTCTTGACCAGCTCCTTAAAGGTGGCCGCGTCCTCCTCGGTGCGGAGGTCCATCACGATGCTGCGCTTGCCGCGGTTGATATGGAGGTGCATGAGCGACACGCCCTCGACGATGGGCCAGGTCATCTCGCGGATGTAGTCCCCCGCCGGGGGCTCCACCTTGATCACCTCGGCGCCGAGGTCGACCAGCGGCATGGTGACGGCTGCCGGCCCGAGCGCCGAGCACTCGATGATCCGGATGCCGTGGAGCGGCGCATCGACTGGCATCGGACCTCCTGTTGGTCGCTGTTGCTTGTGGGCCCCTTGCGGCCCGACGCCGGTCACACCGGCGGACGGCGCGGACGACGGCCGGTGGCGGGGTGCTCGCCCGTTGTCTGGAGGATTGTATCTGACGGTCCGTCAGAAGAAATCGGCCCGGATCCCCGGACCGGACCGGATCGTGACTCCCGGAATGGCCGTCCCCCCGGTCGGATAAGGTGGGCAGCCGCTTCAGTGCACGCCGGCACCTCGCGATTGTGGTGTAGCCGGCCGATTCGCACCGGAGCTGCGACCAGCGCTCGTAGCTCAACGGATTAGAGCATCTGACTACGGATCAGAAGGTTGCAGGTTCGAATCCTGCCGAGCGCGCAAAAGTCCTGGCCAGAGGCCTGCCAAGGGTAGTTGCGGACGCAACCGAGCCAACATTGTGTTTCCGAGTGTCTCGCGAGACCCGCGAAAGCCCATGTCAGGGGACTCATGTGGGCCCTGTTCCTATCTGAGGAAAAGCCAACATATTGCTTGATCCTCGATGGGATGTGGAGGAGCGAACTGGGACGCGCTGGCACACAGTCCGTCTGATGGCCACCAGGCTCGGCGTGGCGCCGGTGACCGGCTTCAAGTCGAGGCGCCTCCGGGGGAAACCTTGAGAACGCAGGCGAGCACCTGGCCACGCCCGAGAGGGACTCAACACCGTGGGGCTGCGAGAGGAAATCGAGCACTGGTTCGACAAATGGGCCGTTTCCGCAACCGAACCACGATCCGCGTCACATCTGCGACGTACGATTCTCACGTGCCCAGACGCCCGCGCCCCATTCGGGAGTCTTCCCGTTCCTCGGTGGGGGACGTGTCGCGACGATGAACTACGACGAGATCGCTCACTTGCGGAGCCAACATCCGGCGTGGGCGCTCCTGCGCTCGAGCAACGTCGCTCTCGTGCTCAGTTTCCTCGGTCGGGTATTCGTCGACGGCAATGCCAGTGGAATCCCCGCGAGCGAACTCGCTGATCAGTTGGACGACGAACTGTTCGCGCTCAACCAGCGGCTCGGGGAAGACGCCTTTCCGAGGTCGGCGACTGCCTACCTCGACGATTGGGCCTCGCCTGAACACGGCTGGCTACGGAAGTACTACCCGGCCGGTGCCGATGAAGCTCATTTTGACCTGGCCCCCGCAGTCGAGAAGGCGCTTCTCTGGGTCCAGGATCTTCCGGCTCGCGAGTTCATCGGTACTGAGTCACGTCTGAATACGATCTTTGAACTGCTCCGTCAGATGGTCTTCGGCGCTGATGACGACCCCCAGCGCCGTCTTTCCGAGCTTCAGCGGCGGCGGGGGCAGATCGATGAGGAGATCGCCTGTGCCCAGAGGGGGGAACTCACCATGCTCGACGCAGTGAGCCAGCGCGACCGGTACCAGCAGTTCGCCCGCACCGCCCGGGAGCTGCTTGCCGACTTTCGACAGGTCGAAGAGAACTTCCGCGGACTCGACCGGTCACTTCGCGAGCAGATCGCCGGCTGGTCGGGATCTAAGGGCGCCCTCCTCGACGAGGCACTAGGGAGCCGCGCCAGCATCACCGAGTCGGACCAGGGCCGTAGCTTTCAGGCCTTTTACGACTTCCTGCTGTCCCATAACAAGCAGGCCGAACTCACCGAGCTACTCGAGCGACTCCAACAGATCGAGGATCTCGGCGGTCAGGACGGGCGACTGCGCCGGATCCATTTCGACTGGATCGACGCCAGCGAGCGCACCCAGGCCACCGTTCGTCTCCTCTCCGACCAGCTCCGCCGCTTCCTCGACGATCACGTGTGGCTCGAGAATCGGCGGGTCTTCGACCTGCTCCGCTCCATCGAGGGCAAGGCACTCCGCGTCCGCAACCAACCCGAACCGGTAGTCGCCATGGAGCTTGACGACACCGGTGTCACCGTCGGCTTGCCCATGGAGCGTCCGCTCTTTCGTCGTTCGCGCCGCAACCGACTCGAGATTGAATCGATGGAGCATGGGGATGATGACTTCGACGCCTCGGCCATGCTGAGCCAGTTGTATGTCGACCGGGACATGCTCGTGCAGCGGGTGTTCAACTCGCTCGGAAGAGACGACCAGGTCGGACTCCGTGAGGTGGTTGCCGGTGAGCCGCTGGAGCAGGGCCTGGCTGAACTGGTCGGGTACCTGTCGCTGCAGCAGCCCGGCCTCACCGTCGTCTTCGACGAGGATCGTCGCGACCAGATTCAGTGGAGTACCGGGGAAGTCGAGCGCGCGGCCGATCTGCCCGCGGTCTCGTTCAGCCGGGACCGTTCGGAGCCGTCGTGATGGACACGCCGCTCGACGTGCCGAATGCGCCGACGGATCTGTCGCTGGTGTTGGTCCATCTGATGAAGGGTCCCCTCTACCGGGATGTGCACGAGAGGTACTGGGGCCTCCTGCTCGGACTGCGGAACCAGGTCGGCGACTACGTCTCGGTGCTCGGCCTGAACGTCGTCGTCGATGAGGCGGAGGGGTATGCCTACCTGCGCAGTCAGTTCGTTGATCAGGACGCAATCGAGTTCCCGCGGTTGGTTGCCCGGCACGCCCTGCCCTTCAAAGTGAGTGTGCTCTTGGCCCTGTTGCGCAAGCGCCTTGCCGAGTTTGACGCCAGCAACTCTGATGTCCGACTGGTTCTCAGCCGCGACCAGATCATCGAGCTGCTCCGTCTGTTCATGCCCGATTCCACCAACGAGGCGCGCCTCGTGGACAACATCGATACCACTGTCAAGAGGGTCTGCGAACTGGGTTTTCTGCACCCGCTCCGAGGCGAGCAGGACAAGTATGAAGTCCGACGGATTCTCAAGGCCTACATCGATGGGCAGTGGCTGTCGGAGTTCGACGCGCGACTTGACGAGTATCTGGCCGATCTGGATGCGTCAAAGGAGTCAGCGTGACGTCCTCGTTGTTCAGCCCGATCGAGCTGGAGGATCAACACTCCGACCGCCTGCCCGGTTGCCGCCTGCAGCGACTTGAGGTCTACAACTGGGGAACCTTCGACCGGAAGATCTGGTCGTTTGAACTCGCTGGCCGCAACGCACTCCTCACCGGTGACATCGGCTCGGGAAAGTCGACCCTGGTCGATGCCGTCACCACCCTTCTGCTGCCTGCGAACAAGATCTCCTACAACAAAGCCGCAGGTGGGGAGACCCGAGAGCGGGATCTACGCTCCTACGTCCAGGGGCACTACAAGTCGGAACGCAATGAGACGACCGGGGCCTCACGGCCGGTCGGACTTCGAGACGACCGGCAGTTCTCGGTCATCCTCGGTGTGTTCGCGAACACCGACTTCGCTACGACCGTCACATTGGCCCAGGTATTCCGGACAAGAGATGTCGGCCAGCCCGAGCGATTCTTTGTGGTCTCCGATGCCGACCTGTCCATCCCCAAAGAGTTCGCCGAGTTCGGCTCCGAGTTCTCCGTCCTGAAGCGAAGGCTTCGGGATGCCGGAGCCCGCCTGTACGATACCTTTCCCGAGTACGGCCGAGACTTCCGACGGCACCTCGGCATCGAATCCGAGCAGGCCATGGAGCTCTTCCACCAGACCGTGTCGATGAAGGCGGTCGACAATCTGAACGATTTCGTCCGCAGCCACATGCTCGAGCCGTTCGATACTAGTGCCCAGATCTCCGATCTGATCGACCACTTCGACAACCTGACCCGGGCCCACGACGCGGTACAGCGCGCACGTGCCCAGCTCGAGCTCCTCCAGCCTCTGGTTGCCGACATCGAGGTGCATGATCAGCTTTCGGAGCAACGTTCCTCTCTCGAACTACAGCAGCAGGCACTGCCGTTCTACTTTGCCGACCGGATGCGCCAGGTCCTCGACGGAGAACTCGCAGCGCTGGAGACCAGGGCTCTTGAGCTCGGCCAGTCGCTGGAGTCGCTCGAGTCGGCAATCAAGTCGTCGCGCCAGGAGGAGAGCCAGTTGAATCTCCAGATCGCCGGAAGTGGAGGCGATCGGTTGGCCGCCATCGACCTGGAGATCGAACGTCACGAGAGGGAAAAGCCGGTTCGGAAGGACAAGTTCGATCGTTACAACAAGCGCCTGACGGAGGTGGGCATGGCGCCGGTATCAGAGCCAGAGCAATTCGCAGCCGCCCGTGCCCGGGCTGAAGCCAGAAGAGCAGAGCTGGAGAGCGAACACGCCGATCTCCAGAACGACCTGAGCGAACGGCGGTTCGAGCAACGCTCGATCGACGAGGAGTCGAAGCAGGTCAATGACGAGCTGCACAGCCTGCAGTCCCGTCGCAGCAACGTTCCCCGAGTGAGTCTCGAATTGCGGCAGCGACTCGGGGACGACCTCGGTATCGATCCCGACGACCTCCCGTTTGCCGGAGAGCTCATCCAAGTCCTCGAGGAGGCGAGTGAGTGGGAAGGCGCGGCGGAGCGGGTTCTGCACTCGTTCGCACTCTCCCTGCTCGTCCCGGAACGCCACTACGAAGCCGTGGCCGGTTGGATCAACGACCACCACCTCGGTGCCCGGGTCGTCTATTTCCGGGTTCCACCCCGCCTTGCCCAGTCAACCCCTCTGGAGCGTCAGTCTGCCCATCCGCTCCTGGTCGACATGCTCGAATTCAAACCCAACACGGGATTCGAGCAGTGGTTGGAGAGCGAGCTCGGCCGTCGTGCCAACCATTCCTGCGTGGACACCATACGCGATTTCCGCTCCGCGCGGAAGGCGGTCACCCGTTCCGGGCAGATCAAGGATAGGGAACGGCACGAGAAGGACGATCGCAAGAGGATCGACGACCGTCGGGAGTACGTCCTGGGTTGGACCAACCAAGCCAAGGTCGATGCGCTCGTGGCCCATGCCACCTCACTGCACCAGCGGCTGTCGTCGGCCATGAAGGTGATCGCCGATCTCGTCGAGCGGGAGAGATCGGCATCGTCCCAGCTTCAGTCATTGGCCGGACTGGCCGAGCACGACCGATGGGAGGAGCTGGACTGGAAGGCGCTGGTCAACGAGATCGCCGCTCTCCGGACCGAGCAGGACCGTATCGCTTCCTCGTCGGACAGACTGACCCTCTTGACCGCCGAGCTCGAACGGGTTCGGCAACAGGTGAGCGTCGCCGAGGAGAAGCGGAACGGGCTGCAGCGGGAGCGGGGTGCCGTGGAGGGGCGCCAACGGGTAGCCGAGGGTGAGCGCGACCGCTTCGCAAAGTTGCTGTCCGACGGTGATGCGCTCGAGGGCGCCTCTCCGTCGTTCCAATCGATCGACCAAATGGTGGGCACGCTGCTCGAGGGGCTTGAGCCTGATGTAGTCGTACTCACGTCCGCTCAGCAGGAGATAGGCGCTCGCCTTGCCGATCGGCTCAACGAGATCACCAGGCACCGGGAGAACCTCGCCCTACGCATCGTCCGTGCCATGGGTGGCTTCCGGACAAAGTACCCGACCGAGACGTCCGAGTTTGACGATTCCATGGGCTCGGCCGGCGAGTACCGCCAACTCCACCAGCGGGTAGCCACCGACGATCTCCCCCGCTTCGAAAAGGAGTTCAAGAACTACCTGAATCAGAACACGATCCGGGACGTCGCCGGGTTTTCCGCTCAGCTCAACAAGCACGAGCGTGTGATCCGTGATCGCATCGAGATCATCAATGATTCGCTGAAGGGTATCGACTACAACGAGGATCGTTATATCCGGCTCGTTCCCGACCAGACACCGAATATCGACGTGCGCGAATTCAGGGCTGAGCTCCGGGCCTGTACGGACAATGTGGTCGGTGCCGTCACCGACGATCAGTATTCGGAGGAGAAGTTCCTCCAGGTGAAGAAGATCATCGAGCGGTTCAAGGGTCGCGAGGGATCTGCTGATCAGGACCGCAATTGGACCCGCAGGGTGACGGATGTCCGTCAGTGGTTCGTGTTCTCCGCATCCGAACGCTGGCGTGCCGACGATGTCGAATACGAGAACTACACGGACTCGGGCGGCAAGTCGGGTGGGCAGAAGGAGAAGCTGGCCTACACGGTGCTAGCTGCGTCACTGGCGTACCAGTTCAAGCTGGATTGGGGCGCCGAGCGATCGAAGTCCTTCCGGTTCGTGGTGATCGATGAAGCGTTCAACCGGGGTTCGGAGCTCTCGACCCGCTACGCCCTCGACCTGTTCACTCGCCTCGGCCTCCAGTTGCTGATCGTGACCCCGCTACAGAAGATCCATGTCATCGAGCCACATGTCGCCGCGGTCGGTTTCGTCGACAACCCGAGCGGCAGCTATTCACGTCTCCAGTGCCTGACCATCACCGAGTTCCGGAGCCGTCGTGAGGAGCACGGCAACCGTACCGATCCTCAGGTTCCCGACGACGTGGCCGCAGCCGGCACTCCATGACGCCCTGGACGAACGTGGACGACCTGGTCGCGACCCTGCACAGGCGATGGAAGTCGGGCCGTTTCTTGCGTGAGTACGCGGAGGGCCTGCCGTGGGCACCGATCGAACTGCCGGTGAAGTCACCGTCGACCGACGAGCTGCTCCATCGATTCGACGACGCCGTGCTCTGGGCGGAGCGGTTCCACCGTGACAGCCGGACCAAGGCTGGGGTGGCACGGTTCGCCGTGGAGTATCGGAACATCGGGGGACGGAGCCTCGGATCGAATTCGGTGCCGGCACGGATCCGGATCGAGAGCTTCGGCCAGCTGTGCGCACTGCTGGGCACGACGCTCGAGGTACGGAGCCTCGATGAGATCATCGATCAGACGAGGAGTACCGTGCCCGAACTCGTCACGTGGGTGCGTGCCCAACCGCGTAAGGCGATCGACAACGGAGACATCTGGAGCGATCTGCTCGCCGTCGTTGCCTGGGTCAGGGGGGCGAGCACCGAGCAGCTCTATCTGCGGCAGATCGATGTCGAGGGCATCGACACCAAGTTCGTGGATCGTCACAGAAAGATACTGGACGAGTTCCTCACGGCGGTCCTGCCTGTAGGACGAATCGACACGCACTACACAGCGGGCGATTTTGCCCGTCGCTATCGATTCCGAGCCAGGCCCGAGTACACGCGCTTCCGTGTACTCGGGTCTGAGTCCGCCTTGCCCGAGGCATGCACCGAATTCACGTTGCGCACGGAGGAGCTTGCGTCACTGGAGTTGACCTCCCGGTTCTTGTTCGTGGTGGAGAACGAGATCACCTACCTGGCATTTCCTCGTGTAGCCAATGCCCTCGTGGTGTTCGGATCGGGATTCGGACTCGCCTCGTTGCGGCCGCTCCCGTGGCTGGTCGGGAAGGAGATCGTGTACTGGGGCGACATCGACACGCACGGATTCGACATCCTCAATCGGCTCCGATCGCGATTCGACTCGGTTCGATCGATCCTGATGGATGAAGCCACATTGCTCGCTCATCGAGGCCAGTGGGTCGCGGAGCCCAGCCCGACCAATCGACCCCTTCCGAATCTCACCGAGGCCGAAGCGGCGCTCTATGGCGATCTTGTCGAAGACCGGTTCGGGCCCACGATCCGCCTCGAGCAGGAGCGTGTCCGGCCTTCCCTGTTGGAACGGGAGTTGGGGCCCCTGCTGGCCTGACCGGAGTACTCCCGCTCTCGACCGGCGCTCGATCCTGGTTCTGATCAGCATTTGTAGTCGGGGAGATCCCTCGGAGATGCTATTCTCCACTCGTGGTGCCACGAACAGCGAACGATTCTGACGACTTAGACGGGGCCTTCGCGGAGGCAGGAGTCGAGGCGCGCTGGCTGGGGGACGATTCGGTCGAGATCGGAGGCACGGCCTTTGCCGTCGAGCGGGTGAAGGTCGTCCGGGAGAGCGACGGTGCACTGTTGGCGCACGTCCACAACGCGTCCGCTCACCCTCCGACGATCATCGTGGCCGACCGCATCTCCGAGGCGGCTAGGGCGCAGCTGAGTCGGGCCGGTCTGGCCTGGCTAGATCGCCGGGGGCACCTGTGGATCCGCACGGCGGGGATCTTCGTAAACGCCGATGTTGAGCCCAGCACTGGCCCGCCTGCTCGCAGGGTCATGGAGATCTTCAAGGGAACTGGCCTCGATGTCGCCCTCGGATTGCTTCGGTTCCCGCTCGAGTCATACGGTGTGAACCAGCTCGCCCGGGAGATCGGTCGCTCTCCGGGTCGGGTCTCCGAGATCCTGACTGCGCTCCGGCGCCAGGGGCTCGTCGGGGCGGACAATCTTCCGATCATCCCCCAGCTGTTCTGGGCCGTTGCGGAAGAGTGGAAGCCTCACTGGACGCCGATTCCCTCCCCCCCGCCTCCCGAGCCGCCGGAACGCTACCGGCTGACCGGTACCTTGGGTGCCCTGGCCCTCGACGTCCCCCTTGTCGCCGGCGCAGCGGGGACGTGGCCACGTCTCTACGTGGCCGACGACGTGGACCTTGCCACCGTCGTCGGCGCCTACGGTTCGGCTTCAGGTTGGACAGGTTCCGAGGTGGCGATATGCCCGTCCCGGTATGGCTTCGCCTGGATGTCGCCGGCTCATCGGGACGGGTACCCGGTGGCGAACCAGCTCGTCGTAGCCCTCGACCTCGCCCAGGACCGGGCGCGCGGTCACGAAGTCCTCGAGGGTTGGGATCCGAAGGAGTTCACACGTGTCTGGTGAGCTTCGCTTGGAGGGTTCAGGGATCGGCAAATTGGTGGCGTCGCTGGCCGCCCTGACCGAATCGGCATCTCCTGCCGAGTTTGCCGTCATCGGCGGACTGGCGGTCCTTGCACGCCTCGAAGGAGCACACCGAGTCACCGACGATCTCGATACAGTGGCCACCCAACACGGTGACGAGCCGACCGTCGTAGAGGCAGTGATTGCCGCTCAAGGAGTTGACGGTTTGCTCAAGGGAACCAAGGTCGATTGCATAGCGGTGGGTGACGTCCCTGCGGCCGAACTCTCGGCAGACCATCTTCCCGATGTTGAAGAAGACCGCATCTTCGTGCTCGCCCACCGTTGGGCACTGGATACCGCGGATGAGCTCACCCTTGTCGCTCAAGCGGGCGGCACGATCGTTGCTCAGGTGCGCTGTCGGTTCGCCGACCCGGCGAGTCTGGTGGCCATGAAGCTCCAATCAGCACCACGGCGAAGAGGGGTGCGGGCAGACAAGGCCGGGGGTGACTATCTCGATCTGTTCCGGTTGGTGTCCCATCCGTCCATGACCCGTTCGATCGCCGTCGCCTTGCGCGCGGCACCGCACGACCTCGGCTCGTGGTGCTCACTCGAGATAACCAGGCGCATGATCGAGGACGCTGACCGGACCGTGGGCCTCATCACCCGGTCGGGAGTCGCGGAGTCAAACGTTCCCACGGCGGCTCAGTTCCGCAGGGCGGCGGAGTTGCTGCTCGACAGGAGCCACCGGGCTCCTTGAGCGTGGCCACGAACCCGAGATACATGGCGTTCCGTGAGAATGTCGTCGATCACCGGAACCTCTCGGGTTCGCCAGGGCGTTCGCTGACAGGGTGGCGATGCACAGATTGTTGCTGAGACGACGTGCGACGACGTGGGAGAGAAAGCCAACAGCCGAGCCAACAAATCGGTCTCATCGTGTCCATGATCGTCCCGTCGCGTTTCGTGCCCCTCCGAAGGCACCACCGATGACCTGCAGATATGCGACATTTTGGGATCTCCGGAGAACGGGCAGGACGACTCGGGCTCTCCCTACGGATCAGAAGGTTGCAGGTTCGAATCCTGCCGAGCGCGCGATGTGATGTCGCGAGACATCGCGGACAGACGAACCTATGCAGGCTACGTGATCTTCGCCTTCGGGGCGAGGGGCTGGTAGTCCTTGTCCGGATCGAGCGTGAGGTGTCTGAGCAGTTCGCCCTCTTCG
>Ga0224558_1003949_pt1 | contig 11911 bp, 8 predicted proteins | sample 714S32024metaG_FD_180682 | JGI IMG/M metagenome (GOLD analysis project Ga0224558, IMG submission 180682) | Peat soil microbial communities from Stordalen Mire, Sweden - 717 S3 20-24 | ecosystem: Environmental > Terrestrial > Soil > Wetlands > Peat | place: Sweden: Norrbotten County, Stordalen... | reverse complement strand
TCCGCCGAGTCCGTAGTTGAGCGCGGCGTACGTCACCGGAATGAGGAAGATGACGAAGGTCGAGAGCTGGACGGCGAGCGATGACTGGTCGGCATGGAACGCAACCGTCGCCGCCAACCGGGCCAGGTAGAGCGCCAGGATGATCAGTTGGAGGATCCAGAAGCGTGAGTCGGTCATCCACCGGCCGCCGGTGCCGGTCCGAGTCCTCCGATCGAGGTCCGGAGCCTGGCCGCCATCCGCGCCGATCCCATCCTGCAGGGCGAGGGTGACGGTCCCCGTCGGGGACGCGTCCCCTGGAGGCTCCCGATGCTCCGAAGATGGGTCACTCACCACACCGGATCCCCGGCGTCTCGCGGCTCGGCGACCAAGAGCCCCTCGGTCAGCGCGAAGTGGACGAGCTCGGTTCGGGAGTTGGCCCCCAGCTTCTCGAAGACGTGGTTGATGTGGCCTTCGACCGTCCGTGGGCTGATGCCGAGTTGGCGGGCGATGGCCTTGTTGGCCAGGCCCCGGGCAACGAGGCGGACCACCTCGTGCTCTCGTACCGTCAACCGTGGAGGTACCCGGTCCGAGGGCGATCTCGGCTCCCCCTCGCCGCTGAGGTGACCGTCGACGACACCGAGCCCGTCGCAGGCGGCCCGGATCGATCGCACCAACTGGTCACTCGGCGTGGTCTTCAGCAGATAGCCGGCCACACCGGCGGCCAGGGCCGCTCGGACGTAATTCTCGTCGTCGTAGGCGCTGAGGATCAGCACGGTCGCGTCCGGGTACCGATCGACGATCTGACGAGCCAGGTCGATGCCGTTGATGGTCGGCAGCCTGATGTCGATCAGTACGACATCAGGGTTGGTGTCGGCGACGACACTGAGCGCGGCGTCACCGTCCTCGGCTTCGCCGACCACGGTGAACCCGGACGCGTCCTCGAGGATCCTCCGGGTCCCGGCCCGGAGGAGCTCGTGATCGTCCACCACGACCACTCGGTGATGGGGCTGAGGCGGGGTCAGCTCGGCGGAGTCGGCCGGCCCCGACGGCCGAGGGAGACCGTGCGACTCACCGTTGTCCATCCTGTCATCGTAGGTTCGTCACCGCGCTGCGACGAGTGACACTGCCATGGCGACACCGAGCGACGAGACCAGAGGGGTCGCCAGCCAGGGGCGCAGTGTTCGCTCGGGATCGGCAGTCAGGCGGTCGGCCGGAGCCAGCCGGCGGACCGTCGACCACGCACCCACCATGCAGAGGAAGTACACGACGATCCACGCGCCGGCCCCGATGGCGGTGGGGCGGAGGCCCAATCCGCCGGCCCAGCATCCGACGATCAGCAGTGCGCTGCGGCCGTGGCCCCGTGGGTCCTGGCACGAGGGGTCCGCGGTACGCAGCAGCAGATAGACCACCGTGGCCACGGCTGTTCCGATGAGGGATCCGCCGGCAACCCACCAGTCGTGGCGCACCGCGGACGCTACCACGATGATCAGCACGGCAAGGGCGGTGCCGATGGCGGCGACCGACAGGGGGGTGCGCTCCCCGCTGATTTCGATCAGGCTGAGCGCGATCATCGCTGCCGCCAGGACGCAGTATGCGCCAGCGAAGAACGTCCCGTGCCAACCCCAGGTGACAAGCATGAAGACCACGCCAGTCACCGCCTCGACCAGTGGGTACCGGACGGAGATGGGCTGGCGGCAGGTGTGACAGCGACCTCGCAGGCAGGCCCACGAGACCACCGGGACGTTCTCCCACCAACGCAGCTGTCGTCGGCAGGTCGGGCAGAACGACCGCGGCGCGGAGACCGACAGCCCCCGTGGCGTGCGGTAGACGACGACGTTCAGGAACGAACCGACGAAGAGGCCGACGATGCCGGCAAGTGGGATCGTCACCGCGAGTAGCGGAATGGTGCCAAACGTCATATCATGGGATGAGCATCGGCGAGGCGGCGAGGGTGTACGCGCCGCGAACCGTCGGAAGGGGCGAATCCAGGGGCACCACGGAGCATCTCGGAGCGGCACGATCGAGGTCGAACAGTGGATCCGTCACCCTCGGGTGACCGCCTTGCCGGCGAATGCGTGGGTTGGGCTCTCGGGCACTGATCCTCAGTATGACGCCACACAGACAGGACAACTACCAAAAGACAACAACGACGAGCGGTGGGACCGGCCGAAGCCGGGCACCGTAGCACTACCCACGAGGCGAGCAGGAAGGGGGGACGGTGCGAAATAGGATGGGGCGAGCCGTCGTCCCGATGGCCGAGGTCGTGGATTCGGGTTCAATCTCCGGCGAGAGTCTGCCGATGGTGCAGACATGAATGACGCGGATGCCATCCGGGTGATGGCCAGCGAGCACGACTTGGAGGTCGTGGATCTCGACACCTACGGGGTCGATCCTGCGGCAGGGGAGATCCTGCCCTCGTCACTGGCGCGTCGTCTGCACGTCGTGGCGGTCAAGCGGAAGTTCGGCACACCGGTCATCGCCACCGCAGACCCGGACGACCTCCATGCCCAGGACACGGTACGGGCTGCGCTCGGTCGTGATTTCATCTCGGTCGTCGCCTCCCGGGACCAGATCGAGCAGTACATCGACCAGCTGTTCGGACCCGACGACGGAGAAGCGTCCCTGCTCACCACGCCCGACGCCTCGCCGATCGACCCGGTGGGCGGCACCGCCGTCGAGTCGCCGCGTCAACCGCACGATCCGTCCGACGATGCCGACCTCGGACCGGATGGCGACCCGGTGGCGACAAGCTCGCCGCACGACCGACTTCCTCCACTTCGCGTGGGCGGACCGTGGAGCGCTTCGGCCGAGCCGATGGACGCCAGCAACACCGAATTGAACGGAGCCGCGACGGCCGCTGCTCCGAACAGCCCCGACCAGTCCGGCGAAGGCTTCGACGCCGGCACCAAGAGCCCGCTCGACTCAGACGTGCCCACCCTCGAGCCGTCCACGAGCGTCCTGCCCACCTTCGGTACGGTTCCGAGCGAGCCGGCCTCGCACTCGCCGTCCGACACCTTGGCGGCCAGCGGCGAGCAGCTTTCCGAGCTCGCCCGCTCCGTGGAAGCCGATTCGGCCCCAGGGCACGACTCGGCGGAACGGGCTGCCGATCTCGTCGCCGATGCGGTGGCCACCTTTCAGGAGCAGCACGTCGCCGGACCGCAGGCCGGCGACCACGAAGCGGATGCCGATCCGGACCTCTCGAACTTCCCGCCACTGGCAAAGGTCCTGGTCGAGGGTAACCGTGTGACGAAGGCCGAGATGGAGGCCGTGCTCGAGACGCACGAACGCACCAATCAGAGCATCGCCCGAATCCTGACGGTTGAGAAGTTGGTGAACGAGTCCGACCTGATGTGGGGCATGGCCCAAGAGATGGGCCTGGAGTTCGTCGATCTCGACGTCGCCGGGGTCAACCTCACGGCGATGGGAGCCATCCCCGAGGCCACGGCGCGCTACCACAACGTGATCGTGATCGGCGACGAGGACGGGACCCCCGTGGTGGCGGCGTCCAACCCGACCGACGTCTTCGCCATGGACGATCTGCACACCATCATCGGGCGGAAGTTCAAGGTCGTGGTGGCCACCCGGACCCAGATCAGCGCCTATATCGGACGGGCATATGAAGGTGGTGGTGATGCGGCCGACATGGCCATGGAGGCGTCCCGTGGCATGGACGGGGAAGGGTCGGAAGAGGGTGTCGACGACATCCAGGCCGTCACCGAGGAAGCGCCCATCGTCCGGTACGTGAACCTGCTGATCCTGCAGGCACTCAACGAGCGCGCCTCGGACATCCACGTCGAGCCCACCGAGACGGACCTCCGGATCCGCTATCGCATCGATGGCGTGCTCCACGACGTGTCTACCGCCCCCCGGGCGATCTCGGCGGCGGTGACCACCCGACTCAAGGTGATGGCGGACCTCAACGTGGCCGAGCACCGCATCCCACAGGACGGTCGGATCTCGCTCAACGTGGGAAGCAAGGGCATCGACCTTCGCATGGCGACGCTCCCCACCATCCACGGTGAGAAGGTCGTCATGCGGGTGCTCGACAAGTCCAGCGTGGTGCTGGGATTCACCGACCTCGGCTTCGACGACGACCTTCTGGAGACCTACGAGAGCATCTACGCCAAGCCGTACGGGACCATCCTCGTGACCGGTCCGACCGGTTCGGGAAAGTCGACCACCCTTTACAGCACCCTCGAGGCGCTGAACTCGCCGGAGAAGAACATCATCACCGTCGAGGACCCGGTGGAGCTGCAGCTCAAGGGCGTCAATCAGGTCCAATTGAACGTCAAGGCCGGTCTGACGTTCGCCTCGGCGCTGAAGTCGATCCTGCGGTCCGATCCCGACATCGTCCTGGTCGGGGAGATCCGCGACAAGGAGACCGCGGTCATCGCCATCGAGGCCGCCCTCACCGGGCACATGGTGCTGGCCACGCTGCACACCAACAGTGCCGCTTCCACCCCCATGCGACTCATCGAAATGGGAATCGAGCCGTTTCTGGTGACCTCGTCCCTCTCCGGTGTGCTGGCCCAGCGCCTCGTCCGGCGATTGTGCGTGCACTGCAAGGAGGTCTATGCGCCGTCCTGGGCCGACATCGTCGCTGCCGGATGGACGGCGGACGAGGTCGAGGCCCTCGGGGGAATGACCAAGATCTACCGGGCTGTCGGCTGCTCGGCGTGCTCCAACACCGGCTACCGGGGGCGGAAGGCACTGGCAGAGCTCCTGCCGATGACCGAGGAGATCGAGCGAATGATTATCGAAGGAGGATCGGTGGACGACATTCACAGGCTTGCCGTGAAACAAGGAATGGTGACGCTCCGCCAGAGCGGGCTGCGCAAGGCCATCGAGGGTGAGACGACCCTCGAGGAAGTGCTCCGGGTCGTGGCATGAGCCCGCCGACGATGGAGACGCGCAAGGAGTGGTCGACCCGCCTGGCCCAGGCGCTGGTGCAGGGGGGCTACGAGACCGACGCCAATCTGGCGCCCTTGATGATTGAGTCGCAGGACACCGGAGTGTCCCTGGCGTGGCTGCTCGTCAGCCGCAACCTGGTCCTGCCCGGGGTGGTGGTCGGGGCGCTGTCCCATCTGGCCCAGCTCCCGGCCATCGACCTGGCGGCGATGACGCCGGGTGCGGACGCGACCGATGCCCTCCCCAGGCCCCTGGCCCACGAGTACGAGGCGGTGGCTCTCCAGCTCAACGGTGAGGTCCTGATCGTGGCCTTCGCCGAGCCTCCCACCCAGCAGGACGTAGAGGCACTCGGTGCGAAGGTCGGCTATCGGATCGATCCAGTGCTGGCCGACCCGGTGCTCATCGGGAACACCCTTCCGGCGGGGGCCCGGCCGACGGCTGGTTCGCGAGCGGTTCCGGATGCCCCCGAGCGTGACGCCACGCCGGAGTCGGTACCGGCAGTCCCGCTGTCCGAACGGGCCCTTGCCGAAGAGCTGCTCGAACGGGGTATTCCGAGCCCGTCCGGCAACGACAGCATGCCCCTCCACATCGACGACCTGCTCCGCTATGCGGTCGCGGTTGGCGCGTCGGATCTCCACCTGACCGCCAGTCAGCCGGCGGCCATCCGCCTGCACGGAGCGATCCGGCCCGTCGAGGGGTGCCCGGTGTTGGACAACGACGGCATCCGGGACATGGTGTTCGGCATCCTGCCGGCCACCCAGCGTGAGCGGTTCGAAGAGGAACATGAGCTCGACACCTCCCACTCCATCGCCGGGGTGGGGCGGTTCCGGCTCAACGTGTCGTTGCAGCGGGGGACGGTTGCCGCGGCCCTCCGTCCCATCCCTCATCTCATGCCGGAATTCGACACGCTCGGACTTCCGGACTCCATCAAGTCGTTCACCGAGCTCCGGCGCGGACTGGTTCTGGTCACCGGGCCGACCGGCTCCGGAAAGTCGACCAGCCTGGCATCACTGGTCGACATCATCAACCGGACCAAGCCGATGCACATCGTGACCGTCGAGGATCCAATCGAGTTCCTCCACGACCACAAGCGGTCGATCGTGACACAGCGGGAGATCGGCGAGGACACCGCCTCGTTCTCGGAGGCGCTCCGGCGGGTGCTGCGACAGGACCCGGACGTGATCCTGGTGGGCGAGCTCCGTGACCTCGAGACGATCTCGATGGCGCTCACTGCGGCGGAGACGGGCCACCTCGTCTTCGCCACGCTGCACACCCAGGACGCGCCCCAGACCATCGACCGGATGATCGACGTGTTCCCCACCAACCAGCAGGAGCAGATCCGGGTCATGCTGGCCGCCACCCTCGAAGGAGTGGTGACCCAGCAGCTGATCGTCAATGCCGAGGGAACCGGTCGGGTGGCGTGCGCAGAGGTCCTGATGTGCACGTCGGCCATCCGGAACCTGATCCGCCAGTCGAAGACCCACCAGATCTACTCGCTGATGCAGGTCGGCAGTTCGTTCGGCATGCAGACGATGGATCAGGGACTGGCCAAGCTGGTCAGGGACGGCCTGATCTCGGAGAGCATGGCCTACGACCGTTCCACGAGCGAGGAAGACCTCAGGAACCACCTGAGCAGCTGATGCAACCTGTCCATCCGATGTACCGACGAAGTGGGGCACCGTGGCGCTGACATTCGATTACAAGGTCCGAGACCGATCCGGCGGTCTGGTCGAGGGTCAGCTGGAAGGCGACAGCATGGCCCTGGTCGTGCGTCGCCTGCGCGAGATGGGGTACATCCCGATCTCGGTCACGCCCAAGTCGGCCGTCAACCTCAAGACCGAGATCAAGATCCCGGGGTTGTCCGACCGGGTCAAACTGCGGGAGGTGGCGGTCGTCACCCGGCAGCTGTCCACCATGGTCGACTCCGGCCTGTCGGTGGTCCGCTCACTGGGGATCCTGGCCGGCCAGGTGGAGAACCCGGCCCTGGCCCGAGCACTGGTCGCGGTCCGCCTCGACCTCGAGCACGGCTCGTCACTGTCGGTGGCCTGCGCCAAGCACCCCAAGGTCTTCTCCCATCTGTTCTGCACCCTGGTCCAGGCCGGAGAGGTCGGCGGTAACCTCGACGAGGTCCTCGGCACACTGGCCGACACCATCGAGAAGCAGGCACAGCTCAACAAGACGATCCGCTCGGCGATGACCTACCCGGTGGTGGTGCTGAGCGTGATGGTGGTCATCTTCACGGCGATGATCGTGTTCATCGTGCCCGTGTTCCAACATCTCTTCACGTCACTGGGCGGGAAACTTCCGCTGCCGACCCGGATCCTGATCGAGATCTCGCAGATCATCACCAGCCCGTGGGTGCTGGTCATCATCGCGGTGGTCATCGGTACGATCGTCGGAGTCCGCAAATGGATCGCCACCGAGGACGGTCGGCGCACCTGGGACCGGATGAAGCTCAAGCCGCCGATCTTCGGCCCGCTGTTCCACAAGGTCGCCCTGGCCCGGGTCTCCTCGACGCTGGCGTCTCTGATCAGCTCGGGCGTGCCCATCCTCGAGGCGCTGGACATCTGCGCGGACACCGCTGGCAACCGGACGGTGGGGGATGTGCTGATCGAAGCGAAGGAGGGAGTCCGTGCAGGTCGGCCCCTCGCCGACCCATTGCGCGAGCACGAGGACGTCATTCCGGCACTGGTGGTGCAGATGATCGAAGTCGGCGAGCAGACCGGTGCGTTGGATGCGATGCTCAAGAAGGTCGCCGAGTTCTACGACCAGGAAGTCGAACTGACCGTGAACAACCTCACCGCGCTGCTCGAGCCCCTGCTGACGGTGTTCATGGGCATCGGGGTCGGCATCATGGTGATCTCGCTCTATCTGCCGATGTTCAGCTATATCAAGCTGATTCACAATTAGTGGGCAACCTTCACTCTTCGTGGGAAAACCGTGTGAGGTATTGCGTCGTTGCAATCGCCATTGTTACAATCTGTTTGAGTTTCAGAACGCCATTGCAATCCGCAGTGGCGTGAGATGACGAGGGGCCTCGGAATGTCTCGAAGTAGTGGCGGAGTGCGTTCGAAGGGACATGTGCCTGACATGGCGCAACCTGCGTGCTTCGCGGTCGGCAATGCGACGAATCCTGGCGGCATCGGCGATAGTCGCTCGATCGATGGAGGCGTGCTGAAGATCTAAGGGGCATCCCGCCCCGGGGTGTCGTCCCGGAGGACGGGCGCATTCGAGAGGTGGTCATGATCGACCTCTCAAGGCGCCTGGCCGATGTGACGATAGCAATACCGGGCATCAAATTTGATGCTCGTCCATACATGCAGCAATAACAACGAGGAGGCAACAAATGTTTTCATCCGTCATCGAGCGTCTCAACGAGAGGCGCCACGCTGCGGTGGATACCGGTGTGGATTCCGGTTTCACCCTCATCGAGCTCATGGTGGTCCTGTTGATCCTGGCCATTCTGCTCGCCATCGCCATCCCGACGTTCCTGGGTGTGACCGGTGGTGCCAATGACCGGGCCGCACAGTCCAACCTGAACACAGCGCTCACCAATGCCAAGTCAACGGCGACGCAGAACAACCAGTCGTACTCGGGCCTCAGCACCACGTCCTTCAAGGCTGCTGAGCCGAGCCTCAACTGGGTTGCCGGTACGACCAACACGGTGGGGCAGATCTCGACGTATGTCGACACTGCTGGGAACGGCGTCATCCTGGCGGCGTACTCGAAGAACGCTAACACCTGCTGGTACGCGGTGGACAACATTGCACCCGTTACCGACTTCGCCGCAGGACCCTACAATGCTACGAACCCCGGAGCACCCCCGACGGTCCTCACCACCGCACCGACCGATGCCGGTACGTACTATGGCAAGGGTGCAGCCTCTGGCTCGCCCCTGACGTGCAACGCCGCAGCTGCCTTTACGGTGACAAGCTGGACGGTTTCGGCCTTCCCAGCCTGACAAGCTATGAGTGCCAGGTGACGCAGCTGTCACCAATGTCAGTCAATGGGAGTTCCGAGAAGTGCCCCGTCCGAAAGGACGGGGCACTTCTGCGGCGCTGGGATGTCCGGGCTTCAAGTAGAAAGGACATCCCGATGGGGCTGGCCAACCCTCCCCGTATCGCAGGGCATTCCTGCGTATCCTTGGGACCGGCGGCGTCACGCAGTCGCTTCTTGTGGTTTCGCCTCGACTGCGGATTGCCGGTCTCGGCTGCCACCAGGCTCATGGACCATGGGACTCTCTAACAGTGAGGCACGGGGGCGCAGGGGGCATACGCCCGACGATGGCTGTGGACAGTGGTACGACGCAACACACTGGGTTGACGGAATCGGTCCAAGATGGCTGAGTGAGGCTGACATTATCTCCGACGCGAACTCTCCCGACCGTGCGTCCGACCACGGATCCGATTCCGTGGTCGGCTCGTCGCCGGAGCCTGCTCGTCGCCGGGCCGGTGGTCTTGGATTGGCCACCGCCAAGCGTCTGACCGCTCGCAAGTGGCCGGCGGTGATGACCGTCGCCTCGCTGGCTCTCGGGATGGCGTACATGCTCTGGTGGGGGCCTCTGGTCCACCACGAGCCGGTTTGGACCACCGGCGGAGACCTTTGGGGAGTCTTCCGAGGGGCCCACTACGTGGGCTGGGGCTTCCTCGGGGGCATCTACACACCTACGAACTCAATCATCACTTTTCCCGGGATGTCGGTCCTGCTGGCTCCTGTGGCGATGCTCAGCGGCAGACTGCAACTGACGGAATCCGTGTGGCCGTTCATGCTCGAACGGCCGGGGGCGGCCCTGCTGCTTCAACCAGTTGAGTTGCTCCTGGCCTCGACGGTCCTGTTTGCCGTCGATTCCTTGGCGGAGCGATTGGGCGTGGGGCAGCGGCGTCGCATCTCCCTCTGCATGGTGGTGGCGACGATCGCGTGGCCGGTGTCGGCGATCTGGGGCCACGCCGAGGATGTGCTGGCGATGACCTTCGCCATCTACGCCATGGTGGCAATGCTCGATCGGCAATGGTCTAGATGCGGGTGGCTGTTCGGCTTCGGCATCGTGATGCAGCCACTGGTGGCCTTGATGCTCCCGCTGTTCATCGGCGCCACGCCCAGGGGGAAGCGCGTGCTCCTGGCCTTGCGATCCTCGGCCGTTTCCGTCGCCCTGGTCGCCGTGGCATTTGCCGGTGCGGCGAGTGACACCTATCGAGCGCTTGTGAAACAACCGACCCCGCCGTCGGTCAACCACGCCACACCTTGGGTTGCCCTGGCCCCTAAAGTCACTTCAGTAGTTGTCCTGCCGACCCACAGCGTGTCCGTATCGTTGACGCAAGGACACTATCTGGTCACCGGTGGGGCAGCGTCGGCCGAATCGATTGTCCTCGTGGCGGGTGGACCGGGGCGGTCGATCGATGTCGTCATCGCCCTCATCTTCGGCGTCTATGTGTGGCGACGGCCGCAACAGTGGGCACGCCTGCTGTGGTTGGCCGCGGTGGTGTTGACCTCCCGATGCTTCTTCGAGGCGGTCATGACGCCGTACTACATTGCCCCGCCGCTCCTACTGGCACTGGCACTGGCGGCGCGACAGAGTGGCAAGCGCTTCTGGGCTGCCACGATCCTCGCCCTCGAGATCACGGTCTTCGCCTATTACCACCTGAGCCCATGGGCATGGTGGTTGCCCATACTCGCAGGACTGGTCGCGATTCTGGTCCTCGGCTACCCAACCGACCTGGCATCGGAATCCGGATCGCCGGTGGAATCCGCTTGTGAGTCCACGTCGGTGGATCAAGGTCTCCAGCTGCCCGAACCTGCTCGATTGTCGGAGCTCGCGTTGTAGGCCCGATTGCCGACTGCGTGTCGATCCGTGAACGTGGTCTCCTCTATGGGCCCGATGCTTGCGTCCGGGCAGCACCTCCCGTGACGTCTGCAGTGCATCGAGCGCGTCGACCACCACCATCCGGGTGTCCTCGGGATCGATCACCGCATCGACGAACCCCCGTTCGGCTGCCTTCCACGGGGTGAGGAACCGCTCGGCGTACTCGTCCCGCAGTGCCTCTTGTACCTCGGGCCGGGCCCTCCGGTTGAGGATCTGCACCGCCCCTTCGGCCTCCATCACCGCGATTTCGGCGCCGGGCCAGGCGAAGCACAGATCGTTTCCCAGGCCCTTCGAGTCCATCACGATGTGGGCCCCACCGAACGCCTTGCGCAGGATCACGCACACCCGGGGCACTGTGGCCTCGGCGTAGGCGAACGCCAGCTCCGCCCCGTGGCGGATCATCCCCCGCAACTCGAGGTCCTTGCCGGGCAGGAATCCCGGTGTGTCCACCAGGGTCACCAACGGCAGGTTGAACCAGTCGCAGAACCGCACGAACCGGGCGCCCTTCTGCGAGGCGGCGATGTCCAGGGTGCCGGCCAACGACTGGGGCTGGTTGGCCAGGAAGCCCACCGCCCGTCCGCCGATGCGTCCCAGCGCGGTGACCAGCTGGGGCGACCACCTCGTCCACAGTTGGTCGCCCACAATATGGTCCGGTGGCTGGCATCACTCGGGCTCGGTCACGATGGACCGGTCGTGGCCAAGACCATCCGGCGGAAGTTCATCGCCCTTTCGGACAGACCTGCAGTCGATCGCGAGATAAGCAGCTGCACCCGCCGACACGCTGGCCACGGGCCACCGATGGTTGGCATGCATCGACCGGCTGCAGGCGCTGTCGCTTCGAGTCTGAGCCACGCTCTTTGGAGTGGCCCGCCAAGGCCCAGCAGCCACTCCCAGTTCCCCAGTTCGGAATAGAACGCATCTAACTCTGGTCGATCACGCTCTGTTCGCTATAGATGTTACGAATCGCCCTCGATGGCGTCGACCGTCAGCTCGAAACGACGCTTTCGTCAGTCGATCATTTTGCGGTGGATCGACTAAGAGCGCGCGCCAATAGGCGGGCGGCAATGGGCTGATCGGTGCATTGGTGAAGTTCTTCGTCATCGACGGAAGCCCAGCTCAAGGCCTGTGACCGCGGCGGCGGGGACAACTTCACGAGTATTCCCT
>Ga0224558_1003948_pt1 | contig 11913 bp, 10 predicted proteins | sample 714S32024metaG_FD_180682 | JGI IMG/M metagenome (GOLD analysis project Ga0224558, IMG submission 180682) | Peat soil microbial communities from Stordalen Mire, Sweden - 717 S3 20-24 | ecosystem: Environmental > Terrestrial > Soil > Wetlands > Peat | place: Sweden: Norrbotten County, Stordalen... | reverse complement strand
ACGACCACGACCACTGCGCTCGCACCCGCCAAGATCCATGTGCTCGTGGCCAACGCCACCAGCGTCAACGGGGTGGCCGGCTCTGTGACGACATTTCTCGGAGGCAAGGGCTTCGCCACGCTTACGGCTGTCAACGCCCTGGGCAAGCTGACGGCGTCTCAGATCTATTTCACTACCGCGGGGTCCGGCGCGGCCGCGAGCGAAGTCGCCTCGGCTCTGGAGCTGGCGCCCGCGACGGTGCAGACGGCCGCGGCGAAGCCTCCTGTGTCAAGCGCGGCCGGGGCGTCTGTGATCGTGATCGTCGGTTCGGACCTTGCCACGCGATTCGCCCCCGCCTCCACCACGACCACGGTCAAGGGCCACTGAGCGCCACGCAGCCGAAGGGAGCGCCAGATCTTGGAGCGCTGCGCGCGCTTCTAGTCGATCCGCGTTCGAGCGCGGTCCTGACGGACTTCGACGGGACTCTCGCGCCGATCGTCGCCGATCCTGATGAGGCAAAGCCGCTTTGCGATGCAGCTGAAGTGCTCGCCAGGCTGTCAGAGCGCTTCGCGGTGGTGGGAGTCGTATCGGGAAGGCCTGCCGAATTCCTGGCGCGCCGTCTGGCCGCGTCCGGGCCTGGCGTGCAACTCGTCGGTGTGTACGGGTGCGAGTGGATCGAGGACGGAGAGGTGCGTCGCGCCACCGAGGTCCAGCCGTGGACCGGCCCGGTTGCAGAGGTCCTCACCGCAGCGCGCTCCGAGGCCCCTGCCGGCGTCGGCGTCGAGGACAAGGGAGCGTCTGTGACCCTCCACTGGCGAGGCACCCCGGAGGCGGCGAAGTGGGCGTCGGCCTTCGCGGCCACCTGGGCGGCTCGTACGGGACTGATGCTCCAGCCCGGGCGCATGGCGATCGAGCTGCGCCCGCCGGTCGATCTGGACAAGGGGCGAGTGGTCGAGCGCCTGGCGCAGCGTTGTACGGCGGCCTGCTTCGTGGGTGACGATTCCGGCGACCTCGTCGCGTTTGAAGCGCTCGACCGCCTGGCCGCACAAGGGATGCGTACGGTGCGCGTGGCGGTCGCCGCCGAGGAGTCACCTCCCGAGCTCCGCGCGTCGGCCGACTTGGTTCTGGCAGGGCCCGTCGAGGCGCTCGCCGTGTTGCGTGAGCTCGCCGCGGCGGCAGGCGCTTGACAGATCAACTACGTGCCAATGCGATCTGATCGGTGAGCCATTGGTGGGGCTTGCGGCGCACCACGACAGCCCGCAACGCCCGGGCCCTGCGTCTTCGCTCCTCGGGGGACATTTCCAGTGCCTGTAGCAGGACTTCGGCGGTACCGGTCACGTCGAAGGGGTTCACCTCGACGGCCTCGTCGCGCAGTTCGGCGAACGATCCCGCCTCGCGTGACAGCGCTAGCACCCCGTCGTTAGTGTTGAGCAGCGGGCCCTCCTTGGCCACGAGATTGAGCCCGTCGCGAAGCGGGTTGACAAGCAGCACGTCGTAGCGCATGAGGGCGGCGAAGGACCGGTCGAGGTCATCGGCGACGTCGAGCAGCACCGGAGTCCAGTCGTCCGTTCTCCATGTTTCGTTCACCCGCTGCGCGGTGTGCTCGAGCTCCGTGCTGTAGGCAAGGTACTCGGGAAGGTTCTGGCGCGACGGATACGTCAAAGAGAGCAGCACCACCTTCCCGCGTACCTCGGGGTGCCGGTGGAGGAGCTCGTCGAACGACCAGAACCCGCGCAGCAGGTTCTTCGATGGCTCGACCCGGTCGACGCTCAGCACCATCTGCCTGTTCCCGATCAGCGCGTCGAGGCGTTCGGCAGCCGCGGCGCAGCGCGGCGATGCTGTTCGCCGCGCGAGGTGCTCGGGGTCGGGTGAGAGCGGCGAGACGAGCGTCGGAGGTGCTTCGATATCGTTGTCGGCACAGCAGGCCAGGAATGCGGCCTCCCAGCGCGCCGTGTGGAACCCACAAGCCGCCGCCGCCATCCCGCCGAGCAGATCTCGTGCGGCTCGAGCCGGGAGGACGCGAAGCGCGCTCGGGTCGGCGAAAGGCGTATGGGTGAAGTGAACACAGCGAAGGTCCGCCCGCTGCCTTGCGAGCATCCCAGGCAGCAGGCTCAGGTGGTAGTCCTGGACGAGGACCGTGGCGCCGTTCGCCGCCGTCTCGCAGATCACGGCGGCGAACGTCTGATTCAGCTCCCGGTAGTGCTCCCACGCCTCGGTCCAGAACCGGTCGAGCCGGGGCCTGCGCGCGAGGTCGAAGAGGTGGTGATGGCAGAACCACAGAGTCGAGTTAGCCACCACGTCGTAGGCCATGCGATAGGTGGCTGAGTCCGGCTGTACCAGCAGCAGGTCGATGCCGTCGACCTTCGACAGTCCGTCGGCCGCGGCCATCCGGTCTGCGTCGGACATCGCACATGCCACCCAGCTTGCCCCGCGGCCTTGGAGCAATGGTTGCAACGCTGCGGCGAGCCCCCCTGCCGATCCCGCCTGAACGGGACGGCCGGCATCGTCGAACGAGAACGACACAGGGCCGCGGTTGGATGCAACGACGAGGTCGGCTCCACCCACGAGATGCGACCCTATCCGTTGAATTCGTCGGCGATTTCCCTGCGCCTTGGATCCGTCGGCCGTAGCCGCGCCCGGGCAAGATTGCCGTCATGGCTTTCGCAAAGCCAGGGGGATCGCACGAGCAGCGCCTGGTGGCGGCCGCCCCGGACTCCTTCAAGGGAACCTGCGGTGCCACCGAGGTGGCGCAGGCCGTAGCCATCGGGGCGCGCCGAGCGGGCTGGGCCTGCGACTGCTGCCCTCTCTCTGACGGCGGCGAGGGGTTCGCGCAGGCTCTCGCTTCCCACACGCCGAAGGGACAGGGGAGGTGGGAGACGACGATCGTGACCGGCCCCTTGGGTGCTGAGGTCGCGGCCAGATGGTGGTGGTCGCCGTCGGAAGCGGTGCTGGAGTCGGCCGCCGCGTCCGGGCTCGTGCTGGCCGGGGGCGCTTCGGGCAACGACCCGTTGGCCGCCACTTCGCGTGGCACGGGCGAGCTCATCGCAGCGGCGCTGCGATCAGGGGCCAGCCGGCTGCTCGTTGGGTTGGGAGGGTCGGCGAGCACCGACGGGGGGCTCGGCGCGCTGGAGGCGTTGGACTCGGCCGGAGGGCTCGGCGAGGCCGAGGTGCTGGTGGCGTGCGACGTCCTCACGTCCTTTGTCGACGCTGCTTCTCAGTTCGCCCCGCAGAAGGGCGCTTCGTCGGCCCAGGTGACAGAGCTGCAGGAGCGGTTGCTGGCGCTCGGGGACCGCTACCTGGAGCGTTTCGGGGTCGACGTGACCTGCATGCCCCGAGCCGGAGCAGCCGGCGGGCTCGCCGGCGGGCTCGCAGCCCTCGGAGCAACGCTTGTAGGCGGTCTCGACCTCGTGGCCGAAAGGGCCGGCCTCGACCGGCGAATCGGCGCGGCAGAGCTCGTGATCACCGCAGAGGGCTGTCTCGACTCCTCGTCGTGGTCGGGAAAGGTGGTTGGCGAAGTGCTCCAGCGGGCGCGCCTGGCGAACGTGCCCGCCGTGGTGCTTGCGGGGACCGTGGGACAGGGAGGGCTTCTCGTACCGGCGGGTTCTGCAACGGCCGGTCCAGATCGCGGCGATGAAGCGAGGTTCAACCAAGACCCTGAACCCGAGCGTTACGCACAGGTCGAGGTGGTGAGCCTTGCCGAGCGCTTCGGGCTCGCCAGGGCTTTGGTCGAGCCGGCGTCGTGCATAGAAGAGGTCGTGCGGGAGCTTCTCGAGGCGCGTTGACTCCGAGGCCCGGACCGGCCACCATGTAGGGATCATCAAGAGCGGCTGAGGGACGGGCCCTTTGACGCCGCGACAACCAGCGCAACCCCGCTCTAGCGGTTGGCACCGTGAGCAGCGGGGGGTGTGCCAGGTGCCAATGCCCGACCGATGAGGGAGGAACCCATGAGTTACGTCACCGCTCTTCGCTGCAGGGAATGTGCTCGTGAGTACCCGGCCGAGGCTCTCCATGTCTGTGACCATTGCTTCGGGCCACTGGAGGTCGTGTACGACTACGAGGCCGTTTCGGCGAACCTGAGCCGCAGCCAGATGGCCGTCGGTCCCCAGACCATCTGGCGCTACGGGCCGCTCCTACCGGTGTCGGACTCGGCGCCCATCGACCTCGGGAACCGGTCTCACTCCCCTGGTTCGCGCCGACCGCTTGGCCGCAGAGCTCGGTCTCGGCGAACTCTGGGTGAAGAACGACACCGCCAACCCCACCGGCTCCTTCAAGGACAGGGTCGTGTCGGTGGCTCTCACGAAGGCCCGGGAGCTCGGGTTCAAGGTCGCTGCCTGTGCCTCTACGGGCAACCTGGCCAATTCGGTGGCCGCGCACTCGGCGCGTGCGGGGATGGTGTCGGTGGTTTTCATCCCGAAGGACTTGGAGCGCGCCAAGGTCGTCAGCACCGCCGTGTACGGCGGGCACGTAGTGGCGGTGGAGGGCACCTACGACGACGTCAACCGCCTGTGCGCCGAGCTCGCCAGTGAGCACCCGGCGTGGGCGTTCGTCAACGTCAACCTGCGCACGTACTACGCAGAAGGCTCGAAGACCCTCGCGTTCGAGGTGGCCGAACAGCTCGGTTGGCAGGCGCCGGACCACGTCGTGGTACCGGTCGCCTCGGGAAGCCAGCTCACCAAGGTGGCAAGAGGCTTTCGCGAGCTCTACGAGGTGGGTCTGCTCGAAGAGGAACCCCACGTCCGGATCTCGGGGGCCCAAGCCGCGGGTTGCGCGCCGGTTGCCACCGCCTTTGCCGAGGGCGCCGATGCCATACGGCCGGTCCGGCCGGACACGATCGCCAAGTCTCTTGCCATAGGGGACCCGGCCGACGGCTGGTACGCCCTGCACGAGGTGCGCTCGAGCGGAGGGGCGTTCGCCGTGGCCAGCGATGACGAGATCGTTCGTGCCATTCGCCTGCTAGCTCGAACCGAGGGCGTCTTCGCCGAGACCGCCGGGGGAGTGACCATCGCGGCGCTGGCCAAGCTCGCCGCCGAGGGTGTCATCCGCCAAGACGAGCGAGTGGTCGTCTACGTGACAGGCCACGGTCTCAAGACCGTCGAGGCGCTCGTCTCGCTGCGACCGACGGCGACCATCGCCCCCAGCCTGGACGCCTTCGAGGCGGCGGTGGACGTCGACGGCGACCTGCACCGAGGGGACCGATGAGCGTCACAGTTCGCGTCCCGGCCCAGCTGCGCACGTTGACCGGAGGCGTCGCGGAGGTGTCGCTGGAGGGCTCCACCGTGGAGGAGGTTCTGAAGGCGCTCGAAGTCGCCCACTGCGGCTTCACGGATCGGCTGTTCGACGACGACGGAGGCTTGCGCCGCTTCGTGAACTTGTTCCTCGACGACGAGGACGTCCGGTTCCTCCATGCACTGAGCACTCCCGTGACCGACGGGCAGACCCTTTCCATCGTCCCGGCTGTGGCAGGCGGCTGATCTCTGGCCGGTGGGAGAAGGGCGGGCCAGGCCGCCTCGGGTGCCCCGGACGGGTGTGAACGGTCTAGGACCCACGGTGTTGCGCAGTTCCCCCGGGCGTGGTTTGCTGTTAGCACTCGAACCGATAGAGTGCTAACAGAGCCGCTCGAGCCTCGAGCGTCGGTCGCCTGGCTGGGCCGGTCGCCGGCGGCGGCATCCGCCATGTAACCCACGGAGGAACAACCAAAATGCCCAAGCTGATCGCCTTCGACGAGGAAGCCCGCAGGGCCCTCGAGAGCGGCATGAACAAGCTCTCCGACGCCGTTCGCGTCACCCTCGGCCCGAAAGGCCGCAATGTCGTTCTGGAGAAGAAGTGGGGCGCGCCGACAATCACGAACGATGGTGTGTCCATCGCCAAGGAGATCGACCTCGAGGACCCGTGGGAGAAGGTCGGCGCCGAGCTGGTGAAGGAAGTGGCGAAGAAGACCGACGACGTCGCCGGTGACGGAACCACCACCGCTACGGTCCTGGCGTGGGCCATGGTCCACGAGGGCCTGCGCAACGTGGCCGCGGGAGCGAACCCCATGTCGCTCAAGCGTGGGATCGAGGCTGCGGTGGAGGCAACCGTCGAGTCTCTCAAGTCCATTGCCCGCGAGACGGAGACCAGAGCGCAGATCTCTCAGGTGGCGGCCATCTCCGCGGCGGACAGCGAGATTGGTGAGATGATCTCCGAGGCCATCGACAAGGTGGGCAAAGACGGCGTGATCACGGTCGAGGAGTCCCAGACCTTCGGCATGGAGATGGACCTCGTTGAGGGGATGCGCTTCGACAAGGGCTACATCTCGCCGTACTTCGTCACCGACCCCGAGCGCATGGAAGCGGTTCTCGAGGACCCCTACGTGCTCCTGGTGGGCCACAAGATCTCGGCCGTGCGTGACCTGTTGCCCGTCTTGGAGAAGGTGATGCAAGGTGGCAAGCCGCTCGTGATCATCGCCGAGGACGTCGAGGGTGAGGCCCTCGCCACGCTTGTTGTGAACAAGATCCGGGGTACGTTCAAGTCCGTTGCGGTGAAGGCCCCAGGCTTCGGGGAGCGTCGCAAGGCGATGCTCCAGGACATGGCCATTTTGGCCGGCGCCCAGGTAGTGACCGAAGAGGTCGGGCTCAAGCTCGAGAACGTCGGGTTGGATCTTCTAGGCCGAGCCCGCAAGGTGGTTGTCACGAAGGACGAGACGACGATCGTCGAGGGCACCGGGAGCGAGTCCGACATCAAGGGCCGCATCAACCAGATCAAGGCCGAGATCGAGAACACCGACTCGGACTACGACCGAGAGAAGCTCCAGGAGCGTCTGGCAAAGCTCTCCGGCGGTGTCGCGGTCATCAAGGTCGGTGCCGCCACCGAGGTCGAGCTGAAGGAGAAGAAGCACCGAATCGAAGACGCGGTGTCCACTACCAAGGCGGCGATCGAAGAGGGCGTCGTGCCGGGTGGCGGTGTGGCGCTTCTCCGGGCCCAACAGCACATCCTCGACCGCGCCGAGAAGCTCCAGGGCGATGAGGCCACCGGTTGTCGCATGGTTGCCAAGGCTGTCGAGGAGCCGCTCAAGCAGATCGCGGTGAACGCCGGGCTCGAAGGCGGCGTGATTGTAGAGAAGGTGCGCTCGCTCAAGAAGGCCCATGGCCTCAACGCCGAAACCGGCGAGTACGAGGACCTCTTCGACGCAGGTGTCATCGACGCTGCCAAGGTGACGCGCTCCGCGCTTCAGAACGCGGCCTCCATTGCCGCTCTGTTCCTCACCATCGAAGCCGTCATCGTGGACAAGCCCGAGAAGGAGCAGGCTCCCGCCATGCCCGGTGGCGGCATGGACGACTTCTAAGAGCCTGCGAGAGATATCTGACCGAGGGGCGCCCGAGCGGGCGCCCCTCTTCGTCTGGCTCTGTTCCTTTGGGTGGTGGCGCAGGGTGTCAGACTTGGCGTGTGGCACCGACACCTGCCCGGCATCTCCCGTCCTCTCTCGCCCCGAGCGTCGGCTGGGCGGTTCTGCACCTCTTCTGCCGGGCAGGCCCGTCAACCGATGCCGAGGCTGTCGTGCGCGCCGTAAAGGCGACCCGGGTGGCGGGTGACCAGGTGGTGACGGTGGCTCTTCTCGGGCACAAGGCCGACATCGGTGTCATGGCGCTAGGACCCGACCTTTGGCGACTTCGCGCCCTGCAGACGGCGCTTCGGCTCGCCGGCCTCGAGCCCGCCTGCTCCTATGTGTCGCTGACCGAGGTGTCCGAGTACGCAGAGGGCGTCCCGGAGGAGATGAAGCAGGCTCGGCTTTACCCGAGGTTGCCTCCTGAGGAAAAACCAGCGTTCTGCTTCTATCCGATGTCGAGACGCCGTGGCCCGGGCGACAACTGGTACTCGCTCAGCTTCGACGAGCGCAAAGAATTGATGCTTGGTCACGGGGCGATGGGACGGCTCTTTCGCGGGCGGGTCCTCCAGCTCGTCACCGGGTCCACAGGCCTGGACGACTTCGAGTGGGGTGTGACGCTGTTCGGCGAGCACCCCGACGACCTGAAGGAGTGCGTCTACCGGATGCGCTTCGACGAGGCCTCGGCACGCTTTGCCGAGTTCGGACCGTTCTGGACGGGCATGGTCGGTGAAATCGAGGGCGTGCTCGGCAGCGTCGTGTCGGGTTAGGGCTCCGGCTGTGAGCGTGCTCGAGGCGAAGCTGAAGGCGTTGCAGGCAGAGCTCGTCGCATTCGGCCGCGTCGTCGTAGCCTTCAGCGGCGGAGCGGACTCAGCCCTAGTGGCGCACGTGGCCACCGACACGCTCGGCGCGAGCAACGCTTTGTGCGCGACGGCGGTCTCGGCTTCGCTCGCCCCAGAGGAACTGGCGGATTGCAGGTCGCTCGCCTCGGAGTGGGGGCTTCGGTGGATCGCGGTCGAGACGACCGAGCTGTCCGATGCCGCCTACGCTGCGAACGGCACCGACCGCTGCTATCACTGCAAGTCGAACCTTTTGGAGGCGCTTGGTCCTCTCGCAGCTTCGGAGGCGGCCACTGTGGTGTTAGGGGTCAACGTGGACGACCTCGGCGATCACCGCCCCGGCCAGTCTGCTGCCGCGGAGCGTGGCGCGAAATTCCCGTTGGTCACGTCAGGGTTCACCAAGGCCGACGTGCGTGAGGTCTCGTGCCGGCTCGGGCTTCGGACGTGGGACAAGCCCGCGGCCGCGTGCCTGGCGTCGCGTGTGCCATATGGCGTCCCTGTGACTCTCGGCACGCTCACAAAGGTGGCCGACGCCGAGTCTGCGCTAAGAGAACTCGGGTTCCGCCAATTGCGCGTCAGGCACTACGGCGAGCTGGCGCGCGTGGAGCTCGAGGGCTCGGACCTGTCTGGTGCCGTCGACCGCCGCCATGAGGTGGTGGCTGCGGTCAAGGGCGCGGGATATCGGTATGTCACGCTCGACCTCGAAGGCTTCCGGTCGGGGAACCTGAATGCTGCCCTTCACGACCGTACGGGGAGCGAAGGCCCGGAGTCCGCCTCACAGCTAGCCGACGTCTCACAGCTCACCGACGCCTCAGGAGACGCCGTCGAGAGCTGACCCTCTGGCCCTTAGGTCGTACCAGGAGTTATCGGTTTCGCAGGGGCTGGGATTTCACTCAACGATCACCCGACGGTTACCGGCTGTTCGCGAACTGTTCACCTTTCGTCGTTAGGTTGGGCCGCGATGACTGAGGGCGGAGACTTCTCCGGCGCATCTAGGCGCGAGCCAGTATCGCTGAAGGCCTCCTCTGAGGTCGGCGTTTCCGGCGAGCTCTCTGCGAATGCAGCCACCGGGCGAGCACCGTCCGCCGTGCTTGCCTGTCCCACGCTGATGGCGCGTGAGGTCAGCGTCGGCTTCGGCTCGAAGACCGTGGTGTCGAACGTAAACCTCGAATTCCATCCCGGCACCATCACCGCACTGATCGGGCCCACCGGTTGTGGCAAGACCACGCTCCTGCGGTCGATCAACCGGATGAATGACAAGGTCCGCGGCTACTGGCGAAAGGGTTCGATCGAGCTCGAAGGGACGGAGGTCTCCGAAGCACACATGGACCCGCTGGTGTTGCGCCGGCGGGTGGGCATGGTCTTCCAGCGGCCGAACCCGTTCCCGATGTCGATCCGGGACAACGTCGTGGTGGGGGTCAAGGTCCACCGAATGGCTCCCCGCCACGAGCTGCCCGCAGTTGCGGAGCGCGTCTTAAAGCATGTCGGACTATGGGCCGCAGTTGCCGACCGGATGAGTGACTCCCCATTTCGCTTGTCGGGCGGGCAGCAGCAGCTGCTGTGCCTCGCGAGGGCCCTGGCCGTGGAGCCCGACGTGCTCCTGCTCGACGAGCCCACCTCCTCCCTCGACCCGCAGACGACTGAGATCGTCGAGGATCTCCTTCGTGAGCTTGCCCCTCGCCTCACGATGATCATCGTCACCCACAACCTCGCCCAGGCCCGGCGCGTCTCGCACAACACCGCCTTCCTCTACAACGGGCTGCTGGTGGAGGCCGGCGACACCAAGCAGATCTTCGAGGCACCGAACGAGCCCGAGACGGTTAGCTACGTGAGCGGGAGGATCGGCTGACCTTTTGGTCGACCTCCTGCGAGGCGGATCCAAGAACAATTCTGATCTTCACCCAGAGAAAGCCTTCCGAAAGGAGTACCACCCCATGTCCACGCGCCGACCCACGCTCCCGCTCGCTGCGACGCGACGACGCAAGTCACGCCTTCTCGGGCCAGCTGGCGTGCTGTCAGTGTTGACGGCTGGCGCGCTCACGCTCGCGGCCTGCAGTTCGTCGAGCTCGTCCTCCACGACATCGACTACCGCGGCAGTGCGCCTGTCGAGCTTGGAGAAGTGGCCGACCACTCCCGTCTCTGTAACCGAGTCGGGCTCGACCCTTCTCCAGCCGCTGTTTGCCGCATGGGCCAACGCCATCCACATCTCTTGGCCCACGGTCACTGTGCAGCCGGCCGGCGGCGGATCGGGTCAAGGTTTTGCCAACGCGGCCAGCGGCATCTCGAACATCGGTGGGTCTGACCCGTACCTGTCCCAGGCACAGCTTGCGCAGTACCCGGCACTCAAGAACATCCCCCTCGCCATCTCCGCGCAACAGGTGAACTACAACGTGGCCAACATCACCCCGGCCGGTACTCACCTCAAGCTGAGCGGCAAGGTGCTGTCAGCCATGTACCAGGGGACGATCACGAGCTGGAACGACCCTCAGATCACCGCCTTGAACCCGGGGGTCACGATTCCCTCGACCCCTGTGGCGGCGATCCACCGCTCGGACAGCTCAGGTGACACGTTCCTCTTCACGTCGTACCTGGCCGCGGCCGACCCGACAGGGTGGGGGACGAAGTACCCGGCGAACACGACCGAGCAGTGGCCGAACGCTCCAGGCTCTGCTGCGGCCCAGGGCAACGGCGGCATGGTCACCACCTGCGCCGCCACACCCGGATGTGTCGCTTACATCGGGATCAGCTACCTCGACCAAGCCAGCCAGAGCAAACTGGGGTACGCAGCGCTTCAGAACAAGTCCGGCAACTACGAGCTGCCTTCGGTCACGACGGTTTCCGCTGAAGCAGCCGGCTTCGCCAATTCGACGCCTTCCAGCGGTGCGATCTCGATGATCTACGGCCCGCCGACTGACGGGTACCCGATCGTCAACTACGAGTACGCCATCGTCGGTAAGCAACCCGACGCTGCCCACGCACAGGCCGTGAAGGCCGTGCTGGCCTGGGCGGTGGACCCGAACGGCGGTAACGCCCCGAGCTTCCTCGACAATGTGCACTTCGTGGCTCTTCCCACGCAGGTGGAGCAGATCGCGCTGAAGTTGATCTCCAAGGTCACGAGCTAGGAAGACACCGCCCAATAGCGCTCCGCCGAGCCCGAGACCGCTGTTGACCACCACCTCCGAGCGCAGTCGGGGTCCGGCCAGCTCGCTGCTGGCGGGAAAGGCGGTCGGCAGCAGTTCCGGAGGCCCCGGGTCCGGGGAGGGACAAGGTTCAGCCGGCGGCTGGGGCTCGGGCGGTGCGGGCTGGGAGGGGTCGCCTCCTGCATCGCGACAGCGTTGGTGGCGCTTTGAGCAGATGTTGCCGCGCGGCTTGACCGTCGCCGTGTGGATACCACTCTTGGCGATCGTCCTGCTCGTAGTGGTGCTGGTCGTAAAGGCCGTTCCCGCCATTCGCTTCAACGGGTTGCACTTTTTCACGAGCGACGCCTGGAGCACGGGTAACGCCTTCGGGTCGGTGGTGACGACAGGCGGGGTACGACACTTCGTGGGTGCCTCCTACGGGGTGCTCCCCTTGGTCGTGGGCACACTGATCTCTTCGGCCATCGCCATCGCGCTGGCGGTGCCCATCGGTGTTGCCACCGCGTTGGTGATTGTCGAGAAGCTGCCGATGCGCGTCTCGTCGGGTGTGGGATTTTGCCTCGAGGTGTTGGCAGGTGTGCCCAGTGCCGTGTACGGC
>Ga0224558_1003947_pt1 | contig 11913 bp, 11 predicted proteins | sample 714S32024metaG_FD_180682 | JGI IMG/M metagenome (GOLD analysis project Ga0224558, IMG submission 180682) | Peat soil microbial communities from Stordalen Mire, Sweden - 717 S3 20-24 | ecosystem: Environmental > Terrestrial > Soil > Wetlands > Peat | place: Sweden: Norrbotten County, Stordalen... | reverse complement strand
TCCCCACGGCCAGCCTCCTCGAGACGGCTGCAGCCGGACACCGTTAACCCGGCTCCTCAGCAAGAGCGAGGCAAGTGCTCTGTCATCCCATCACTTACTTGGTGGCGCTTGCGGGCCTCGGGATGGGCCTCGCGGCTGCGAGCTACCGGCGGCGGTTGATCACATGACGTCGTCGGGCCTAGGGACCCTGAGGATCACGCCAATCGGCTTGCTCGGCACTCGCCGCGCGCGCCAGCTGGTAGAGCGCAACATCACGGTCTATCGACGCGGATGGATCTTCTTCGTGTCCGGATTCTTCGAGCCGTTCTTCTACTTGCTCTCGATCGGGGTCGGCCTGAACCGGCTCGTCGGACCGCGAAGCGTCGGGGGGCACATGGTCGCCTACACCGTGTACGTCGCGCCCGCGTTGCTCGCGTCCTCCGCAATGAACGGGGCGATCTTCGATTCCACGTTCAACGTGTTCTTCAAGCTGAAGATCGCCAAGACCTATGACGCGGTGCTCTCGACCCCGCTGGGGCCGAGCGACGTGACCCTGGGTGAGCTGACGTGGTCGCTCATGCGCGGCTCGGCGTACTCGGCTGCCTTCCTCGTCGTGATGGCAGCCTTCGGGTACGTGGTCTCTTCCTGGGCTGTCCTCTGCTACCCCGCTGCCATGCTCGTGAGCTTCGCCTTCGCCGCATGCGGGATGGCGGCCACGTCGTACATGCGCAGCTGGCAGGACTTCGACAAGGTGTCCTTGGCCATCATCCCGCTGTTTCTCTTCTCCGCGACCTTCTACCCGTTGTCGGTGTACCCAGGATGGCTCCAGACCATTGTCCGGTGCACTCCCCTGTACCAGGGGGTTGCGTTGTTGCGCGGGTTGGATACAGGTGTGCTGTCCTGGTCGCTCGTAGGACACGCCGCCTATCTCGCGGTGACGGGACTGGTCGGTCTCAGCATCACAGCGAGACGCCTGGCGACTCTCCTCCTGCCATAGGGTCCGCGGATCCTCTCGGGACCCGGCGCGAACTTCAGATGACAAGAAACACGGCGACGAACGCCAGATAGCCCCCGATCACGACCGAGCCGGAAAGTCTGCTCAGCCCCCGTCCAGCGTAGGCCAGTGCGAGCGTGCACGCCGTGAGCCCGACGTAGCATCCCGCGATCAGCATTCCCTGAGCCTGGGGCCGTCCTAGTCCGAGCCAAACTGCGGGCACTAGAAGGCCTGCCACCACGTTGAGCACGTTGCTGTTCAGGGCGGTGCTGAGAGCTGCCGCTCCCCGGCCCTTGGCCGCCAGGTAGACGGCGGCGACCGCGTTGGGGAGGCTCGTGATAACTGCCAGGAGAAGCCCGCCCACCACGATTTCCGGCACTGAGTAGTGACGTCCCACCGCAGAGCCCGCCCTCTCCATCACCACGCTCGCCCCGACGACGACGACGAGCGCCCCCGCAACCAGAGCCACGTCGAGCGGTCCTCCTCTGCGAGGGTGAATGGCCGGGTAGAGCTCCTGCTCTTCTTCGGAGACGGCCGCGCGCAGCCACAGCGTCCAGCGCCTCGGCAAACCGAACCAGCTTGCTCGCCGTCCCCGAGTGCCGAGCAGGACGATGTACGGCACCATGACCACCCCGACGAGCGCGAGCCCGAGGGCGGGAGAGACCGTACCGAGGAACGTCAGGAGGGCTACCACGGCGATCCACATGCTCACCGACCCGGCGAGGATGACAACCCTCCGGTGCAGAACAACCCACCCGGCCACGACCGCGCCGAGACCGAGCAGGGCGGCGAGGTTGAACACGTTGGAACCCAGCACCACCCCTGCGCCCACCGCCCGCTGCCGGTGTACAAGGGCGGTGACGGCGGAGGAGATCTCAGGCGCGTCAGCAGCCAGCGCCGCTACGACACCGAGGAGGGCCTCCGAGAGCCCTAACCGCTCGCCGAGACGCTCCAGGCGAGATACGAGGAGCAAGCTCGTGCCCAAGCTCAGGATCGCGCCGAGGACGAGCTCGACAAGATCGACACCGACCACGCGTCAAAACCCCCCGACGACGCGGGTGCGCCTCGGAACGACGATCCCGAACAAGCTGCATTGACACAGTTGATGAAGACAGAGCGCTGTGCCCAAGTCGGCTCCTTCGCGAACGCACGACACGCCGACCAGGCTTCCCGGCACTCCAACCCAGACAATAGCCTTCACGGATCATTTGGGAGCCGGGCAGCTTGCGCGGGCCATAGAAGCTGGCCGCCCTCGCACCGGTGTATCCGGTGCGGCAAAGGGCTTGCCGGCGTCGTCGCTCCCTGATGGGGGCGCCGGACGGTCTAATCGGGGCGCCGGACGGCCGGTCAGCCGACGATGTCCCTGCCCTCCTAGGCCTCGAGGGCCCGGATGTCGCGAACCTGGGTAGTGAACCACTCCCCCAGACCGTTATGACGGATGACCCGGACGCACGCGTCATGGCGGCGGCGGCGTTCGCCGACGGGCATGAAGAGCGCCTCGTGGAGCGCATCGGCCTGCTGCTCGATGTCGAGCGGGTGGACGCTCAGCGCGTAGGCCCCAATCTCGTCGTGAACGCCGGCGTGCTCGGAGAGCACGAGCACACCGCCACGCTCGTTAAGGAGCATTCCTTCCTTTGCGACCAGGTTGAGCCCGTCGTTCACGGGGTTCACCATCAACACGTCGAAGAGGCGAAAGGCAGCGACGGCCTGGGCGAGATTCTCCTCCATGCGCAAGTCGATCGGCTGCCACTCGACGTTGCCGTACTTCAAGTTGATGTCGGCGACCAGCCGGAAGATCCTCTCGGTGTACTCGGTGTACTCGGCAACGTCCTGACGGCTCGGCTGGAGGATCGCCAGGAACGTCACCCTCCCTGCAAGGTCCGGGTGCTTCTCCAGCATCCTGCCGTAAGCGAGAAACCCGCGCAGTATGTTCTTCGAGAGGTCGGTGCGGTCGACGCGCACGATCAGATGCTCACGCTTGACGTTCTCGAGGGCCTGCTCGTACTGCGAGACCGCCTCGGACCTCGCAAAGGATTCGAGCTGCACGGCGTCGATGGAGATCGGGTACCACCTGACCACCACCGTCCTCCCGTTGACCCACACGGAGTTGTTCGTGTAATCCACCGGTAATTGGAGAAGCTCTTCGCAAGTGAGAAGGAAGTTCCGGGCGTGGCGCTCGGTCTGGAAGGCGACAAGGTCGTTGCCCACCAGGCCCAGCATGAGCTCCTGGCGCATCCACCCAGGTAGCACTCGCCATGTATCGGGCTGAGGCCACGGTATGTGGATGAAGTGCGAGAGGGTCGCGTCAGGACGAGCCCGGCGCACCATGCCGCCAACCAGGTACAGATGGTAGTCGTGGATCATCACCGTGCTCGGGCCTGCATGGTCGTCCATCGCCTCGACGATGGCGTCGGCGAACGCCGCGTTCACGGCTCTGTACCCATGCTCGAACGCAGCTCGCTCTGCGACCGTGATGTTCGGTGCATTGGAGAGGTCCCACAGGTTGTGCTGGACGAACCAGATGATCGGGTTCGAGATCACCGAGTAGTACTGGTTGAAGCTGTCGCGGTCGAGCGCCAGCACCTTCACTCGCTGCTTGGCGGTGTCGTACGAACCGCCGCCCTCGGTGAGAAAGCCCTCGGGGGCCTCGAGGGCCACCGCCCTGTCTTCCTCGGTGCGCGGAGCACAGATCCACATGCTGTCAGAGAGATGGGGAGAAAGCGCGCTCAGCGCTGTGACAAGACCACCTGAGCCGCGTTGCTGGATGCGCTCGCCGTCAGGCCCGATGGTGAACTCGACCGGACCCCGGTTGGCGGCGATGATCCACCGTCCGCCGACACTGTCCGCACTGCGAACCACGGATCGATTCTGCCCGATCTTCCCGGCACCCAACCCATCGGCCCCAACAAATTATGTCCGACCTGGGTATCCATGATCGGGACTTCGGCTTCTTCGGCTTCTTCGGCTTTCCGGCCGGTCGCCGACATGCAGGACGGGCCGTCGGATCCGTCCGGCGCCAACCGGGCATACCCCCGGCAGCCGGGGTATACAGGTAGCTGACGCCGGCGGGGTATTCGTCACCCGTCGGGGTACTCCGTGCGAGGAGGAGCGTGACATTGACGAGCGAAGGCCTTCATGAAGCACGCGAGCTGCTCGACGAGGTGACGGTCGACCGTCACCGTGCGCTGATCTCGTTGCAAGAGGAGCTGCAGGCGATCGACTGGTACGACCAGCGTGTCGCCGCCACCCATGACCTCAGCCTGGCGGCCGTGCTCGCACACAACCGCGACGAGGAGAAGGAGCACGCCGCCATGATCCTCGAGTGGCTGAGACGAGGTGACCCTATCCTCGACCGGCACCTGCGGACCTACCTGTTCACCTCGGCTGAGATCACCGATATAGAGGAAGAGGCCGACGGCTCCGGGGATGATGTCGTCGCCACTGCAGGCGCCGTCGGAGACGGGGACAACACCCACCGAGCGGGGACGGCCGGAAGCGGATCCCTCGGCATCGGAAGCCTGAAAGGACGCGAGTGATGGACCACCTCCTGCGCGAGCTCGCGCCGATCTCCGAGGCGGGCTGGAAGGCCATCGAGGAAGAAGCGAACCAGCGGCTCACCACGTACCTCGCAGCCCGCAAGTTGGTCGAGTTCCGCGGCCCGAGCGGGTGGCCCCACTCGGCCACCGAGCTCGGACGAGTGGAACCGACACCGAGTCCCTCAGAAGGCGTGAGTGCCGCGCGCCGCCGAGTGCTGAGCCTCGTGGAGCTGCGGGCGCAGTTCATGGTGTCCAGGGCGGAGCTGGAGGACGCGGAGCGAGGGGCCACCGATCTCGAGCTCGACGACTTGGACGGGGCAGCCGAACGGATCGCGCTGGGAGAGAACATCGCCGTCTTCCACGGATACGACGCTGCGGGTATAGAGGGGATCACCAAGCGCTCCTCCCACCAGCCGATCACCCTCGACCCCGACATCCAGCGCTACCCGAACGCGATGGCCAAAGCCGTCGACGTCCTGCGCCAGTCAGGCGTCGGTGGCCCCTACGGCCTCGCCGTCGGGCCTGAGGACTACACGCGCATCATCGAGACGACCGAGCAGGGCGGTTACCCGCTATTAGACCACTTGCGCCAGATCCTCGGCAGCACCGTGGTGTGGGCTCCCGGTATCGAGGGGGCTGTCGTCCTGAGCCTGCGCGGTGAGGGTGACTTCGTCTTCGACTGCGGACAGGACATCTCCATCGGGTACGTCGACCACGACGCTCACACCGTGCGCCTCTACTTCGAGGAGAGCTTCAGCTTCCGGGTGAACGAGCCCGACGCGTCCATCGCTCTTCGGATGCCGAGCGCCTCACCGGTCGGTTAGCACCACGAACGCCAGGCGCGCTCCGCAATCCGCGCCGACGAGATGTTCCCAGAACGAAGAGGCCCCCCGGACGCCCTCCCCCGCTCCTCGCCGGGGGCGGCTCCGAAGAGGTCTGGTCCAGCCCCGGCTACAACGACGGCAACCGGCACATGGTCGTGGCCGAAATCGGCTCGTCGGGACTGTGGCTATGGGTCGACGGCACAGAAGTCTCCTATGCCTCCGTCACTCCGGCGCAAACGTATACCGGCTACTGGCACCTCGGGTGGGGATACGAGACGGGCCTCAGCGATGCCTCGACGTCCTCGTACCTGAACGGGTACCTCTCCCAAGCAGCGATCGTCCCCTCGATATTGTCCTCCGCACAGATCTCCTTGCTGTACAACGCACCCACGCCGTCGGCCTATGCGGGTGACATGGGCCCACTGGTGAGCTCGACGTCGGCTTCCTACTGGCCGCTGTTCGACTCCGCCACCGCGGTTTGCGGCACGACCGAGATCACCATCCAGTACACCCAGGGATCGGCTAACACCTGTGTCTACCCCACAGGTTCCGGCGCTTGCCCGGCGCTGAGCGCCACCTACTTATTGAGCGGTCTCGGAGCGCGCTCCAGTTCTGTCGTCGCCACCTCTTCGTCTGCGGTCACCGTCACGATCAAGATGCAGCTATCGGCCGTTTCGGAAACTGCGGTAGAGGGCCTTCACATGCTGTCCGACATAGCGTTCGGACGAATCGTTCGACCACCGTGCTCCACATAGCCGGACCGGCGAGCCACCACGGAATGTTCGTCACCTACGAGAACGTGTCGCTCAACTGGTGGGGCCAGGCGATCATCGTCTTGGTGTGCCTCTCGCCACTCCTCGGTTACCTCTGGCACGTCTGGCGTAACAACGAGACGACCCCGGTCGAGGCACGGCAAGGTACGGACAGTTTTCTGGCCCTCGCATCCCGTTGACTGCGCTCACCGAGCTCCGCAGGTTCGCTGACCGACGTCTCCGCAGCTGAACTCCGGCGGTGTGTTCCTTGCCGACTCAGCCGTCGAGGTCGGCGAGCGCAGCCTCGACGGCTCGATGGAAGGTCGGGTAGGCATGGATCATCGTCCTCAACACCGCCGTCGGCACCTTCGCGTGGACGGCGAGAGTGAGCAGACCTAGGACCTCTCCGCCGACCGGCCCGGCAGACAGAGCACCGACCAGGACGCCACGGTCGCCGTCCACGACGAGCTTGATCAACCCGGCATTGCCGGCCTTGTGGATCCAGCCCCGGGCCGAGCTCGGGATCTGGGTTGTGCCGACCCGGACGGAGATCCCGCGCGAACGAGCTGCCTCTTCGCTCAGTCCTACCGAGCCGATCTCGGGATCGGTGAAGGTGATCCGGGGAACCGCTCGGTAGTCGGCGGCGGGAGCCTCCTCTCCGAGGATGTCGGCTGCGGCAATCGCCGCCTGATACATCGCGACATGGGTGAACGCCCCGACTCCGGCCACGTCCCCGACCGCCCAGATCCCTGGCGTGACCCGCAGATGGTCGTCGGTCGGAAGGAACGGCGCGGCGGGGTCGAAGCCGACCGAATCCACACCCAGGGTGGACAGATCTGCCCGTCTGCCTGCGGCCACCAACAGGCGCTCGGACCGCCTCGTGCCACGGTCACCTATGTCGAGCTCGAACGATCCGCCGTCGTGGGAGGCGCGCTCCACGTTCGCTCCGGTGACGACGGAAATGCCCTCCGAGCGAAAGACGTCTTCGACCAGTCTGCTCGCCTCGGGCTCCTCGACCGGCAAAAGACGGTCGGCAGCCTCGATGATCGTCACCTCGACCCCGAAACGTGCGAAGACCTGGCCCAGCTCTACTGCGATCGCGCCACCACCGATGACGATGAGCGAACGAGGGAGCTCGGTCGCCTCGATTGCCTCTCGGTTGGTCCAATACGGGACGTCGGCCAAGCCCGCGATGGGAGGTGTCCAGCTCCGGGACCCGGTCGCCAGCACCACTGCCCTCCGAGCCGCGAAGCGACGCTCTTCGACCGCCACCTCGCCAGGACCGACGAGACGGCCAGCTCCCCGAACGAATCGTCCTCCTTTCTTCTCGAGACGGTCCACCGCGACCTGATCGTTCCAGTCATCGGTTGCTTCGTCTCGGATCCGCCGGGCGACGGGGCCCCAATCCGGTACAACCGTGGTCGATCCGGACATGCCCGGGACCCGTCGTGCTTCGGCCAGGAGGTTCGATGCCCGGATCATCATCTTCGAGGGGATACAGCCCCAGTACGGGCACTCACCGCCCAGCAAGGTGGACTCGATCCCGACTACGTCCAATCCCTCTTCGGCCAGACGACCGGCCACGTTCTCACCACCTGGCCCCATTCCCACGACGATGACATCAGCGAGATCGGTCATCGCTGCTCCTCTCTGCAGGTGCAACACAAGTTCTCCGAAGTGCAACACAGAAACCCCGAGAGGCCAGACGTGATTCCGCTCTCGTCATGTCGTGACGACCTCTCTATAGGTGGCCCCAGAGAAGAATCCTCTTGAACGGATAGAAGAACGGTGAATGCCGACCGAGGCGTTCGAGGACCCGGGCCTTGTACCGAAGGACGTACTCTTCGAACAGCTCCGGCCGAAGTCGGGCGGCGAAGCGGGTGAGGCTCGTGCCCCGCACCCACTCGACGACTTCCTCGGTCGAAGGCAGGACGTGGCCGTAGACCTGCAGGCGCACATGCTGGTTCTTGTAGCCGAGCTCGAAGAGCAACCGGGCGTACTCCTCGGGAGCCAGAACGTTGCGCACCGGGTCGGCCGGGGGATCACCACCGAAGGCGCTCAGAAACGGCTCTTCGGTCGCCACCTCTGCCGCGATGGAGTGCGATGGGTGATCAAGGTTCGCCGGTACCTGCACGGCGAGTTGACCCTTCTCCGTCAGAAACGAGGTCCATCGTGCGAGGACCGACGCGTGATCAGGTACCCACTGCAAGGCTGCGTTGGACAGCACGATGTCGAAGGACCGAGGAGCCGAGAAACCGACCATGTCCGCGAGCTCGAATGCCACGCCGGGGGCTTCGTGCCTCCTTGCCCTCTCCAACATGGCCTGTGAGGAATCGATGCCCAGGGTGTTCAGCGCTCGCAGCCTGCGATGTGCTTCACAAGAGAGCTCACCAGTACCACAGCCAAGGTCGAGGACCCTCAGGGACTCGGTCGGGAGGACGAGCGCTAGGAGGTCGAAGAACGGCGCGGCGCGCTCAGCCTTGAAACGCTCGTATTGCGTTGGGTCCCAAACTCCGGCCACGCCCGATACCTAGCAGGTCTACCCCTGCCCTGCCCGTGGATTCAGCTGCCGGCATCCTCAGGGACGAGCGTCGGGGTGGAGCGGTTCAGAGTCTCGCCCTTGAAGAACGCCGGACTGGCAAAGCGCCACAGCACCATGGCCACGACACCGACGACCGCTGAGACCGCCGCGATCAGGAAGACCCCACCGACTTCGGAGTGCGGCGGGAACGGCAGCTTCCACGACGTGTAGCTCTCTCCGAAGACGTTGTTGTAGTTCCAGTCCGCCCAGAGGCTCCAGCCCATGGCGAAATAGAGCATCGCCCCCCCGAGCACCGGCAGGATGCCCTTCATCCATAGGTCTCGCGCGCTGCGCGTGAGCACCTTCCGGTAGTACCAGCCACAAGTGAAGCCCGTCAGGCCGTAGTAGAAGGCGATCCACACCCCGATGGCAGTCACGGCGTCGGGAATGAGGTTGCCCCCGGCAAGGTGATTGAACGCCACGTACAAGACGGCCGAGACGCCGCCCATTGTCACCGTCGAGACCGTCGGCGCGAGGTAGCGCTTGTGCATCCTGCCGAACGCGTCGGGCAGCCCCTTGTAGACGGCCATCGAGAGCGTGGTGCGTGCCGTCGGGAGGATGGTCGTCTGGGTGGAGGCGGCAGCCGAGGTGAGCACCATCAAGATCAGCAAGTGAGCGCCGACCGATCCCACCCATGAGTGGCCGAACACCGCTGTTCCCAACCCCGAGAACACGTCACTTTGATTGGAGGGGTTCGCCAGCCCGACGCCCTTCGACCCGACACCCGCGAAGGCCTGCGCCGCCAAGGTCACGATGAAGTAGGTGACGAGCAGCAAAACGGTGGAGATGATGGCGGCGAGACCCGGGTTGCGCGTACGATCGGCGGTCTCCTCGTTGATCGACACCGAGGTGTCCCAGCCCCAGTAGATGAACAGCATGAGGAGCAGGCCGGTGATGACCTTCGTGGGGGAGAGCGCGTGGAAGGGGTTGAACCAGCTCCAGCTCGGCACGAGATGGGTCGCGGGCGCGCTCCCGATGCCAACGCGTACGAGGGCGACGACAGCGAAAACGAGGAGCATCAGCACCTCGACGGACAGAAGGATGCGCTGCAGACGCGCCGACAGCTCGATGCCTCGGTAGCAGACATAGGTCAGGACCGCAATGAAGATCACGCCGACAAGCAGCACCCAGTCGCTCGTCGGGTTGTACCCGATGCTTCTTGCGTTGAAGAGCAAGAACCCGTACTGGCCGGTCACCTGGGCCAAGCTCGCCATGACGAGCACGTCCGAGGCGATGATGCCCCATCCCCCCATCCAGCCGACCCACGACTTGAAGGTCCGCGTGGCCCAGGTGAAGGTGGTCCCGCAGTCGGGGTCCGCCTTGTTGAGCTCGCTGTAGCCGATGGAGACGAAGAGCATGGGCACGAAGGCGAGCACGACGATTGTGGGCGCGCGCACGCCGACTAGGACGACGATCAAGGCGAGGGTGGCCGCGAGGCTGTAGGCCGGCGCCACGGACGCGACGCCGATCACGATGTTGGACACCAGGCTCAGCGCGTCCGGCTTGAGCCCCTTCTCGACCGGTGCCTCGGCCCGAGCCTCCGTGCTCGTCATGTCAGATCGGGCTCTCGTCCAGCATGGCGTCTGCGACCTTGACGAAGCCGGCGATGTTGGCACCGACCAAGTAGTTGCCCGGATGGCCGAAGTCCTCGGCTGTCTGGCGCGCGGTGTCGTGGATGCGCGTCATGATCACCTGCAGGCGAGCGTCGACCTCTTCGGAGGTCCACTGAGAGAGTTGCATGTCCTGCGCCATCTCGAGTCCGGACACCGCCACCCCGCCGGCATTGGCCGCCTTGCTCGGGCCGTAGAGCACTCCCGCGGCGATGAAACGGTCCACGCCTTCGGGCACGGTCGGCATGTTGGCTCCCTCGACGACGAGGCTCACACCGTTTTCTACCAGGTTCGCGGCATCTTTCGCGTTGACCTCGTTCTGGGTGGCACTGGGAAACGCACAATCCGCGGGGACCTTCCAGAGGGGGTTCTCGTCCCTGTCCGATGCGGCCTGATACGTCGCTCGGGGGAACTGGTCGGCGTACTCGCGGATCCGGCCTCGGCGATCGTTCTTAAGGCGCTTCACCCATTCGAGCTTGTCGCGGTCGATCCCGTCGGGGTCGTGGACGAAGCCATCTGAGTCCGAGAGCGTGACGGCGCGCGCGCCGAGGTGCAGGAGCTTCTCGACCGTGTACTGGGCGACGTTCCCGCTCCCCGACACGAGGCACGTCTTACCGACAAGGTCATTGCCTCGCGTGGCCAGCATCTCCCGGGCGAAGTACACCGCTCCGTACCCGGTGGCCTCCTGCCTGATGCGCGAGTCACCCCAGTTGATCCCCTTGCCGGTGATCGCGCCGGCGAAACGCTTGGCGATGCGCTTGTACTGGCCGAAGAGATAGCCGATCTCTCGCTCACCCACACCGATGTCGCCGGCGGGTACGTCGGTGAACTCCCCGATGTAGGGAAACAGCTCGGTCATGAAAGACTGGCAGAACCGCCGGATCTCCGATTCGCTCCGTCCCTTTGGATCGAAGTCAGTGCCACCCTTGGCACCTCTCATCGGCAGGGTCGTCAACGAGTTCTTGAGCGTCTGCTCCAAGGCGAGGAACTTGCACAGGCTCGGGTTCACCGAGGGGTGGAAGCGCAGCCCACCCTTGTACGGTCCGATGGAGCTGCTCATCTGGACCCGAAGGCCCCGGTTCACGTGGATCTCCCCATGGTCGTCGACCCAGTTCACACCGAAGCTGATGACCCGGTCGGGCTCCACGAGTCGCTCGATGATCTTGTTGTCGATGTACTTGGGGTTCTGGACGAGCACGGGCCAAAGCGATTCGGCGATTTCACGCACGGTCTGGTGGAATTCGGGCTCACCCGGGTTCTTCGCCTCAACCTTCGCCAGCAACGTGCTCAGGTGCTCTTGGACCCGGCTTTCAGCACCTCGCCGGCGCGTGGTCGGCCGCCTGGATGGTGCCGTCCTCGACGCCATGGCCACATCTTCCGGCGCACCAAGCGGAGCACGGCAGAGTCCAAGGTCCCGATTGGGCACACGTGAGCAAAGGGGTACGGTCGGTACCGCCAGAGCCAGTCGGCCAGCTGCTGCCAGCCGGTGGAACCTTGGTCGTGGTAGGACCTTCGACAACGGTGGCCCCTCGCGGCCGAGGACGCTCGGTGGAAGAGACCGACTCGGGGTCGCCGGCCATGGCGAGGACGACGGAGGTCACGATGCGAGTAATGGTCATCGGAGCGGGTGGAGTCGG
>Ga0224558_1003945_pt1 | contig 11918 bp, 10 predicted proteins | sample 714S32024metaG_FD_180682 | JGI IMG/M metagenome (GOLD analysis project Ga0224558, IMG submission 180682) | Peat soil microbial communities from Stordalen Mire, Sweden - 717 S3 20-24 | ecosystem: Environmental > Terrestrial > Soil > Wetlands > Peat | place: Sweden: Norrbotten County, Stordalen... | reverse complement strand
CCAGAGCACGCCGATCCCGGTCGGCCCCATCATCTTGTGACCCGAGAAGGCGAGGAAGTCGGCCCCCAGCGCGGTCACGTCAACGGACGCATGGGGGACCAGCTGGGCGCCGTCGACCATGACCAGCGCGCCGGCGCTGTGGGCCACGGCCGCGATCTCGGCGACCGGGTTGATGGTGCCCAAGACATTGGACATGGCCGACACGCCCACCAACTTTACCCCTTCCAAAAGGGTGGTCAGGTCGGTCAGATCGAGGCGACCCTCCCCGTCGAGGGGTAGGTAGCGCACCTCGAGGCCGACCTCCTCGGCCAGCATCAGCCAGGGGACGATGTTGGCGTGGTGCTCCATTTCGGTGAGCAGGATGCGGTCGCCCGACTTCAGGTTCGTGCGGGCCCACGTGTGGGCGACCAGGTTGATCGACTCGGTCGTGTTCTTGGTGAAGACGATCTCGTGGGCCGGGTCGGGGGCGCCGATCAGCCGGCCGACCACCACCCGGGTGTGCTCGTACAGGTGCGTGGACTTCTCCGCCGTGGCGTAGACGCCGCGATGGACGTTGGCGTGGGTCGTCTCGTAGTAGCGCGTCATGGCGTTGATGACCGCCTGGGGCTGCAGGGCCGAGGAGGCTGAATCGAGATACACGATGGGGTGATCGTGCACTCGCCGGGTCAGGAGCGGGAAGTCCTTGCGGAGCGCCTCGACGTTCAGTGGGGTCGTTGTCGTCATCGCCAGGCCTCATACCCTTCGATCTCGACGCGCTTGGCCAGCTCGGCGCCGCCGCTCAGCACGATCCGCCCGTCGACGAGGAGATGCACGAAGTCGGGTATCAACTCGTCGAGCAGGCGCTGGTAATGCGTGATGGCCAGGACGGCGAGCTCGGGCCGCTCCTCGCGCACCGCGTGCACGCCCCGGCCGACCACCCGGAGGGCGTCGATGTCCAGGCCGGAGTCGGTCTCGTCGAGCACGGCCACGCGGGGCTTGAGCAGAGCCATCTGCAGTATCTCGTTGCGCTTCTTCTCGCCGCCACTGAATCCCTGATTGAGATGGCGGCTGGCGAACGAGGAGTCCATGCCCAGCCGTTGCATCCACTCGGTCATGAGGACCCGCACCTCGAGCGCCGACACGTCCTCCTCGGTCCGCGCCGCCATGGCCTGGCGGAGGAACTGGGTCACCGACACGCCCTCGATCGACTCGGGGTACTGGAAGGCGAGGAACAGGCCCGCCTTGGAACGGACGTCGGTGGGCCACGCCGTGATGTCCTCACCGTCGAGGAGGATGGATCCCGACGTCACCGTGTAGGACGGATGTCCCATGAGCGCTCCGGCGAGCGTGGACTTCCCGGCCCCGTTCGGTCCCATCAACGCGTGGACTTCGCCGGTGCCGACGGACAGGTCGACGCCACGCAGGATCTCCCGGCCTTCCGCAGCGACGTGGAGGTCCCGGATCTCGAGCAGTGGCGTCATTTCTAAAAGTCTATCGTTTTGGTCAGGTATTGCGGACGGCGTGCCGGGCGGCAGGTGCGGCGGCGAACCGGTCTACCACCCACGATCCACCCATTCTTGGAGGTGGGGGCTTTCGCTTCCCACCGTGGTGGCCGTCCCGTGACCCGGAAAGACCAGCGTACCAGGGTCGAATGCCGCGAAAATCCGGCGGTCGATGGAGGTGATGATGGACTCGAAGTCGCCCCCTTCGAAGCTGGTGTTGCCCGGGCCGCCGGGGAAGAGGGTGTCGCCGGTGAAGAGGAGGGGCGTTCCCTCGACGGCGAAGCAGATGGAGCCCGGGGTGTGACCGGGTGTGCACAGGGTGCGAATGCGCAGGTCACCTACCGTGAGTTGCTCATCGTCGGTGAGGAGGAGGTCATAACTGGGCAGCATGGCGGCATCGGCCGCGGTCACGGCCACGGAGATCCCGGCGTCCCGCACGGCGGGAACCGCCTGGATGTGGTCCCAGTGCCCGTGCGTCTCGACCACCTGGTTCACGCCGAGATCGGTGCAGATCTCGAGCAGGGCCTCGTGCTCGTTGGCCGCGTCGATGAGCATGGCCTCGCCCGACCTGCGGCAACGGATGATGTAGACGTTGTTGTCCATGGGGCCGACCACTATTTGGTGGACTTCGACCGCCGAATCGTTCCAGATCTTCTCCAGCTGTCCCATGCCTCCAGCGTGACACAGTCGGACCCCTTCTGGTCGCGGGCTCCCGGTTCTGGTAGACAGCCAGGTGAGAGTCGATGCAGAGGGAGCCCCCGCATGAATTTCGCCTTCAGTGACGAGCAGGAAGAGCTGCGCACCGCGGTGCGCCGGTTCCTCGCGGAGAAGTCTCCCGAGACCGAGGTACGGCGGCTGATGGAGACGACCGAGGGCTACGACCCCGCGGTATGGCGCCAGATGGCCGACCAGCTGGGTCTCCAGTCCCTGACCATCCCCGAGGAGTTCGGTGGCTCGGGTTTCTCCTACGTGGAGCTGGTCGTGGTGCTCGAGGAGATGGGCGCGGCGCTCCTGTGCGCCCCCTTCTTCTCGACGGTCGCCCTGGCCGCCAACGCGGTGTTGACCTCGGGTGACGACCAGGCGAAGAAGTACCTCCTTCCGGGCCTCGCCTCGGGTGAGACGATCGGCACATTGGCCATCACCGAGGACAACGGCCGCTGGGACTTCGGCGGGATTGAGTTGGCGGCAGAACAGAGCGGCGACGGCTGGGTCCTCAACGGGCACAAGATGTTCGTCCTCGACGGGCACGTCGCCAACCTGATCGTGGTCGCCGCCCGCACGAGCAAGGGCGTCTCGCTCTTCGGGGTCAAAGACGACGCGGCCGGGCTGACCCGCACGCCGCTCCCGACGATGGACCAGACGCGCAAGCAGGCCCGCCTCGAGTTCTCGGGCACGCCGGCGTGGTTGATCGGCACTGACGGTGGGGCCGAGCCCGGCCTGTCGAAGACCCTCGATCTGGCCGCCGTCGCCCTGGCGGCCGAGCAGGTCGGCGGGGCCCAGCGCGTCCTCGATGCATCAGTCGAGTACGCCAAGACCCGCATCCAGTTCGGCCGCCCGATCGGCAGTTTCCAGGCCATCAAGCACAAGTGCGCCGACATGCTGCTCGAGGTCGAGTCGGCCAAGTCGGCGGCGTACTACGCGGCCTGGGCGGCGGCCGAGGACTCCGACGAGCTGCCCGTGGTGGCCAGCCTGTCCAAGTCGTACTGCTCCGAGGCGTACTTCCACGCCGCGGCGGAGAACATCCAGATTCACGGCGGCATCGGCTTCACCTGGGAACACCCGGCTCATCTGTATTTCAAGCGGGCCAAGTCGTCGGAGCTCTTGTTCGGGGATCCGGCCTACCACCGCGAGCTCCTGGCACAGCGCATCGGTATTTAGTTGTCGGGGCCCTTCCGGCTCCTGCACGGCGAGGCGGGCGATCTTTGGTCGTACGCCAGCGCCACGCCATCCGGGGCGCCGGTCGGCGGCCATGTGGTGGTCTGCCATGACCTGCCCCGTTCCCCCGGCTCGGCCAGCGATGTCGCCCAGACCTACCCGGCCCTGGCCGACCGGCTCACCCGTGAGACCGGTCTGAAGGTCGTCACGGGGACGCTCCGCGGTGCCGGAGCGTCGGACGGCGACTTCTCCGCCAAGGGCTGGGCGGACGACCTGCGACGGCTGATCGAGGCGGAGGTCGCCGCCGACGCCCCCCGGTGGTTGGTCGGGTTCGGGTTCGGCGGTGTCCTCGCCCTGCACCTGGCGGCCGGTGACGACCGCGTGGCCGGGGTGGCCTGCCTGGGTACGCCGGCCGATCTGGACTCGCTCACCCGCGACCCCGGGCAGCTCGTGGAACGCTGCGTGCGCACCGGCGTGATCCGCACGCCGGGGTATCCCCCTTCCCTCGATGCGTGGGTCAAGGAGCTCACGGCATTGCATCCCAAAGACGATGCCGAGCAGTTGAAGGGCCGGCCGTTCCTGGTGATCCACGGCGCCGACGACCCCGACATCTCGGCCGAGGACGCCCGTGCGCTCTCGGAGGCCGCGACCGGTCCGTCGGACCTGCGGGTGGTCTTCGGCGCGGGCCACTGGCTCCGGGCGGACCCTCGGGTGATCGCCATCCTGGTGGGTTGGCTGGAGCGACGCCGCTAAACGATCGCCAAATGACGCGGGAGCGTCCGCCGGCGACCGCTTCAGGCGAGCGTGCCGTCAGTGCCGTCAGTGCCGTCAGTGCCGTCAACGCCGTCAACGCCGTCAACGCCGTCAAATGCCGTCAATGGCGTCGCGCAGCGCGCGGGCCGCGCCTCGGGGATCCGCCGCCTCGGTCAGGTAGCGCACGACGACGAAGTGACGGGCGCCCGCCCCGGCGAGGAGGGGGATCTTCTCGGGGGTCACGCCGCCGGTGACGAAGACCGGTAGGGCCGCGGCCGCCGTGGCCTGCGTGAGGTAGGCGAGCCCGGTGCCGGGCCGCCCGGGTTTGGTGGGCGTCGGCTCGACCGGTCCGGCCGAGATGTAGGACAGACCCCCGGATCCGGATCCGATGGCCATGGCCGCGGCCAGGTCGGCGGGGCCATGGGTGGAGAGCCCGATGATGGCGTCCGCTCCGAGAATGCGCCGCGCCAGTGCGACAGGGGCGTCGTCCTGTCCTACGTGGACGCCGTCCGCCCCGGCTTCGAGCGCCAGGTCGGGGCGGTCGTTGAGGATGAACGGCACCCCCGCGTCCGCGCAGACGGCCCGGACCAGAGCGGCCCTCTGCAGTAGCGGCCTGGCCTCGAGGTGCTTGTCCCGCAACTGCACGATGTCCACCCCGCCGGCGATGCAGGCCGCGACGAAGGGGGCGAGATCGGGCCGGTCAGGTGTACAGAGGTAGAGGCGGCAATCCGCGATCGGCGTCACGCCTGGGCAGTGGCGCGGAAGGGCGTCACGCCTGGGCAGTGGCGCGGAAGGGCGTCACGCGAGGGTGGTGGCGCGGACGAGCGTCACGCGGTGGATTTCGCCTTGGCCTTGAGGGACTGTTTGTAGGCGCGCACCTTGGCCAGGCTCTCGGGACCGGTGATGTCCGCCACGGAAATGTAGGAGCCTGCCTCGCCGAAGGGGGACGTGGCCGCACGCCAGCCTTCGGGCTGGACCCCGAGTTGCTTGCCCAAAAGCGCGGCGAAGATGCGGGCCTTCTGCTCGCCGAAGCCCGGCAGCGCGGTCAGGCGCTCGATGAGCGTCTTGCCGTCGGGCACCTTGCCCCACAGGGCTGCGGCCTTCCCGCTGTACTCGTCCGCCACGATGGCGCAGACTGCCTGGACCCGGCCGGCCATGGCGCCGGGGAAGCGGTGCAGCGCCGGCCTCGCCTTGAACAACTCGGCGAACTCCTCGGGGTCTGCAGCGGCGATCTCGGCGGCGTCGAGCGGCTTCCCCAGCCGTCGGGCCAACTCTGCCGGGGCCCAGAAGGCCCGCTCGAGGGGGATCTGCTGGTCGAGGACCATGCCGATCAGGAGGGCGAGCGGGTCCTTGCTGAGCAGCGCGTCAGCCTCTTTGTCCCCGGTCAGATGGATCGCCGTTTTCGCCATTGATGAATCTTGGCACGCCTGCCCACGGGCAATACACGCCCGCCACGGGTGATGCACGCCCGCCACGGGCGATGAACGTGCCCTTTGATGCCCGAAGGGGCAGAATCGGATCATGCACATTCCGGCCAAGGTCGACTACGGCATCCGCGCCCTGCTTGCGCTCGCCGCCGCCGGCGCTCCCCAGACCGCTGAGTACCTGGCGGGGGAGCAGGGCCTTCCCCCACGATTTCTCGGAGCGATCCTGGCCGATTTGCGCCGTGCCGGCATTGTGGCGAGCCAACGGGGAGCGGAAGGTGGCTACCGTCTGGCCCGGCCCGCGGCCGACATCACCATCGCCGATGTCATCCGGGCGCTCGACGGGCCGCTGGCCGAGGTCCGGGGATATCGGCCCGAGTTGACGAGTTATGACGGCGCGGCCGAAAACCTGCAGCAGGTCTGGGTGGCGGTCCGGGCGAGCCTGCGCTCGGTGCTCGAGAAGGTCTCTCTGGCCGACGTGATCGCCGGCAAACTACCCGCCCATGTGAAGAAGATGACGGCCGACCCCGATGCCTGGGTCGCCCACTGACGCACGGATCGGCTGAAACACCGGCCGGCGCGGGGACTCAGATCACGAACGGTGCGGCGCGCGAGGGGTCGACACCGTGCTCGCTGATGGCGCTCTCGACGACCGAGTGGGGCAACTGACCGGTCCGGGCGAGCTCGCTCAGCACGGCGACCACCAAGTGCGCCGTATCGACCTCGAAATGCTCCCGCAGTGCGCCCCGCGCATCGGAGCGTCCGAAGCCGTCCGTGCCCAAGGAGGTGTAGGGCCGATCGATGAAGCGGGCGACCTGGTCCGGCACGGCGCGCATGTAGTCGGTAATGGCGACCACGGGAGCCGGGCCGGCACCCAGCACCTCGGTCACCAGGGGCCGGTGGGGCTCCCCTTCGGGGTGGAGGCGGTTCCAGCGCTCGACCTCCAGGGCGTCGGTACGCAGGCGGCTCCATGAGGTCACGGCCCAGGTGTCGGCGCTGACGCCGTAGCCCTCGGCCAGAATGCCCTGGGCCTCCTGGGCCACGCTCCACATCGGTCCCGAGAAGCACAGCGAGGCGCGCAGATCGGTCCCCGTCTCCGGTCCCGCGGTGTAGCGGTAGATGCCGTCCACGATGCCCCGGCTGATGTCCTCACCGTCCTGGCCTTCGGGCAGCGCCGGCATCTGATGGGTCTCGTTGTAGAGGGTGAGGTACCAGAAGCGGTCCTCGGGATCGGGGCCGAGGATGCGGGTGATGGCATCCTGCATGATCACCGCCACCTCGTAGGCGAAGGACGCGTCGTAGATCATCGCCGCCGGGTTCGTGGAGGCGAGGAGAGGGGAATGACCGTCATCGTGCTGCAGGCCCTCGCCCTGGAGCGTGGTGCGGCCCGCGGTGCACCCGGCCAGGATCCCCCGGCCCCGGATGTCCCCGAGAGCCCACGTCAGGTCGCCCACCCGCTGGAACCCGAACATGGAGTAGAAGAGGAACACCGGCAGCATGGGCTGCCCCCACGTGGCGTACGCCGTGGCCAGCGCGGTGAACGAGGCCATGGCCCCGGCCTCGGTGATGCCCTCCTGGAGGACCTGCCCCGAGGTGCTCTCGGCATAGTGGAGGGGCAGATCGGCGTCCACCGGCACGTAGTGCTGCCCTTCCGGGGCGAAGATCTTGGCTTCGGCGATGATCGACTCGAGTCCGAAGGTCCGGGCCTCGTCGGAGACGATCGGCGCCACCAAAGGGCCGATGGTGGGGTCGCGGACGAGGTTCCGCAGGAGCCGGGCGAACACCATGGTGGTGGAGACCGACTGCTTGCCCGACCCCGAGGCGAACTCCTCGAAGACCTTGGCGTCGGGGAGGGTCGGCCGTGCCGGGCGCACGATGCGTATGGGCACCGGGCCGGCCTGCACCCGGCCGCGGGCGCGCAGGTACTCCATGGCGTCGGAGTCCTCGGGCGGCCGTACGTACGGGGGATCGCCTTCGAGGGCCTCGTCGGGGATGTCGTCGGACAGATAGAGGCGGTCCCGCAGCGTCTTGAGTTGGGCCCGGGTCATCTTCTTGATCTGATGGGTGGCGTTGCGCGACTCGATCTCGGGACCCAGCGTCCAACCCTTGATCGTCTTGGCCAGGATGACGGTGGGCGCGCCCTTCTGCTCCGTGGCCAGCTTGTAGGCCGCATAGAGCTTGCGGTAGTCGTGCCCGCCCCGGGGCAGCTGAACCAGGTCGTCGTCGCTCAGGTCGTCGACCAGTTTGCGCAGGCGCGGGTCGGGTCCGAAGAAGTGCTCCCGGATGTAGGCGCCGGACTCGACGGCCAGCTTCTGGTACTCGCCGTCGACGGTGGTGTTCATGCGGTCGAGGAGGACGCCGTCGACGTCCTTGGCGAGCAGGGCGTCCCAGCGGGAGCCCCAGATCACCTTGATGACGTTCCAGCCGGCGCCCCGGTAGACGGCCTCGAGCTCCTGGATGATTTTCCCGTTGCCCCGGACCGGGCCGTCGAGCCGCTGCAGGTTGCAGTTGACGACGAAGATCAGGTTGTCGAGATGCTCGCGGCCGGCGACCCCCAGTGCGCCGATCGACTCGGGCTCGTCCATCTCGCCGTCACCGACGAAGCACCAGACGCGGCCGGCGCTGGTGTCGACGAGATGACGGAGGTTCAGGTACCGGTTGATGTGGGCCTGGTAGATGGCCGTGATCGGCCCCAGCCCCATGGAGACGGTGGGGAACTCCCAGAAGTCGGGCATCGCCCGGGGGTGCGGGTAGCTGGGCAGGCCGTTGCCGCCGACCTCGTGACGGAAATTATCGAGCTGGGCCTCGGTCAGGCGCCCTTCGAGGAAGGCTCTTGCGTATATGCCGGGCGAGGCGTGGCCCTGGATGAAGACCTGGTCGCCGTAGCCCCCGTCGCCCTTGCCCCGGAAGAAGTGGTTGAACCCGACCTCGTAGAGCGCGGCTGAACTGGCGTAGGTGGAGAGGTGCCCGCCGATGCCCTCGGTGCGGGTGTTGGCCCGCACCACCATCGCCGCTGCGTTCCAGCGGATGTACGCCCGGATCCTTCTTTCCTGGTACTCGTCGCCCGGGAACCACGGCTCGGCGTCGGCGGGGATGGTGTTGACATACGGCGTCGAGACGGCGGCGGGGAAGTCGACCTGCTTGGTCCGAGCCCGCTCGAGGAGTTTCATCAGCAGGTAGCGGGCCCGGGCCCGGCCGCGGGCGTCGACGATGGCGTCGAACGAGTCGAGCCACTCCTGGGTCTCGCCCGGATCGGTGTCGGGCACCTGGTGGCTTATCCCGTCGAACAGCATCACTCCACGGTACCGGCCCCCGGCGGGTTCTGGTGACCGCGGGCGGCGGGTGTTGCCCATGGGGAGCGGGCGTTGCCCATGGGGAGCGGGTGTTACACATACGGGATGAACGCCCCGAACTCCGCCGACTCCGCCGACTCCGCCGACTCCGCCGTGACCGTGTACACCGACGGCGCCTGTCGCGGTAATCCCGGCCGCGGAGGTTGGGCCTGGGCGGTGCCGGGCGGCGCGTACGCCAGTGGGGCCGATCCGGCCACGACCAATCAGCGCATGGAGATCAGGGCTGCCTTGGAGGCGCTGCGGTACTGGAGCGCGCAGTCACCCCCGCCTTCCCGGATCGACGTGGTCAGTGATTCGACCTACGTCGTCAACTGCTTCAAGGATCGGTGGTGGCAGGGCTGGCAGCGGAGGAACTGGCGGAACTCGCAGAACAAGCCCGTGGCCAACCGGGATCTGTGGGAGCCACTCATCGAGTTGGCGCTGGCGCCGGAGCCGGCGCCCCGCGTCACCTTCCGGTGGGTCAAGGGGCACTCCGGGGACCGCTGGAACGACTGGGTCGACGAGCTGGCCACGCTGGCGGCCGACCGTGGCCGGGGGGAGAGCGATCTGGGGGACCGATCAACATCCTCATCATGAAACTGATCAGTCGTCCATCATGAAACCCACCTGGGTACGGCTGCGACGTCGAGTGTGAACGGTAGGCTGGCTCCCGGCAACACACGCGGCGTGAAGTCGCAACGGACGGCGTGCACGGGGCAGTTTCGGGGAGGGCCGGCCGCGCGGCGAGCGGACAGGAAGAAGGGACGGCGATGGACGCAGAGGACGAGTTCGACATCGTCGTGATCGGTGGTGGGCCGGGAGGCTATGCAACTGCGCTCTACGGTGCTGCCGCCGGGTTGTCCGTCGCCATCGTGGAGCGGGACAAAGTAGGAGGCACCTGCCTGCATCGAGGGTGCGTCCCGGCCAAGGAGTTCCTCGAGACCGCCTCGGTGTACCGCACTGTTGGCTCGGCAGCCGATTTCGGTGTCAACGTGGCGCCGCCCACGCTGGAGTTCTCGGTGAGCCAGGACCGGAAGAACGGTGTGGTCGACAAGCTCTTCAAGGGCCTCAGCGGCCTTCTCAAGGGTCGCAAGGTAACGGTCCTTTCAGGCACCGGTACCCTCGAGGCGGATCGCCGGGTGCGCGTGGTCGACGGCGAGGACGCCGGGCGAGTGGTGCTCGGGCGAAACGTCGTCCTGGCGTCGGGTTCCGTCCCTCGGACTCTGCTGGGGCTCGAGGTGGACGGGCGCTGGGTCATGAGCTCCGACGAGTTCCTCGACCTCAAGGAGATCCCCGCATCGGTCGCCGTCGTCGGCGGAGGCGCCATCGGGTGTGAGTTCGCCTCCCTCCTGTCGGACCTCGGCGCGAAGGTGACCGTTCTCGAGGCGCTCGACTCGATCCTGACCGGGTGCGACGAGGACATCGTGCGGTTGATCGCCCGATCGTTCAAGAAGCGGGGAATCGAGGTCGTCACGGGGGTTCAGGTCGAGGGTCACAAGCCGAAGAAGGACGGGAGCTCCACGACGCTCACCGCGGGTGACAAGTCCTACGAGGTCGACGCCATCGTGGTCTCGGTGGGTCGCCGGCCGAGGACCGAAGGTCTGGTGGCGCCGGGGGTCGCGGTCGAAATCGACGAACGAGGCTTCGTGGTGGCCGACGAGTACCAGCGCACCGCCGTGCCCGGTGTGTGGGCGGTGGGCGACGTGGTGGCCGGGTCGCCGCAACTGGCCCATGTCGGCTTCGCGGAAGCGATCGTGGCGGTCAAGGGCATGCTCGGTGAGACGGTCGTGCCGGTTGACTACGGTGCCGTGCCGTGGGCCATCTACTGCCATCCCGAGGTGGCCTTCTGCGGCATGACCGAAGCCCAGGCGGAGGCCAAGGGGATCCCGGTGGTCACCAAGAAGGACCCCTTTGGAGGGAACAGCCGCGCCCAGATCATCGGTGAGACCGAGGGCGTCGTGAAGATCGTGGCGGAACAGCGGCCCGATGGGAGCGCGGGAAAGATCCTCGGGGTGCACATGGCCGGGCCATGGGTGACCGAACAACTCGGCGCGGGTTACCTGGCTGTCAACTGGGAGGCTTTGCCCGAAGAGGTGGCGTATTTCATTCAGCCACATCCGTCGCTGTCGGAGTCGTTCGGCGAGACGATGTTGGCGCTGACCGGAAGGGGATTGCACCTTGGCTGACGTCACGATGCCGCAGTTGGGCGAGACCGTCACGGAAGGAACCGTCACCCGGTGGATGAAGGCCATCGGCGACACCGTGGCGCGTGACGAGCCGCTCTTCGAAGTATCTACGGACAAGGTCGACTCGGAGGTTCCCTCACCGGCCGCCGGCGTGTTGACCGAGATCCTCGTTCCTGAAGGCGAGACCGTCGAGGTCGGGGTGCGACTCGCCGTGATCGGCGATGAGTCTGCCGCGGCTGCGTCTGCACCTCCGGCGGCGGCCGCACCTCCCGCGGCGCCTGCACCTCCGGCGGCGGCTGCACCTCCGGCGGCGGCTGCACCTGAGCCTCAGGCCGCAGCTGCACCCGCTCCTGCCGCCCCGGCACCGGCCCCGGTCGCCGAGCCTGCCCCCGTTCCGGCTCTCGTCGTGGAGGCTGCTCCTGCTCCTGCTGCGACCGCGCCGCCGCAACCAACGGATGCGGGAGCCGATCCTCTCGTGCTCTCACCGGTGGTCCGCAAGTTGTTGTCGGAAAATGGGATCAGCCCCTCAGAGGTCACCGGCAGGGGCCTCGGTGGCCGGATCACCCGCGAAGACGTGCTCAAGGTCGTCGATGCCCGTCACGCGTCGGCGCCCGCTGCCGCACCGCCTGCCGCTCCTCCTGCACCAGCACCAGCACCAGCACCAGCACCAGCGGCGGCTCCTACTCCTCCGGCACCGCCACCTGCTCCGCCCGCAGCTCCACCAGCTCCAGCTCCTGCTCCTGCCCCGACTGCCGCATCCTCTGTGGTGCACGCCGCGCCGACTCCCGCCACGTCCATGGCTACGTTCCGGCGGGCCGGCGACCAGGTTGTGCCCTTCTCCAACATGCGGCGTCGCACGGCCGAGCA
>Ga0224558_1003937_pt1 | contig 11928 bp, 15 predicted proteins | sample 714S32024metaG_FD_180682 | JGI IMG/M metagenome (GOLD analysis project Ga0224558, IMG submission 180682) | Peat soil microbial communities from Stordalen Mire, Sweden - 717 S3 20-24 | ecosystem: Environmental > Terrestrial > Soil > Wetlands > Peat | place: Sweden: Norrbotten County, Stordalen... | reverse complement strand
GCAACCGGGAGCAGGTACTTGACGAACACGAGTGGGAATTGCTGGTACCAGTGGGCGTACGGAAAGTACGCCGGGTAGGCCCAGGCCCAGGAGTTGTTCAACCAAAAGCCGTTGGCGAGCGTGGCCCGACCCTCGGTCCACGTCCACGTCAACCCCGCCCCGACCTGTGCTGCTCCCGTGGTGACGAGCTGAATGACGTATGGCACCATCCAGTAGGCCGAAGCAGCCACTAGCACCCCGATGCCGAGCGCAGTGCGGCGGAGAGCAGTAAACAGCAGCCCTCTCCCGTAAAGCCACGCCACCAGCAGCGGGCCCACGAGCAGCGCGGCTACGCAGGGGAGCACCATCGGTGGGTTTTCCGCCACCAGACCGAGGATGGCCGCCGCCGGCAACATCGCAACCAAGCACCACCGCAACTGCCGGGCACGGGCCGTCACGACAACCCAGCCTGCCAAAGCCGGGACCAGTGCCATCCCTGCCAGGTACACGCCGCTGGCTCCGGCAGTGGCGACGACGTAGGAGCTGAATGCGTATACGAGCCCGCCACCGACCGCTGGCAGTGTTCCGAACTCAAGTGCGGTGAGGAGTCCCACCGCGCCCGCACCAACCCCGACGAACAGCCCGGTCAAGAAGACTCGCTGGGCCAGTGCCCCTGAACCGCCGAGCGCGTGGACGGTCGCGTCAATGACCGCCCATGGCAAGGCCATGGCCCCGATCCCGGGGCCGCCGAGGTTAGACCCGTTCCACGTCCACGGGCTGAACACGTGGGCCAGCCACGCCGTGCCGACCGGGGGTATGAGGTCGCCGCCGCCGATGGCGCCCCCACCCGCGAACCACGACTGCGCAGCGACGGCCGTAACCACGACCACGATCGCCATGCGAAGCATCCACCGCGGGGACGCACGGCCCCGACCCAGCCACGATGGAACATCGGCGAACGCCGATACCGCCTGATGAGGTGTCGCGATGGCTGACGTGCCGCCGACGCCAACTACGGGAAGCTGTGAGCAACGGCGTCGATTATTCCAAGTCGTGATGGCCGATGTGCTGTGGATGCCAACCAAGACGTCCTTCGGCCTCAACGGACCCACGTGAGCGGCGTCGGCGAGTGCGCCGACGGTCGCGATCGCAAAGCAGATGAAGGCAATCCCGGCGGTCCGTCCCTCCCACACCGTCGCGCCGATCTGGGAGAGCGGGGCAACGGCGATGAGCGCGGCGATCCCGGCAACGCTCCAGGCCCGGCGGTCGCACGCCACGCCGATCGGCCCGAGGACCCGCCGCCAGGCGACCGCAACATCAGCTCGTGCGTCGCGGGCAGCCTGCTGCGCGGTGGCCACCAAGCCCTCCTTGGCAGTGATGAGCAAGGTGTCTGCGACCTCGGGCCACGGCGCCACGCCATCGCACCGGACCGGGGGCAGGTCGCCGCCGGTCCAGCGGGGGAGGTGCTCGACCAGCACATCGGCCAGTGCCCCCGGTTCCGGGGCAACCAGCAGGCCGCCCGAGGCGGACACCGAGTCGCGCAAGCCGGCCACGTCGTAGGCGACGGTCGGGGTGCCGACCTGAGCTGCTTCCGACACATTGAGGCCCCAGCCCTCACGGACCGACGTGGCCACCAGCGCGTGAGCACGAGCGAGCCGCTCGATCTTGTCGTTCTCGCTGAGCCGTCCGAGGAAGGTCACGCCTTCCGGAGCGCGACGTCGGAGCTCCTCCTCGAGTGGACCGGTGCCGATCATCCACAGTTGGGCGTCGGCGAGCCGTCGGCGCACCGACTGGAACGCAGCGATCACGTCAACGGGTCGCTTGTTGGAGGCGAGGCGTCCGACGAAGATCATCGTGGGCACGCATTCGCGCTCGACAGCGGGCCGTTCGACCGGGCCCTGCCCCTCGGGGACGACCCAGATGTTCGTCAGTCCGTACGACTGAAGCGAAGCGCGGCTCGACTCGGACACCGTGAGGACGGGGATGTCCCTGAGCCGCCGCAACCATCGCGGCTCGAACCAGAACCGTCCCAACAAGGCTACCGGCCACGACATCTCGTGGAACCACACCTCGCGGGCCACCTGATGGACCACGGCGACCACGGGCGTTCCTGCTGCCCAACCGGCGGCGCCGAACGGCCGGGTATTGACTTCGTCGACGACCAGATCGAATTGGCCCCGTCCCTGGCGCTCGAAGAACCGCCGCGCCTGGCGGTACACGGTATAGCGGCCGCCGCGCCGGACGATGTGGACGCCGTCCACCACCTCCAGCGAGGGTCGTCCCGCCACCGCGCTGGTGTACCAAGTCACGTGGTGACCACTGCGCACCCATTCGCTGGCCACGGCGTGCGTGTACACCTCGGCCCCTCCGGCTTGGGGGTGGGCCAGGTCCCGCCAATTGCACACCAGGATGCGGAGCGGCTCTCCTGCCTGCAAACGGGCCAGCCCGTCGCGCGGGCCGTCGGGTAACACCAGCGGAGGGTCGTAGAAGCGCAGCACTTGCAGCCGGTAGAAGGTCGCCAGCGTGTCCTGCAGCATCCGCCACACGATTCGAAGCGAGATGGTGCTCGTGAAGCGCTCGCCGATCTCGACGGGCAGCTCCGCCGTCTGACGGTACCCGAGCCGGTGGGCGACGGCGAGCAGCTCCAGGTCGAACGCGAACCGCTTCTCGACCATCCGTGGCAGGACCTCGGCCAGCACGTCCCGGCGGACGAGCTTGACGCCCGTCTGCGTGTCACGAACCCGCAGACCAAACAGTGTCCGGGTCAGGAGCTGGTAGGCGAAAGAGTAGAGCCGCCGTGCAGCCGGGTAGGCGATCCGAGAGCCGGGATGGCGCTTGCTTCCGACGACCATGTCCGGTTGCTGGTTGCGAGCCAGCTCCACGAATCCGGTGAGTACCCCCGCTGGGATATCGCCGTCACCATCGATGAACCCGAGATACCGCCCACGCCCGTGGGCGAGTCCGATCCGCAGCGCCTCGCCCTTGCCGCGGTTGTCGGCGAATACGATCGGCCGGATCAGCGAAGAGGGCAGATCGCCGAGGGCCTGCTCGCTGCCGTCGGTCGAGCCGTCGGACACCGGCACCACTTCGAAGCTGGCGCCGGTCACGGCCAGCACCTCGCAGACACTGGACAGGTGAGCCCGCAGGCGTTCGGGACCGACGTTGTGGAACGGCACGACGACGGTCAGGTCGAGATCAGCCTCCTCCAACATCGCGGCAACTCGGGGGAGCGACGACGTCTCCTCGGCGAACGAGCGGAGAACCGATACCACCGTGGGCACCCCCAGCCCGATGAGGAACGCCACGCTCGCCGCCAGCATGTCGAGGGCGAGCACCACGATGCTCCCGTGGAAGAGCGCTGCCAGCACGGCCGCGAACACACACGTTGGCCAAGCGCTCAACGCCAGGCGGGACCGGCGGGCCACCTGGTAGTACACGAGGCAGGTGGCGACCGCGATGGCGGCGTCGGCGAGGGCGACGATCCCGACGGCCGATGCCGACCGTGCGTACGCAGCTCCGAAGAGCAGGTCCACGGTCGTCGACGGGAGGAGGACGATGGCCCCCGCGGCCCCGAAGCTCACCAGCGCGACCAGCACGACGCATCGCGCCAACACACGACGCGCCGCGGGACCCACACCGCCGATCGCAGCCAGCTGAGGGAAGTAGACCACGGTGATAGCCGCTGGCAGGAACAGGGCGATCCGCCCCGCCGTGGTGGCGGCAGCGAAGTAGCCGGCCGCGAGCGCCGCAAGGAAGTGTCTGCCGAGCCAGGTGTCGAGCCCCAATAGCAACGTGGCGCCGGAGAGCGACACCACCGAAAGGGCCGCGTCCTTGCCTCGGGGAACGAAGGTGCCATGCCACCGGAGCTGCGTTCGCAGCGGATACAGGAGAACCAGGCACGACACGGTGCTGCCGATCACGGTGGCGGCTACCCCACCCGTCACACCCAGGCCGAGCTTGACCAAGATGACGCCGAACGCGAGCCGGCCGAGTACCGCGCCGGCCAATTGGCTGATGGCCACCACGTGGAAGCGACGTTGGCCGATGAGCACGCCCTGCAGGACGGCGCCGACGACGGAGAGCAGCAGCCACGGGCCGAGAATCACCGTCGGACGAGGCGACGTTAGGTGGAAGAACCGGTCGATCGTCGGCGTCGCCGCAGTCCACAACAGCACGCCTGCGACCCCGACGATCAGGCTCACTCGGAGGAGCCGGCCCAGCGGCGGTGTGGTTCCCTCCGGCCGCTCTGCCACGCTCTGGGTCACGGTCACCTGCAGCGCCGCAATTGGGACAGTCAACACCGCCGTCACGTTCAAGAGCGCTCCGAGCGCCCCGTACGAAGCCGGGCCGAGCAGGCGGCTGAGGACGACGTGGAAGACGAAGTTCGAAAGATTCACCGCCGTAATGGCCCCGACGAACACGAGGCCGCCGCGCGTGGCGGCGTTCTGCCAAAGTCTGGTGCCGAACAGTCGGAGGCGACCGGCTCGCCCCTGTTCCGACGCCGACTGTGACCACTGCGCGGAAATGGGATGCCTCCTCTATCTTGCCTACGCGCCGGGAATGACCCTGTCCGGAGCGAACGCGCCCAGGATACAAAGCCTCAGGCCGAACTCCAGGCCGTGACCAGGGACATGTTAGGCACGGCCCACCCGAGGGGACCTGGGTCACCCAGCAGGCAAGGAACGTAGCCGGTGACCTCGTTGATGCCGTAGTCGACGTCAAGTTCATCGTCCGCGATCGCGACACGGAGTACGTGGCAAGCTTCGACTAGGTCTTCAAGTCGGAAGGTGCCCATCCTGCGAAACCCATGCCGGGCGCCGAACGCGAACGCCTACGCGGAACGCTTCGTCCGGACCATCAGATTCGAGTGTCTCGACCATATCCTCGTCGTGAACGCAGGTCACCTCGAGCGCATCCTTCAGAACTATGCCCGGCACTACAACAGCCAATGTTCACATCAGGGACTGTCCCAGGAGGTCCCGGCACCCAGGTCGCGTTCCTCACAGTTGGCGACGTCTTCTTCGCAGCCCGTGGACCTCCACCCGCGACGTGTACGTCGACACGACCGGCTCGAAGGGCTGATCCACGAGTACGAGCTCGCCGCATGAGGTCGAATCGAGTTTTCGGACCACACGCGTTGTGGTCTCGACCGAAGAGATCCGAAAGGCCATCGACGAGCCGGTGTCGGCGATCATCGACGCGGTCAAGGTCACCTTGGACAAGACACCCCCCGAGCTCGCCGCCGACATCATGGAGCAGGGAGTCGTACTCACCGGTGGAGGCGCTCTCTTACGCGGGCTCGACGCCCGCCTGCAGGAGGAGACAGACGTGCGGATCGTCGTGGCCCGCGACCCGCTGAGCTGCGTCCTCATTGGCGCCGGACAGTGCCTCGAGGAGTTCGAAACCCTCAAGCGGGTCCTCGTCACCTCCTCTGCCAGGTGATGAGCCTCCGCGCTCCGCGCGTGCAACATTGCGTCTGCTTCCTGCTAAGAATCCGATAACAAGCTTCTAACGCGCGCGACCTTCGTGTAAAGGGATTAGGACGAGCCGGCGTCCTCATCGTCGTCTCCCAGTTCCACGCACTTAGTCCACTGCTGCAGGTGGCAGATCAGCTCGTCCAACTGTCGGTGGCTGGGCTCGTGGTGGGCGTGGCGGCCCCACCCGTGGCGGTCACTCCGGTCAGCGATGGCATCGAGAAGTATGTGTTGACACAGGCTGCCGGGACGGCCGCCGTCATGCTGACGTCGTTCGTGAAAGTCACGGTCAAGGGGTTGTTGGCCTGCCCACTGGCGTTGACGGTAAGGGCGCTCGTGAGGGTGTGGGAGCTTCCGCTCGTGGCCGTCGAGAAGTTCCAGATCACGTCGCTCGGCGTCGAGGCAATGCAGCCCGTCTGGGTCACGCTCAGGGCGCTCGTCGTGTAGCCGGTCGCATAGGTCGTGTTAGTGGGCAGCTGCAAGGCAGTGACCGTGACGGGGTAGGGGTTCGAGTTGCTGATCGTAACAACGACATCGCCATTCCCACCTGGGTACAACAGGTTGCTTGCCGCAGGCGACGCGACAGCGGTGATCGTCAGGTTCGAGACAGTCCCCGACTGCCCTTCGGCACTTGAGCCGGTGTTCAGTTGGATCATCCAGTTCGTTGCCGCGAAGATCCCCCCGCCAGCAAGCAAAGCGCCGACCACCACGGCCAGGGAGGCCAGAAGCCCCACGTAGCCCTGCCGGTCGAATCGACGCGTCGGCTGCCGGCCTACCGGGCTGATCCCAGCGACTGTCTGAAGACCCCTCACATGAAGAGGTATCGGCCACTTTGGCGGCCACGCTTAGTGGTTTTGCCCCAGCCACGTAGCGTCACAAGAATGGCAGCAGGGCCCTCCTCTTACCGCAAGCGACAATAGGCGGCTCACGAGGCTCGTCGTCCAGGAGCTGCTCAGGGCGAACAGGCCGACTACCTCGGCGCCCGGGGCCGCCACAAGGTCGGGCTTCAGCCCGGCAAGAATGGCTGATTGTTGAACTCAGGCGACGTAGAAGAGATCGCTCCTGCGAACTGAGGTTGACCGCGCCTACTACAGCTTCACGGGTAAGACCCATGAGGCGCTCTGCCTTTCTGAATGGGAGGGCACTGCGGAAGGTGTTTATCAGTGAACGGGGTTCACGATTCGAGGAACAGACGTTCGAGGACGAGGATGCGGCCTGCGTCTATTTCTTGAAGCAAATCTTCGAACTCTGCCGACCGAGATAGTGACCGATCTGGAGACCGGCGGACAGCCGGCCACGCCCACGACAGTGTGCGGGAATGTCCTTGGAGGGAGGTGGGAGTGGGGTCCGGGATCTGGCAGCATTTCCAGTCGGGTGCTCGGGCGCGAGGTTGCATGACATTGCAGCGTCAGACGGCTGGGACCTGCGCGATGATGCTCGCCTGTGGGTGAACAGGCCTGTCCGCAATGCGGAGCCCTGTTGAGCTGCGGCAAGGTCCACACTGGGTTCAATAACACCGGGTACGCGTAACGCGATCGTGATGGTGCGCTCCTCGTATGAGACACGTTCGGTCCCCACTACACCGACCTCGTATAGGACAAGCACCCGTGGACGCTCGATAGCACCGAACAGCAGGACGTCGAGAACGAGCTGCGGGCGTCTCCCTGTGGTGGCAGCTTCGGGTTCGACTGCCCATCGAGGTGCCCCCACTGTGCCGCACCTCTGCCAGACCTGCTTTCAGACCGCATCTGCTTTGCAGACTTCCGGCGCCAGTCATGGTCACTACGTACGCGCGCCGGATTCGTTTAGTTCGCAGTGCACCTGGTGCCGGAGGTGTTGAACACTAGGAAGCCGGGAGTAGTGGATCCGACCTTGGCGTTGGCGGAGAGAGTACCCTGCCAGTTCGTACCGATGTAGGCATAAACTTTGTAGTAGTACGTCACGGAGGTCGTGTACGTAATACTGTCGGTGACCGCGGTACCGCTCGGCTGGGTTCCGGCAGCGGAGTACGTTCCGCCACTGGTCGTGGCCTGTTCCACCACGTACGACGTGGCGTTGGTGACGGCGGTCCAGGAGACAACCGCTACTTCGCTGGTCGAGTTCTTGCACGCGGCGGTAATGGAAGCCGTAGCAGGGGGTTTGGTCTTGCTCTGGCCTTCGCCCAGATAGGTTGTCGTATTCATCTTCGTCGTCCAGTTCGACGCCGACGCCGACGCCGACGGTAAGACAGCGAGGGCTAAGGAGAGCGTCACCACGGTAGCGGTTCTGGGCACCGGTCACACCTCCGTACACACGACGGCCCTCGTCAGCGACGCTCGTAGTACTAGCTAGTCCAGGCGTCGGTCGTCGGGCTGGTGGTAGCGATACCTGCTCCGCCGGTAGCCGCCACGCCGGTGAAGGCCGACATCGAGAAGTAGGTGTTCTCACACGCAGCGGGGGCACTCGTCGTCATGCTGGCGTCGTTGGTCATAGTGGCGGTCAAACTCGAGTTGGCCCCCACGGTAAGGGCGGTCGTGAAGGTGTGAGCACTTCCGCTCGTCGCCGTCGAGTAGTTCCAAATCACGTCACTGGTAGTAGACGAGCACCCCGTCTGGGCGGTTGTGAGTGCCGAGGTGGTGAAACCCGCGGCGTACGTCGTGTTCGTCGGCAGGTTTACGCCAGTAAGAGTGACGGGGAACGGGTTGGGGTTAGTGATCGTGACTACCACGTCACCATTCCCACCTGGGTACAACAGGTTGCTGGCCGCGGGGGTGGCGATGGCACTGATGGTCAGGTTCGACACCGTGGCGGACTGACCCTCACCCGACGATCCACTATTGAGCCCGACGATCCAGTTCGTTGCACCGTAGACCGCACCCCCGACCAGGGCGGCGCCGAGGACGGCCGAGACGACGCGGGCCCGGCGTGACCACGAAGAGGGCCGCAGCGGGTTGCTGTGCCGTGAAGCATCGAACGCTGACTCCGGTTGACTGTCGTTGTGCGTATCACTCATTGAACAACTCCTCTTTCATATCCATCAGAGCCTCAACGGCCTTGGCAGCCCGCTCGGCGGGTGGATCATCAATCGATGTACCGGATCCCGGCGTCTCTCTGCTTCGGATCAAGAAACCCGCGACTGAAGACCAACGCCGAACATTTTCGGGATTCCGGACCAGATCTCACCAACCGTGTTATTTTGAACACCGATAGCGGTCACTTCTACGTGCAAGTACCGGGGACCTGCTGGCGGCGTCACGGTTTCCGTCAGACAGCGGCCTTCAAACGTCCCTCCATTGCGCTCATTGCCGGGCTGATGGCGGCTATGAGTCGGGGTTCGTCGCCCGCCAAGTAGTTAGTTCCCTGGGTTAAAGGGCGACACCCGACCTAACGATAAGCGTGGGCGCAGGCGCAATGGCAAGGTCCCTGCGAGCCAAGCGCTGGCCCCTGCCCTCACCGGCGGGGACCGTTGCGCGCCTGAGGCCCCGCCTGACTGTCCCACTACCCGTAGCTCGGGATCGCGGATCACGTTGCCGACCCGGGTTGCCTTGTGGGTGCCGAGAATCCCATCCACGGGCTCTGATCAAATCATTGTGATGACTCAGGCCCTTAACCTGTGATCACTCCCCCGTGGTTGCCGCGTCGACCTTGGCCAGGAGGTTTCGAGAACACCCCACCACACTCATTGCCAAAATTACGACGTTTGAGCAGTTCAAGAGTGGTATTTCGTATCCGGTCACTCGCCAACCTAATGGGCCTTACTCCAACCCCGATGTGGCGAGATCCGTTCGCGCTCAACGTCTGATATCGCTCAGTCCCTGCGTGGTGTTCGTGACGGCTCAGTGCGTGAGGGCACTCTCCGCTGCCCCCGCGTAGAGCTCGCAGGCCCGCCAGCAGTACCAGGCCACTACCGACCGGTACGGCCGGTACGAGTCGCCAAGCGGCTCGAGCTCTTTCGCCGTCGGCATCGGGATTCCCCACGCCAGCCCGAACCCTTTCCGCACCCCAAGATCGCCCGTCGGCCATACGTCCAGGCGGCGAAGCTGGAACATGAGGAACATTTCCGCCGTCCATTTGCCGATACCCCGGACGGTCGAGAGCCGGGCGACCACCTCGGCGTCGTCCTCGGCTCTCAACCCCAGGGAGTCGAGCACAACGGACCCGTCGAGCACCTTGGTCGCCAGATCCTGCAAAGACGCCGTCTTGTTGGCGGACAAGCCGACCGAACGCAACGTTTTGGTGGGCAACAACAGCAGTCGTTCCGGGGTAACTCCACCTTCGAGTGCAGCAATCAAACGCCCGTGGATGGCAGCGGCCGCGGCCCCAGCTAGCTGCTGGTGGAGGACGGACTGGACAAGGGCTGCGAAGTTGTCCAAGACCGGCCGACGCACCCGGGGAGGGCCGGTCTCGGCGAGCAAGCGACGCAGGACGGGGTCCCGCTCGGACAATATGGAGGCCGCCGCGGGGTAGCTGCGCGCCGCGCGGGTGGATGTCAGTCGGTCAGACATGGATTGAGTCTGCCCGGTCCTACCGGCTCAGGGCCGTCCTGAGGACGAAGTCGCGAACCGCCTCGCGCAAGAAGGGCGGGCGCGCGTCACCCTGGACCGTCCTGACCTGGGAGAGTCGGTCTAACCCGGTGCGGGCCAGGTGCAACTCGTAGCCGATGTAGGGGCCGGCAGGGCAGGAGTTCGTGGCCGAGCGATGGCCTGCTCGAGCATCGCGGTCGGCGGTGTAGATATCGTGTCCGTCTCGGCCCGCTGCGTGAGGCCTACGGATAAGGTTCTCGACACCCACACGGTCCGCTCCGAAACTCAGCCGTCGCCGCAGGTCGAGGCTACGCCTCTCGCGCCCATCGCGAGTTCGTTCTGGAAACGTCGCCGAGCAACCGGCTCCGACATGGCGGGCACAGCCACCACTTGGCGGTGTCGCCCAAACCCATGGATGGATGTCGAACGAAGCTCTCACGACAGCGCCCACACTTCGTCGTGGGATCGGTGTTTTCATTCGCCTCCGTGTCCACGTCAGATAGCTCTGGCGCGACGGCGACAAGAGGCCGAGCAATGCGGACAACAGGCATGGCGCTCCTTCGATAAATGCTCAGAAGACGGCGTCGAGCCTGTACGGGGCGACAACCCGACACGGTCGTCCTGCCCAAACAAGGCGTCACTCCCAAGATGGGATGCACGAGTTTACACCCACACCCCCCTTATCCTTCGGCCCCTCCGTGTCATTCATCGAGGGGAAGCGGACGAAGTTGAAGGACGGGACGTTCACGCTCGCCGTACCACAGGACGACCTCGTGCCCTTGGATGCATGCGCCAGGCGGAGGCTCTGTCTTGAGCCCTGGCCAGAGTTCGGTCGTGTTCTCGTCGACGAAGTCCTGGAAATCATCTAGGGCATGCCAGCAGACCTATGCCAGACGGTGATCGGGCTTGCCCTCCATGTTCAACGCCTGACGGGCGTAGGACCCGGAGGTCGGTGAAGTCGGCTCGTCAAGGCCGAAGCAGAGCATGTCGTTGTCGACGCGGATGCCGATGCCCGAGGGCACTACTTCGCGCATGCGTTTGGCAAGCTCTTCAGCCGGCTGTTCAGCCTCCACCCCATAAGGACAGCAGCGCTTCAAGAATGAGGCGCATCGTGCGCCCCCGGTTAACCTGAAGCGTTACGGTGCGGTCATGTTCGCCGTGAGCCAAGACCGCTTCGAGCAACTCGTTGGCGATGCGCTCGACTCCCTCCCACATGAGCTTGGCACAGCGATGGAAAATGTCGCCGTGCTTGTCGAAGACCGAGCCAGGGGGCGCTCGTTGTTTGGGCTCTACGAAGGCATACCCCTGACCAAGCGAGGCCCCGACAGCTACAAGGGAGTGATGCCCGACCGCATCACCTTGTATCAGGAGACCATCTGCCAGGTCTGCTCCACCGAGGCGGAGGTGATTGAGCAGGTGCGGAAGACGGTGATCCACGAGGTTGCTCACCACTTCGGGATCAGTGATCCTCGGCTGAAAGAGCTTGGGTGGGCATGACCGAACGATTATGACGCAGCAGATGTAAGGGGACTAAGAGGAAAGCAGAGGGCAACACGGGCGCTGCGCAAGGTCTCGATCAGGTGGCATCCTCTGGAAATGATCAGAGTCGACGACCGAGGAACGATTGTTCTGTGGCGTTGTCCGTTCGACCGCAACGTGAATCCGCGACGATTGCCGCAAGCCTCTCACATACGGTTCGGCTGGTCGCTCGTTGCGGTGCTTATCGTGTCCGTGGGTCTTGCCGGCTGTGGCCGTGCCACTAGGTTCTCGGCCGGCCGTGGGCTCAACACTTATCGAGCATGGTGGTCCCTACCACCGCTGCAGTCCACAAGAAGAGACCCACCAACGCGGAGCGCTAAATATCCCATAACAGTGGTCGGGGGACTCACTTTTTGAGTAAGGCTCTTGCGCTGTCAATGTGCCTCATTCGTGACTGCGCGTCCAGCCATTCATTGCAACGAGCCAGTTGTCGT
>Ga0224558_1003936_pt1 | contig 11930 bp, 14 predicted proteins | sample 714S32024metaG_FD_180682 | JGI IMG/M metagenome (GOLD analysis project Ga0224558, IMG submission 180682) | Peat soil microbial communities from Stordalen Mire, Sweden - 717 S3 20-24 | ecosystem: Environmental > Terrestrial > Soil > Wetlands > Peat | place: Sweden: Norrbotten County, Stordalen... | reverse complement strand
CGGAGCTACGGAGTGGCGGCATTCCTCGCAGGGACCGTTCCATATTCCGACGAGCACCTGCTTCGTCTATCTCCTGAACCGCTTTGCGCGGTGGATTGGACTTCCCGATCATGACGGCAAGGCGTGGCATTTGACGACCCATCAGGGCAGGCGCACGTTCGCGCATTTTGCTGCGCTCCGAGATCGCTCGGCGCTATTCGCCTTGGCTCAACATTTTGGACACCGGGATTACGCGACCACGGAGCGAGGCTATGTCGGCAATGACTATGCGCTCGATCGAGAGATCCACGGGGAGATTCTCGAGCAATCGGTATCCGCGTGGGAGCACATGCTGAGTGTCCCTACACTTGGCGGCCGGGCCGGCAGCGAGATCCTCGCCAAACGCCCCCAGTTTCAGGGCATCCGCATGAAGGCCGATCTCAAAACTTACGCGCGGATGTTGGTCGAAGCCGGTCTCGTTCTCGGCGTCTGCGACTATGGTTACTGCGTGTATCGCGAGGAATACAGCGCCTGCCGCGGTAATGCGACCGGACCCAACCCGATCAACCGCGAACCGTCGACCTGCACGCACTGTAAGAACTTTGTCGTTTCTATTCAACACCGCCCCTACTGGCTCGAACAGTCGCGCCGGTGCGAACGCCTGCTTAACGAGCCGGCGCTGCCTACCCAAACTCTCAAGATCTTGCGCGACCGCCTCGAGGAAGCTCGCGCCATGCTGCGCTCGATTGATTCCACCCCGAAGGAAGGGCACCATGGCCAAAAGCGCCCGCACTGAGAGAACGCCACCCTTATCGCACCGACGAACGGCGCAGGCACGCCTCACCAAAGCATTGTCGACGTTGACCCAGCCAGACGGGAACAATGGTGCCTCGCAAAACGCAACGGTGACTGAGTTGTGTCGACTCGCTGGGGTTTCCCGCAACTCGCTCTATCGATATCACACGGACATTCTCAAGGCGCTTCGCAAGCATCAATGCCGGCGTCCATCTGCGGCGGACTCAAAGGCCCGGCGATCGGATGAGCAACGGCGCCTTGAAAACCTTGCGCTGCAGGAACGCATTTCTCAACTGGCCGCGTTGGTCGATCACTATCATGCCGCGTATCGAGAAGCGGCTATCCTCATTGAGCGGCGAGACCGCGAACTCGCGGAGTTGCGCCGCCAGTTTAAATTGAAGCCGATCTTCGTCAAACCCTGATACGCATCGAGGTGACATCCGCTCAACAATCCGCCATCTGCCTTCGCACACGCTCTCTACGCTGTCCCAGCGACGCTGCATGTAGATTCGACAGCCCAATTCTGCTGAAATCCTGACCACGATTTGCACGCCATCACCGTGTTGGTGACAGCTCGAAATAAACATAACGTGTGGCCCATGAGAATTTTTACGATTAGCAACGGGTTGATCGCCGCGCCCTGCTTCGCGATCTGCTCCAGCCGTGCCAGGAGCCAACAACCGAACGATGCGCGTAGCAAATGCGATGTCGCCTTGAATCCGCATACCTCGCCAGCGCGAGCGATGGCCTGCTGATATGTATTCTTCCGCACGGCTGAGCCACGGCGGTTGACGAAGAGGTCCACCGTGGGCGCTCTTCCTCGAGTTCGGGCCGCGCGCTTCGTCCAGCCGGCCCGGTACTGCGCAATATAGCCCGCCGTCTCCTCGAGAAGGGTCATCGAAGCAATCACGTACCCGGGCTTGCGGCCCTTACGCACGATGTTGATTGAGCGATACGTAGCCTCGGGTGGAGACCTCTTGGCGCCGTGTTCAAGCACGTCTCTGACGACGAGCTGCAGCAACTCACCGACTCTCAGGCCCGTGTACAGTTGCCAGCGAGCCATCAAATCATACGGCGGCTTGAGCTCTGCGAGGAGTTCGCGCGCTTGTTCGCTAGTAAGCGGTCGCGGCAAGTTCTCGAACTGGCGCAGTACAAAAAGACTGCGCTCTGCAGGCTGCCAGTAGTGACGCCGGCCACGCCAAGCGCGCCGGGCAAGAGGAAATCCCGCAGCGATTTCGGTCAGCGGGGAGTTGCGAAGCCATCCGTGCCGAACGGCCCACGTGTAGAAGCGTAGTACTCCCCGCACCCGGTGGTTGATCGTACGGGGGCTGAAGGGTCGGCCAGTATGGCTACTCGGGTGCTTGAGCATGCGGTCGCGGTAGGCAATGAGGTCGCTCGCATCAACTTCGCCCCAGGCCACGCCGCTCTGTTCCAGCGAATCAAACCAGTCATATAGAATCTCCGCATAAGTCCTCAGCGTCTCGGCGGTGTATGCCCGCTGGATAGCGTGCTCGTGCAGGAACGCAATCGCGGGCTCGATGAGCTTGAGGTCCGAGCTAAAGAGTAGCGGAAAGCCCACTGGTCTTCGTTCTCGCAGCGTCATGCGCAGGGCCGCCGCAGCGGCCTGACGCAATGCGGCCGGAACTTCACTTGGGTTTGGGAGCGTTCCTTTGCGGATAATCTCAACCATGTTGGTGGTCGCGTTCAATTAGAATCCGTACGGCATCGACGAACGACAACCGCAACACGTGCATCGCCAGATCAATGGCACCGCCGCCGCCGATCTTGGCGCGTGTGTCGTACCACTTGGGACCCGTTGTGAGAATCTCGAACTCGCCGCCCGACGTACGTGCGTGCGTGCCATCGGCGAGTGGTTGGCTCGTTGACGGGTTGATAGTTCGGATCCGGCTTGCAGTGAATCGCGAGCAATACCAGGGCGTCTTCGCTGGGCATCTCGCGAAGAGGTGTCAACGTCGCGCGATCAAACGATCGACGCACCGCGTTCCCTCCGAGGTCTCGAAACCCTCCCCAGACCCCTCCCGGCTACTCGCCTCTAAAGGAGGCTGGGGGCTACTCGAAAGACCGGAGTGTAGATCCGATCAAGACAGGAAGGAATGATGTTGACACTCGGGAATCCAACCTAACCTATAAGCTGCTCGCTGGCCTGTATCGGCCACTGTGTACGAATGGCTTGCTCTGCCGCATGGGCGACTTTGCGGTGATCCGAATACCGCATCGCGCCAATATCATCGCCGATGTGGTTGCGGGCGCGATCCAGATCACGGCGCAGTTCGAGCGCATTGGGTCATTGGTCACCGCCATGGCTGCACGCATACTCACCGACGATGAGCAACTCGCCTTCGCGCAAACGGCATACGAGATTCGTTGGGCCAAGATCGAGACGCGACTGCGGTTAGAGCCAGCGAAGCTGCTCGAGGCGCGTCGAGAAGCGGATGCGAACCCCAGTTTGTGGCACACGTTCAATCGACTGCAGGAGTCGACGATGGCGGGCGGTGTCGTGTATCACAGCCGCGTGCAGCGGTTCGTGCGGACTCGACGGATTCGGAATATCCGCGAGGACGTGCGGATCAACACCGCGTTGTGGCAGGCCGCGACTCGCATCCTCGAGTCCTAAAGAAGGGAACCCGGCGGGTCGGTCGGCGTCGGCCGGCCCGCTGTCACGGGTATTGCTCGGCGCTTACGACGCAGACAGAGACTGAACAGGGAGTCTTGCCTGGGTGTCATGAGCGTAACCTCTGTTATGTTTGATCTTAGTCTGTCACTCCTTCATCGAACGTCCGTTTCTGCGCGGTCTGAACGGCCGGAGTCAACCCTCTCCGGCCATTCGTGAGCGGCAGCTTCGGACCCGCAAATCTTTGTTTGAATGTGCTACCCGAGCTTTTCGTTCAGTTCTTCAATCCTCTTCGCGAACGCCAACCGAGCATTGCGGTAATTTGGATTCTGCGTAAGCGCTTGAAAGGGTTTGTCTAGAGACGGTGAATCCGTCTTTCCCTCAAGTTCCACGATCCCTTGCAACACGGTCGTGTAGTTCGAGTTGCCGGATTTAATGCCGTCCTCATCATGGTCGTTCCAATCTTTTAGAAGCCTCTTACTAATATCGGAGAGTGATCTGAAGTCCGCGACTTCGGATGTGCAATTTCTCAAAAAATACTCGAAGCGCAATGCCTCACGTTCGTTATAGAGAATCTGCAATCTAAAGACGTTCCGCAGCACAGGCTCCTGATCGGGCGACTCTGTGATTGAACATGTTTCCGCGAGGGTCAGCAGTGACTTTGCCCACTCCAAGTACTCCCGATACGCCTCGCGCACTACTTTCGCCCGGTTCTGTCTATGCTCGTCCATTGGCTCTGCAACTACATGGTTATGGCTTGGAGCCTACCTCATGTCGCCAATGGCAGCTAAATCGCAACCTCTTGGGCTCTTTGGATCGCTGCTTGCTGGCCGGACGCCGGATTGCAGAAATCAGCTCTCCGTCAGACATGATTCGTGCCACACGCCGGGCATACCTTCAAGAACATAAAGCACGTCGCCACCGTGATAGAACCCGACGCTTGCGATGGTCGCGCGCGATCCCGCAAACGCTAACTGTTCAGGGAGTAGCGGGTTATGCAGTTTCCACGTTTGGCGGAAATGCCCCAATACGTCCCCCTCGGCGATGAGTACACTCGATCCAACAGGGAACTTTTCAGTGTACATGTCATGCCTCGCCAATCGTTCTGAACGTCCGCTTAGTGCTTGGCAGTTTACGCTATCGAACTTCCGGCATTGGCCGATAGTGTCGGGCGGATTCGCAACTAACGGTCTATTTAGATACCGATTCGCTGACATTTTGATAAATTGAGCGCAGACCACGGCTGAATGCGGCGGGCGGGCCGGAGGAATGGTTCTCACCCTCAAATACGTGCACATCGACACTTAATCCGGAATAGTGAGCTCTGAGTTGGGCGGCAACGCTCTGGATGTCGGTGACTGGAATGTCCCCGTTGTCGCCCGTTGACAGGAACACCTTGGTCGGTAGGTTCCGGTGTCTACTGACGTGGTCCGCCTCGATCCCGTGGATGACAAGATCCGCGACAGCTGGGCTGCCGAGCAGGAACCGTTGAAACGGATTATCGTCATTCAGCAGCGCGTACAGACCGAACAGGCCACCGAGTGAGTAGCCGCCCCAAGCACGGTCGCTGGAGCTCACGTTGTATTTGGTCTCTATCGACGGAACCAGCTCGTTCCGAACGAAGGCCAAAAACTCCGGTGCACCGCCGACTGCGGTCGCCGATTCGTATCCGTAAGCTTTGGACTTGTCCGCCAAATCCTTAAGACGGCGCTCGGTCCGCTCCTTGTTGGCCGGTGGTGTAAAATCGAGGTTCCTGCCAACCCAGCTCGATCTGAAGCCCTGCCCTGGCTCCGGGTAGCCGATTCCCACCACAACCACGGCTGGTATCTGCTTTGAGATAGCCAAGAGATAGGCGGTTTCCGCAGCGATGCCAAACAGAGTGTTCGCATCACCCACATACAGGACCGGATACGGCGCGTGCTGAGCGGTGTAGCCGTCGGGTCGCGCCACCCAGATCTGATAAGTGCGGTGGGAACCTGAAGATGTGACCACCCACGTATCCACTTCCGACATGAAGGGTACCGGTGTGGGTGCCGCGACGGCGCTCGATAATGGAACCGCCAGAATCAGCGAACCCAGGCAACCCAGCGCGCATAAGCGCCACCAAAACATGCCTACCCCCCCCAAGCGATAGCTGATGGTTGAGTCGTAAGGGGATTGTTCCTGAATGACTGTTATCTGACAACCTGCTTCGGCACTCCAACGTCAGCTCATGGCCGAGGTTGTGTAAAAACTAGTGGCGACTACCACGATCGAGAGAAAGGCGGCGATAAAGTCGATTGTGATTCGATTCTGTGCAAATTTGTTCATCAAGAATCGCCAGAATCAGAATCTGAGAATTTCGTTTTGTGTTTTTACACAACCTCGGCCGGCAGCCGCCCCTTACCTTGTTCCATCCGCGATTTCTCAGTGTTTCGCATCAAGCGTAGCGGCGCCGCGTTTGGTGCTGCCGTCCGGCAGTGGAACCGAGATTGGGGCGACGGTGACTGTTGCGACGCCCTTGTGTTGAGTGATTCCGATCTTTCTTGCTGTGGACACTGAGAGATCCACAATGCGGCCCACTACATATGGTCCGCGGTCTTGGATGGTCACTTGCGCACTTTTTCCGGTCTCAGTGTTCGTTACTATCGCCGTGGTACCGAGTGGAAGCGTCTTACTCGCGGCGTTGTCACCGTGCGGGTCCATTTGGGTGCCGTCCGTCATTTCTCTGCCTGCAAACTTCTCAGCGTAGAACGATGCATTTCCGAAGCGCGTGCGGCCCGACAAATCAGCGGGCGGCTTCGCTGATGCTGTGGCGGAGTGCGCCGGCTCCTCGACCGTGGGCACGGCGCTTGCCCCTGGGTCAGGGGAGGGTTTGCACCCGGTAGCACCGACGACAACAACGCTGAGCAGCAATATCGCTGCAAATCGATTCAAGTTGAGACTGTTGAGCATTGGCAGGTCGGCTTGAGGATTGATATGTACGACGCGTGTCGCATTTGCGACGAAGACGACGACTCTAGGCTTTCGACGCAGCGTAGTCTGTACGCTGGCACCCAATGCCGCGTGTGCGGGGAAACGAGGGGTAACTGGACCTCAGTCCGTGCTGTTGGCGCTGCTGAGTAGTTCTCGACTAATGCCCTCACATGCTCGGCGCACCAGAATTTGTGACCGTCCGCTAACAGGCCGTCATTTCGGGACCGTCACTGACCGCAGCTGGCCGGCTTCTGCCTCTTGTGCTGCTACAGAGCTGCCATTCGCTGAACCGTTTTGCTCATTCTGTTTACACACCCCCGATCCTCGGGGGAAAGCCGGCTTTCATCTCAGATGGGTGAGCCATCCTTGCGAACAATCTGCAGCCGACCATCCGGCATTTGATCAATCTTGATGTCGTCGTCAGGGTAAGTTACGACGTCGCCGACGGTGCGGTCGCCTATCTCCAAGTACACGACCGTGGTCTCGCTTCTATTGCAAAGCTGATGGGCATTGCCGCTTCCGGCCTTGAAGCCGGCGCACATGCCCGGACGCAGCAGTGTCTCACCGACGCTGGTCACCAAAACCGGCGTCCCTTCGAGAATGTACACAAATTCATCTTGACGCGAATGCGAGTGGCGCGCCGCTGAGATGCTCCCTGGCGGAAGGCGTGTCAAGTTCACGCCGAAATGGGTCAGACCGAAGTGAGTCCCAAGAGGATGCCTGGTCCGGTCCTTCATGAGTGAGCCGAGCGGCTCAGGGTATAGCAACGCAGGTGCCCGCGCTGGAGCGGATAGCGCTTCGATGGCTGCAGGCGAGAAGTCAGTAGGCATTGCTGCTCTCAGGTGGAATGGTTGTACACAACTCCATTCTATCCTGACTCACTTTGATCGCTGCCACTGCTTGACGCCGTTAGCGCCGCCTGGCCGCCTGTAGATCTGCTCCCAAGCCCCCATCGGCGAGGTGTATGTCAATTCTCTGCCGCCCTGGACAAGCCATTTAACAGCGCTGATTTTGGCCTGGCTGGCGAGTGGTCCTCAGTGACCCCGAGCGGACCGTCGCGAATGGCAGTTACCGGGAAGCGCAATTCTCCGCTGTGGCCACCGGCGCCTGATCGAGCGAGGAGTTAGTTCACAAGCAAGTCATGGGGTCGCCCTCGCCGCTTGCCTACGCAATCGCAGCGTCGCGGTGCTTCTGTACTCCGTCCAAAATCATCTGCTTCGCCTTCGCCGCATCGCCCCAGCCGATGATCTTGGCCCACTTTCTGGGCTCGAGATCCTTGTAATGCGCGAAAAAATGCTCGATCTGCTGGAGCGTGATGCTTGGCAGATCGCTGTAGTTGAGACACTTGTCGTAACGCTGAGTGAGGTGCGATGACGGCACGGCAATGATCTTCTCGTCCATGCCCATGTTGTCCTCCATGAGCAGTACGCCCACGGGTCGCACGCTGATAATTGCGCCAGGGGCAATAGCGCGCGTGTTGCAGATCAGCACGTCGCACGGATCACCGTCGCCCGAGAGCGTGTGAGGGATGAAGCCGTAGTTGCCCGGATAGCGCATCGAAGTATAAAGAAAACGATCAACCACCAGAGCACCGGCGGCCTTGTCCAACTCGTACTTGATCGGTTCGCCGCCGATCGGCACCTCGACGATGACGTTGACGTCATGAGGCGGATCCCTGCCTATAGCGATTTCATTGATGCGCATAGTGATCGTCTCCAGGAAATGGCATATGTTGAGTACCGCGACCGCGCAGAGGCGCGCAAGCGGCGCAAGTCCCGCGATAATCCCGACGTTTGGTCGCAGTGGGTGTCATCTCGGGCCGAAAGGCAAAAGACTAACCTACACCGGCGCTGCGGCCATTCGCTTCCCCTCGCGCACTACGAGATTGCCGAATGAATCAGTTGTGACGTCGCGATATATCGGGGTCCTCTCGTTTTCCGTGCATTAACATGCGGTAGCAGTCTGCCAGCGGGTAAAGTGGGTTTGGGTTGCTTGCCTTTCGTGCAAGGAGTCCCGCCGGTGTTGGCACGGGTCAACCATCATGCGCCATGTGGGGTTATCCGATATTCGACGGATTGGAGGAAATTGACGATTTCCGCATACACGACATTCTCGTCCGCGTTCATTCCGTAAACCGTACTACTAGTGCCCGGAACTACCAGAATGCTGAGCGCCAGGGCGGTCAGATGCGGATACCTGATAATCCTGATCACGTTGCACATCGCGTAAACATTGATAGGTTTGACGTTACACCCTGGCACGAAATGATTGTACCGCCGGTATCGACCCCCTGCTGTCGTCCCCGACTGTCCGCTTTACCTCAGTCAGGAAATGAGCGAAACGTTCTGAACAAACAAACTTCACTGCTCTAGGTAATTCTTGTCGTTTGGATCGTAAGCAAAGATTCCGACCAAATGCCAGCAGGAATGATTGGTGGAGTTCTTCTTGCTACTAGGATCAGTAATCGTATCTTCCAAGCATTGAAAGACATCGTTATCTTTTTGCAGCAGATAAGTGAAGTTTCGCGCTCCGTTCTTTGTGCCCTGATATTCCGTCATACCCACTACGCGAAATCCGCTCTGAACAAGGGTAAACATTGATTTTAGGGAAGGCTTCCATTGTCTGATATCCGCGGCTTGATCGGCCAAACATGGCTGAGCAGCAAGTGCAAACAGCGCAGTGACCATAATTTTTCTATTCATAAAATAACATCCTCTACGACTTCGGACGCGCTCGAATTGGAACCCAACTAAATACTCGTGCCGGATAAAACGCTTCGATCATTCTGTGGGCCGTGTTCGTAAAGCCTTACTGTATCGCCAATTGCGAGAGACCGCTTACCGGCTATCAGTTGAATACACTCACTGCCCGGTATTGGCCGGGTGGAGACCGCCGCCCGGCGTCGGTTGCCATTGCGAACTTTCGACCCTCTGTCGCCTGTCGGGAATGACCGCTATAGTTCCATACCCTTAGGTTAGCCGCCAATCACGCGCTCCAAACTTCAATACATGGAAACGGTGAAGATCATGGATAGACGAAAATTGTTGCAATACTCAATGAGCTGGTTTGCCATTTTCCCGGCCGCGGCGCGTGCAACCGATAACCATAAGAAAAAGGTGAAAGAAACTATCTCCAGCGTTTTGATCACCACTGACGAAAAGAGACTCGTCGCGATGACGTCTCGTTATCACTACGTCTTTGATATCCCGCCTCCTTTACTTGCAGCGATTAAGGGATCATTTCATCCATACGTTCGCGCCGAGTTTTCCGAGTTCCATGTCGATATGGTAGGAACGGCGAGTGGAACTGTGTCCCTCACTGTCTCATCGGCGCCAGACGATGCGGTGGCATCAGCGATTGAAGCGGGGTTTACGAGAACATCAGGCGGAGCAATGTTCGTCACTACCCTGAATGGTCATCGGTACACTGCCAACGACGCACAGCCCGTGGCCCAATACAAGCTGAACAAACCTTACGAAGTGGAACTTGAAGATGAGCTACGGAATTATTCGCCGCCATCGCCGATAATGAAAGCGGCAGGCTATTTGACCATCTACGGAATATTGCTGGTCGTCGCGCCAAAAAGCTTCACGTCTCAATAAGAACGGCGGCACTGTCGCAGCCGCCCGCGACCGCATCTGCGCAACAGAGTGTCCCTGTCATAGCTCGATGGCGCTCGCATTGCAAATCGTTCGAAAACAAAGTTTCCCCTTCATTTTTGACAACCTGTTCTTGGCTGAACTCGATGCAGCAAGGCGATGGACGACAGCTTAACGCAGGCTGCAAACGGCCGCTTCGGGGCTGCCAACTTTAGCCGTTGAACGACCGGTCGTGGCCGTTATGGTGAGCTCACCGTAACGGCCATGAGCGGCCGTTGGAGCGCCTAAGATTGCTTACGACAAAGCAGCCATTCACGCCGGGTCAGGGCGTTAATCAGGTACCGGCATGCGAAACTGAATGACCGCGTATACACTGGCCGCAAGTGCACGAAGGGCGCCGTCAGGAATCGTGGAGGCGAGCGATGATGCTATATGTCCGACACACTCTGATGCCTGCTCTTCTACTTGCTAGCTCAAGTGCCATCGGCGCAGAGACCTTGAAACTGTCGCCTGAAGTTGAGGCGTTTGTCCGCGTGCAAGCGCCCACTGTGGTACTCGCGCATGTGAGAGTCGTTGACGGCACTGGGAAGCCGGCAGTTGACGATCAAAACGTGGTCATCGAACACGGACAGATCACCAGGATCGAGTCGGGTCACACCACAGCGCCAGGGCCCGATACGACTGTTCTTGAGATGCAGGGCTACACGGTGATGCCTGGAATCGTCGGTATGCACAATCACCTGTACTACATTGCGCGTCCAAATCTCGAGGCGGGCAGAGTTCCAACTTTCGACGCGCCAATATTGGCGCCCCAGATGATGTTTTCGTCGCCTCGGCTGTATTTGGCGGCCGGCGTCACGACGATGCGGACAACTGGGAGCGTCGAACCGTATGCCGATCTGAACCTGCGGGACCAGATCGAGGCAGGCGTGCTTCCCGGTCCGCATATCGACGTGACTGCGCCGTACCTCGAAGGAAAGGGTTCGTTTTTCATTCAAATGCACCAACTTTCGAGCGCAGCGGAGGCCAAGCAATTCGTGGATTATTGGGCAACGGTGGGCGCTACCTCATTCAAAGCCTACATGAACATTACTCGCGCAGAGTTGAAGGCTGCCATCGATGCTGCGCATGCCCATGGACTCAAGATTACGGGACATTTGTGCTCGGTTACCTATGCCGAAGCGGCTGAACTGGGGATAGACAATCTTGAGCATGGATTCGGTGTCAATACCCAACTTGACCCCGGCAAGAAGCCTGATGAGTGCACTGAATCGGACGGCGAAGATACGCTCAAAGCCATGGATCCAGATGGGCCGGAAGCCAGCAAACTGATTAGGCTGCTGGTATCTCACCACGTCGCGATCACTTCAACGCTGCCGGTGTTCGAGCCCATGAAGCCTGGGCGGCCGCCGCTTCAGACCCGGATGCTCGATGCCATGAGCGCGCCGGCGCGTGAGGCATATCTATATGCTCGCAACCGTCGCTTTGAAAACCCCATAGCAGACGCGGATCTGGCGTGGTCGCACTTGCTGAAGATGGAACGCAACTTTGTCGCTGCTGGGGGCCTTCTGTTGGCCGGCCCGGATCCCACCGGCAATGGTGGCGTGTTACCGGGCTTCGGTGATCAGCGGGAGATCGAACTGCTCGTCGAGGCAGGATTTACGCCAGTGCAGGCCATTCGCATTGCCACGTTGAATGGCGCGATCTTTGAAGGCAAGCAAGCCAGCATTGGCTCAGTGGAGGCTGGTAAGAACGCGGATTTGGTAGTCGTCAAGGGCGATCCTTCCCAGCGAATTGCTGATATCGAGAATACGGAAATCGTCTTCAAGGATGGAATTGGATACGACTCGGAGAAATTGCTTCGATCGGTTGCCGGCAGGTACGGTCAGTACTAGTCGCCGGCTGGCTGCTGTTGAACGATTTGGGTGGGCTGGGATTCATGGGGCGCAAGCGCACGTCGAGCCGGGGTT
>Ga0224558_1003935_pt1 | contig 11933 bp, 11 predicted proteins | sample 714S32024metaG_FD_180682 | JGI IMG/M metagenome (GOLD analysis project Ga0224558, IMG submission 180682) | Peat soil microbial communities from Stordalen Mire, Sweden - 717 S3 20-24 | ecosystem: Environmental > Terrestrial > Soil > Wetlands > Peat | place: Sweden: Norrbotten County, Stordalen... | reverse complement strand
TGATCCATCGCAAGGCCCCCAACATCGAGGCAATGGCCCCGACGACCGAGATGTTCGAGACGGGTATCAAGGTGGTCGACTTGCTGGCGCCCTACGTCAAGGGGGGCAAGGTCGGGCTGTTCGGCGGTGCCGGAGTCGGCAAGACCGTGATCATCCAGGAGCTGATCCACAACCTCGCCCAGGAGCACGGTGGCCTATCGGCGTTCTGCGGTGTCGGGGAGCGCTCGCGCGAGGGCAATGACCTGTGGCTGGAGATGAAGGAATCCGGGGTGATCGACAAGACGATCCTCGTCTTCGGGCAGATGAACGAGCCGCCCGGCGCCCGCATGCGGGTGGCCCTCACAGGTCTCACGATGGCGGAGTACTTCCGCGATCAGGAGGGCCAGGACGTGCTGCTCTTCATCGACAACATCTTCCGCTTCGTCCAGGCGGGTTCCGAGGTCTCGGCCCTGCTCGGCCGGATGCCCTCGCAGGTCGGCTACCAGCCGACGCTCGATTCTGAGATGGGCGAGCTGCAGGAGCGCATCACGTCCACACGCCGGGGCTCGGTGACGAGCGTGCAGGCGATCTATGTTCCTGCCGACGACCTCACCGACCCGGCCCCGGCGTCGGTGTTCGCTCACCTGAACGCCACTACGGTGCTCTCGCGGTCGATCGCCGAGAAGGGCATCTATCCGGCCGTCGATCCGCTCGACTCTACCTCGACGATCCTCAAGGCGGACATCGTCGGTGAGGAGCATTTCCGCGTCGCCAACGAGGTCAAGCAGGTGCTCCAGCGTTACAAGGAGCTCCAGGACATCATCGCGATCCTCGGAATCGACGAACTCTCGGACGAGGACAAGGTGACGGTCGCACGAGCGCGCAAGCTCGAGCGGTTCCTCTCGCAACCGTTCTACGTCGCAGAGCAGTTCACGGGCATCCCAGGAGCGTACGTCCCGATCGCCGAGACGGTCCGCGGCTTCAAGGAGATCCTCGAGGGAAGGTACGACGATCTCTCCGAGCGGGTGTTCTACATGAAGGGCACGATCGACGAAGTGGTCCGGGAGGCCCGCGGGGAGGGAGAGGGCTGATGGGAGAGGGCCCGGTGTCATCCAATCCCGAAGACCCTCGCGGCACGACGGCAGCCGGTGCCCGCGCGCCCGAGGAGCACTGAGTTGGCACACGCCAAGTTTCCCGTCGAAGTCCTCTCGCCCGAGGGTGAGGTCTTCAACGGCGAGGTGGAGATGGTCTCGACACGCACCACGGTGGGTGTGATCGGGATCCTCGCCAGACATGCTCCGCTCCTGGCGACGCTCGAGCCCACCGAGCTGAGGCTGTACAAGACCGAGACCGAGGTGGTTCGGTTCGCGCAGGCGGAAGGCTACCTCCAGGTCGGCGACAACCACGCGCTGCTGCTGGTCGAGGAGGCCCACCCCCTCGCAGATCTGGACGCGCACGAGTTGCGGGAGCGCCTGCGGGTGGCCGAGGAAGAGATCGAGCAGGCCGGCGAGGACACCGAGAGGCGCCAGGTAGCCGAGCGTGACAAGCGGCGCTGGGAGCGGTTCCTGAGCCTCACCGAGTAGCGACTCCGCACGACTGTCGCCGACCCATAACAATGATGATGGTCTTGTCGTCCTGAGGGTCCACCGCCTTGCCGTTGGTCTCCAATATGTTCGGGAGCACTGGGAGGATCGGTCTGACTTGAACTGATGTGGCGTCCTTTGGGCGTTGTCGGCCGAGCTCTCCCGGCATCAGCACGAATACGGCGCGTCCCATCCCAGAGAGGGTGATGGCCCGGCCTGCGGGAACAGGCCGAACCGCTCGTCGCTCCGATCGGGGACGGCCGCGCCACCCCTTGACCACAAAGGAAGGAAGGGATGGCTGTGACCATCGTAGGAGCTGCGCGCGCCGTTACAGGTGGAGTTGATACCCATCTCGACGTTCACCACTGAGCTCAGCCGCCAGATCGCCTCGCTCGGTATTTATCCGGCCGTCGATCCTCTCGCGTCGACCTCGAACATCTTGGCTCCCGAGGTCGTCGGCCAACGTCACTACGACGTGGCGAGGAGAGTGCAGAGCGTGCTGCAGCGCTTCCGCGAGCTTCAGGACATCATTGCCATCCTTGGGCTCGACGAGCTTTCCGAAGAAGACCGGTTGACGGTGAACCGGGCCTGCAAGATCCAGCGCTTCCTGTCTCAGCCGTTCAATGTGGGTGAGGTGTTCACGGGCATGAAGGGCGTCACAGTGCGGATCGAAGAGACCGTGGAGTCCTTCGAGGCGCTGTTGAACGGCGAGCTTGACGATGTCCCCGAGCAGGCGTTCTTGAACGTCGGGGGAGCCGAGTCGGTGCTCGAGAAGGCCAAGAAGATCGAGGCCGGGTCGGCGTAACGATGGCATCGTTCCCGGCCAGTCTCGTCACACCCGAGCGCGTGCTCCTCGAGGAGCACGCGCAGGCGGTCATGCTGCGCACCGACTACGGCGACGCGGCCTTCCTACCAGGTCACACCCCACTTATCGGTGTCGTGGTGCCGGGCACGGTGCGCTTTGGTCGCGAGGACGACAGCGAGGAGCGTTTCGAGGTCCGTGGCGGGCTGGTTCAGGTAGAGCCGAACCGGGTGGTGGTGCTCGTGCCCGAGGCAGAGCCCGCAAGCTGACGGTTAGCTACTCGGGCGACCGAGGCGAGCTACCTAGGCGGTCGGTCCGGTCGGCGAGTCTCAGCCGACTCGATCTTGCTGTACTCGCGCAGCCTGTCGAGCGGATGGCGGCAGCTGATGAAGCGCACGGTGCCAGAGCGCGAGCGCATGACGAGCGACTGCGTGGTGGCGCCGACGTCGTGGTAGCGCACTCCTTGCAGCAATTCCCCGTCGGTGATACCGGTGGCCGCAAAGAAGCAGTCGTCCCGCTGCACGAGGTCATCAGTGGTGAGCACTTCGTCCAGATCGTACCCGGCGGCTCGCGCCGCCTCGCCCTCGGCCTCGTTGCGCGGCCAGAGTTGGCCTTGAATCTCACCGCGCATGCACTTCAAGGCAGCGGCCGAGAGCACTCCTTCGGGGGTTCCGCCGACCCCGTAGAGTACGTCCACACCTGAGTCGGGCCAGGCCGTGGAGATAGCCCCTGCTACGTCGCCATCGGTGATCAACTTGATCCGCGCGCCGCTCGCTCGCACCTCGGCGATGAGATCGGCGTGCCGCTCGCGGTCCAGGATCACCACGGTCACGTCACGCACCGACTTGCTCAAGGCCTTTGCCACCGCCTCGAGGTTCTTGGTCGGGGAGAGGCGTATGTCCACCGAGCCCGCCGCTTTTGGCCCGACAGCCAGCTTCTTCATGTAAACGCAAGGGCCGGGGTCGAACATCGTCCCCCGCTCGGACACGGCGATGACGGCGAGAGCGCCGCCGCGTCCCAAGGAGGTGGGGGTCGTGCCGTCGATGGGGTCGACCGCGATGTCGGTAGGCGGGGGCGAGCCGTCTCCGATCCGCTCGCCGTTATAGAGCATGGGCGCCCGGTCCTTCTCGCCCTCACCGATGACCACCACACCGTCCATGGGTACCGTCTGGAGGACTATGCGCATCGCGGAAACAGCGGCGCCGTCTGCACCCTCCTTGTCGCCACGACCCATCCATCGTCCTGCGGCGATGGCCGCGGCCTCGGTCACCCGGACGAGCTCCAAGGCGAGGTTGCGGTCGGGCGCCTGGGGGTTAGCCGCCACGACTCTGACCATAGCGCGCCGCCTGAAAGCCGTCCCGAGGCGCCCTCGGGGATCGCCGCCCTCAGCCCTAGGCCCGTAGTCTGTGGATGTGCAGGACGCGCCTCACGAGGACCTCGAGCAGGGACGCTCGATCTGGCGCGAGGCCCTCGAGTCGTCCGAGCTGCTCGATCAGGACTTCGAGACGATGTCGGGGATCCCCCTCGAACCTGTGTACGGCCCCGGCGATTGGCCGGTGATCTCTGATACGGGCAATGCCGCCACCCACGGTAATGCCGCCACCCACGATGAGGTCCTCGACCTTGTTGCGAAGAAGCTCGGATGGCCTGGGTGCCCTCCTTACACGCGTGGGCCGTATGCCTTGATGTACCGCTCGAAGCTCTGGACGATGCGGCTCTTCGCGGGCTTCGGTACGGCCGAGGACACGAACGTCAGGTTCCGGCAGCTGCTCAGAAGCGGCGGCGGCCTTTCGGTGGCCTTCGATCTCCCGATGCTCATGGGTCGCGACTCCGACGACCCACGCAGCGAGGGCGAGGTCGGACGCTGCGGAGTGGCGGTCGACACGTTGGCCGACGTCAAGGATCTGTTCGCAGGGATAGACCTGGGTTCGGTCACCACTTCGATGACCATCAACTCGCCTGCGGCGATCCTTCTCGCCATGTACGCGGCGGCTGGTGAGTCCGCGGGGACGTCGCGCCGGGCGCTCGGAGGCACTCTCCAGAACGACATCTTGAAGGAGTACCAGGCACAGAAGGAGTACATCTTTCCGCCCCGACCTTCCATGCGGCTGGTGGTGGACGTGATCCGCTTCTGCACCGCCGAGATGCCATGTTTTCATCCGGTCTCGGTCTCCGGGTACCACATTCGCGAGGCTGGGTCTACCGCCGTGCAGGAGCTTGCCTTCACCCTGGCGAACGGCTTCGCCTACATCGAGGCGGCGCTCGCTGCGGGCCTGGAGGTGGACGAGTTCGCGCCGAGGCTGAGCTTCTTCTTCAACGTTCACATCGACTTCTTCGAGGAGATCGCGAAATACCGCGCTGCGAGGCGGATCTGGGCCAGGTGGGTGGCCAATCGTTACGGGGCGAAGTCCGCGCGCTCGATGCAGCTCCGGTTCCACACACAGACTGCGGGAGTCTCGCTCACGGCTCAGCAACCTGAGGTGAACATCGTCCGCACCGCCGTCGAGGCGCTTGCCGGTGTTCTCGGCGGTACCCAGAGCCTCCATACGAACTCGTTGGACGAGGTGTTCGCCCTCCCCTCCGAGAAGGCGGCGCGCATCGCGTTGCGCACCCAACAAGTGCTTGCACACGAGATCGGCGTGGCGAACGTCGCCGATCCACTGGGCGGGTCATGGTTCGTCGAGTCGCTGACAGACCAGATCAAATGCCAAGCCGAGGAGATCTTCTTGGCGCTGGACGAGAACGGGGAGGGGTCGATGCTCGAGGGCGTACTTCGGGGGATCGAAGAGCGCTGGTTCCAGACTGAGATCGCAGAGTCCGCCTACGCCTTCGAGCGCAAGGTGAGCTCGAGGCGGCGCCTGGCCGTGGGGGTGAACGCCTTCTGTGAGGGAAACGAGGAGCCTGCCCCGCCCACTTTGCAGATCGGTCTTGAGGTCGACGAGGCCCAGCGCAAGCGCCTGGACTTGGCGCGACGCAAACGCTCGTCCAAGGCGGTCGACGCCGCCCTCGAGAAGGTCGCGGCCGACGCCGCCGATCCTCAGGTCAACCTGGTGCCATCGATCCTGGCGGCTACGCGCGAGTACGCCACGGTGGGAGAGGTCGTGGGGACTTTGGTCTCGGTCTTCGGGCGTTGGGCCGAGGACCCCGTCCTCTGAGTCCCCCGAAGATGCACCACCTCGACCCACAGCTGGGTGACCGTTTCCTCGTGCATCCGAGCGGGGCGCTTCAAGGCACGATCTGTGCAGGGGGCGCCAAGAACTCCGCGCTCAAGCTCATGGCAGCGTGTCTGTTGGCCGAGGGACGACATGTGCTGTCGGGGGTGCCTTCCATCGTCGACGTCGAGATCATGGCTGAACTGCTCTGCGCCATCGGCGTGCGCGTCGAGCGGCTCGAGGACCCCCACGGTCGCGGACCGGGTGACCTGGTGATCGACACCCCGGCGAACCTGGTGGCCGAGGCTCCCTACGAGCTCGTCGAGAAGCTGCGCGCATCGATCGTCGTGCTCGGCCCGATGCTCGCCCGAAGCGGTTTCGCCCGGGTCTCATTACCGGGGGGTGATGACTTCGGGAACCGTCCGGTCGACATCCACTTGAATGCTCTGTCGGCGATGGGTGCGTCGTTCGAGACCGTGCACGGGTACATCGAGGGCACCGTGACCCCGAACGCCGCGACACGCGGCCGACTAGTGGGCAGCCGGGTGGTCTTCGAGTACCCCAGCCACACAGCGACAGACAACGTTCTCATGGCCGCGGTGCTGGCGAAAGGTACGACGATCATCGAGAACGCTGCACGCGAGCCCGAGGTCGTGGACCTGGCTGCATTCCTGACCGAGATGGGGGCGCGCATCAAGGGCGCGGGTACCTCCCACGTGGAGGTGGAAGGGGTGCAAGAGCTCGTCCCCGCCACCCACCGCGTGGTCGCCGACAGGGTGGTGGCAGCCACCTTTCTGGCGGCGGTCGGCCTGGCAGGAGGGGACGTGGTCGTGGCCGACGCGCGCGCGGACCACATGGACATGCTCCTGCGCAAGTTGTCCACCATGGGACTGCAGGTTGCCCAGACCCCCGAAGGGTTGCGCGCGCTGTCGGACCGGCGCTTGCACAGCGTCGATGTGGCCACGTTGCCCTACCCCGGGGTCGCCACCGACTACAAGCCTCTTCTGGTGACCATGCTCAGCGTGGCCGACGGCGTGGGCATCGTGACGGAGAACCTCTTTCAAGGACGGTTCCGCTACGTGGACGAGCTGCGACGCATGGGAGCGGACATCCGCACGGAGGGGCATCACGCGGTCGTGCGCGGCGTGAAGCGCCTCTCGGGGGCAACCGTGCGCGCCTCGGACCTGCGCGCTGGAGCCGCGCTGGTGCTGGCGGGATTGGTGGCCGAGGGCGAGACCGTGGTGAGCGAGGCTCGCCACGTCGACCGGGGATATGAGGACCTCGCCGGCAAGCTGCGCTCGCTGGGCGCGGACGTGGCGCGGATCTGATGGACACCGAAATGTTGTTCGCGGAGGCTGCGGCAGGCGGCCGGCGGGCTTTGGCGCATCTGCTATCGGCGGTGGAACAGGGTGGCGAGAAAGGCCGAGCCGTCGCCGCCCTCGCCTACCGCAGCAGTGGCGACGTCCAAAGCATCGGGGTCACCGGCGCGCCCGGCGCGGGCAAGTCGACGCTGGTCGACTGGCTGATCAGTTCAGCGAGAGCTGGAGGGGTGCAACAGCTCGCCGTGTTGGCGGTTGACCCGTCCTCGCCCTTTACCGGTGGGGCCATCCTCGGGGACCGGGTGCGCATGCAGGGTCATGCTCTCGACGAAGGGGTGTACATCCGGTCGATGGCCTCGCGTGGGCACCTCGGCGGCCTGGCGTTGGCAGTTCCCGAGGCGATCCGGCTTGCGGCCGCTGTGGGTATGACACTCGTGGTGGTAGAGACCGTCGGAGTCGGCCAGGTGGAGGTGGACGTGGCCTCTGCCACCGACACCACTGTCGTGGTGGTCAACCCCAGGTGGGGCGACGCCGTACAGGCGAACAAGGCCGGGCTCCTCGAAGCGGCCGACATCTTCGTGGTCAACAAGGCCGACTTGCCCGGCGCGCGCGGTACTCACCGCGACCTCGAGCAGATGCTCGACCTCTCCCGGCCTGGCGGTTGGCGCCCGCCGGTGCTCGAGGCGGTGGCGATCAAGGGCGAGGGAGTCGATCTGCTCTGGGCAGAGGTCGAGCGACACCACGACTTCCTCGAGAGCTCGGGCGAGCTCGCCCGCCGGCATCGTGAACGCCTCGAGCGCGAATTCCGTGCGGTGCTGGTCGCGAGGATCGAGCGCGAAATCGGCGTGTTCTGCTCGGACGACACGTTTCGCACCCTGGCGGAGGCAGTGGCGGAGCACCGGATCGATCCTTATGAGGCGGCGGAGCAGCTCATCCGACAGGTGGGTGCCAACCGAGGCGACTGATCGGCCTGGAGCAGACGAAGGGAGAGAAATGCGAATCGGGATCCTGACTGGTGGGGGCGACTGCCCAGGGCTCAACGCGGCGATCCGCGCCGTGGTGCTCACGGCCCGGCTCACCCACGGCGACGACGTTGTCGGCTTTCACGACGGCTGGAAGGGCGTCCTCGAAGGCGACGTCAGTCCCCTGGAGGTCGAGCACTGTCGAGACCTGCTCTCCGTGGGCGGGACCATCCTCGGCACCTCGCGGACGAACCCGTTCGCCGAAGAGGGCGGCGCCGACAAGGCCGTGGCCAGCCTGGCCGAGCACGAGATCGACGCCCTCGTGACGATCGGTGGGGAGGACACACTGGGGGTCGCCAACCGGTTAGGCGTCTACGGCGTTCGCATCGTGGGTTTGCCCAAGACGATCGACAACGACCTGTCGGGCACCGAGGTCACCTTCGGATTCGACACAGCGGTCCAGACCGCCACCGAGGCGATCGACCGCCTGCGCACGACGGCCGAGTCGCACCACCGCGTCATCGTCTGCGAGGTGATGGGGCGCGACGCCGGGTGGATAGCCACGTACGCGGGAATGGCCGGGGGAGTGGCGGAGATCTTGGTGCCCGAGGTGCCTTTCGACCTCGGCGCGGTGTGTGAGCGGCTCCGCCGACGCCACGAAGGCGGCCAGTTCTCATCGATCGTCGTCGTGTCCGAAGGCGCGCTGCCTCACGAGGGCGAGGATCTCGACTCTGCGCGGCGCGCAGCGACCGGCGGGATCACCGACCAGTTCGGGCACGTGCGCCTTGGTGGGATCGGCACGTGGCTCGCGGACCAGGTCGAGAGGCACACCGGCTTCGAGGCGCGGGTGACGACGCTGGGGCACATCCAGCGCGGTGGCACACCCACGGCCTTCGACCGCGTGCTTGCGACTCGTTTCGGCATGGAGGCCGTGGGTGCCGTGCACGACGGGGACTTCGGCAAGATGGTGGCCTTGCGCGGCGAGAAGATCGTCAGGGTGCCCCTGTCAGAGGCGGTGTCCGTGTCCAAGACCGTCGACCTCGACCTGTACGGCCGGGTCGCAGGCGTCTTCCTCGGCTGATCCGGCCTCTTCGTGGGCTTGGCGTTCTTCGCGTCGGGACTCGCTTCGGGATCGCGCCATCAGGTCCCCACGGGGGCGGGATACAGCCTGCTGCTGCTCGCCCACGTTGCCTCGGCGGTGGTGGGGTTCGGCGCTCTCGGCGTCACCGGCGTTCAGGCGGCCAGGGCTCGCCAGGGACCGACCGGCTCTCACGCCGCCGCCGTGCGACGGTACTTCCATCCTGGCGTCAACTGGGCCGCCCGGGCTCTGTATCTGGTTCCTGTCTCCGGTTTCGGGTTTCTGGCCTACAGCGGCGGGGCCTTTGACGTCTCCGACGCGTTCGTGCTGAGTGGCCTCGGGATGTGGCTGGCCGCGGTGGCGACGGCAGAGGTGCTCGTGTGGCCTGCGGAGCGCAGGATCCAGCACGTCGTCACCCAGGACTGGCGAGGTGGTGAGGCCTTGGGACGCGACTGGGCAAGGGTGGTCGGCTCCACCTGGTTCTTGGCCTTTGTGTTGGTGGCCACGATCGTCGTCATGGTCGCCAAGCCGTGATCGAGCGCGCCGGTAGCGTGGTTCGAGTGAGGGCGTACCTGGATCACGCGGCCACTACGCCGATGCGGCCGCAGGCGGTCGCGGCGATGTCGGCGTTTCCCACCGAGTGCTTCGGCAACCCCTCGGGAAGCCATTCGGTCGCGCGAGCGGCGAGGCTCGCGCTCGACGAGGCGCGTGACTCAGTGGCGCGCGATCTTGGTTGTGATCCGGGGGAGGTCGTCTTCACTTCGGGAGGGACCGAGTCCGACAACCTCGCCGTCTCGGGCTCATATGCCGCCACGGGTGGTGAGGTCGTGTGCTCCGCCGTCGAGCACCATGCGGTGCTTCGCGCCTGTGAGTCCGTGGGAGGGACGACTGTGGCGGTCGACACTTCGGGCAAGCTCGAGATCGATGCTTTGGCCGACGCGTTGCACCACGGGGTGAGCCTGGTTTCGGTGATGCTGGCGAACAACGAGGTTGGCACCATCCAACCAATCGTCGAGGTGGCGGCCGTCGTGCGTGACCGGGCCCCCGGTGCGGCCCTCCACACCGATGCGGTAGCCGCGGTGGGATGGCTGGACGTGGTCGCCGCCGCCCGACCGACCGACCTCGTCTCGGTGAGCGCCCACAAGTTCGGGGGCCCCAAGGGTGTGGGCGCACTGGTGGTCCGAGACGGCGTGCGGATCGAACCGCGTATGCTCGGCGGGGAACAGGAACGTGGCCGGCGCGCCGGGACCCACGATGTGGCCGGCATCGTCGGGATGGCAGCAGCGCTGTCTGCTGCAACAGCCGAACGCGACGAGCAGGTGGCGCGCACGAGACGCCTTCGTGATCGACTGGCCGACGGCGTCCTCGCGGCAGTCGAAGGCGCCTCCGAGAGCGCGATCCATGCCGGTGCGCGCTGTGCGAGTGACAGGGATTGCAAGCTCGCGTCGAGCTTCCACGTTCGCTTCGACGGCGTCGACTCCGAGGAGCTGCTCTATCTGCTCGACGAGGCCGGGATATGCGCGTCCGCCGGCTCGGCTTGTGCCAGCGGTGCCCTCGAGCCCAGTCACGTGCTCCTCGCCATGGGCTTCACCCCCGCAGAAGCACGTTCGGCAGTACGGTTCTCCCTCGGCGCTACGACCACAGAAGCGGAGATCGATCACACCCTCGACGTGCTTCCGAAGCTTGTCGAGCAGCTTCGCTCTTAGGATGTTTCTGTGAAAGTCCTAGTCGCGATGTCGGGAGGAGTCGATTCCTCGGTGGCTGCCGCGCTCGTGAGCGAAGAAGGCCACGAAGTGGTGGGTGCCACCTTGAAGCTCTGGGGCGGGAACTCCGACAGCGGGTGCTGCTCGGTGGCCGATGTTGAGGACGCCCGACGCGTGGCAGACCAACTGGGCATCGTCCATCACGTCTTTAACTTCACCGACGCGTTCGAAGAAGCAGTGGTGAGGCCCTACGTGGACGACCACGCGGCGGGGCGCACCCCCAACCCGTGCATCGAGTGCAACCGGCGGGTGAAGTTCGGCGTACTGCTCGGACGCGCCCGGCGACTGGGTTTCGATCTGCTTGCCACCGGTCACCACGCCCGTGTGGCGCAATGGCCCACGGGCCGCCGGCTCTTGCGTGGCGCGGACAGCGCGAAGGACCAGTCCTACGTGCTCGCGATGCTGGGGAGCCGTCACCTCGAGCACCTGATCTTCCCCGTCGGCGCGTTGACCAAAGCCGAGGTGCGAGAACATGCGGCGCGCCTTGGGCTACGCACGGCGGGCAAGCCCGACAGCCAGGACGTGTGCTTCATACACTCGCAACCCGGACGCCGGGGGTTCCTGGCAGCCCGGACGGCGTTGCATCCCGGTGAGCTGGTGGACGCCCGGACCTCGATGGTCGTAGGCACCGTGCCAGCAGTGGAGTTGGTCACTCTCGGCCAGCGACGGGGCCTGGGGGCCGCCCGTGACGGCAAACGGCACTACGCGCTTTGCGTCGATGTGCGCGCCCGGCGCGTCGTGGTCGGCAGTCTCGATGCCGCAGTCGCCAGCGAGGTCCACGTGGAGGCGCCCACGTGGGTGGAGCGCCCTCTTCGCTGTGGCGAACAAGCCCTCGCCCAGACGAGCGCCCATGGCCGGCCGGCCTGGTGCACGTGGGCGGGTGGCTCGCTGCGCTTCGCCGAGCCGCAGAGGCTCGTAGCCCCGGGTCAGACGGTCGCCTTCTACGACGCTCAGTGCCCGGACGCGGTTGTCGGAGCCGCCGTCGCGACCTGACCGACGCATCGCAGCCTGCAGCGTCTTCTCGCCGTCGGCCGGTACGCTCCGGCTGATGGCCACGAGTGCGAGCCAGAGGGTCGAGGAGCTTCGCGCGCGGATCGCGTACCACGACCAGAAGTACTACGTCCAGGACTCCCCGGAGCTCTCGGACGCCGATTACGACGCACTGGTCGGCGAGCTTCGTGCGATCGAGGAGGAGCATCCCGACCTTTTGACCCCCGACTCGCCGACCCAGCGAGTCGGGGGCATCCCGTCGTTGCTCTTCACCCCGGTTACGCACCGGCTTGCGATGATGAGCC
>Ga0224558_1003934_pt1 | contig 11933 bp, 10 predicted proteins | sample 714S32024metaG_FD_180682 | JGI IMG/M metagenome (GOLD analysis project Ga0224558, IMG submission 180682) | Peat soil microbial communities from Stordalen Mire, Sweden - 717 S3 20-24 | ecosystem: Environmental > Terrestrial > Soil > Wetlands > Peat | place: Sweden: Norrbotten County, Stordalen... | reverse complement strand
GGACTATCGGCTTGCAACCGCAACAGCAGCGGCGGCGACGTCATGGCTTCGGTCAATGGGCGGAAGATTTATCGCAGCGAAGTCGACAAGTATTACGCCAACCAGACGGCGGGCTCCGATCAGCAGCCGACGGGCGAGCAGGCGGTGAGCCTGCGGCTGAGCATTCTGAATGAGCTGATCGAGACGGAAATTTTGATGCAGCGCGCGGAGAAGCTGGGGCTGCTGGCGACGGACGAAGAAGTGGACCGCAAGCTGAACGAAATCAAATCGCCATACACCGCCGAAGAATTTAACAAGCGGCTGCAAGACAAGAAGATATCGCTGGACGACTTCAAGCGCGACCTGCGGCGCTCGCTTACCCGCGACAAGGTGTTGAACAAGGAAATCACCTCGCGCATCAACATCACCGACCAGGACGTTTCCGGCTACTACAACGAGCACAAGGCCGAGTTCAACCTGATCGAAGCGCAATACCACTTGGCCAAAATCATGGTCTCTGGAATGCAGAGCCCCCAGGTCCACAACCTGCAGAACAGCAAGGCGCAGAACGATGCCGAGGCGCGCAAGAAAATCCAGATGATCGCCAACCGCCTCGATAGTGGCGACGACTTCGCTACCATGGCCATGAATTATTCCGAAGATCCGGAGACCAGCAACAACGGCGGAGATTTGGGAATGGCTCCCGAGTCTGCGCTCAAGAACGCCGATCCGGCAACCCGCGAAGCGGTGATGAAGCTCAAACCGGGGCAATACACGCCCGTGATTCCCATGGTCAGTCCGACCACTCATGAGCCCGTCGCTTACATGATCGTGAAACTGATTTCGAAGGAACCGGCGGGCCAGCGGGACTTGAATGATCCGCGGGTGCAGCAGGCCATCCGCCAACAATTGCGCGATCGGCGGGAGCAGCTATTGAAAGCGGCGTACTACGAGAGCCTGCGCGACGACGCCAAAGTCACGAATTACTATGCGCAAGAAGTGCTGAAGAATTTGTGAGCCGCTAAATAGCGGCGCGATTCGATGCCCCCGGCCCCTAAAGGGGCCGTTCAAACAGGCGGCTTTCGGCATCGCTAAAGCGATGCCCTGATACGAAGCTCTGATACGAAGCACCGATACGAAGCCCTGGAAACCTGACTTTTCACTAGCCTTCCAGCTTCCTGGTCAAAACTTCGTTCACCAACTGAGGATTGGCTTGTCCCTTCGAGGCCTTCATGACCTGGCCCACAAAGAACGCGATCATGGTCTTCTTGCCCGCGCGATATTGCTCCACCTGCTTGGGATTGGCCGCGATTAACTCATCGGCTAGTTTCTCGAGGGCCGACGTGTCGCGCGACTGCTCGGGACGCCCCTCTGCTTCGTAAACGGCCGGGAAGTCCTGTTTACGTTCGAAGCAGAGATCGTAAAGATCCTTCAGCATTTTGCCCGAGATTGCGCCCGACTCAACCAGATCGGCCGAGGCCGTAACCCCAGCCATCGAAATCGGCGACTGCTCGAGTTCGAGGCCCTGCGCTTTCAGGCGTCCGAGCAGTTCACTCTGCACGAGGTTGGCGACGCGCCTCGGATTTTTTGCCGTGCGGGCGGCGGACTCGAACTGATCGGCCAGCGCGCGCGTCAGCGTCAGTGTGTGGGCGTCGCCTGCGGTGATGCCGTACTCCTTCATCATGCGCCGGCGGCGCGCTTCGGGAAGCTCGGGCAAGCTGGCGCGTATGAGGGTTTGCCATTTCTCATCCACTACCAGAGGAAGCAAATCGGGCTCGGGAAAATACCGGTAGTCGTGCGCCTGCTCCTTCGAGCGCATGCCGTGAGTCTTGCCTTCGTGTGCGTTGTAAAGGCGCGATTCCTGCGTGATCTTGCCGCCGGATTCGAGAATCTCGATGTGGCGCTCGATCTCATACTCCAGCGCCTGCTTGACGAAGCGGAACGAGTTAACGTTCTTGATTTCAGTTTTGGTGCCGAATTCTTTTTGGCCGCGGGGCCGCACGCTGATGTTGGCATCGCAGCGCAGGGAACCTTCTTCCATGTTGCAGTCGCTGACGCCGGTGTAGAGGATGATTTCCTTAAGCCGGGTGAGGTACTCGTACGCTTCCGCTGGCGATCGCATGTCCGGTTCGCTGACGATCTCGGCGAGGGGCACGCCGGTGCGGTTCAGATCGATTGCGGTCTTCGAGGCAGCGTCGGCGAAGCCCTCGTGCAGACTCTTGCCCGCGTCTTCTTCCAGGTGCAGGCGGGTAATGCCGATTTTTTTCTTGCTGCCGCTCGTCTTACTTTCGTGCGTCCTATTTTCGTTCAGGTCGATTTCGATGAATCCGAACTCCGCTAACGGCTTGTCATACTGCGAGATCTGGTAGCCCTTCGGCAGGTCAGGATAGAAATAGTTTTTCCGCGCAAAAATGGAAACTTCGTTGATGCGGCACTCCAAAGCCATCGCCGCCAGGGCCGCGAATTCCACGGCCTTGCGGTTCAGCACCGGCAAGGCTCCGGGCAGCCCCAGACACACGGGGCACACATTCGTGTTCGGCGGATCGCCAAAACGGGTGGAACATGAGCAAAAGATCTTCGACGCGGTCAGCAGCTGTACGTGGACTTCGAGCCCGATGACCGGCTCGTATTTCGCGAGGAGATTGTCGGAAACGGCTGAAGGTGTAGCCATAGCAAGAAATTATAGCTGTCGGTCCGAACAGCTTTTGATTATTCAACGCTTAAGGGCGAAGGCTGCAAAGATCACGGCTGCGACACCCACGATCACAATACCTGCGAACTTTACGAATGATTGGACGATAGGATTATCTTCGATATCCGCGAGAGCCGGATCGTCCCTGAGATAGGAATGCACAGATTTCAGCCAAAAAACGGCTGCAGCTGGTCTGACGAGCATTAGAACGCCGAGCAGCGCAAATACCGCCAAGGCTAAGAACAAGCTTTCTCTCCGCTCACGGTTTTCCGGTTTCCGGCGCACTCAAATACTTTTCCATCGGAATTTCGAAATACATTAGCTCAGTGCCTTTCGCGTCTTGGACTCCCGTCAGGTAGAAGCTGGCGCCGGCGAGGGGATTCGAGATGCCGGCGATATCGAAAAACAAAAAACCACGCGCAGTGGAGTGCGGTTCCACCGCCTTGGCGCCAAACTGAGCCTGCTCGATTTCATCCCAGGTCTTGCGGCTGACGCCGCCTTTGACCTCTTTTTTGGGGAGCGGAATGGGCAGCGTAACTTGCCCGTCGTTCCGCGAGGGATGCGAGAGCCGGCGCAGCAGATCGTCCATGGTCGCGGGGAACAGCTTGCTACGATCTTTGGTATTCAACTGGGCCTTCATGCCGACGAGTGAGACGGGCTGATCGCCGTCATTGGTGATGACGAAGAAGACCGGCATGTATCCGGAGTTGCGGTAGTTGACGGTGAAGATCGAGGCTTTGTCCTCCAGGTCATAGGGATCGACTGCGACCACAACTTTTTCCATGGGGTGATCGTCGTGTGCCGGGTAGGTGCGAGCGGGCCGCGCCGCGGGCATTACAAACTCTTTGGCCGCAAGCGCGCCAAGACAGCAGAGGAGCACAAGAGCGCAGACTGCCGCAAAGCGCGAGGCTTGCGGCATGGGCGCGCGAGGTGATTCTTGCCGACCTGCTTTGTGCATACGTGGATTATAGGATGCCGAACGATAGGATGCAGTCAGCGGGATGCAGTCAGCGCAAGCGGTGGCGTCCGATCGGAGATCGGATTTTGGCCCGCCATTTAGAATGGGACTTCTCTTCATGTATGCGCTCTACAGTGCGCTGCTCGCTTTTTTTCTCGTGCTGACGCTGCCCTACTGGCTGCTGCAGATGATGCGGCACGGCAAGTATCGTGCGGGGTTGCGCCAGAGGTTCGGCGCGGTTCCGCCCGCCTTCGCCGGTCGCAGCGAGAGACGCACAATCTGGGTGCACGCGGTTTCGGTGGGCGAGGTTGTGGCTTCGAGCGCGGTCGTAAAGGCGCTGCAACAGAAACTCCCGTCCCATCGCGTAATGATTTCGACGACCACCAGCACCGGGCAGAAACTCGCCGCGCAGCGGTTTGGCGCGGAGAACGTGTTTTATTTTCCCCTAGACTTCGCCTTCGCGGTCCGCCCGTACCTCGATGCTTTGCGTCCGGAACTCGTGGTTGTCGCCGAAACTGAATTCTGGCCGAATTTTCTCCGGCTTGCCAAACGCAGCGGGGCTCGCATCGCCGTGATCAACTGCCGTATTTCCGACCGCTCGCTTCCCGGCTACAAGCGGCTCCGGTTCTGGCTTCCGAGATTGCTGGAGAAGGCGCTCGGAAACGTCGATGTTTTTTTGGCCCAGACAGAAGAAGACCGGCAGAGGCTGATAGAAATTGGAGCGAGCGAATCGAAAGTTACGATTGCTGGCAACCTGAAATTCGATGTGGCGCCCCCGCCATCGCCGGCCATCGTTGCCAGTCTGCGCGAGGGCTTCAGCCGCTCTGGAGCGGGGCCGGTTCTGGTGTGCGGCAGCACGCTTGAGGACGAAGAAGGCTCGCTGCTTTCGGCGTTTCGCAATATTCTGGCGAATCATCCGAAGGCCGTGATGGTCCTTGCGCCGCGCCATCCGGAGCGTTTTGCGGAGGTTGGGGAGCTCGTCGAGAAGCTCGGCTTCCGGATGTGGCGGCGTTCTCTGTGGAGCGGCGAACCGCTCGCTGGCGGCGTGTTTCTGGTCGATAGCATCGGGGAGTTGGCTGCGCTCTATTCGCTGGCCACGGTCGCGTTCGTCGGCGGGAGTCTGGTGCCGCGCGGCGGACACAACATTCTTGAGCCTGCACTCTACGGCGTTCCCATCGTCACTGGCAACCACTACGAAAATTTTCGCGACGTGGTCAATTTCTTTGCCAGCCGCAATGCGGTCCGCATAGTTGGGCTGGCGGAGATGCCGCTGGTCTTCATGGAGCTGATCGAAAACGGCGACGAGCGAACCATGCTCGGCCGGAACGCGCTGGCAGCGCTCGAATCGCAGCGCGGCGCCACGGCCCGAACCGTTTCAGCACTGATCAAACTAATGAGCGTTCCGTCATCTGACGCTCAATCGAAGAACGAGCAAGCCTCGGGCGAGGGCTCCGCATGAATCCGCTCACCGGACTTTACGGCGCCGCCACCGCTCTTCGAAACACGCTGTTCGATCGCGGTGTGCTGTCTTCGCGGCGGCTGGAGCGGCCCGTGGTCAGCGTCGGGAATTTGTCGGTGGGTGGTTCGGGCAAGACGCCGTTCGCGATTGCGCTCGGGGAACTGCTTAAGGCTCGCGGTATTCGTTTCGACGTGCTCTCACGCGGATACGGCCGCAAGACTCGCGGCGTTCTAATCGTCGAGACCAATGGCAACGCCGCCGATTTCGGCGATGAGCCGTTGCTGATCGCGCGGCGGCTGGGCGTTCCGGTGATTGTCGGTGAAAGCCGCTATGAGGCGGGGCGAGTCGCCGAGCGGAAATTCCAGACGCAACTGCACATCCTCGACGACGGCTTTCAGCACCGTTCGCTGGTTCGCGACTTCGATATTGTACTGATGACAGAGCGCGACTTCGACGACCGGCTGCTGCCCTCGGGGCGGCTGCGCGAGCCGTTGTCGTCGTTGCGACGCGCCGATGCGATCGTGTCGCCCGCAGGCTTGGCGGTGGATCATCCGGCGCTGCGGCAAAAGCCGATCTGGCGAATTGAGCGCGAGCTCGTTCTCCCGAGCCTGCCTTCGGCGCCCGTAGTCTTCTGCGGCATCGCGCGACCCGAGCAGTTTTTTGCGCAGGTACGCGCTGCCGGAATCACGCCTGCGGCAGAAATCGAGTTTCGCGATCACCATGCCTATGACAGAAGTGACATCGCGCGGTTGCTGGCCATGCACGGCAACCTCGGCGCCAGCGGATTTCTGACCACGGAAAAAGATGCGGTCAATCTGGGGTCATTGCAGGCGGATCTCAAACCGTTCGCGGTTGCCGCGCTCAGCCTTACGCTGCATCACCCCGCCGACGTTGTAGATGCCATTTTGGCGAGAACCATTTTCGCAAGAATCATTTCTCAATGATCAGGGAATAATGATCAATGATGGGAAGCCCCGCTCGTGAGAAAATCTGGGTTGCATCCGATGGACCAGAATATGGACCAGAATATTGCGATCAAGCAGATTGATGACAAAGCATATTAAAGAGAACGGCCGTCTGCGCCTCAGAAAGATCGTCGAATTTTTTCCCAAGCTCACGGTCACCGTGCTCGCAGATCTGGTTGCCGACGAGTTCGTGTTCGGCGAGATTTCTCGCGTCTCGCGCGAAGCGCCCGTGCTGATTTTGACGCACCGCGATCACAAGGTGGTGCCTGGCGGCGGCGCCAATGCCATCTACAACCTTGCCGACCTTGGCGTGAACGTCCTGCCGGTTGGGGTGGTGGGCGACGACGAACCGGGAAAGCTGCTGCTGCGCGCTTTCCGTCACAAACGCATCCCGGTCAGCGGTGTTTTCAAAGAGAAGAGCTACAGCACAGTTACTAAAACGCGCATCCTGGCCGGATTCGCGCACACCGCCGGACAACAGGTCGTGCGCCTTGACCGAGAGCCGAGCGAAGGTCCCAATGCGCACTTGCGCCGCGAAATCGTGCTTGCGGCCCGCGAATTCGCGCGCGCCTCCGATGCCCTGCTGGTTTCCGACTATGGATACGGGGCCGCAACGCCATCCCTGCTGAATGCGATTCGGGAAAAGCGCGGACTCGACAAGGTTCCCGTGACGCTTGACTCGCGCCATCGCATGCTCGAGTTTTCCGGGGTTACGGCGGCAACGCCCAATGAGTCTGAGGTGGAAGAAGCTCTCGGCATCCGCATCGGCAACGACTGGGAGCGGCTTCTGGCCGCCGGAGACCAGATCGCAGGCGAGATGGATTTAGAATCGCTCGTGATCACGCGCGGTAAGGATGGCATGGTGGTTTTCCCGCGCCGTCACAAGCCGGTGGATATTCCGATCCATGGCAGCGATGAAGTCGCCGACGTGACCGGCGCCGGCGATACCGTCGTTGCGGCTTTTACCGCTGCCCTGGCTGCGGGCGCAAGCGCCGAAGAGGCCGCGCATTTGGCGAACTACGCGGGCGGCATCGTGGTGATGAAGCGCGGCACCGCCACGGTCAGCCAGCAGGAATTGCTGGAGGCGCTGGATAAGACGCCGCCAGTGGCTCGCGAGCATTAGAGTGTGGGGACGGGGCTTTGTCCCGTCCCGGCGGGGCGGAGCTCCGCCACCACACGAACGAGTCTGGGCATACGGCCGAGATCATATTTCGAGATCATACTTCTAGATCATTGAACACATCACTCCATCAGAAGATTGTTTCGCGCGACGAGCTTCGGCGACGCGTGGCGAGATGGCGACGCGCCGGCGAGCGCGTCACGCTGGCCAACGGATGTTTCGATGTGCTGCACGTCGGCCATGTACGCTACCTGCATGCGGCGCGGGAGCTTGGCGGCAAACTGATTGTCGCGGTGAACGCCGATGAGTCCGTGCGCGCGTTAAAAGGTGAAGGGCGGCCTGTGATGCCGGCGGAAGAACGCGCGGAAATTCTGGCGTCGCTGGCGGATGTGGACGCCGTCGTGGTCTTTCCAGAAACGGACGTGCGCGCCATCGTTCGCGAAATTCGTCCCGATTATCATGCCAAGGGCACCGACTACACGGTGGAGAGCGTCCCGGAGCGCGACGAGGTCGAAGCCTGTGGAGGCCGCGTCGTCATTGTGGGCGATCCTAAGAATCACTCGGCCAGCGAGATCATTCATTCGCATTCGCGCTCGCGCTCGCGGCTGGGGCCGCGAAAATCGTGAGGCGCTGCGGATGGCGGCGACGGCTGCGACCAGGGCGAGGGCTGCGACTAGAATGACCGGCTCCTTTTCTCTTCCAGCCAGCGCGCCGCGATTCGAGAGCCTGCTGGTCGTGCGCCTCAGCGCCATGGGAGACATCATTCACACTCTCCCTGCGGCGGCCGCGCTGCGCCAGGCTTTTCCTCATGCCACCCTGGGATGGCTTGTCGAAGAGCGCTGGGCGGAACTGCTGTGCACGCTGCGCCATCCGCGAGCGGGGCGGCGCTCTCCGCAACGCCCGCTGGTCGACCGCATCCATGCTGTGAACACGGCGGAATGGCGGCACGCGCCGTTTTCGTTCAACACCTGGCAGCAGATGGCCGCGGGCCTGAGTCAGTTGCGCGGAATTCAATACGACGCGGCGATTGATTTTCAGGGCGCGGTTCGTTCGGCATTGCTGGCCCGCTGGTCGGGCGCGCCCATTGTGTATGGGAGCGCACAACCGCGCGAGAATGTTGCCAGCATGTTTTACACACGAAAAGTCCTTTTGCAGACGCAGGGCACGCACGTGGTCGAACAGGCGCTGGCGCTGGCGGGAGCGGTCGTTTCAAGTGCGAGCGTTTCGAGCGAGATCGCAACTGCGATCATTCCAAGCGCAAGCATTCCAACACCGACGGCGGAAGCTCGGGTGGAGTTTCCGGTGGACCGGGATGCAGAGAACACAATTGCCGGCTTCACGGCGGAGGGGAACGGCTTCGCGATTCTCAATCCCGGCGCGGGCTGGGGGGCGAAGCGGTGGCCGGTCGAGCGTTACGGAGAGGTTGCGAAAGAACTCGCGAAAGATGGATTATGTTCGCTCATAAACTACGGACCTGGAGAAGAAGAGCTGGCCGTGGCCGTGGAAGCCGCGGGCGCCGGGGCGGCGCGAAAAATCTCCTGCTCGATTTCTGAGTTGATCGCGCTTACGCGGCGGGCTCGCCTCTTTATCGGCGGCGATACCGGGCCGATGCACCTGGCGGCGGCTTTGAAAGTTCCGGTGGTGGCAATTTTTGGTCCGACAAACCCGGCGCGCAACGGCCCCTTCGGGACACGATCGATTGTGCTGCGAAGCGCCAGCAGTATGACCGACCACACCCGGCGCCGCGAGCCGGAACAAGGTTTGCTCGAAATCACTGTCGGCGAAGTCGTCGCCGCGACTCGGAAGCTGTTGCGGGGTTGATCAGGTGAGTGAAGTTTCACAATCCGAAGTGCAACCCTCCGAGACCACCGGCGACACCTGGTCGCGCGTGGCCCGCCGCATTCGCGTGCCCCTGGGATTTATTTTTGCGGTTGTATACGTCTGGCTGGCGCGGCCCACCAGAACTTCGCTCATCGCGGGCGCACTGGTGCTGCTTCCCGGGCTCGTCTTGCGCGGACTGGCTTCCGGCCACCTGCAAAAAGACAAGCAGCTCACCACCAGCGGCCCCTATGCGTACACTCGTAACCCCCTGTACCTGGGCTCGCTGGTGCTGGCCGCCGGCTTCGCCATCGCGGCGCGCAGTTGGTGGATCGTCGCGATCATGCTCCTGATGTTCGCCGTGATTTATGTCCCGGTCATCGCCGGCGAAGAGCGTTACCTGCGCCGGACGTTCCCCGAATACGACGACTATGTCCGCCACGTTCCGCGCATGTGGCCGCGGCTTTCGCCCTACGGCAGCCGCCACAGTGCGTACTCTTTCGCACGCTACTGCAAGCACCGCGAATACGAGGCCAGCATTGGCTGCGTGGTGGTGCTGGCCGTCCTCGTCGTCAAACTGATACTCAAGCTGGTGTGGTAGTCTGCCGTGACGCATGATCCGGTTACCTCAGGGGCTAAAGAGTGGGCGAGAGAACTGGGCCGTCCCGCCGGGACTTCGGTGGTTTTTCCCGTCGTACCCCGCGCTGAAGCGCGGGGCTAAGCTGGCTCGCCCCTACCGGGGCTGGATTCTCGAGCATGGTGGGCTGCTCCGCGTTTCGCTGCTTTATGGTTCGCTGCTCTCCTGCCTGATCCTCCCTATCGCGGCCTGGTTGACGGCGCAGCAACGGCCGCCCACGGCAACGATTGGCCCTGCTCCGGTGCGGATCGCGCCGCCGCGTCCCAACTATCCGTTTCCCGATGGACGGAGTTACGTCTATTCGGCGGAGTGGCATCTGATCACCGCCGGGACCGGTGTCGTGCGAATGGATACCGCCGGGAACGAACGCAGAGTTACCGCATCCGCCGAATCTTCAGGAGCGGTCAACGTCATCTTCCCGGTGCACGACCGCTTCGAATCGCGCTTCGATCCGCGAACGTTCTGTTCGCTCTCGATCTTCAAGCACAGCGAGGAAGGCGCGCACAAACGCGAGACTTCGATCCACTTCGATTATGCGGGCAAGAAAAGCACGCTCGATGAAAAGAACCTGAAGACGGGCGAGACCAAGCACGTCGAAAACGACCTTGCCGGCTGCGCCACCGACGTCATCACCGGCTTTTACTACCTGCAGTCGCTGCCGCTGCAACTCGGCGCCAGTTACGAGTTCCCGATCAGCGACGGGAAGACGACGATCGTCCATGCCACCGTGGACAAACGCGAGCAGATCAAAGTGCCGGCCGGAACATTCCCGGCCGTAATGTTGACGGCCGAAGCCAAGTCCGGCCCGCTGCAGTCGAAGGGCAAAGTGTGGGTGTGGTATTCGGAGGATCCAAGTCACACACCGGTGCAAGTGCGCGTCAAGCTGGGATGGGGCACGCTGCTGTTTCGCCTGCAGCGGATCGAAAAGTAAACCCCATTTCGGGGCCCCCAGCTGACTTTGTTTTTGCCTGTTTACTAATAGGGTATTAACCTGTGTTTACCACTACCCCCCTACCCCCTGCTATTGGAATCATAGGGTTAGGGGGACTCTTCCCGCCAAAATCTAGAGCGCACAGGACTTATTTTCAAAATATTCCGGAATAAGGAGTTAGCTCGATTCTTCGCTCTTTTCTCTCAAAACTCACAGTTTCGGCGGCTTGCTGACGCCCGCCCATTGCCACAAATTGCCTCGAATATAGTTATCAAAGAGCCACTAGCAGGTTGGGCTGGGCAGCTTCGAGGGCCGCTTTGGTTGACGGACGCACCTCTGCCCTGACACGACAGGTCAATTTCCATTGTCGCCGATGGCCGGTTGGAGGTCTGTGATGGCGCTCACTGGTTGATTGTGATGAAAAAGAAAACCCTGAAACTAGGGGTGCGCAGCTGGCGATAGGGCTCAGAAACCGCTCAATGAGCGATATCGCGATTTAACAACAATCGGAAATCAGCCGCTGGGTGACTTGACACGCTCTCAAGTAGTGCCTACGCTCGTCCCTTGTGCCAGTGAACTCATTCAGCCGGCTGTATTCATCAAAAACTGATGAGGAACTATTGGCTCTCGCTGCCGATCAGGACGCCCTGACTGAAGATGCACGCTCCGCCCTCGCGGAAGAACTAGAGCGGCGCAATCTCGCCATCGAATCGTCGGTCAGCACCGATAACGAAACTGCCGCGGTAGCCCCGTCAGACTCCCCCTCCATATTTGTACTTCGGGCGAAGTGGGTGGGCTTGTGGCTACTTAATACGCTGATCGCGACAATCGGCGTGGGGTTCACTGAAGGTCTGGTGACGGAGTCCATCCGCCCCTTCACGACCTTGGCGACGAGGATTCGTCTTACGTGGACCCCTTACTATCCACTGCCAGTCATCGCGGGCCTTGTGGTTGGCTATTTCACCTATCTCTGCTTCAAAGGCTCATACCGCTATTGGGCTTGGGTTGCGCCTGCCGCTCTCGTGATGGATGCTGTTGTCAAATGGAGGGCGGCTAATCAGTCTTCGTGGGCGGCGGCTGGCGTCCATTTCTTTGGGTATATGCCGTGGCCTGCGAGCCGCGATCAGGTCAACTCTACGTTGTTCCTATACATGTCGTTTTGTTACTCGTTCGGCGCATTCGTTCAAACAAAACTCCGAAGGACGGCGAGAGGGTAAAGCCTTTTTCCCAGATTAAAGACAGATGTTGCAATCAGATGGGATGAGAAGGCCGGTCTCCGACGGGATGCTGTACGCTCCCAAGTTATCGACGCGCTTTGAAGCGCAAGAGATAAAGGAGACCGGTAATGAAAAAGATTAGCACCGTAGCGACGAA
>Ga0224558_1003933_pt1 | contig 11934 bp, 11 predicted proteins | sample 714S32024metaG_FD_180682 | JGI IMG/M metagenome (GOLD analysis project Ga0224558, IMG submission 180682) | Peat soil microbial communities from Stordalen Mire, Sweden - 717 S3 20-24 | ecosystem: Environmental > Terrestrial > Soil > Wetlands > Peat | place: Sweden: Norrbotten County, Stordalen... | reverse complement strand
CTTTCCATCTGGAACAGGCCAAAGCCAAAAACCGTCGTGCTGCGTTCACATTAATCGAACTCCTCGTCGTCATTGCCATCATCGCCATCCTGGCGGCGCTGCTTCTGCCGGTGCTGGCGCGCGGCAAGGCCAAGGCGTGGCGCGCCGATTGCCAGAGTAACCTGCGGCAGCTTGCCTTGGCCACCGAGTTGTATTGGGACGACAACAATGGCATTTGCTTCAAGTGGTCGTATGGCGTCACGAACAACGGGCAGCTCTATTGGTTCGGCTGGCTTGGAAATGGCGCGGAGGAGCAGCGTGCGGTCGATTTCTCGGCGGGGGTGCTCTATCCCTACCTGAAAGCGAGCAACGTGCGCCTATGCCCGTCGCTGAATTACGCGTTGGCGCAGTTCAAGCTGAAAGCCGATCAGGCCGTTTACGCTTACGGCTATAACCTGTATCTCTCGGCGCCGCCAGTGAACGCGAACCAGCTCAAACGGCCGACTGAAACCACGCTGTTTGCCGACGCCGCGCAGGTCAACGATTTCCAGGCCCCAGCCTCGCCGGAGAACCCGATGCTGGAAGAATGGTACTACCTAGACAACCTGACCAATTATTCAGGCGCCAACTATTACCCTCACGGCCATTTCCGCCACGCGCAGAAGGCGAACGTGGCTTTTTGCGACGGCCACGTGGGCCTGGAGGTGATGGTCCCCGGCTCGCTGGACCGCCGGTTGCCGAGCCAATTTGTCGGCTGTTTGCGCGGGGAGATTCTGACTCTGCCTTAAAGCAGCCGGGGGCATGGATGCCCCGCCGGGGCGTGTCCGTCGTCAGGGCCTCGGCACTTGCGGTCAAGCCAGGGCCATTTGGGGCACGGTGATCAGTCCCTTGGCGACGGCAAACCGGGTCAGGCCCGCGATGCTGTGAATGTTGAGCTTGCGCATCAGGCGCTCGCGATGGGTTTCCACAGTGCGGGTGCCAATGTCGAGGAGACAGGCAATTTCCTTGTTGCAGAGACCTTCCGCGATGTGGGTGAGGACTTCCCGCTCACGAGCGGTCAGGTCGGCTGGATCGGGACCCAGCCTGTTGCCCTGGAGCATCTGGTTGAGGGCGGCGCGCGCGAGGCCGGAACTGAAGAACTGGTCGCCGGCGTTGACTGTTTCGATAGCCTGGACAAATTCGTCGGGAGAAGACTGTTTAAGGACGTAGCCGCGGGCACCGGCCTGGAGGCAACGCAGCACGAATTCAGAGCTGGTGTGCATGGACAGCATCAGCACTTTGATATTCGGCAATTCCCGGCGCAGGGTCTCGGCCACGGCCAGGCCGGTCAGGTGCGGCATGTCAATGTCCGTCAACAGGACGTCCGGCACGAGCTCTCTGGCTTTGCTGAGTGCTTCCTGGCCGTCCGCGGCTTCACCGACCACCTCCAGGTTCGGGCGTTTTCCCAGGCAGGAGATGAGGCCGCGACGCACGACTGGGTGGTCGTCCGCAAGGAGGAGTCTGATTCGTTGATTGGCCCGGGGGCGGAGGCGTCCACCGCCGAACTGAGGGTGCGCGCGGGGGCTGACATTACAGGTCGGAAGAGGCGCAGGAAGGGAAAGGGCGAGTGATTTCATGACCGGAACGTGTTACGGATACGCATATTGCGCCGCTATCCTAACAGGAGGAGCATGAGCCTCCAATACAGAGCAAAGCTGGAAATAACACCGGGGATTCACCGGGAGCACGGGAGGGCGAGCGTCATCGCGAGGCCCATTGAGCTGGAGGAGTATGGGCTCGCGAGAACGCTCGCCCTTCCCGGGAAACTATCCCCCCACCTGTTTCGTTATCGCCGCAGAGATCTTATGGGTCCATTTTTGCAACGTTGCGCCGTCACGACCCTCGATGAGCAGGCGCGCTTTGGGTTCGGTGCCCGAGTAGCGCAGTAAGACGCGGCCGCCCTGCGTCTTGAGTTCTGCTTCCGCCTCTGCCACGAGTTGCACCACGTTATCCAATTCCTCGAATGGCCGTTTTTCGCGCACGACCAGGTTGGTGACCATCTGAGGGAAGCGAGTCCAGCACTGGGCCAGCTTGGAGAGCGGCAGCTCCCGGGCCCGCATGATGCGCAAGACCTGCAGGGCGGCGACGAGGCCATCGCCGGTCGTGCTGTAGTCGCGGAAGATCATGTGGCCACTCTGCTCGCCGCCGAAGTTGCAATTGTGGCGCAGCATTTCATCAATGACCTGGCGGTCGCCCACGCCAGTGCAGATGACATGCCCGCCCGCTGCGGTGATGGCCGCTCCCAACCCCGCGTTGCTCATGACCGTGGTGACCAGGGTTCTCTGCGCCAGCTTGCCCTGCGCAAGCAGGTCCAGCCCGGCAATGGCCATAATGTCGTCTCCGTCGATCAACGTGCCCTTCTCATCGCAGAGCAAAACGCGGTCGGCATCGCCGTCGTGCGCGATGCCAAAGTCGGCGCGATGCTCCCAGATCTTCTGGCACATGAGTGTGGGGTGCATCGACCCGCAGTCCTGGTTGATATTCTTGCCGTCGGGCTGGTTCCCCTGAACGATGACCTCCGCGCCCAGCTCACGCAGCACGCAGGGCGTCGATTTGTAAGCCGCGCCGTGCGCGCAGTCCACAACGATGCGCAGCCCTTCGAGCGTCATGCCGCGGGGGAAGGATGCCTTGGCGTATTCGATGTAGCGGCCCAGGGCGTCGTCGATGCGGACCGCCTTGCCGATGGCATCGGCGGTCGGGCGGATGGTTTCGATCTCGCCGCTGAAAACGAGGCTCTCGATCTGGTATTCGATCTTGTCGTCGAGCTTGTAACCGTCCGCGCGGAAGAACTTGATGCCGTTGTCATCATAGGGATTGTGGGAGGCCGTGATGACAATGCCGGCATCGGCGCGCAGGCTGCGGGTGACATAGGCGACGCCGGGGGTGGGAAGCGGGCCAATGAACAAGACGTCCACGCCCATCGAAAGGATGCCGGCGGAGAGGGCGTTCTCGAGCATGTATCCGGAAAGGCGGGTGTCTTTGCCGAGCACGATCTTGTGCCGTCCCTGTCCACGCGGCTGGCTTTCGAGATGCTTGAAAACATGCCCGGCGGCCCGGCCGAGCTTAAGGGCGGTTTCGGCCGTGACGGGCTCGGTGTTGGCAGTGCCGCGGACGCCGTCCGTGCCGAAGATCTTTCTGGGAGAGCTCATAGGAGATAACGAATCAACGGTCGGGCGGGAAGATGACCTGCACCTCTTTCGGCGCCACGCGGATCAAGGCAACGCCCGCCGGAACCCACACCTCGACACGCTTATGGAGGTCCCGAGCGGTCGCTACTCCGGTGAGGTCCACCACGGCTTGGAGGTCTTTGCCCGTGAGGTATTGCAGGGTGTTGGCGTTGCCCTGCACCGTGACTTCCACTTCATTGGGGCTGACCTTAAAGCCGCGCACGTCCTCCGCCGACGACAAGACTCGAATCGGGAGGTTGGAGAACACGCGCGGTGTCATCCCCGCTTCCTTTTGACTGGCAAAGGTAACGATGAGCCAGACCACGATTGCCAACAGCAGCGAGAAGAGCTTGAGCAAGAATTCCTCAAGAAAGATATGGCGCAGGAACTTGATCATTTGCCGGCCTCGCTGGTTGACGGGGCGGCGGCCGAATTCGCTTTCGCCCCGGCGGCCGGCCCCGGCTTGACGAGGCCGGTAGTCCAGGCACGGAGCCAGCCCAGCCAGTTTCGGGAGCGGGCTGGGTTGAGCAGCACGGAAGTCAGGAAAGCGCGCAACTCCTCCAGGGTAACGCCCCGCACGAACTGGCCCTTATACGCGTAGGAAATCGCCCCGGTCTCTTCCGACACGACCACCACCACGGCGTCGGTCTCCTCGCTCAGGCCGATGGCGGCGCGGTGGCGGGTGCCCAGGGTCTTGTTCAGGTCCTGACGCCGAGTCAGCGGGAAGATGCAGGCGGCGAAGGCGATGCGGTCGCCCTTGATGATGACCCCGCCGTCATGAATAGCGTTGTTCGGGAAGAAAATGGTTTCCAGCATTTCGGGTGTCGCTTCGCAATCAACCAGCAGGCTGGATTCGACGGCCTCCTGCAGGCGAATGGACTGTTCGATCGCGATGAGGGCCCCGATGCGGACATCGGCCAGGCGCTCAGCGGTCTGGATGATGACTTCGATGCTCTCGCGCTGCTCATGGGTGGTGGCAAAGAGAGGCAGGTTGCCGAGTTCGGCCAGCATCCGGCGAAGCTCGGGTTGAAAAATCACGAGCACGGCCAGGACGGTGAAGGCGGAGAAGCCTCCCAGGAGGTATTGCAGGACTCGCAATTTCAACAGGAAGCTTACCAGCACCAGCGCGAGCAGGACCACCAGGAACCCAGTCACCACCGGCGCGCCGCGCGTGCCGCGCACGAAACGAAAGGCGTAATAGATGCCCACTGCAAGAATAAGGACTTCCAGCAGTGAACCGGGACGCCAAAGGCTTTGAATTATATCCCACATTACGGTCTTTGATTTGCCAGGATCGCTTCGGTCATACGAATGGCCTGCACGGTTTCCGCGACGTCATGGGCGCGGATGATCTGCACCCCTGCGGCCACGGCCATGCAGGCGCAGGCCAACGCCCCCGGCAGCCGCGCCGCCAGGTCCGCGCCCAGCAGTTTTCCAATAAACGACTTGCGCGAAACCCCCACCAGCAGCGGGCGTTCTAGTCTTGTAAAACCCCGCGCCGCCCCGAGCAACTGCAAATTGTGCTCGAGCGCCTTTCCAAAGCCAATCCCGGGATCGAGTATAACCTGCTCCCGGCTCATTCCGCAATCGTTCATTCGCCCGATGCGTTCGCAAAAGAACTCGCCGACCTCTCGCGCCACGTCGGTGTAAACCGGATTGGCCTGCATGGTTTGGGGTGTGCCTCGCATATGCACGCAGACGTAGCCGGCACGGGCCTCGGCCACAAATCGCCATAAGGCGGAGTCTTCGCGATTGGCGGCCACATCATTGACGATGCTGGCTCCCGCATCCAGTGCGGCCCGCGCAACACCGGGTTTGACGGTGTCAATGGAGATCGGCACTTTGACCTGCCCGGCCAATCGCTTGATCACCGGCAGCACGCGGCGCAGTTCTTCGGCTTCGTCCACTGGCAAAGCGCCCGGGCGAGTGGACTCGCCGCCAACATCGATAATCTCCGCGCCCTGCTCAACCAATCGCAGGGAGTGTGCCACGGCTGCATGCGCGTCGAGGAATCGCCCGCCGTCGAAGAACGAGTCGGGAGTGACGTTCACGATGCCCATCACCAGCGCCGGGCGCGGGAAGGTAAATTCGAACTGGCGCGCGCGCAGGATCATGAGGGGCAAACCCGAAGCCCGAAGCCCGAAAAGAACCAACGAAGGTGCAGGCCCTTCGGAATTCGGCCTTCGGCCTTCCTTCGGATTTCGGGTTTCGGCATTCGGGTTTTCACTAACCCACGCCGGGCTTGGCCATCTGTATCAACTCGATCTCATATCCCTCCGGGGCGTCGACGAAGGCGATGCCGCCGCCATCCGCGCTGGTATGAGGGCCGTCGGAATACTTCATACCCAGTGTGTCCAAATGCCGGCCAAAGTCCTCGAGGCTCTCCACCTCAAAGGCGAGATGCGTCAGGTCCGGCTGCACTTGCACCGGACCGCTGGCCGGAAAGCAGCAAAGCTCAATCAACTCCTCGCTGCCCGGCGCCTTGAGGAATACCAGCTCCGAGCCGCGCGGCGATTTGTGACGGCGGACTTCCGCCAGGCCCAGCACGTTCTTATAGAACTGCACTGTGCGTTCCAGATCGTTGACTCGATACCGGGTGTGCAGGAGTTTCTTGACCTTGCTCATGGGTTCACCATACCGCGGAATTGGGTCAAGGCAATCGGCAATTCTCTGGAACGCTCGTATTGGGCAACCCTATTACTTGTTACCCCTGCTGGATGACTTGACCGCCGTGATGCTTCCGGCTATAGACAATGGGCCGTGACCGTTTGCGCTTTGGTTTGGATTTCTCTGGAGCCATGAGGACCGCAAATGTGTGACGCAAGCCTCAGGCAGTGAAATGTGAAGAGTATGAGTTTCACGGTGAGCGCCTTCAAACAGATGCGTTAGCCAGTTTAGCTCAGTGGTAGAGCAGCAGTTTTGTAAACTGCGGGTCGTCGGTTCAAATCCGACAACTGGCTCCACTTCTTGAAAGGGGGTCGGGGATGAGAACAGCTTCGTCGTCCTCAGTGACCCCAACTACGCGGGTGGCCCTCAACGCGCTTCTGCCCTGTTCCGGACTTGCCTTGGCGGTTGAGATTCCTGAAGCTGTGGGCAACCAACTATGGCCAAGAAAGCATTGATTACCGGCATCACCGGGCAGGATGGCTCCTATCTGGCAGAACTGCTCTTGTCGAAGGGCTACGAGGTGCATGGCCTGATCCGGCGGGCCAGCACGTTCAACACGGGGCGGCTGGACCCCATCTACGCTGATCCGCACTCGGCCAAGAGTCGGATGTTCCTGCACTACGGCGACCTGAGCGACGCGAGCGCGCTGGCGCGGTTGATCGGCAAGATTCAGCCGCACGAGATTTATAATCTTGCCGCGCAAAGCCACGTGCGAGTGAGCTTCGACAGCCCCGAGTACACGGCGGATATTGTGGCGACTGGCACGGTGCGGTTACTGGAGGCGATCCGCGAAACGGGCATTCGGCCACGCTTCTATCAGGCGTCGTCGAGCGAGATGTTCGGCATGGTGCGCGAGGTGCCGCAAACGGAGCGGACTCCCTTTTACCCGCGCAGCCCGTATGCTTGCGCGAAGGTTTTTTCCTACTGGATCACGGTGAACTACCGCGAGTCCTACGGGCTGCATGCGAGCAACGGGATTCTATTCAACCACGAGTCGCCGCGGCGCGGGGAGACGTTCGTCACGCGGAAGATCACGCGGGCGGTGGCGCACATTCAGGCCGGGCTTCAGGACAAGTTATTTCTCGGCAACCTGGACGCCAAGCGGGACTGGGGCTTCGCGAAGGAGTACGTGGAGGCGATGTGGCTGATGTTGCAGCAGGACAAGGCGGGCGATTACGTCATTGCTACGAATGAGGCGCATTCGGTGCGGGAGTTCCTGGAATCGGCCTTTGGCCACGCCGGGTTGGATTGGAATAAGCACGTGGAGATTGACCCGCGCTATTATCGTCCCGCCGAGGTGGATTTGCTAATCGGCGATTACAGCAAAGCGAAACGCCAACTGGGCTGGGAGCCGAAGACCCGGTTTGTGGACTTGGTGAAGCTGATGGTGGACGCCGACGTGGACTTGCTGCGCAGGCACCGCGAGGGGCAAATCAGGGTCAGTAGTTGAAGACCTCGCTCGGCGGGTCTCGAACCGGACCCAGCCGCTCCTCAACCGTTGGGAAGATGGCTTCAAGAAGCCCTGTGCCGAGGTGCTCCCGCCCGAACCGCCAGTGAGTGGAGGAAGTAAGGCGGGATCAACACCAGAGCGCCCCCATAGTTGCAAGCATGTTCCTGGCATGTTCCTAGCATGTTTCTAGCATGTTCCAAGCTTCTCTCCCTCCTCTGCCGCCTCACTCCCAGGCGGACCGCGCACGCGCTCCCGCCCCCCCCGGGCGGCAAATGCGCACCTCTCACATATAGACTCCCGCCGGGCTCGCACGGTTACAAAAACCTGCCGGGTTTGCGCGCCTCTTGTCACCGCCGCCCGGTGGCCCAGAACCGCGATGACGGCATAGGAGCGCTGCCTTTAGGCGGCAGAAGCTCCGGATTGCGCTGCTGGGCCGGACCGCGATCGGTCCCCGGCTTGCAGCACACGCGAGCAAGCCGTGCCGTCCAACTTTCAGGCGCGTCCCTTCTTTGGCGGCTGCTGCGAGCCGAGGACGGCTCGCGGTCCGTGGTGGTACCGGCAGGATGCATCCACCGCCAAAGCCTCAATACTTTTGGAACTCGCCAGCCGCGGTCTTTTGCCTTATCACCGTGCGCCGATGACGGACCGGCGTGCATTCTATGACCAGCGGGCCCCTTTCAGGGTGCGAGAAACCGGCCGCTACTACCAGCAGTTGCTGCGCAAACAGTACGCCTTCTGGGTTCCACCGGGACTGCGGGTGCTGGAGGTGGGCTGCGGCCTGGGCGATCTATTGGCGGCGGTCAAGCCGGCCCGTGGCGTGGGTGTGGACTTCAGCCCGGCGATGATCGCACTGGCACGCGAGCGCCATCCCGAGCTCGAATTCGAGGTGGCCGACGCAGCGGAATATGCCTCCGCGGAGAAGTTCGATTACGTGCTCCTGGCCGACCTGGTGAACGACCTGCCGGATGTGCAGGCCGTTTTCGAGCGGCTGCAATCCGTCGCTGAGCCGCGCACGAGACTGGTAGTGAGCTTTTTCAACAACCTCTGGCGCCCCGTGCTGAACGTCGCAGCAAAGCTCGGGCTCAAATCGCCCACGCTCCTGCAAAACTGGCTTTCCAAGGACGACGTGGCGAACCTGCTGCACCTGGCGGGCTGGGAAGTCATCAAGAGCGACGCGCGGATTCTGTGGCCGGCGCCCACTCCTCTGTGGAGCTGGTTATGCAACCGCTGGCTGGCGCCGTTGCTGCCGCCCTTCTGCTTCACAATCGGGCTGGTAGCCCGACCCAAGCCCCGCCCCGACCCGGCCACGCAGTATCGCTGCTCGGTTGTCATTCCCGCGCGCAATGAGGCCGGCAACATCGAGGACGCTGTCCGGCGCACGCCGGAAATGGGGCAAGGGACTGAAATCATCTTCATTGAGGGGCACTCCACCGACGATACGTGGGGCGAAATCCAGCGCGTGACGGCGAAGTATCCGCAGCGGACCATCAAGGTCCTTAAGCAACATAGCCGGGGCAAAGGCGGCGCGGTGCGAGAGGCGTTCGCCGACGCCACCGGCGACCTGCTGTTCATCCTCGACGCGGACCTGACCGTGCCGCCGGAAGAGTTGCCGAAGTTCTACGAGGTGGCGCGCTCCGGCACGGCCGAATTCGTCAATGGCGTGCGGCTGGTCTATCCAATGGAAGAGCAGGCGATGCAATTCCTCAACATGGTGGCCAACAAGGCCTTTGGCCTGAGCTTCAGTTGGCTGCTCGGGCAAAAGATCAAAGACACGCTCTGCGGCACCAAAGCTCTGTTCCGCGCCGACTATGAGGCCATCGCGAGAAACCGCGGCTATTTCGGCGAGTTCGATCCGTTTGGGGATTACGACCTGCTATTCGGCGCGGCCAAGCTCAACTTGCGCATGGTGGACTTGCCGATTCGCTATCGCGCGCGGACCTATGGGCAGACGAACATCCACCGCTGGAGTCACGGCTGGCTGCTGTTGCGCATGGTGGTTTTTGCCGCGCGGCGGCTGAAGTTCATCCCATGATCCCGCCCCACCCGCAGCGCCAGGCTCAGATTACGGTCAACCGAGAAGTGTTTGCCCCCGCCCCGGCGACGGCGTAGATTAGCGGCATGCAGATTCTCATCCGGTTCCCTGATGAAGCAACGGAGCGACGCGCTCTGGGCAAGCTCATCCCGCGGTTTGCGGGGAAGAGCTGGTCTTCCGGCGAGACGGCGGTGCCTTCGGAGGCACTGAGTTTCCTGGCCGACGTTGGGATCAAGTTCGAGGTGATCGGTCCGGCCCCCTATGAGCGACTTGCGCCGCTACGAGATCCTGGTGCCCCTGCTGTTTAATGACGGCCGCCCCGTGCCCGAGCCGTTGCTGGCACAGACGTTTGCCGAGCTGAGGGAAAGGTTTGGCGCCGCGTCTTGGGAGACTCAGACCGTGCGCGGTGCATGGCAATATCAGGGCGAGGTTTACTTGGACAACCTGACGCGGTTCTTCGTGGATGTGCCAGACCTGCCCGAGCATCGGACCTTCTTCCGGGAGTTCAAGCAGAAGCTCAAGGCTCGTTTCGACCAGCTTGAGATTTGGATTACCTCGCATCCCTTGGACGTGATTTAACCGTGGGGCATCAAACGTGTCGGCCAGTCTGATCATCCAGGCCGGAGCGCGGATATTCCTGTCCGCCCTTCGCGCGCACCCGCCGGTCGCGGAGCGGGATACCCGCGCTCTTGAGCGGCACCTTTAGCCGCACCCGCGCATGACCGCGCCCCTGATGCAGCACCAGGTGGAGATCGAGCGCAACTTGCGCGCTTGGAACGAAAAGCCGTTGCTGAGAAATATTTATGCGGGCTTCTATGAGCGCATCCTGACGCTCATTGACCCGGCCATCCCGGGGCGCATCGTCGAGATCGGCTCCGGCATCGGCAATCTTAAAGCGCACCTGCCAGGGGCGGTGACGACCGACCTGTTTCCGAACCCGTGGCTGGACCTGACCTGCGACGGCTATGAACTGCCTTTCCGGCCGGCGAGCCTCTCGCACCTGGTGTTGTTCGATGTTTTCCACCATCTGCGTGCGCCGAATGCCTTTCTGCTCGAAGCGCGGCGCGTGCTGGGTCCAGCCGGGCGGGTGATTTTGTTCGAGCCTTATATTAGTTGGACCAGTTGCCCGATTTACGGGCTGCTGCATCACGAGCCTGTCGCGTGGGGGAAACCGATCAACCGCGCCGAATCGCTGCCGCGGCCGCGCGATTACTATGCGGCGCAGGGAAACGCGACGCGCTTGTTTTTCCGGCAGGAAATCCCCGGTTGGCCCCAGGGCTGGAGGATATTTCACGCGGAAGGGTTCAGTTGCTTTCATTACCTGTTCTCGGGGGGCTACAGCAAACCTGCCTTTTACCCGGCGCGCTGGCTGGACCGGCTTCAGAGATTTGAGGTCGAACTTTCCCGCTGGCCGCGGGTGTTTGGAGGGCGGTGCCTGATTGGCCTGCGGCCGGTCTAGCGCGCGAGCCACCCAGCCACCAGGCGCGTGCCTGCGGCGAGTGGCGACCGATAGCTCGTAGCGCAGATTACAAGTCTACGCTGCAGGTGCTCACAGCTTCACCGAATGAAACGTTTTTCGCACTGCATTATTCCGGCCCACCCAGCGCTCGGCGCGGGCGGGCGGGGAGGCAGCACGCCGGGATTTGGGGGTTTCCCGCGCCGTTGACAGGCGGACAAAGGCTCAGCCAGTATCTCAGGGCAGCAGCCTATGCGACGAGATTGGATTACGGGCCTGGTATTGTTCCTGGTGACGGTCGCGGTGTTCAGCCGCGTGCTCGCCGCTCATTTTGTCCAATGGGATGATGATATCAGCGTAACTCAGAATACCTCAGTGCAGGGCCTGGATTGGGGAAGGGTGGGCTGGATGTTCAGCGACGCAAATTACGCGATGCGCTACAAGCCGCTGACATGGCTGGTCTATGCTTTGGTCCATCAATGCTGCGGTTTGAGCCCGTTTGCCTATCACCTCGTCAACCTGGTTTTCCATGGCCTTAACGCAGTTCTGGTATTTGTAATCATCCGCCGGCTACTGGCATTGAGCGGCACCGCGGGAGACGTCGCCCCGACGCTGCACCGAGCAACCCTCCCTGCCGCTCTGGGCGCGCTGCTCTGGGCTTGCCACCCGCTCCGGGTCGAGCCGGTGGCCCGGATCACGGACCTGACCTATTGCCTGGTGCTGTTGTTTCTGATGATTTCCCTGTGGTGTTATTTGCGCGCCTGGGAAAGCCACCTCGAAGCCCGCACCCACCGTCTGCTTTACGGCTGCTCAGTCGCCGCGTATGCGCTAGCTATGTTGACTTATCCCCTTGCGTTCGGTTGGGCGCTGGTCCTGCTCGCTCTGGATTGGTACTTGCTCCGTCGGTTTGAGGCAGGGGCGGCCTGGTGGCGCGATGCCAGGCTGCGCGGGCTTTTGCGGGAGAAGGTTCCCTTCGTGCTGTTGGGCGGCTTGGTATTGGCGACCCTGTTCGCACGGGCCAATCCCTCAACGGTATGGGCGCAACCGGCAGGCGGGCCTGCCTTGGATTGGTTTGGACGCGGGATGCAGGCCTTCTATGTTTGGGCCTATTATCTCTGGCGGCCCTGGGCGCCGTTTCATCTTT
>Ga0224558_1003932_pt1 | contig 11947 bp, 11 predicted proteins | sample 714S32024metaG_FD_180682 | JGI IMG/M metagenome (GOLD analysis project Ga0224558, IMG submission 180682) | Peat soil microbial communities from Stordalen Mire, Sweden - 717 S3 20-24 | ecosystem: Environmental > Terrestrial > Soil > Wetlands > Peat | place: Sweden: Norrbotten County, Stordalen... | reverse complement strand
TTACTGGTTGTAGATCTTGTGCAACAATGTAAGTATGATTACCTACAATGTCATCGACAAGATTAAGCAAGTTATCATTTGCCCCCAGTGCTGTACAGAGCTGGATGTTTAATCCTTTCCAATAGGTTGGTTGATTATCTCCTGGCGTAACAACTTTCCCATTTGGCAACACCAAACTAGAGTATGGCCAATAACTATATTTCTGTTGAGCTGTCATTGGTACGGTCTTTGAAGCCTGTTTTTGCAGCGCCGGGGTAATAGTAGTATTGGTCTGACTCGTCGCAATCTGCTGGTTTTGGGAAGTTACAGGCGCAGGCGTGGGTGTATTGGTCTTTCCATAGCTGTTGCAGCCAGCCATAACCGTGAGCAAACAAACAACGGCAAGTAAAACAACCTTTTTCCCCATAGTCGACCTCTTTCGATAACATTGCTATATCTAAGAATCAGTGCAGATAAATTCTAAAGCTCTTTTACGAAGACCGAGGAGTCACTATTATAGTTTGATCGGCAGCATTCCAGGCGACCGTGCAGCCAAAAGCTTCTGCAATATACCGGGCCGGTACATAAGTTCTACCATCTTGAATGCTAGCAGCCACATCCATCTGGCTCGCTGTTCCGTTAGTAGCCATCACAGAGCTGCCGATGAACAGTACGACTGAATCACTCCCCCTGCTGATGGTAACTTTATTCGCCGCCGCATCCCATGTGGTCCGAGCTCCCATGGCATCAGCCAAATAGCGCACCGGTACCAGGGCGCGTCCATGGGAAATATAGGCAGGGCGTCCATAGATACCAGAAGGACTACCTGCCACCAGGTAGTAATATCGTTGGAGTTTGAACTGGATAATCTTTTGCCCGACAGGAGCAGGCGGTATGGGGGCTATCACCTTGCGGATGCGGTTGTTGCCTGTATCGGCGATATAGAGGTTGCCGGATGCATCTACCGCCAGGCCAGAAGAGCTATATATGCTGGCGCTGTAAGCCGCTATTTCGGCGCTGGCAGCCGGCCCCCCATCCCCGAAGCTGCCGGGATTATTGTCGCCGGCCACGGTGGTGATAGTTCCGCCGGTGTCCACCCTGCGGATGCGGTAGCCTCCATCAATGAAATAGAGGTTGCCGCGCGCATCCACGACCATGCTGTAAGGGTCATCAAGCCCGGCGCTGACAGCCGGTCCTCCATCCCCGGAATACCCACCGTTCCCATTGCCGGCCACGGTAGTAACGACGCCGTCTTTAGCGATCTTGTCGATACGGTTGCTGTTGTTGTGCCAATCGACTACGTAAAGGTTGCCGGCGGCATCTACAACCATCTCTATGGATCCGGGCAGCCCAAAGCCAGAGTCAGGCTTTCCACGGCTGTATGCAGTAGTGATGACACCGCTGGCGTCTACCTTGCGGATGCAGTAATTGAACGTGTCTGCGATATAGAGGTCGCCGTAGACATCGAGCGCCACCCTCTGGGGACTGCACAACTCTGCGCTGGTGGCAGGCCCTCCGTCTCCGCTGTAGCCGGGATTACCGTTGCCGGCCACGGTGGTAATTATGCCGTTGTGATCTACTTTGCGAACACGGTTGCCGTCTATGATATAGAGGTTGCCTGCGGCATCCACGGCTATGCCGCCAACTCCCAATGCAGCGCTGATAGCCGGCCCACCGTCTCCGGACGTCCAGCCAGGATTACCGTTGCCGGCCACGGTGGTGATGGTGCCGTTTTGATCGACCTTGCGAACACGGTTGAGGCCTGCTATATAGAGATTTCCGGCAGCATCCACAGCCACTCCGCCAGAGACGTCCAGTTCTGCGCTGGTGGCGGGCCCACCGTCTCCGGTGTAACCGGAAATACCGTTGCCGGCCACGGTGGTGATCACTCCCGGCCCCGCAGCAGCCATAGCATAAGTTCTGCCCAATGTACTAAAACATGCTGCACATACAAGAATCAATGTCAGTATGGAATGAAAAAGCTTTCTCGCCAGTGTCTTTTCCTCCCTCACCATAACGACACGTTTCTTCATAAATACTTGAAAATTGAAGAATGCATTCCTACCCTTTCAGATATCTACCTCGGGAGTCAGCTCGCCCTGACTCGTCTCACACTGGACGCTAGTCAACAAGGCACCGCCTCAAAGAGGGGAGGCGGGTGGTTGCATAGGGATCTCAGCCTGCCTTGGTCAGCCAGATAAGGGGTCCGGTATCTATGACCCGCCAAACGCCATTCTGATCGATCAGGTAGATCTTCTGCCTGGCTACAGTCGGGGCGTCCTTACTCATACTTGTTGAGTAATCGAAGGTGTAGGAGAAAACGTATTGTCGCCCCAAGCAGGATCCTTCATAGTAAGGAAAGCCGCTCATGAGGAGACCCCTGGCTTTGTATGCTGATCTGAAAGCGGTCTGTCCGATGGCCATGGGAAACCCGCCCTGGATCGGTGGCCTGGAGAAGGTATACGTATCGATTGTCCAGGAGGGTTTGATGGTGAAGGTCTTGGCGGCCTGCGAGGCATCGGTCACGGTGAGATTGAAGCTGCCGACGTCCATACGGCAGGGAAACGAGTCCTCAAGATATATAAAATTGCTTCCATCAATATATGTTTCGAACTCGCTCTCCGAGGTGGCATCGTTGATAGCAAATTCTACGTGCCTCTTGGGATTGGTGCTATAGTCACCCACATCCGCCACTGACGGGTAGATAATTATCCCCTCGACTTTCAAGGTTCCGAGCTGGGAGTCAAACTTATACGGCCTGCTGTAGAAGCCGCAGGTTTCCGCAAACGGAATCTGCAGTCTGGGTGGCAGATACATGACCAGATTATCATACCAGGTCGGCCAACCGTTCCCGCTAAATTTAAAGTTTTGCAAAGTGATCTCTTTGATCAGTACCTGCTTATCCTTGAAAGATACGCTATCGTCTACTTCATAACTCCTGACGGAAACAACATGCTGGAAGCGGAAGTAGACTGAAATCCCCGCGAAGATAATGAACAGTGTCCAGAAGATGATGATTCCTTTATATCTGGCCATTTTATCCATGCGTCCTCCTCCCAATTCCCCCTTGATATCTTCGACACCTGGAAACCCGGTATGCCTCTTTAAGAGCCTGTTCCAGCCGATGTCACCGACCAGAGGCCCAGGGAGTTCCTGTTTAGGTAGATGAAATATAAATGTTGCCTATAAACATTGTACCAGCCATCGACAAAAAATTGCCAGCCATAAGCGTCGCTCCATCTGCTGTGCTCGAAAAATCCGCCCTGGTGGATAGTAACTCTGACAGCATCCGGGAGATCTCCATGGACGGCTATGTAAAGGCGGATCGCTCCCACGGGGGTCAGGCTAAGGGCAATTATGAGCAAGAGCACAATAGCAATTCCCATCATAGTTAATTTGAAGGTTCTACCGTATCTCATTGGTCCACCCTGAATGCAGATGCTGCTGATCAGGTTTACGAACTCAGGCTGAGGAACAACCTTACAACGGAGCCTGTCCGGAACTCTTTTACTAAGGCTTCGGTTCCCTTACTCGTATATTCCTCATCTGCCACAAAGACCAGAATGACATCACCCTTCAGCCTTGCTCCTCCCTGGATAAGAGCTTTCACGGCCAGGATTATGGCCGCCAGGCCTTCTTTCATGTCAAGGCTGTCCCTTCCATATATCTTGCCATTACGGTAAACAGGCTCAAGCGGCTCTATTTCCATTCCATCCAGACTAACAGTGTCGTTATGCCCGTTGAGGATAAGGGATCTATCTCCTCCCGTTCCTCTTAAAATTCCGATAACATTTTTTCGGTTAGAGTCAATCTCCTGGCATTTTACTTCCAGCCCGGATTGCTCAAGATATTCCATTAAGAAATTGGTAACCTTTCATTTCACTATATTCCCCGTATTTAAAGTAGAACTTGGTCCGTGTAAAAATTCCAACCTCAAAATCCCATCAGATGCCTGACATTCTGGCAATTATCCTGCGATGTGAGCATCTCCAGCAACTTGAAGGCTACTTCTAATGCCATCGCAGGGGATGACGAGGTTACGATATTGCTATCAACCACTATTGGCTGATTCAGCACATCAACACCGAAGGCTGCTAATTGTTTTTGCCGAAGACCGTTGTTTAAATGATAAGTCGTTCCTTTTCGTCCGTGCAGGACCCCGCTTTTTCCCACCGGCAAGGCCCCGACGCAAATAGACGCGATAATTTTGCCTGCCTTGTCAAAGTCCCTGATAGCGGATAAAAACTCATCGCTGAAGGCATCTTCATAAAAACCCGCTTCTTCAAAACCTCCAGGAATCGCCAATGCATCATAGGTGCTCACGTCAATACTTGAAAGCTGTATTTCCGGAATAATTGTCAGATCGAAGGTGCATTGCACCTGCTCTCGCATACCGCAGGTGACCACTTCCGTGGATCCGTCTCCCTCTAGTCTGTTCCAACCGAGGATATCGGTAAAAACGCTGGCCTCGTAAGCTTCAAAACCGTTTGCTAACAGCAGAAGAGTCTTTTTCATAATGCAACTAACCTCCTAACCATTGGTATCTCATAACTCATTCCGGCAGATGTTAAAAGGTATCATCAGGCATGCCATTAGCTTACGTTATTCCGGTTCGTTCTCCTCATTTGATAATTCAATATTTGTTACCTTATCTTGATTTAACAAAATAGTGAGCGTCGGATAATAAATCGTTAGATTTGTACTACCGTTGTTAATAATAACCTTATCCGACCCATGAATCCAGATATTTCTTGTTTGATTCTCAGGATCAATTATAGTGCCATTAACCTGTTCATAACTCTGCAAGATATCTTCCGAAGAACTGCCAATTCCGATACCCTTTTCTGTTTGCAAAGAAGATGGTTCATTAATTGACACGACCGTATCCGCCGTTGCTGAGCGCACGCTCACCGTCGCCAGCAGCACCGCTGGCAGGACCAGAAACAGTATCATGGCCATCAGCTTTCTACCGCTGTTTCTTTTCATTACATCCTCTACTCTGAAAAAAAGTGGTTAACTTTCCAGTAGGTTTCCGTGATAAATCGGGCAGTTTCACGATGGATAGCAACCAGATCCAAAGACCACTTTTCAACCTGGTGTCTCTTTTGGCGACTGCGGAGGTTCTTCAACGGCAGCGATGAGCAATGGTTGAAGTTCTCAGGGAACTGGCCGGGAATGGCACCGCTCGAATCAGGGTACCGCCTTGAAGGTTTCCCCGTCCGTCGTGTCCAGGATTATTCCTTGTCCATTTTGGCTTCCCACCAGCCAGCCGTGCGTAGCGTCGGCAAAACTGATGCCAACCGGTGTGCTGGAATCCGGCAAGGTATCGATATGCGCTCCGATGTCAGTACCGGCGAAACTCTTCCCGTCGTCCACCGTGCGGGTCAGCAGCAACTGCACAGCGCCCCAGCCCGTGAAGAAGGCTTCTTCATCGCCGTGAACCGTAAATGGTCCAGGCTGGATCCCGATATTCTGATTGTTGTTGTTCAGATGAATGGTCGGGTAGTCGACGGAAAAGTAGCCCTCGTCCATCACCGGTGTAAAGCCAGTGCCGTCCGTGGTGTGAAACACCACGTAGGCCATCTGGCTCATGCCCTCGTCCCCACCGTACACCAGGAGCCAGGCATTCGTGGCGTTGCCGGCGCGAATCGTTGACCGCCAGGCATCTTGCCCGTTTGACGTGGCAACCGGGGCGGTAAAGATCCTGGTCCAGGTCCCGCCTCCGTCACGAGTCTTGTATACTACATTGGCGACCGTGGCGAACCCGGTGTTCTGGTCGACGAAACTCAGGGAATCCACCTGCCCCGGAGGAGTAGCTCTCTGCACATCAGACCCGTTGTTCAGCCGCCAGATCACTCCATTGGCCAGGATAAAGCCCTGGTCACCGCTTACGAAATCAATGGCGGAGATTCCTTTGCCGTTCTGGCCGGCATCGATGGCGGGATCGACACGCTGGAAACTGCGGCCGTCGGTTGAGCGCAGGAGATAGTCACTGGTTGCCGCCCAGACGTTGACATCGTCACCGACATCAACGCTCACCACGTTGTCCGTGGAAGCATACAGCTTCGACCAGGTCTGCCCACCGTCCCCTGACTTGAGGATCAGTCCCTGGCCGCCCACGTAGCCGGTCTTGTCCGAAATAAAATCGACCGTATCCAAGGCTGACGCCTTCAGTTGGGAAAAGGGCACGGCAGACAGGACAGGGGCCGGGGAGACTTTCTGCCCGTTCTGGGCGGCTTTCGGACCGCAACCGACCACGAAGAGGGCTGCTGTCGTGAGAATGACTGCAATCGTAAGGAATTGTCTCATATTCGCCACGCCTTCCTGTAATGCTAATTTCGGATCAAACTGACTTCAAATACAGCTGATTCTTTTATCAATCGGTTGAAATGTCCGCAACCGGCCCCCACTGACCAAGGTCGCTGTTTAACTGGCTGTTGAGGATCAAGCCCGTCACCGTACCATCTGCAGCCCGGATATAGAGACATAACGTGTTCCCTGCAGGCGCCTGCGCGCCAGGCGGCCGGGAAGCCATCTCGTCGGTGAAATTTCCATGCATGATGACGATGTACGATGCAATCCGATCGCTCTTGATATATTGGATAACAGTCGGATGTGGGTCGCCGCATTCTGAAGCCACCTGCAAGGCAACATTCTTTAAGTTCCTCGATCCCCATCCAGGAATAGATTTCTGGATGGTCGCCGCTGTTGCAGTCGCAGACCGCCTGCTACCGGGTGCTCGTACTATTGTATATACTGTCGTTCCTAGTAAGAAAACAGTTGCAACGGCAAGTACTATCGACTTGAATTTCATTGCGATCAACGTCCTCTCCTTGTCAAATAAATGCATCGGCATACCATTACAATATTTATGACGCTCACGGCATCATACCGCTAATAAACTTTCCGGCGCATCCCCAGCGTCTTTCTCAGGCTGGAACCAGGCCATCTGATCCAGACGAGATGAAGCCGTGGAAGTCGAAGGCTCCTGCCAACTCGTCCTCATAGGCAAAAGGGCCACAGATCTTTTCCGGTGCGCCGCCGCTGGCGCAGAATAGGTAGAGGAAATTGTCCTTCACGTAAAGAATATGACTCCCGTCCTTTGACCAGGTCGGCTGATAGATCCCCTGGCCGGCGGAAGTTAAAGGGTGCGCCCCTGTACCATCCACATTTTCGACCCACAGGGTGCGGGACGCAACCCAGGCATCCAGTTCGTTAGGACTGTCAAAACCTCCAGTATCGGCGCCAAGGTCTTTGGCAGCGACGAAGGCAATACGGCGTCCATCCGGAAAGAGGGACGGGTCGATGGACACGCTGCCGGCCGGGTTTTTCAGATCTTTTACCTGCCCCGATTCCACGTTTATCAGTGTCAGGCTCTTACCATTACAGACCATGCGCCCGCCCGTCCGTCTTCTTTGATGGTCAGTTGTTTGACACCAATTGCCATTCCTAGCGTCTTGTCGCTATGGGCGACGGACTGAATGGTGTCAATCCAAACAAGCCCAAGCCTTAGAGCGTCCGCCAGGCAGTGTCATGGGAGATAAAAATGCTCATTCTTGATATAGAAGGCCGCATATGAGTGATAGCTATTTCCGTCAACCGTATAGGAGTTCTAGCCGAAAACAAACCGTACTGAGGTTGGGCCGGCTAGAGCTACAGACTCTGGAGCCGATGGTGTTACAGTCGTCCAGGCGAGGTCGGTGTATGTGGCCGCGTAGACCTGATCCCCGTCAGTTCCTTCAACAACATATAAACTGGATGGCATGAGTGAGTAAAAAGGATATCTGCTGGTTGTCAGTCAGTAGGGATCCCAGGCTGTTCGAGAGTTGTAGACGACACCACCGGCGTACGGTTTGTTGTGGGTTTGCCAGTTTCAGCCTGTTAACCTTGAGGAGCCTTAGGCACGATCATAAAACCGCCACGGCTGCCGTTTCAGCCATGGCCACGAGCAAGCAACCGATGACAAGTTTGACAATCACTTTCTTCATCAATGTTTCCCCGATACCGGATCCCTTTTGTTATACTCGAGAACTACGGGAACACTTACGTTCGATGTGTAAAAATATTATTGCCCACCTGGCCCTTTCAGATTAATCATTTTGAAAGGAAAGATGACAATACTGCAGTCAATCAGCTTTCTCAAAATTGTTATTTTCAGGATTGTAACTGTACTTCTGGCCGTTTACTGTAAAAGGCTCGTTTGAATTGATACCCAGACGTGTAAGCGCATCAGTCACTTCGCTTGGAGTGATGTTGTGCTGCTGATTCACGAGAGAATTGACTTCGTCTGTCGATAACGTTCCTTTATTCATCAGATACAATAACTCGACTACGGAAGTAACATTTTGACCCTGGGAATATTCCGCTTCAGTATATGATTGGGCTGCATAGGCGGCTGCTGCCTGTTCAGGGGTTACCTGTGACCCTGACGCCGGTTCCTGAATTCGAATCGCCCCGGACCATTCGTAACCTCCGCCGTTAAAAATTTGCATTTCTAAGGGTTTACCGGCAAACGTACCCAGGTCAATTGGTGTGTTCGCAGCCAGAGTGACTGATTGATTGAACATGGAATCCGAACCGCCAGGTTTTTGATTTGTTGAAGCACCATACATACCAGTTGTTGAAGAAACATCCCCTATTTTCATTGTAACCTCCATAATATTTTAATTGTTATCCTCTCGCAAATTGGAACGTTATTCCTGTGAGACAGTATAAGTTCATTGTTCAACTTCACAAACTTTGGAGGCAGTGTGGTTCTTTAGTGCACATCAATCCCCGCAGGATATTTGGATTTTTCGATTGATTTTCATAAGGAGAACCTTCCTTTTGTGCTTATGTCTGGTGATACTTACATAATTCCATATATAGGTTGGTAACTCCTGCTATTTTGACTGATAAACTGTTTTAATAAACTGGTATGGATATCAGGAGGAGCCTAGCAAGGATGTATTCGTATTTTGTACCGAAAATACTTATACGGTTATTGCACCAGTTTCTGATCGTGTTCTGCAGCAGTGTTCCATCATGTGTGGCACTCAGGCCTATTTAATTTTTATCTTGCTCAGCTAACCCTTTATGTATCTTGTCAACCTTAGTCTCAAACGCCTCAAGTCTGACTATAATATCCTTTAACAGGCGGGGCGCTGATATTACAGACTGCACATATACAGATAATCTGTAAATAACCACCACAGTTAGTACGATACATAATATATTCCCCGTAGTCGTTATCCACGAAGATTCCATTTAATCATCATCCCTGCTTAGTTGGCTGAGTTACCCTCATATTCGATATTCGAATCCAAACTTAACCGTTCAGCGCTTCATTTTTTAGCAACCGGTAAGACAGAAGCTTCAAAACTTCGATCACCTTGTAGCTGGTTTATAGCCGGAATTGCTTGAAAGAGGCCGGATAGCTGTTGAGCATTTCATTTAGGCTGTGCAGACACTGTCACTGACTGCACAGCCGCGTTCCAGGAGACGTTACATCCGAGGGCTTCAGCCAGGTAACGGGCCGGTAGATATGTCCTCCCGTCTTCGATGAGGGGCGCTGTATCCATCTGGCTCGACTTTCCGTTCGAGGTGATTGACATGCTGCCAACAGCCAGTTCTATAGTTGTCCTGCCTCTAGTTATGGTGATTGTCCGGGCAGCCGCATCCCATGCGGTCTGGGCGCCCAGGGCGTCGGCCAGATAGCGCACCGGCACCAGGGCGCGTCCGTTGTCAATAAGGGGGGCGACATCCATTGCAAAGAATTGTCCTGCTGCAGTGTAGGAGCTCTGGCCAACGGTGAAGTCGATCGGCTCGTTTTCAACGGTTGTAGGCGCCGCCGATCCTGAAGTCTTCACCTCGCGAATGCGGTTGTTCCCAGTATCAGCGATGAAGATGTCGCCAGAGGAGTCAACCGCCACGCCGTCAGGGCAATTAAGTTCGGCATCAACAGCCGGCCCCCCGTCACCGGAGTAGCCGGTTGTATCGACCTTACCGGCCACGATAGCGATATTGTCCATGGTATGGACGATCTTGCGGACGCAACTATAGCCGTCGCTGTAGTAGAGGTTGCCGGAGGCGTCCACGGTCACGCCGGCGGGCAGGGACAGCGCGGCGCTGCTGGTGGACAGCACCGGCGGGCCTGTGTACGCCTGGATCAAGCCGTCGTAGGCGACAGTGGTGATGGTGCCGGAGGTGTCCACCTTGCGGATGCAGTTGTGATACTGATCGGAGATGATGTAGATATCGCCGGAGGCATCCACGGCCACGCCGGTCGGCTGGGCCAGTTCGGCGCTGGTGGCGGGGCCGCCGTCGCCGGAGTAGCCCCCGAGAGACCCTCCCTGTCCATTGCCGGCCACGGTGCTGATGGTGCCGGAGGTGTCCACCTTGCGGATGCGCTGGTTGTACGTGTCGGCGATGTAGAGGTTGCCGGAGGTGTCCACCGCCACAGCCAGGGGAGCGTTCAACTCGGCGTCAGTAGCCAGCCCCCCGTCGCCGGAGTAGCCGCCGCCATTTAAAGCTCCTGGGTAGTTTTCATGTCCGTTGCCGGCCACGGTCGTGATGGTGCCGGAGGTAGACACCTTGCGGATGCGCTGGTTGTAGGTGTCGGCAATGTAGAGGTTGCCGGAGGCGTCCACCGCCACCCCGTAAGGACGGTCGAGTTCGGCGCTAATGGCCGGACCGTTATCGCCGGAGTAACCTGCGGTCCCGTCGCCGGCCACGGTCGTGATGGTGCCGGAGGGGTCCACCTTCCGGATGCGGTTGTTGGATGTATCGGCAATATAGAGGTTGCCGGAGGCGTCAACCGCCACGCCGTCGGGGGAATCCAGCCAGGCGCTGGTGGCGGGGCCGTTGTCTCCGGAATAACCCCAGGCATTATTCCCGGCCACGGTGGTGATCTCTCCCGGCATCAGCGTGCCTGCTGGAGGAACCGTGACCTGATTGTTGATGGTGAAGATGGCCGAGGCCGCGTCGCCCCAATCGCCAGCCTGATTCTGGTTGGCCACGTACACCGTCTCCGACTGGCTGACGGTGAAGGGCCCGATGTAAGGGGTGCAACTGCCGTAACGCGGCGCTGCGCCGTCGGTGCTGTAGTAGCAAGTGTCCCCGTCCGGAATGCCGGTGACGGTCACGCTCTGGGGAGCGGTGAAGGTGCCGCCGTCGGGGGTGATGATCGGTGCCTGGGATGACGGGACGCCACCGATGGTGAAGGTGGCAGCGGTAACGCCGCCCCAGCCGGACACCGGGTCATGGATGGCCGCCTGCACCGTCTCCGACTGGCTGACGGTGAAGGCCCCGCTGTAGGTAACAGCGGTGCTGGTGGTGGTCGGGTTTGACCCGTTGGTGGTGTAGCTGCAGGTGTCTCCGCTGGGGATGCCGGTGATGATCACGCTCTGGGGTGCGTTGAAGCTGCCGCCGTCGGGGGTGATCGCCACCGTCTGCGAACCGTTGATCACGAAGATGGCCGAGACCACGCTGCTGAAGCTGGTTGCGGCCTTGATAGTCTCGGACTTGGACACAGTGAACGGCCCGGTGTATGAATAGCCGTCGCCAAGGGGACCGTTGATCGGGTCCGCACCGTCGGTGGTGTAGATGCATGCACAACCGCTGGGGATGCCGGTGATGGTCACGGTCTGGGGTCCATTGAAGGTACCGCCGTCCGGAGAGATCGCCAGCGAAATGCCGATCACGAAGTTGGCCACGGTCGTGGTGCTCCACCCGTCGGATTCACTCCAATTGGCGGCCTCTATCGTTTCGGGCTGATTGACAGTGAGCGGTCCAGTATAGAGGGTTCGACCCTGACCACCCTGGTTGCCCTCGAGGGAGTAGTAGCAGAGGTCGCCGCTGGGAATGCCGGTGATGGTCACGGTCTGGGGGGTGGTGAAGCTGCCGCCGTTCGGGGTGAACGACGGCGCCGCGGGCGGCGCATAGCCGCTGTCCGTGAAGGTGACCGAAGTAACGCTGCTCCACTGGTCAA
>Ga0224558_1003931_pt1 | contig 11957 bp, 8 predicted proteins | sample 714S32024metaG_FD_180682 | JGI IMG/M metagenome (GOLD analysis project Ga0224558, IMG submission 180682) | Peat soil microbial communities from Stordalen Mire, Sweden - 717 S3 20-24 | ecosystem: Environmental > Terrestrial > Soil > Wetlands > Peat | place: Sweden: Norrbotten County, Stordalen... | reverse complement strand
GCTCAGCGCGCAAAGCCAAGCGGACCACGATCGCACGCTGCTGCCGCCGCTGCATCAGCAGCTCAGCGCGGCGCAAGATGCGCTGGCAAACCTGACCGGCGCGGCGCCGGCCGACTGGACACCGATCGAAATGGATCTGGATGCCATTAGGCTTGCGGAGAAACTGCCGATGGTGCTGCCCTCCGAGCTCGTGCGCCGTCGGCCCGACATCGATGCGGCCGAAGCGCAGCTGCATGCCGCGAGCGCGGCGGTCGGCGTCGCCACGGCAGATATGTACCCTCATTTCACGCTGACTGCGCAGGTCGGCGAGCAGGGCCTGCTTGGTGGCGGCCCGTCGGAAATTGCGTGGAATCTCGTGGGAGGGCTAACAGCGCCGATTTTTCATGGCGGAGCGCTAACGGCGCAGCGGCGAGCCGCTCAAGACGAATACCAAGCGGCACTGGCCACTTATCAGCAAACCGTGCTCAACGCGTTCAGTCAAGTCGCCAATACCTTGCAGTCGCTTGCGAACGACGCCGACTCATTGCGCACGCAGCGGCAGGCACTGGATTCCGCGAGCGCATCGCTCGATCTTACGAGACGAGGCTATGCGGCGGGCAACGCCGGATACTTGCAGGTGCTGGATGCGCAGCGTCTGCATCAGCAGGCACAACTGGGTGTCGTGCAGGCGTCCGGCCAGCGCTATGTGGATGCGGTGAAGCTGCTGCTTGCGGCCGGCGGCCGCATCGATGCGCCAAATCGTGACCGGACTCTGCGTCAAGTGAGTCAAGTTCCCAACGCGGCCCGGATACCCTAGGTCGCTGTTGTAGCGCCGTATGCCTGGCGCCGTGGCCGCGACTCTCCAAGCCATTCTCAACCATCCGCTTTGATCCATCACCGGACGAGATATGCCAATGGAAATTCTTCGTCTTGACGTATAGGGCGAACAGGTCGGCTAAGGTGACCGTCAATTCGGCAGAAATTCTAGCAACCGCGGGGTGCACTTAACGAGCTGAGGCATTCCGGGAAGCAAATCGTTCTCCCGATTTCACGCGAGTCCAAATTGTTCCGATTTCACGCTGTTTCGCCATTCACTCTATTTTACGCCCTCGCATCGCCTTACGCGGGGGCCGCTAGGGTAGGCCCTTTTCGCTTCCAAGCCCTTGTTTTATTGCAATCTCAATCTGGCCCGCACCTTTACCTTGCGTCGGATTATTTCCCCGCCAGCGCCGTTTGCAGTCCGAGGTGCTCTACGAAAGGATCGAAGTCCTTGTCGCTGTAAAGTAATATCAGTCCCTTCTCAATGCAGCTCGTCGCGATCAAAGTGTCGATGGTTTTTCGGACGGTGATGCCAAGCGACCGCAAAGTCCTGAAGTTCTTGGCCGCTTGGATAGCAATATTTCTCCCGACGAGTTCAATGATTGGCAGCGACGTCAGCAGCTTCTTGCCCTGATTGAAATCTCGAGCGCTACCAAAGCCCTGCAGAACTTCAGCCAATACCAAGTCTCCGGTCGCGACAAGTTGGTTACCGAGGAGGCCATCCAGGCGGTCGGTTTGTGAGGTTTTCGTGCCACGAAAATAGTCGATCCACACGCTGGAATCGACCAAAATCATATGTCGGATCTCATTGCATCAAGATCGCCCTGCCAGTTGAGCTTTCCTCGGAACCGCCGAATCTCCTCTTGCTTGCGAAGACGCACAACGGTTCGAAGTCCAAGCTCCACAGCCTCGCGCTTTGTCTTCAAACCCGTGAGCCGGAGGGTTTCTTTCATCAGCTTGTCGTCAATGACGATGTTCGTCCGCATAGTGTGTATCCCAAATAAAGTTTATACACATTCTATCAACGGGCTGGCGGTTCGGCAAACTGAGTTGATAGCGAGACGCAACTAACATCCAAACGCAGGATCATGCGAGCGTTCTGAAGCCGGTGCAGTTCGAGCCCGAGCGTTTGCGGGCGATGGCGGAAGTGACTACACGCTGAATTGCCGCGATGTTTGCCTCGATTCTTTTGCAAAATCAATGGGATGACTTATGTCAACTCGTCGGTTGCAATGCATTCAACATAGTTCTGGGTGTGTTTGTATACAGCATTGACCGACGCTCCACCTGGGCCGACACTCTGGTGAGAACCAGTTCACATAGTGACTGAGTTCCTGCCAGAGGGATTTTCTGCTCCCCTGGGGCCTGGTGTTGCGGAGGAGCTAATATAGACGTCCACAATGAGGGCCGGCCCAGCGTTTTGCTCGTTGGGCCCTACGATCCGCACTGCGGCGAATACACGTTTCTAGCCCCGCCGCTGGGTGTGTGGCGGCTCGCGGGCGTACTCGAAGCGGCAGGCACCGTGACCCGCGTGTTCGATCCAAACTGCTGCCGTGACGCACCGCAGCGCGCACTGGAGCGGGAGTTGATGGCCGGCAGCTGGGACGTCATCGGTGTCTCCACCACGGGGATGACGCTGCGATTCGACCTGGAACTCGCGCACCTCGCGCGCCGCATGGCCCCTCATGCGTTTATCGTTGCCGGCGGCATGGAAGCAACTTTTCGTCCGGAGCTGATGTTCGAATTGGGTCCGTTCGATCTGGTGGTTCTGGGCGAGGGCGAACGCCCGCTGCTCGAATTGGTGGCGCGACTGCGCTCGGGCCAGGCTTTGGGCGGCATCACTGGAACGGCCGAGCGAACCCGGGATGGAAGAATTCTGTCCATACCCCAGGGTGCGCTGAGCCGGCTGGAACTGCGCGACGCGATCTACAGCACTCCGTATGAAAAGATGCCGTACTCGGCGTACTGGGAACGGCTGGAGGCCGCGTACCGTGTCGGCTCGCTGCCGACGAAGGCCGCGCGCGAGGCGCAACTTGCCGAAATCCGGTCGGTTCGTCTGATCACGCTCAACTACTGCCCGATGGGGTGCACGTTCTGTTCCTCGACCAACTTCCTGCACGAGGCGCAGGCCAGCGTCGTGTCGGTCGCGCGTCTCGAAGCGGATGAATGCCTGCACATGATCGAGCGCATCATCGCGGCGCATCCGCGCGCGCGCACCATCATCTTTCAGGACGACATTTTCAGCTTCACCCGGGATCACCGCATTCTGCCGTTGTGCGAGGGCATCGTTGGCGCAAAGCAGGCGGGGCGTATTCCCGCCCACCTGCAATTCATCAGCACGAATCGCATCGATGCGATGTCGGCCGAGCGCATCTCCGCCATGCGGCGCGCGGGGTTTCGGGTGCTGGGATTTGGGATCGAGAGTTTCTCGAAAAAAGTGCTGGCCGAATTCAACAAAGCGCAGATCCACCGTCACATCGAACCGATGTTGTCCGCGGCCCTGGCGGCCGGGGTCACCCCCTTTCTCGATCTCATTCTGAGCTCGCCGCATGCCGCTCTGGAAGATGTCGCCGAGACCTTGCGTCAAGCGTACCGGTGGCTGGGTGAGGGTTGCGAGATCGGGATGTACCCGTACGTCATTCCGTTTTCGGGAGCGGCGATTGCGAAGGATCCGAGTCTCCTCCCTTATACGCACTACGCTGAACGGCATATCGCAGGCACCAGCATTTCCTGGCAGCAACCGGCAAAGATTCTGCCCGTCGATCCCGCGGTCGCCGACGTCATCTTGCGCATCGAGCGCAACTTCGAGACGATGCTGGCAAACATCGAGAAACAGGTGGCGCATTTGCCGTCCCGCGTGCGTTCGCTGCTGTGGATCTTGTGCTCATTGCCGGTCATGGCGGAGTGCGGACAGCTCATTGCGGCTGAAGAGGAGGTGCGCGCGGAGTTGTACGCGCGACTTCCCACGCTGCGACCCACGGCGGCGCGAGTCGCGGCAGGGAACCAATGAGAATTTTCCGATCATGGTCCGTGCTCGCGCCGCTTGCGGTATGCGCGCTGCTGGCCGGTTGGATATTCCTGTCGGTGGCGAACGCCAGAGCCGTGGGCTTCTCGATTTTCGTGTTCGCAATAGCCAACCTCATCGTTTACACCGATGCGATCGATTTCGCGATACGGCTATACATGCGCCGGCGTCACACGGGTGCCGTCGGGGGCATCTACGACAGCAGTCGAAATCGAAATCTCTCGATCAACTTGGCGACCATGCTGCCGCCCGATGCCTTGCGCGTCGTCGCGGCCGCGCCGTATGCGATCATCGCGTCCATCTTCAATCTGGAGGATCACGTCGACGGTTTCATGAGCGCATTCGGACCCTATCGGGATCGCGTGTGGCTCATCAGCGACGGCTCGACCGACAATACCGTGCTACGCCTGCGTCAGGCCGGATGGCGCTGTTTCGATGACGGCGTCAATCGGCGTAAGCCCGCCGCTCTGCGTCGACTCCTGGAACGTCTGCCGTCGCATATCGAGACCGTGATGGTCATCGATCCGGACATCCGCATCCGCGGACTCGATGAAGGCAGCACCATCGACGTGGAACAGTTCGTCAGTCATTTCCAGCAATCCGGCGCAGCCGCGGCGTGTCCTCGCATCATGATCGAGCCGGATGGGTTTCTGGCCCGGTTTCAGGCGTTCGAGTACGCGCTCGCCTTCCGCGTTGGGCGGGAGAGCCTCGCGGATTTCAGCATCACCTCCGGCGTGTCGCTCTACCGCCGCAGTGCGTTGGCCCGGGCACTCAATGAGCATTCCCTGTCGGTATACGCGGAAGATTTCGAGAACGCGGTGATTCTGTTGAGCTGGGGCGAGCGGATCTATTATGACGGGCGGCTGGCGGTGAGCACGGAGGGTCCGGGCGCCTTGCAGCGCTGGTTCTCGCAGCGCGTCGGCTGGTATCACGGCCTCATCAAGGTCTACACGGAACGCTTCAGCGAAGTGCGGCGCATCAGTCGCCGCTCGCCGTTTGCCATGTACCACTACCTGATCTACATCGGAGTGTTGTCATTGGGGATACATGTGGTCAAGATGGCGAGCGCGGCACTGTTGCTGTTGAGCTTCCTGGCCGGCTTGGACGGGTTGCTCCTGGATGACCTCGTGCCTCTGGGAAGTCTCACGAACCCGGAATATTTCACCGCCGCGGTGACCAGTTATCTGGCGCTCGGTGTGATCGCCCTGTTCACGAGAGTGCCGAAATCGGAGCGGTCCTACATTGCTCCCATCGTGCCGTTGTATTTGTGTTACGCCATCCTGCACATCGTGCCGATGACGGTGGGCTTCGCGAATTTCTTTGCCCTCGGGCTGTTCCATCGGCGGCTGTATCAGGATCACTACGAGAGCCCGATGAATCCGAGCATCACGACCGACAGAGTGGGATCGATCGAATGACCGTGCGGGGAACTCCGGCTCCGCAGTTCTACCACCCGAGTGCGTATTGGGAAGACCGTGCCCGACGATTCTCGCGCGAGGGCGAAGGCCTGGCCGCCGTGTGCGCGTATGGCATGCCGACGTTCTACAATCGCGCCATTGACGTGGAGCAGCGATTGGCGCTCGCGCCCTGGCTCAACGTCGCGGCCGGGACACGCGTGCTGGACGTGGGATGCGGGGTGGGCCGCTGGAGTCGGATGCTCGCGACGCGGGGCGCAACCGTTACCGGCGTGGATCTGAGTCCAACCATGATTGCGGAGGCGGTGCTGCGCGCCGATGCCGAAGGGGTCGGTCACCGCTGCGACTTCCGGGTGCAAGACCTATCATTGCTCGACATGGGCGAGAAGTTCGAGCTGGTGTTGGGCGTCACGGTGCTGCAGCACATTCTCGATCCCGGCGCGCTTCGTGCCGCGCTCCTGGCGATGACCCGTCACCTGGCGCCTGGGGGGCGCATGGTCCTGCTCGAAGCGGCGCCCACGGCGATCGTCGAGCGCTGCGACTCGACTGTGTTCAGGGCACGGCATCGCGACGTGTATCTCAGCCTGTTTCGGGAATGTGATCTCGAACTGCATGCGATCACCGGGGTCGATCCGGCGCCGTTCCGATCGCAGCTGTTGCCGTACGTCCGCAGATTGCCCGGCGTTCTGTCACTGGGTCTGTTGGCGATGGTCACAGCGCTCTCGTTGCCGATCCATGCGTTGTTTGGGCGTCGCGCCGTCACTCGATCGTGGCATGCGGTGTTCGTGCTCGAGAAGAAGACAGGAAGACCGTGACCATGGCCATCAAGCGTCGCTCCCTCGTAGCCATTGGCGTGTTGGTGTTGCTCGGGGGCGTCGTGGCGCTGAGCACTTGGTACGATAAACTGCGCGAGCAACCACGGACCACCGAGAAATCCGTCACGGTGCACGTGACGAATGGCGGCGATCGCGGCCCCGGCACGCTGCGCGAGGCGCTGTTCATCGTAGCCGGCGCAACCGCGCCGACGACCATCGCGCTCGATATCCCTGCGATCAAACTGGAAACCGCTCTCCCGGCGCTCGTGAACGGACGAGGCATCCGGCTCGTCGGGCAGCCTTCGAAAACGCAGATCGATGCCCAGTCGCTCGAATCGGGACCCGTGTTGGATGTCTCGGGTCCGAACACGTCGGTCGAAGGGGTCACGGTGACCCGATGTCCCGCAGCAGCGATTCTAGTGCGCGCAGAACGTTTTCATTTGTCCGGTTCGACGGTCGATTCATGCGACGTCGGGGTGGAGGTCGCCGAGAATGCCGGCAACATTCTGCTCGAGAGCAATCAGTTCACGAAGAACCGCATCGGCATCCGCTTCGCTGCCTCCGGCCACAGCATCGTCGCCAGCAATCAATTCAGTCAAAGCAAGGACGCCGGTTTGTGGGCTGTTCGCGGCACGCTCGATTCCCACGATGCCGTCATCGGCATCCATGACAACAAATTCACCGAAGATACGACGGGGCTCATTGTCGGCAATATTCCGGTGGTCGTCGAGCGGAACGACTTCATCAACATGCACGAGTCCGCCGTCCACATTGTCGGCGCGGGTGCCGTGATTCGGGGGAACCAGATCAACGGCGGCGCGTCGATGGGCATCATCGCCGAGAACGCCAGCGGTGCGGTCATCGAAGACAACGAATTGGAGGGACTCACGGCTTATGGAGTCATGGTACGGGGCTCGTCCGATACCCTGGTCCGGTCGAATCGGCTGCACAACTGCGGATACGGTCTCGCTTTCGTGCTGGGAGACCTGCACAAGGTGAGCACGGCCGTCGATAACACCATCATCGCAGCGAAGTTCAACGGGATCGATGTCATCGGCGATTCGCCCATCTTGCGCGGCAACCAGGTGCTGCGCGCCCATGCGTATGCGCTGCACGTCGAAGACTTTCAGCCACCATCCGGCCAAAAGGTGCGGTCGCAGCCGTTTCTCGACAAAAATAACTTCGGCGACAGCCTGGTCGACAAGAACACAGCGGCGGCGACGGCCCCTGCGCAGCGCAGCGAGCATTAGCGGAGCCATCGTGAGGCGGAACCTCGACAGCACGCAGTTGATACCTCGCCCCCTCTGGGAGAATCCGCGCATTCAATTGTTGGACGACACCTGGTTGCTGACCATCGCCGCCATACTGGTGGCCACCGGCGTGCCGTGGTTTGCCAGCGGTTTCGAGGTCGACATCGGCGCCGCCAGTTGGGGCCTCATGGCACTCGGTGGAATTCACGTTGCGTTCACTACGCTGGCATCACCCGAGCGGTTGAGCGGCCGTTGGCGCACGCGCGTTTTGACGCTGCTGAACTTGCTCGGAATCATCCTGCTCGGATTCATCTGGCAGCATGTCGGAGCGCTCCAAAATCCGATGTTTCTGCTGGTGTTTGCGCTGCCGGTCGTCGGCGCGATTTTTCTGTCGCGCTGGCACCCGTATCTCATCGCTGCCGTCAGTGTGATCGTCGTGGGGGTTGTGGCCTTCGCCCAGATACCCGAATTGCGGTGGTACGTGAGCGGGATTGCCGGCAGCGATACATGGCTGGGCTGGCTGTTCGGCAATCCACGCGCAGTCGCGCAGTTCTCCTTCGCCGGCTTCTATGTGCCCCTCAACTACGTGATCGTCCTGCTGGAAATCTTCGCGATTCTGCTGTTCGCGTGCGCCGTGGTGGCCGAATACATCGGCGCGATTTTCGAACGTTTGAGTACGGATATCGACATGGCGCGGACCGAGGCCGAACTGGGCCAGAAGATGTGGGCCGATCTGATCGAACGGCTGCCGTTGCCGGCACTTCTGGTCGATCCATTTACCATGCGCGTAGCCGCGTGCAGTGCGCGCGCGATCACCTACCTGGGCGCCGGAGAATTACCCCTGGAAGGCCGTAGTTTGCTGGAAGCACTGCAGTTTTCTTATCCCGACGTCATCCAAGATCTCGTCAATGGTGCGGACGGCGATGCGCCTGCGATGGTGATCCGAATTGCGGATCAGCTGCGCGTGACGCATGTACGCGTCCTGCATATGGCGCACAAGGATCGTCGCCTCGCGCTCATGACCATCGAGGATGCGACCGAGGTGTTCTGCCTGAAGGCGGCGTTGGACGCGTCCGAATACGCGGCCCTCGTGATCGATGCGCGAGGGCGTGTGTTGGAATTCAACAAGCTCGCCGGCGGTCTGTTCGCCGGCGTCGCGGTGGGAATGGACGCAGCGCATCTCCTGGTGCAGCCGGATGCCGCGTTGCGTTGGTGGGATCCGGGCCTCACGGGGCGCCGCAAAATGCATATTCAGATTGGTCCGCGGATCTATCAGATCACGAATTCTGCGGTGGCGTTGGCGGGGGAGGAGGAGCGCATTTTCACCGTGGCGCTGCTTCCGGTCGCGAATGCAGGGGGGATCGATCCCTCGGGAACCGGCACCACCCTCGTTACGAACATGATGGGACGGCTGGCATGAGGGTCGCTGCGCGACAAAGCGAGGCGGTCAGGCATGCTGTCATCATCGCGGGCTTGCTCGCACCCTACGTGGCGTGCGGCGCCGACGCGCCGGCGACGCCGACCGTGCCCGCAACTTCCGACGACCGGATCGTATTGAGCGCCGATGGTTCGACGCTGACCGGAACGAACGGCGGCGCGGGTGCATCGGTCGGTTGGTTGCACAATTTCGACACCGATACTCTGGGTGGGATCGCAGTCGAACACCAAGCACTCGCCAATTCGGAATGGACATTCGGATCGATCAACGCGTCCAAGACACTGGGCGCCGGTGATGCGCGCTACAGCGTTTACGGCGAAGCACACGAAGGGGCGGGCAACGACCAGGGTGCATTCAAATATTCGGCCGAGGCGGTCGGGGTCATCGGCAGCTTTTTCCACAAACTGTCGGTGCAGATCGAGGATAAGCAGTTCGATATCTTGCACTCGCATGGAAATCTACCCACGGTCGGGATTTCGTATCAATGGGACCCTCACATCGCGACCTCCGTGTCCTATGCCTACACCGTCGGCGGTAACTTGGGGACTCGCTTGACGGCCATGCGCATCGACGCCACCGGGCCCACGATGAACTATCTGGCCGGTGTGGCGTTCGGCACGGCTTCCCCGGCAGTACTCAATCTTCAAGGGTACCCGCTGGCCAGCGGCAGTACCTTGCGCGAGGGCTACGTAGGGATATCCAAGCCTTTTCCACAGCTACGCGGTGACTTGACCGTGGTCGCCGACTACATCCATCTCTCAAAGACGGCGAGCACCGTCATCGTGGACAGCAGTCACGTCACGCTGACCGTCAACTACATTTTTCACATAGGCCATCGGTAGCGCCGCGTGAATAATTTATTCCGAGTGCGCGGATTGGAATGGTTGCCGACGGTGCTGCTGTTGGCTGTCGTGCTGATCGGGGGATCGCGTCTGATCTACCTCAGCGTGCAGCATCACGCGGCCGCGGCACGTGTAACGGCAAGCACGGTGGCGGATACCTACGTCAAAAAAATCGAGCCCGAGCTTCAGAAGCTCGTCAATCGTGCGCGCGGCCAAGCGGGGTCCGCAGCGGCCAGATCGCTCGACTCGATTCCGCCGGTGTCCGACACCTTCTGGATGAGCGCCGAGGACAAAGTGCTGAGCGCGCGGCCGACGGAGTCAGCGACGGCGAGCGGTATCGCCAGTGAATTTAGAGCCGCCGAGTCTGCGCGAATGGCGCCTGGCACATCCGTTTTCGGCCCGATGCGTCTGGGCAGCGAGTGGCTCGTCGCTGCGCGTGTCCCGGTGCTCGCGTCCGGTCCCGGGAGTCCCACTCAAGTGACGGGCTGGTCGGTCGCGTACGCGAATTTGGATGAGTTATTGACGCCGGCCCACCTGGAACGACTCATCGACAAGGGATACGACTTCGAGATTTCTCAAGTGGAACCACGCAGCGTGCGATCACGCAGCTTCTTGAGTTCGAGCGCGGACCCGTTGGATGACGCCGTCGGCGTGAAAATCAATCTGCCGAACGGCGCTGCGGCAGCCATTCCGGGAAGCTACCTGCAAGTGGCCATTCGACCGCGCGCCGGGTGGTATCCGGCGACGGAACTTGCCTCGGACATCGGCCTGCTGGCATTCCTTGCATGGCTGATCGCTTTCGGGACGCAAGAGCTGACCCATGAGTTGCAAGCCTCACGCGCGGTCGCAACCGCAACGCAGCTCCGTCTGCGCGCGGTCAATCAACAGCTGGCGGCGGAGATGCAACAGCGGGCGAACCTGCAGGAGACCTTCGATCACGCGCGATTTCACGATGCGTTCACGGGACTGCCGAACCGGCGCTATTTCATGGATCAGCTCGATCGGGCATTGCGTGACGTACGAACGAAACGACATCATCGAATTGCAGTCATCATCGTGGATATCTCGCGATTCAAACTCGTCAACGACATGCTGGGCCACACGGCCGGCGATGAGCTGATGGTCGAGACTGCGCGCCGCTTCGGGAAGTTGATTTCGACATTCGACGGCGTGCTGGCGCGGTGGAGCGGCGATCAATTTGCGGTATTGCTCCTCGATGTCGCCTCTACCGAGGCGGCGTTGCAGGTCACGCAGCTGCTTTTGCAGGAGCTGCGGGCACCAGTCGAACTGCGCAGACACAGACTCGTCGTGACGGCGACCATTGGCCTCACGACGGTCGATTCGGGCCAACTGCGTGCCGAGGATGTGATCCGCGAAGCCGACCTCGCCCTCACGGTCGCCAAGCGCAAGGATTCCGCGAAGATTGTTCTCTACGCGCCCAGCATGGCCGGCCAAGCCGCTTCCCTGGTGAGCCTCGAGGCCGATCTGCACGTGGCGATGGAGAAGCGGGAACTGCAGCTGGTATTTCAGCCGATCGTGAATCTGCGAACGTATCAGATGGTGGGCGCGGAGGCTCTCCTGCGCTGGCGGCACCCCGTGGAGAGCGTGTTGGCGCCGGCCAAATTCCTGCGCATCGCGGAGGAAGCCGGCTTGATGGTGCCCATCACGCGATGGATCGTTTTCAGGGTCGTGAAGCTTGCGGAAGAATGGCGAAGGCAATTACCCGCCAATCAGCATTTTTTCATCAGCATGAATGTGTCGCCGACGGCTCTGCTGGACCCCGGCTTGAGCGAACACATCGCCGATCTATTGCGCGAAACCCAGCTACCGCCGTCGGTGCTCAAGTTCGAGGTGACTGAAGCGGCGCTCATCAGCAATGCCGGCGCGGCTCGCGACGCGATGGATCGTCTGCATGCGATGGGCGTGCAGCTGATGCTCGATGACTTCGGAACCGGGTATTCGTCACTGAGCTATCTTCAGCTCTTCCCCTTCGACTTCGTCAAAATCGATCGCCCGTTCGTCAACCGCACGGGCGCCGACCAGGCTAACTCAGGCATGATGGCGGCGATGGTTCAAATGGCCGGCAGCCTGAATCTCACGTCGATCGCGGAGATCATCGAGACCGAGGCGGCGGCCAAGGCGCTGCAGGCAATGGGCTGCGACTACGGTCAGGGATACTATTTCAGCGAACCCATCGAGGCGGACCTCGCGCTGCTGCGACTTCGTAGTCAGGATCCGTTTCGGCCGGCGCAGGATGCATCGTCCACCATCATGGTGCGCCCGTTGGAAGAACCCTTCGAGGAGGTAGACGAATCCGCCACCGGCATTTTCCGGCCCTTGCAAGAGAACGAAGAAGAAGAAGAGGAGGAGGACA
>Ga0224558_1003930_pt1 | contig 11961 bp, 10 predicted proteins | sample 714S32024metaG_FD_180682 | JGI IMG/M metagenome (GOLD analysis project Ga0224558, IMG submission 180682) | Peat soil microbial communities from Stordalen Mire, Sweden - 717 S3 20-24 | ecosystem: Environmental > Terrestrial > Soil > Wetlands > Peat | place: Sweden: Norrbotten County, Stordalen... | reverse complement strand
CCGACAGCCTTGCGGCAAACACTTACTACGGCAACTTGGTGGTGTACCAGAACTCGGGGAGCCAGACGATCCCGGTCAGCTTCGTCGTGGGCTCCGGCGGCGGAACCACGACGCCTGGAATCGTGACCCCGACATCGCTGACGTTCTCCTACCAGACCGGCACGACCGCGACTGGGTTCACCCTGCCGTCGCAGAACATCGTGATTACGGGAACGGGGACGTTCTCGGTCTCGGCTCCAACCTATGCCAGCGGCCAGACTGGCGGCTGGCTCGCGACTGCGCCCAGCAGCACGAGTGGCCCGGCGACGATCTCGGTGAGCGCCAGCCCAACAGGACTTGCGGCGAACACCACGCCCTACACGGCCACGCTGTTGGTGACTACCGCCAGCGGCACCGCTACCGTGACGGTCAGTTTCCTGGTGACCACCGGCCCCGTGCTGGTAGCCTATCCGGGCTCGTTCAACTTCTCCTACAATTCCGGCAGCGGGAACACTTCTTCGTCTTTGTGGCTGAGCGCCAGCGATAGCTCCGCCATCGCGGTGACCGCGACCACCTCCGCGACCTGGCTGAGCGTGGGCGGGCAGAGCTCAACCACCACCCCTACCCCGGTCACGGTCCAGGGCAATAACCTGACGACGCTGGCGAACGGGGTTTACACCGGGAGTGTGACGGTGACGGCAACCACGGCTGGAAGCGCGGCCAATAGCCCGGTGAACGTTCCGGTGGTGCTGACGGTGACCGGCAGCACGGCGACGGGCGGCGGCCTGACTCTGAGCAGCTCGTCGATGACGTTCAACGCACAACAGAACGGCACCACCCCGGCTTCGCAAACGCTGCAGGTGAGTGCTTCGACTTCTACGAGCTATGCGGCGACCGCGTCCAGCACGGGCAACTGGCTGAGCGTCTCGCCTACGGGCAGTCTGACGACCAGCGGCAACCCTATCCTCACGGTTTCGGTGAACCAGTCGGGCCTGACGGTGGCGGGTTCTCCCTACTACGGCAACATTACGCTGGTGGCCAACGGCGTCACGCAGACGGTTCAGGTGACCCTGGTGGTAAGCACCGCGTCGACGGGCGGCGGGACAGGCAATGTCACGGCTAACCCAACCTCGTTGAACCTCGGAACCTACCAGATAGGCGCGAGCACGCCGTCGCCTCAGACCTTGCAGGTGGCCAGCGCGTCGGGATCGGCGGGCGTCTCGTTTACGATCTCCAGCAACGCCTCCTGGCTTTCGGCGGGTGTCGTCAACGGAGCTTCCCTCGTCACCCCGGTGACGTTCAGCGTCGGCGTGGTGAGTCCGAATGTGAGCAACCTCGCGGCTGGAATTACTTACAACGCCACCATCACGATCACGCCAAACGGCGGGACGGTGGTAACCGTTCCGGTCAGCCTGACGGTGCAGGCGGTGCCGACCGTAACGGTTACATCCGCGACGACGCTGTCGTTCTCGTACCAGGCGGGTAACGCGAACCCGACACCCGGAACGGTGAATATTTCCGGCGGCGGGGCAAGCCTGGGCTTTTCGGCGACGGTCACGAGTGGGAGCGATTGGCTTTCCGTATCGCCCACGAGCGGGACCACGCCGACCACGGGGACAGCCACACTGACGGTGACGGTGACTCCAGGGAACCTGACCGCGGCCCAGTATATCGGGACCATTCTGATTAGCGGCGCGGGAACCGCTACAGGTTCGACCGTCATCAACGTGAACCTGGCGGTGACGGCTCCGCTGCCCACCATCAACAGCGTGGTGAGCGCAGCGAGCTTCATCAAGGGCGCGATTTCCCCGGGCGAGATTGTGACCATCTTCGGCACGGCCATCGGACCGGCCACTGCCGCATACGCATCCATAGATCCCTCGAACGGCAAGCTGTTGACCACCATCGGCGGCGTGCAGGTGCTGTTTAATGGCTATCCGGCGCCCATGATTTACGCCAGTAACACACAAGTGTCGGCGATAGTGCCGTACGAAATGGCGCCCTTCGCCAGCCCGACGGTGTTGATCAAGTACGTGGGGCAGACCTCCAACGGGTACCAGTTGACATCGGCGACAACGGTGCCGGGGCTGTTCGCGCAGAACTCACAGGGCAGCGGGCCGGGGGCTATCCTGAACCAGGACAACAGCGTGAACGGGCCTGGCAATGCGGCGGCCAAGGGCAGCATCGTACAGGTGTTCATGACGGGCGAGGGCGCGACCAGCCCGGCGAGCGTCACGGGCAAGATTACGACCGCGACCTTGCCGCCGCCGCAAGTGACGCCGGCGCCGCTGCTGTCGGTCGGAGTATTGATCAACGGCCAGCCGGCTACCTGGACGTACGCCGGGGAAGCGCCGGGCATGGCAGCGGGGTTGATGCAGCTCAACGTGCAAATCCCGCTCAACGCGCAGTCGGGCCCGCTGTCGATCATAGTGTCAATCGGCGGGAACTTCAGCCAGAGCGGCGTGACGGTGTCGGTGCAGTAGGGCGTAGGGGCCGGGCATCCGGCTTCGCACGGACTAGTTGCCCGGCCCCTACCACGCTGTTTACTGCCACGTTTGAGGGCTCGCTTACGTCAAAGGTTTTGTGAGCCCTTTTCGGCTATTATTGGGCGTGCTGGCGGTGTCGGCATTTGCCGGCGATGCCAACCTGGCTGGTCTGCTGAAGGGCGTGGAGACCCGTTATAACCGGGCGAAGACGCTTCAAGTCCTTTTCCATGAAGAATATACGCCTTCCGGACCAGGGGGTGGTCCAGCCCGCCGGTCGGAGAGCGGACGGCTGATGTTGCAGAAGCCAGGCAGGATGCGTTGGGATTATTCGCAGCCGAAAGGCAAGCTCTTCATTTCCGACGGCAAGTTCATGTGGCTGTACACTCCGGCCGGGCCCAGCGGGCGCCCCCGGGCCGAGAAGATAAAGTTCCAGGAGAGCGACGACATGCGTGCGCCGCTCGCTTTCTTACTAGGTAAGTTAAACTTTGCAAAGGAGTTTCGCAATCTTCAGGCGCGGCCCGAAGGGGCCGGGGCCGATACACGCATTGTGGCGGAGCCTAAGACCGACAACCTGCCGTATTCCGCGGTGGAATTCGTGGTGACGGCCCAGAACCGCATTCGCGAAGTGAAAGTGACTGGGTTCGACAACTCCATCCTGGATTTCACCTTCGATGAGGAGAGCCTCGACCCGCCGCTCGATGGCAAGCTGTTTCAGTTTCGGGCGCCACCGGGAGCGGAAGTGGTGGAGGGCGGGGTGTGAGCCATGGCTGAATTCGTGGTGAAGTACGCGGACGGGCGGGGGCAGATCCACCAGCAGGTGGCTCCGGCGGCGTCCGAGAAGGATTTGCGGGATCGGTACTCGCAGCAGGGATTCCTCATCTATTCGGTGAAGCCGCGGACTGCCTCGGGCCTGGCGGCCACGGGGCTGTTCCGGAGACGCAAGAAGCTCAACCTCGAGAAGTTCCTGATCTTCAACCAGCAGTTCGTGACCCTGATCCGCGCGGGGCTGCCGATTCTGAAGGGGCTGGACCTGCTGGCGGAACGGCTGACCGACGCCACGCTGGAGCCGTATATCAAGTCGGTGCGCGACGAGGTGCGGGGCGGGACGCTGCTCTCGGAGGCGTTCCGGCAGCAGGGGATTTTTCCCAAAATGTACGTGACCTCGGTGATGGCGGGCGAAAAAAGCGGCAGCCTCACGGAGGTGCTGGACCGGTATATCAGTTACCAGAGAATTGCGCTGGCGGTGCGGAAGAAAGTGATGGTTTCGCTGATGTACCCCTGCGTGCTGATCGTGCTGGTGATTCTGCTGATGGTGTTCCTGGTGACCTACGTGGTGCCGACGTTCGCCACGCTCTACACCACCATGAACGCCAAGCTGCCGGTCATGACGGTGTGGCTGATCGCCATCGGCACCACGGCGCACAGTTACATTCTGGTGTTTGCGGGGGCCCTGGTGGGGGGGATCTTCCTGTTCCGGTGGTGGGCACGCCGGGAGTCGGCGCGCTGGACGCTGGACCGCATCAAGATGAAGATGCCGGTGGCCGGAGACATCTGGCTGAAATACCAGGTAGCGCAACTCTCACGCATTCTGGGCACGCTGTTGACGGGCGGCATCCCGCTGGTGCAGGCCATGGAAACGGCCGCGGATTCCTTGAACACGCCAATTCTGAAGCGCGCCATCGAGGCGGCCGGCAAGAGCGTGCGGGAAGGGCAGCCGCTCTCGGGATCGCTGAAGGCCTCGCGCATGTTTCCCGGCCTGGCCGTGGACATGATCGAAGTCGGAGAATCGACCGGGGCGCTGCCGGCCATGCTCAACAGCGTGGCGGAGTTCTTCGAGGAGGACGTGAACACGCGCATGACGGCCACGCTATCGCTGGTCGAGCCGGCCATCATGATCGTGATGGGGTCGTTCGTGGCGTTCGTGTTGATTTCGCTGTATCTGCCGATCTTCTCGTTGGCGGATACGATCGGGTAAGGCAGCTAAAGATATGGCGGCGAGCGATAGGGTAAGGTTGATGGATCCGTTGGCGGAAGTGGAGCAGGCCAAGGCCATGGCGGCGCGCTACCGTTGCGAGTACGTGGACTTGCGCGAGGCGTCGATCGATCACGATTTGTTCCGCTCCATCCCGGTGGATTTGATGTTCCGCTACAACTTTGTGCCCATGAAGGCGCAGAACGGGACGCTGGACATCGCGCTATCCGACCCGCAGAATCTGAACCTGATCGACGAGCTGACGCTGCTGCTGAACAAGAAACTGCGCGTCAGGGTGGCGACGCTCTCGCAGATTGCGGAACTGCTGAAGAAGACGGAGCAGTCGCAGCGCGTGTTGGAAGAGGTGACCGAGGGTTTCGCGCTGGACGTGGTGTTGGAGGACGGCGATCAGGACGAGACGCTCTCGATCGATAAACTGACCGCCACCGACAGCGACATCGCGCCGGTGATCAAGCTGGTGGATACCACCATCTTCAATGCGCTGGAGCGGCGGGCGAGCGATATCCACATCGAATCGCGCGACCAGGAGGTGGCCATCAAGTACCGCATCGACGGCGTGCTGCACTACGCCATGCCGCCCATCGCCAAGGACTGGCAATCCACCATCATCTCGCGCATCAAGGTGATGTCCGAGCTGGATATCGCCGAGAAGCGCGTGCCGCAGGACGGGCGTTTCCGGGTGCGGTACAAGAACCGGCTGATCGACTTCCGCGTTTCCATCATGCCCACCATCCACGGTGAGGACGCCGTGCTGAGGGTGCTGGACAAGGAATCGATGAGCGAGAAGTTCGCCAAGCTGTCGCTGGACGTGGTGGGGTTCGCGGACGCCGACCTGGTGAAATTCCGGCGCTACATCCTGGAGCCGTACGGGATGGTGCTGGTGACGGGGCCGACCGGGTCGGGCAAGACCACCACGCTGTACGCGGCGCTGAGCGAGATCAAGAACGACGAAGACAAGATCATCACCATCGAAGACCCGGTGGAGTACCAGATCAAAGGGATCACGCAGATTCCGGTGAACGAAAAGAAGGGTCTCACTTTCGCGCGCGGGCTGCGGTCGATTCTGCGGCACGACCCGGACAAGATCATGGTGGGCGAAATCCGCGACCAGGAAACCGCTCAAATCGCCATCAATTCGGCGCTGACCGGGCACCTGGTGTTCACCACCGTGCACGCCAACAACGTACTGGACGTGCTGGGACGCTTCCTGAACATGGGGGTGGAGCCGTACAACTTCGTTTCGGCGCTGAACTGCATTCTGGCGCAGCGGCTGGTGAGGGTGATCTGCGAGCACTGTAAACGGCGGGTGCAACACCCGGATTCGGCGCTGGTGGAGAGCGGGCTGAACCCCGACGAGTGGCGGGATGTGCCGCTCTACGACGGCCCGGGATGCTTCGAGTGCGGCGGCACGGGGTTCCGCGGACGGACGGCCATCCACGAGCTGCTGGATCTGACGGACCGGATCCGCGAAATGATCCTGGACAAGCGGTCGACGTCGGAGATCAAGCGCGCGGCGCGGGACGAGGGGATGACGTTCCTGCGGGAATCGGCGGTGGCGAAAATGCGGGCGGGGGTCACCACGCTGCGCGAGATCAACAAGGTGACGTTTATTGAGACATAGAAGCAGGGGCCAGGGGCCGGGGGTCAGGGGCCAGGGAAAGGAAGAATGGCGTTTTTGGAACGGGTGAAATCGTTGTTGCGGGACCCGCCGCCGGGTATGGCGTTCGAGATTTCCGAGGCGGGGATCGCCGCGGCGCGCATCGGGGCCAGGGCGGAGCTCGAGTTTCAGCCGCTCAAGAGCGGCACGCTTTCGGTTTCGCCGCTGAAAGAGAACGTGGTGGATCCGGACGATTTTGCGATGGCGGTGCGGACGCTGGCAGGGACGCAGGCGGCGCGGAAACGCAAGGACGTGGCGCTGATCCTGCCGGACTTCAGCGCGCGGATATCGGTGCTCGACTTCGACAGTTTTCCTTCGGATGCGAAAGAGCAGGCGGCGCTCATCCGGTTTCGGCTGAAGAGGAGCGTGCCGTTCGACGTGGAGTCGGCGGCTATGAGCTATTGGGTGCAGACGGCGGCCAACAAGAAAGTCGATGTGGTGGTGGTGATGGCGCCGCTCGAGATCGTGGCGCGGTACGAGGCGCCGTTTCGCGCGGTGGGGATGAATCCCGGCCTCGTGACCACGTCTTCCATCGCAGCGCTGGAACTGGCGCCGGAGAGCGGGCTGAGCGTGATGGCGAAAATCAGCGGGCGCGTACTCACGGTGCTAGTGCGGGACAAAGGGGCGCTCAAACTGACGCGCTGCCTGGAGTTGCCGTCGCCCGAACTGGAAGATGTCGAGGCGGTGCTGGCGCCCACATTCGTGTACGTGGAGGACAACCTGGGCGGGCGGCCGGAGAAGCTGATGCTGTGCGGGTTCGGCGCGCGCACGGACGAGGCCGAGCGGCGGCTCCAGGAGGAGCTGGGTGTGACGGCGGAGCCGTTACGGTCGCCGCTGGCGGCGCCGGGTGAGAATAACGCGGGGCTGCTGGGGTATTTGCGGTCGATTGCCAGGAACAATTGAGAGATGAGAAGCTGCAAATCGACCGAAGAGCCGGTGGTGGTGGCGCAGCCTTTCAGGCTGCCGTGCCGGCACTCATGCCGGCACCTTGCGTCCCGAGGAGTCGGGACGCGGCACGCTGAGAGCGTGCGCCACGGGAACAATTGAGATGAAGATTCCGATCAATCTCGCCAGCCAGCCGTTCCGGCGCGACCGGGCCATGCTGGCGGCGTCCATTGCGGTGAGCCTGATGCTGGTGGGAACGCTGGGCGCGCTGATGGCGCTGATTATGGCGGACCGCGGGCTGCTGGCCGATGTCAGGAGCGATGTGGATGGGCTTAACCGGCAGATCCGCGCGGCGACGGCGGAACAGGAGCGGCTGGATGTTGTGCTGAGGAAGCCGGAGAACGCGGAGGTGTTGGAGCGCGGCGTTTTTCTGAATGCGCTGCTGTACCGCAAAGGGATCAGTTGGACGCGGATCTTCGCCGACCTGGAGAAGACCGTTCCGTACAACGTGAAGGTGCTGGCCATCCGGCCCTCGGTGAACTCCGAGAACCAGGTGATGCTGGATATGACGGTGGGAGCGGACTCGCCGGAGCCGGTGATCCAGCTTTACAGGGCCCTGGAGGAGTCTCCGCTGTTCGGCTCGGTTGTGGAGCACAGCAGCCTGCCGCCGACGCAGTCGGACCCGCTCTATCGCTATCGGATGACGGTGATCTATGCCCAGAAACTTTAAGCTGGCGGAAAAACTGAAGTGGAAGGGCATCGCCATCAAGGAGCCGCGCGTGCTGTTGCGCGCCGCCATCGGGACGCTGCTGGCGGCCAACCTGGTGGCGGCGGTGATGGCGTTCAAACCATTCGGCGGGTCGGCCGACGATCTGCGGCGGGAGCAGCAGGCGCTGCGCGCCCAGTTAGCGCGATTGCAGACGCGCGCGGCCACCAGCAAGCGGCTGGTGGAAAAGGTGGAGACCGCGCGGCGGGATGGCGACCAGTTCCTGGCCAAGTACGTGACCGACCGGCGCACCATGTCCTCCACCATCCAGGAGGAGCTCAACCGGACAGCCAAGGAAGCGGGGATCAAGGCGCTTCCCGCCACGCTGGACCTGGAGCCGATCGAGGGCAGCGATACGCTGGAGATGATAACCATCTCGGCGGGGTACGAAGGATCGTACGCGGACCTGACGAAGTTCGTGAACCTGCTGGATAAGTCTCCGCGGTTTCTGATTATCGAGAACATGCAGACGGCGCCGCAGCAGGGCGGGCAGTCGCTGAACGTGACCATGAAACTGGATACTTTCGTCCGGGAAACGGCGGGGCCGGCATCATGAAGCTGGGGACGGAAAACCGGAAGAAGGTGGGGTTTCTGGCCGCGCTGGCCCTGGTGGCGGGGTACCTGCTGTATTCGAACGTGTTCTCGGGCCCAGCGGGCACCCCGGACCGGGGGGGCCCTCCACCGGCGCCGCAGGAACCCGCGCGGGCGAGCGCGCCGGCGCTGCCGGGCCCAGAGGGCACCCCTGGGCAAAACACCCCGCGGGCGGAGGCTCCGCGCGCGCCGGATTCCAACCGGGGCGCCTCTCGCGGGCGCAACGAAGAGTTTCACCCGGTGCTGCACTCGAAGCGGCCGGAAGACCGCATCGACCCGATGACCATCGACCCCATCCTGCGCCTGGACCTGCTGGCCAAAGTGCAGGGAGTGGAGCCGGCGGGCGGGAGCCGCAACCTGTTCCAGTACGGGCCACTGCCGGTAAAGGCGGAGGCGCTGAAGGGGCCGGAGCCGAAGGTCATTCCCCATCTGGTTGTCCCGGTGACGGACGCCGCGAAGGCGGCCGGGCCTCCACCTCCTCCGCCCATCGCTCTCAAGTATTACGGCTTTTCGACGGCGCGCAATAATGGAAGAAAGGTGGCGTTTTTTCTGGATGGCGACGAGATCTCGGTGGTGGGCGAGGGCGAGACGGTGAAGAAGCGCTACCGGGTGGTGCGCATCGGGGTGAACTCGGTGTTGATGGAGGATACGGAATCGAAGCGGCAGCAATCGCTGCCGTTGACGGAGGAGCAGCCCGGATGAGGCGGAGGCAAAACGCCCGGATAGGGCGCGGGCAAGAGTCCGGATTCGCGTTGCTGCTGGTCTTCCTGATGGCGGCGGTGGTGGCGATCTCGCTGTATATGGAGATTCCACGCGTGGCGTTCGAGACGCAGCGGCAGAAGGAGGAGTTGCTGGTGGAGCGCGGCGAGCAATACAAGCGCGCCATCAAGCTGTTCGTCTCGCCGAAAGGGATCGGCAGATGGCCGGCCAAGATCGAAGATCTGGAGAACACTAATAACCGGCGCTTTCTGCGGCACCGGTTCGTGGACCCGTTCACCGGAAAAGACGATTGGCGTTTGGTCCACATTCAGAACGGTGTGCTGACGGATTCGGTGCTGACCAAACAGAAGAGCCCGGCGGACCAGAAGGACGCGTCGTCGGGGGCCGTACAGTCGTCGGTAAGCGCGTTGTCGGGCGTGACCGCGTTGCCGGGCGCCGGCGGCGCAGGGTCGGATACGGGGCAGCCGAACTTGAATGCGGCGCTGCGCAGGCGCGCCAGCGAAGGCGGCGCACCCGGCGCCATCGGTCCGGACGGGCAACCGGTTCCGGGGACCACGCCGGATGGTCAACCGTATCCCGGTGCGCAACCGTATCCCGGAATGCAGCCGTACCCCGGCACTTCCACGCTTCCGTCGGACGGGTCGGTGCAGCCTAATCCGGGTATGCCGATCCCAGGCGGCGGGTATCCTTTCAGCGCGCAGCCGGGCATCCCTGGAAACACCATGCCGGGAAGCACCGTGCCGGGATACCAGCCGGGGCAGTATCCGGGGCAAGTGACGCAGTATCCGGGAATGCCGGGGCCTCCGGTGAGCTCGCAGACGGGCGGCGTCTCGGCCACGCCGTATCCGACGCAGCCCGGGGCTCAGGGCCAGTCACCCTACATTGGGCAGCCGGGCTTGCAGGCGGCGGGCAACCCGGCGCAGCAGGCGGCCGCCGCGGCGATCATCAACCAGATCCTAATGACTCCCAACCCGCGAGGACTGGCGGGGGTGCAAGGCGCACAAGGCAACCTGATGGGCGGGGGCATCGCCGGCGTGGCGAGCACTGCGAAGAGCGACGCGATCATGATTTACCAGGACCGCTCGAAGTACAACGAGTGGGAGTTTGTCTACGACCCCACCAAGGAGAAGCCGCTTCCCAACCCGGCCGGAGGGGGATCGGTGGGCACGCCCGCGTCCCAACTGGGCTCTCAGACGGGCATGACGCCAGCGGGGACGAGCCCCTTCGGCGCGGCCGGCCCGGGCAATTCTCCCCTCAACTCAGGGGGGCAGACTGCGACGCCGATGCCGGGGAGCAAGCAGTAGGGCGGTTCGGCGCGGACTCATGTCATGCGACGCCTCCGCTCGGCCGCGCGAACCTGCAGCTCGTTCATGCCGAAATAGTGTGCCACTTCGTGCCAGACGGTATCCTCGACCAGCTTGGCGAGGTGCTCGGGGCCGGTGGCGAGGCGCTCGTGCGGGCCTTGAAAAATGGTGATGCGGTCCGGTATGGCGAAGGGTTCGAAGACGCTCCGCCTGGTGAGCGGGCGGCCCTCGTAGAGGCCCAGCAAAGTGCTCCCCCGAGGCGCGCGGCCGCGGGCGAGTTGCGCCGGCGCGGGCTCGGGCTCCACCACCAGCGCGATGTTCTTCAGGCGCCTGCGGAAGCGCGCGGGGATCCGGGCGTAAGCCGCGGCCACCAAGCGGTCGAATTCGGCAGAGTTCATAGGGGGCGCATCTGTCCTGTTATTCTACTGTCTTGACGGACCTCCGACAGAAGCGCGTAGTGGTGGCCATCGACGGGCCGGCGGGCGCGGGCAAAAGCACCATCGCCAAACGGGTGGCCGCGCGGCTGGGATTCACGTATATCGATTCCGGCGCGATGTACCGCGCGGTGGCGCTGTGGGCGCTGCGGCAGAACGTCGATCCAGGCGATATGCATCGCATGGAGCAACTAGCCATGGCCGCGGAGATCGAGCTGTCGCCGGGACGCATCCGGCTCAACGGCGAGGACGTGACGGAAGCCATCCGCACGCCGGAGGTTTCGGGCGGCGCGTCCAAAGTGGCGGTCATCCCGGGCGTGCGGCGCGCCCTGGTGGCCAAACAGCGTCTCATGGGCGAGCGCTCGAGCGTGGTGATGGAAGGGCGGGACATCGGGACGGTGGTATTCCCCGGCGCGGACGTCAAGATTTTTCTGGACGCCGACCCTCGCGAGCGCGTGCGGCGCCGGCTCAGCGACGTGCGGACCAGCGGAGAGGAGATTCCCGAAAGCGCGCTGGCGGCGCAGATGAAGGAGCGCGACCAGCGCGACAGCACGCGCGCCGACGGGCCCCTGGCCCAGGCGCCGGACGCGGCGTACCTGGATTCCACCTCCCTCACGGTGGAAGAAGTGGAAGAGGCCATTCTGAAGATTGTGCGTTCGCGGGTGACGAACGGAAAGGATTTCAGTTGAAGGACCTGCTGGTAATGAAGTTCGGCGGGACCAGCGTGGGCTCGGCCGAACGCATGCGGGTGGCGGCTCGGATCGCCGCCGGGGAACGGAAAAAGCGGCCGGTGGCGGTGGTGGTCTCGGCCATGTCCAAGGTCACGGACCTGCTGCTGGGCACCATGCGGCATGCCGAGGCAGGCGATCGCGCGGGGATAGTGGACAACCTGGCGGCGTTGCGCAGCCGCCACGAGGAAGCTTGCCGCGAATTGCTGCCGGAAGCGAACCAGGCCGGCGTGCTGGCCAGCGTGCACCAGCTCATCGGCGAATTCGAGCGCATCGTCAACGGCATGGCGATGCTCGGCGAGCGGCCTCCGCGCTCGGTGGACGAGGCAGTGGCGGTGGGGGAGCGGCTCTCGGCGCTGCTGGTTTCCGAACACCTGAAGGCGGAGGGTACGCCGGCCGAGGCCGTGAACGCGCGGGA
>Ga0224558_1003927_pt1 | contig 11967 bp, 10 predicted proteins | sample 714S32024metaG_FD_180682 | JGI IMG/M metagenome (GOLD analysis project Ga0224558, IMG submission 180682) | Peat soil microbial communities from Stordalen Mire, Sweden - 717 S3 20-24 | ecosystem: Environmental > Terrestrial > Soil > Wetlands > Peat | place: Sweden: Norrbotten County, Stordalen... | reverse complement strand
ACACCTCGAGGTCGAACGTGCGGGCCGATGGGCCGCCCAGGTCGCCGGTGCACAGGTCCACCACGCGGTAGCGCAGCCCGAGCTCCTGCAGCAGGGACTCGGCGCGTCGGAGTATGTCGGCCTGCGCGTCGTGAGCCTGCTCGGGAGTCGTGTACGCGAACAGCTCGACCTTGTCGAACTCGTGCACCCGCAACAGCCCGCGCGTGTCACGCCCGGCCGAGCCCGCCTCCCGCCGGAAGCAGGCCGTCGCCGCGGTGAAACGCAGGGGCAGGACCGACTCCTCGAGAATCTCGCCCCGGTGCATCGACGTCAGGGGGACCTCCGCAGTGGGGATGGCCCACAGGTCGTCCCGCTCGAGGTGGTAGGCGTCGTCGGCGAACTTGGGAAGGTGACCGGTGGAGACCATCGTCTCGGTCAACACCACGGTCGGCGGGTCGATCTCCTCGTAGGTCGGCGTGTGGCGGTCGAGGGCGAAGGCGGTCAGGGCGCGCACCAGGCGGGCGCCCGTGCCGCGGTACAGCGGGAACATGGAACCCGCCAGGCGCGCCCCCCGCTCCATGTCGAGCAGCTGCAGGGCCTCGCCGATGTCCCAGTGCGCTACGTGCTGGTGGTCCAACCGCACCGGCTCGACCGCACCGCTCGCCTGCCCGGGCCACCAACGACGGATCTCGACGTTGTCGGCCTCGCTGGTTCCATCAGGCACCTCGTCCGCCGGAATGTTGGGCAGGTAGAGGAGGCCCTGGTGGACCCTTTCCCCCTCGACCTCGGCCTCGGCCGCCGCCGTGCGCTCCTCGCCACCGAGGCGACGGCTCTGCTCGCTGAGCTCTTTCGCCCGCGCCTCGTCGCCGGCCCGTTTGGCGTCACCGACGGCGCGGCTGAGCGCCTTGACCTCGGCCCGGAGGGACTCTGCGCGCGTCAGAAGGGCCCGGTGGGCCACGTCGGCGTCAATGACCGCGTCTACTTCGGAGACATCGACGCCACGACGAGAGAGTGCCGCCTTGACCCCCTCGGGATCCTCGCGCAGCACGCGGATATCGATCATGCCTGCTCAAAGTAGCCTGCGACGCCATGCCTGCCGACACGGTGCCCGCCGTCGTAGTGCACGACCTCACCGTGCGCTACGGGCCTTCGGGTGGAACCGTCGCCGTGGACGCCCTCACGCTGGAGGCCCACGCCGGTGAGGTCCTGGTCGTCCTCGGACCGAACGGGGCGGGCAAGACCTCGACCATCGAGTCGCTCGAGGGCTATCGCCGACCGGCCGGCGGGCGCATCAGGGTGCTGGGTCTGGACCCGATCGCCGATCACCGCGAGCTGACCGGTCGCATGGGGGTGATGCTGCAGAACGGTGGAGTCTACCCGATGCTCGGTCCCCGCCGTGTCCTCGATCTGTTCTCGTCCTACTACCCCGAACCCCTGGCCACGGAGGCCCTCCTCGACCTGGTGGCCCTGCGTGCCGTGGCCGCCACCCCCTGGCGCCACCTCTCCGGAGGCGAGCAGCAACGGCTCTCGCTGGCCCTGGCCCTCATCGGGCGTCCCCAGGTGGCGTTCCTCGACGAACCGACCGCCGGGGTCGATCCCGAAGGCCGCCTGGCCATCCGGGCGGTCGTGGCCGACCTCCGCGCCCAGGGGGTCTGCGTACTGCTCACCACCCACGAACTGGCGGAGGCCGAGAAGATGGCCGATCGCATCGTCATCCTCTCCAGGGGCCGGGTCGTCCTCGACGGCGCCCCGGCCGAGCTGACCGCGGCGACGGGCACGACCGGGCTGGTCTTCGGCGCCCCCGCCGGGCTGGACACGGCCTCTCTGGCCGCGGCACTCGGGGCGGGGGCGCGGGTCACGGAGGACACCGCCGGTCGCTACCGGGTCACCGGGGTGTCCGGGCCGGCCACGACAGCCTCGCTCGCCACCTGGTTGGCCGAACGCGACGCGGCGCTCAGCGACCTGGTGACCGCGCGCACCCTGGAGGAGGTCTACTTCGAAGCGGTCGGGCCGGTGGCCCTGCAGGACACGCAACCGGCATCACCCCCGCTGGCCCGCGGACCTCGCGGACCTCGCGGACGGGGCCGGCGGCGGGGCCCGACGTGAGGGCGCTGGCGGCCCAGACCCGGGCCGAGGTGTTCATGACGCTCCGCCGCGGGGAGACGCTGCTGTTGACGGTGGGCATCCCGGTCGTCTTCCTGCTGTTCTTCTCCTCCGTGCACGTGGTGTCGACGCCGCACTCCACTCCGATTGACTTCTTCGTGCCGGGGATCCTCGCCCTCGCCGTCATGTCGACCGCCATGGTGTCGTTGGGCATCGCCACCGGCTTCGAGCGGGGCTACGGCGTCCTCAAGCGCCTGGGTGCCACGCCGTTGGGCCGGCCCCGGCTACTCGGCGCCAAGATCGCCACCGTTGTGGTGGTCGAGCTCCTCCAGGCCGCCGTCCTGGTCGCCGTGGGCTTCGGCCTCGGCTGGAACCCCGATCCGCACGGTTCGGGCTCGGCCGGCGCCGGGGCCGTGGCCGCCGTCCTTTTGGCCACCGCCGCCTTCGGGGGAATCGGGCTCTTCATGGCCGGGGTGCTCAAGGCCGAGGTCAACCTGGCCGCCGCCAACGGGCTCTATCTCGTGTTCCTGCTGCTCGGCGGCATGGTGGTCCCCATCTCCAAGCTCCCCGGCGGCGTGGCATCGGTGGCCAAGCTCCTGCCGGCCGAGGCGCTCTCCGCCGCGTTGCACGCGACGCTGGGTACCGGATCGGCGGTGCCGGCCCTGTCCTGGGTGGTGCTGGCCCTGTGGTCCGTGGCGGCCCCGGCTGCGGCCGCGATCAGCTTCCGCTGGGAATGAGCGACCGCTCGTCCGCTCGGAACGCGGCGGGTGTAATTGCGCTGGCCACGATCTTGTGGATGGTGCCGTCGCCGTCGACGAAGACGGCATAGGGGTCACCTTCGAAGTAGAACTTGCCGCTCATGATGGCCACGTTGGGGTCGTAGGCGACGGGGAAGGTCACCCGGCTGCCGGCGACGAAGGACTGGGCCACGGACAGCGGATCCTCACTGTCCACCCCGACCACACGGATGCGGGAGAGTGGGCCACCGGCGGAGTCCTGGGACCGCACCGTGGCGGCCAGGCTCGGGAGCTCGGTGCTGCAGATGGTGCACCAGTGTCCGAAGAACAACAACACGGTCGGCCGTCGGGAAGTTCTCCCGTCGGTGCCCACCCGTACCGTCCCCGACCCGTTCACCCGGGCGGCAGTGAAGGAGGGAACCGGATCGCCGGGTTGCGGCATCCCGGACTTCTTGGGGGCACCGATGGAGGTGAAGAGTCCGATTCCCAGCACGACGGCGACCACCAGGCCCACCACGAGAAAGATCTTGCGGGGCTTGCGCGGCGGGAGGGATGCCGGCGGCGCCTCGGGTGTGGCAACGGTCATCGGTCAGGCAATTTAGTGAATGTGGTTCGTGACCAACACGTCACCCGCCATGGCCACGAACAGCACCGTCAGGTAGGTGATGGAGTAGCTGAAGACGCGCATGGCCTCTTTGCCGGTGGCCTGGTCGGTCCGGGCCAAACGCCACAGGCGCGTGGTCATGAAGAGGAACCCGGCCCCGAGGGCGCCCGCGGCCACCATATAGATCAGTCCCAGATGCGCCACCGGGCCAAAGAGCAGCGACACCGCCACCAGCGCGACGGTGTAGAGCACGATCTCGCGCGTGGTCCGTTTCATTGTGGCCACAACCGGCAACATCGGGACGTCCGCCGCGGCGTAGTCCTCCTTGTACCGGACGGCCAGGGCCCAAAAGTGCGGCGGGGTCCAGATGAAGATGACGGCGAACAGCACGACCGGCGCCCACGAGAGGCGATCGGTCACCGCCGCCCACCCGACGAGGACGGGGACGGCCCCGGCGGCCCCGCCGATCACGATGTTCTGAGAGGACCGGCGCTTGAGCCACAGGGTATAGACGAAGACGTAGAACAAGGTGGCCGACACGGCGAGAGCCGCCGAGAGGAGGTTGACGGCCAGCCACAGTTCGACGAATGCGGCCGCCTCGAGCGACAGGGCGAAGACCAGGGCCGCCCGCGGCGTCATGGCTCCGGTCACCAGCGGACGGTTCTTGGTGCGGTTCATCAGGCGGTCGATGTCCCGGTCCACCACCATGTTGATGGCGTTGGCCCCGCCGGCCGCCAGGGTCCCCCCGACCAGGGTGGCCGCCATCAACCACAGCGGCGGAAGCCCTCGCTGCGCCACCACCATGGTGGGCAGGGTCGTGACCAACAAAAGCTCGATGATGCGCGGCTTGGTGAGGGAGACGTAGGCGGCAACGGTCGACCACGCGGTGGACTGACGCTGAAGGGCCGCCGCCTGGGTGGACATTTCGCTCAGCCTACGACTAGGCGCCCGCTTTAGACCAAGCGGGAGGTCCCAGTACGATTGCGGCGAGTGTCGCGCCGCCGCCCTTTCACCGTCTCCGCTTCCCTCGACCATCGGCTCAACCAGGTGGTGCTGGCCCTGGTAACCCTCATTGTCCTCACGGGCGGGGCGGTCCGCCTGACCGGCTCGGGGCTCGGATGCTCGGACTGGCCCGACTGCTCGACCGGCCACCTGACCCCGGCCCTCCAATTCCATCCGCTGATCGAGTTCTCCAACCGGATGGTGACCGACGTCCTGGTCCTGGCCGTGGCGGCGGCATTCCTCGGCGCCATCTTCCGCTCCCCCCGGCGCCGCGACCTGATCTACCTGAGTGGCGGCCTGGTGGCGGGGATCCTGGCCCAGGCCGTGATCGGGGGGATCGTGGTGCTGACCAAGCTCAACCCCTACTGGGTCATGCTGCACCTGATCGCCACCCTCGTGCTGGTGGCCAACGCCGTCGTCCTCGTCCACCGCTCGACGAGGGACTACGGCCCTGGCTCGGGTCACGCCCTGGTGCCCCGACCCCTGCTCCAGTTCCAGTACGGGATCCTCACTCTCCTCGGGATCGTCATCGCGGCCGGTACGGCCGCCACCGGGGCCGGGCCACTGGCCGGCAACGCGCAGGGCCAGGAGGTGGCCAAGCGCATCCCTGTGGCCTTCCGGGACCTGGCGGAGCTCCACGCGGTCCTGGCGATGCTCCTCGTCGGCGTGACCGTGGGCCTCGTCGTCGGGCTCCACGTGGCGGATGTCCCCGAACGGGTGCGGCGGGCCGGGAGGATGCTCCTCGCCGTCATGGTGGCCCAGGCCGCCGTGGGCTACACGCAGTACTTCACGCACCTCCCCGCCGTGTTGGTCGAGGTCCACATTCTCGGGGCCACCGTCCTGGTGGTGGGAGCCATCCACTGCTTCCTGTCGTGCACCTTCCATCCCGCGGAGCAGGTGCCCGTCCCCGCGGCGGAGCAGCGGACCGGGGCAGGCCTGCCGATCGGCGCCAGATAGGCTTGCCCCTTCGTCCGGTCGGAAGGTGTGCTTCATTCACCTAGCCGGCCAACCGGCCCCCATCGTCTAGCGGCCTAGGACACCGCCCTTTCACGGCGGCAGCACGGGTTCGAATCCCGTTGGGGGTGCAAGGAGGTCTTCACGTTATAGACCTCCCTATTTTCACGTTTGGTTGTAACAGGCGGTTGTGTCAGACCCTTGGCCCCCGGCGCCGCGCTGGGGCCTCCTTCGGGACGCGTCAGGTCCAGCGGTGCCCAAGCACCGGCCGACCCCCGCCTCTCACGGCGGGGCGTTGGCCGCGGCGCCGACCAGGTCGGCGATCGTCTTTCGCCGGCGCCGTCGCGTCGTGGGTGTGAGCCCCTGGGCCGCCCGTCGCTCGTTGTCGGCCTGACGGGCCGCGAAAGACGCCAGCACCCTTTGGTTGCGCACCACGAGGACGCAGCTGAGCATCAAGGTCAAGGGCACCAGTCCCATGAGGCGGCACCAGCCGGGCGCGACGTCGTTGGAGGCGGGGTCCTTGATCGTGGCGTTGGCCCGCTCGGCCGCGGAGCGCCGGCCATAGGAGAGGCGGTGGGCCTGACTCGGATAGGAATGTTTTTGGCGGGTCTTGGCGTTGACGCTCGGCGGCACGGTGATGCTCACCTGGGTGCAGCACACCGGGGCATGCTCGGGCGGGGCGAGTATCTCGGGCCGGGTGTGGGCGAGGGTCATCGACTCGGGCCGCTTTGGACAACGGAGCTTGCCCGCAGCGGCGGGGCACATGACGCGGTGGTGTCCGTCGGCGTCGTCGGCGCTCAGGAGCGAGAACCGGTGGCGGTCCAGCTCGGCGCTGCGGGCGTCATGGGCTGCGATCTCCTCTGCGCCCGCCCCGCGGGCCAAGGGCTCGAGGGCGAAGAGGCCGCCAGGGGTGGAGGGGCAATAGAGGGCCCCGTTCCAACAGATGGCTCCCTCGAAGGTGCCCCCTTTGCCGCGGTCGTGGGGGTGCAGGTCCATGACGAGCTGGGCGCCGCGGGCGCGCAACGGCAGGGCCCAGTGCTCAGGGATCCGGTGCGAGTAACCCGAGTCGTTGAGCACGTCGCCCAGAGGCACCCCGGTGTCGACCATGTTCTCGAGGACCGGCACGAAGGCGGGTACGGGATCGACGTGACAGCTGGTGAGCAACGCGCGCCGCACCAGCTCGGGCACCGCCGGTCCACGTTCTTCGCGCACCATGGTGGCGAGCCCGAGATACAAACCGTAGAACAGCTCGTCGCGTTGCCCCGGGCCATCCCCGCGCCGATGTCCCCACGAAGCCTCGGGGTCCGCACTCGGGCGGCCTTCTTCGGCCTCGGCGCCACCTGCGTCGGTGTCGTGTGCGTCGGTATCCACACGTGCGTCGGGGACGGCTTTGTCTCCCTCCTCCTCCTTCGCGGACCGTGAACTCGCCGGGATGGGTGGTCGGGCAAAGGCCTCGACGTCGGTCCAGTCGACCGCCAGCGCCGCGGTGGCGTCTTTGTACGCGGCCGGCACACTCGCTTCGATGAGGGCGTCGACGAAGCCTTGGAGTGTCTCTGAGGGCATCCCGTCGGGGTACTCCTTGCAAAGGGCGTCGACCAAGAGCCCGAAAGTCCTCTCCACTTGGCGATAGGTGAGCCGGTGCGGGCCACGCTTCCATGCGGCCACGACGCCGAGACGCCGCCGCTCGTCCTCGCCGAGGGCACCCAGCGCGGCGTGCACGCGGGTCAGATGGGCCGGGCGCCCGTCAGAGAGGGCGAGCATGATGCCGACCAGCAGCGTGCGCACGCTGAGCTGGCGCGGTCGCACCCCGACCGGGAGCAGCCCTTCGAGGCGAGGAGCCACTCCGGCGTCATCGACGACGGCCTCTATGGCGGAGAGTGTTTCGGCCTCGTTCATGGCGCCCCGCCGAGCAGGGCGATCATCTCGCGTTCGGTGCGGACGGCCAAGGTGGCGACGAGGTCGCCCAGGCGCTGCGAACAGGTGATCCCCGCCGCGTCCATGAAGGCCTTGAGCCCGATGCTGCCGGCTGCTTCGACGAGCCAGGTGGCCCGCAGCCGTCCGGTGTCGAGCACGGGCAGGTCGGCTCCCCCGGCCACGCTGGCTTTGAGGTCCGCCGTCACGTTGCGCCTCTGAGCGGAGAACCCCCCGATCACATGCCCCGTTCCGGCGAAGGACGCACTGGCGAGCGCTCGCTCGTGATAGCGGGCGAGGAGGGGGACGACCCGGGCCCGGCGTCCTTTGACCTCGATCAGCACCCCGCCCGAGCGGGCGATGACGTCGGTGCCGCAGACGCCGCGCAGGTCGGATCCCATCAACCCCGCCCCGGCCCCCAACGCGATCAACCCCGAGAGGCGCATGCGTCGGGCCAGCGTCGGCTGGGCGTCGGCCAGGGCCAGGTAGGCACCGATCTCGGACAGCGCGTACGGGGCCTTGGCCCGGTCGCGCGAGAGGGGAACAGGAGCCGGGGCCGTGTTGGGCGTGGCGTCCCGGGCCAGGGCGCGTAGGTTCGAACGCAGGGTGCGGCGCATCGTCAGAGACATCTCTTTGGTGGCCACGATGATGAAGCGCTCGATGAGCGAAGGGTGCAGCACCACCGGGGGGTCCAACTCGAGGCCGACCGAGGTGGCAAAGGTCCCGAGCCGCCCCGCCGCGAAGAGCAGCGCCTTGGCCCGGGCCGCGCTCTTGGGTTCGGCGGCCGCCACCACGGTTCGGGCAAAGGCGGCCACCTCATCGCTCAGCGACACCGGCGAGTAGCGGGCGATCGTCTTGGCCACATCCGGAGAGTCCGAGGCAGATGCCACAGTGTCTATACTGTGGCAAATGAGCGACGCCGGTGGGGGGATGCCTGGGAAACTCTTTGGTGTGGAGTTGACCAAACGCCAGACAGCCCGGCTCGAACGGATCACCGGCGAGCTGGCTACCCTCGGCCCCTGCCTGCCCGGCAGCGTCGTGGTGCGCACCGGACGCTGCGGCAAAGCCGCCTGTTCGTGCCGAGCCGATCCTCCCCGCCTGCACGGCCCGTTCCGTTCGTGGACCCGAAAGATCGCCGGCAAGACGGTCACCCGCCTGCTCTCAGCGGATCAACTCGACGACTACCAGGTCCTCTTCGACAACCATCGTCGGCTCAAAGAGTTGGTCGCTGAACTCGAAGCGCTCAGCCTCACCATCGTTGACGCTGATCCCCGCTGGAAGAGCTGAACCGGGCCCCCTTCGTGTGGGCACGACTCGCTTAATCTGTGGGTGCGTTCGAAATCAGCCCCCATTGGTCCAGGTCACGCCAAACGTGAAGACCTCACTCGATGGCCGGACACCCACTCGCTACCGTCGACCCATGGCGATCCCCGCGCCCGGTGACACGATCCCCTGCTACCTGCGGACGCCGGTCCTTCGGTCCACCAAGCTCAGAAGGGCAGAACCGGCAAGAGCTACGGGAGCGGGAGTAGTGGGAGGATCGCAATCGTCGTCGTGGTGGTCGTGTCCGGCGGCGACGTCGTAGTGGTCGTATCCGGCGGCGACGTCGTGGTGGTCGTGGTGGGGACCAGCAACAACTGGAGCGGCGGGGGGCTCGTGGTTGTCGTCGTGGTGGCGGAGACTGCGGGCTTCGTCGAGTCCACACTCAACCCCGGTGCCGGGAGAATCGACCTCGTCGTCGAGGAAGTGGCCGACGAGTTAGTCGACGCCTCATTGGTTGATGACCTGCCGGAAGTTGTGGTGACGTTGCTCGTCTTCGTCGTGGTGGTGGGACTGGAGCTAGACGCCGTCGATGTCGTGGGGACGGCAGGCAGCGGCACCGTGGAGGGTGGCAACGAGGCGTGGGGTGTGGGCGCCGCTGCCAGGATGGGCCGGCCAGTGGGCTTGGACCGCCCACTTCCGTAAAGGCCGACGATTAGCCCGGTAGTGACAACAATACCCGCGACGGCGAGCTTCTCCCACTTGCTCCACCGACCACCTCCGTCCTTATTCGCCATCTGGGTGGTGCTCCTTCTCGTCCTGGCCCGCTCAACTCAGCCGTGTTCAAGGGAGACGGTAAGCCCTGATCGAGATGACGTGTCTCATTTCTACCTCGTGATTCTTAAAGGTCGATCAGGGCTGGCCAACTGCGCTTGTCGATGCTGATACTGCTCACCGTGCTCTACCTCCATGGCGTCGATCATGACGATCCAAACTCCGACGGCCGTCCGACCGGGTATCCGAACAGGTGCTCTGCCCCATGAGCATGATGGAACTCTTTCTGGTGAAACTAGGGTCGAAATACCTGATCTCACGTAAAGGGACTTTGGTCCGTGGTGGACGCTTCGTTCGTCCCGATACCATTCCGAATCAGCCGTTTCGCTGAGCGGGCCGACTGCCCGCCAAGGTCTGGGTTAATCATGAGAGGTCGGGGTCAATCATGAATGGACACGGCAAAGGCCGATTGAAGGCCATCGCGGGGCGCCTCGTAGCGGCCGCGGCGGCGGCTCTGCTCGTGGTGCTCGGACTAGCGGTACCGGCCTTCGCACTCACCACCACCGGCACCGCACTCGGGTCCTCGCCAAACCCCTCGAATGTCGGACAAAGCGTCACCTTCACCGCAACGGTGACGCCCACACCCGATGGCGGCACGGTGGCCTTCTCCGGCGGCGGCATCACCACCTGTGGGTCCCAGACGCTTACCGCCGGCTCGGCGACCTGCACCACCTCGGCCCTCGCAGCGGGCGCCAATCAGACCATCACCGCCGTCTACAGCGGCGATACCACCTTCGCGACCAGCACCGGCACGGCCAGCCAAACGGTCAACACCCCAGTGGTGGCGTCGCCCACCTCCACCACGTTGACCTCCTCTCCCAACCCGTCCACGTTCGGCCAGTCGGTCAGCTTGACTGCCACGGTGACCCGAGTCGGGGGTGGTACGCCAACTGGCACCGTGGAGTTCTTCGATGGCACCACGCTGCTCGGCACGGTCACCCTCGGAGGTTCGGGTCTGTCCACTTCGGCATTGGCGCCCAATCAGGCCGGACTGTCGACCTCCGCGCTGAGCCAGGGAGCGCACTCCATTACTGCCGTCTACAGCGGCGACTCGCTGGACAACCCGAGCACGTCATCCCCGCTTGCAATGGTGGTGAACCCTCAGGCGCCGAAGCTGCCGGCAACCACCACCACGCTGACCCCGGCGGCGAACCCGGCGGTCGTGGGCCACCTGGAGTTGCTGACTGCCACCGTGAGCACGACTTCCCCGGGAGGTTCGATCACCGGAACGGTCCAGTTCTTCGAGGGCAGTATCTTGCTCGGCACAGTTCCGTTGGCGGGCAATCAGGCGGTGGTATATGTCGAGACAAAGGTGCCGGGGACGTACGGCATCACCGCCTCCTATAGCGGCGACGCGGCCAACGCACCCAGCACGTCACTCGCCCTGGATCTGGTGGAGCTCGGGCTCGGTCAAGCTGGCACACATGGCTATTGGCTGGTCGGTTCCGACGGTGGCATTTTTACCTTCGGATCGGCGCAGTTCTACGGTTCGACGGGCGCCCTCTCATTGCAGCGTCCCGTCGTTGGTATCACGCCAACAAGTGATCTTGGGGGCTATTGGCTGGTTGCTTCCGACGGCGGCGTCTTTACGTTCGGCGATGCCGGGTTCTTTGGATCGATTCCCGGGATGGGCTTTGCTCCAGCGGGGACTGGTGCGGCGAAGGAGCTGAACGCACCTATTGTCGGCATGGTCCCCTCTTCGAATGGTGGCGGGTACTTCATGGTCGGATCTGACGGCGGTGTGTTTGCCTTCGGCGACGCCAAGTTCGAAGGATCATGCCCCGGTATCGGCGGGTGCTCCGGTGCAGCTGTGACCGTCATGCCCGATGCCACCGGTAATGGCTACTGGCTCGTCACGGTAACGGGCCATATCTATACCTTTGGAGACGCTGCCTACTACGGCGCTCCGGGTCCTCAAAGTGTGCCGGTCACTTCGGCCGTGCGGACGGCGGACGGAAAGGGCTATTGGATTCTCTTCTCCAATGGCGTAATCGCCGGCTACGGCGATGCGGGCAACTTTGGAAGTCCAGGTGGAGTCTTTGGGGGCCTGAATCCAGCCACGGCGATATTTTCCACGGCCGACGGCCAGGGGTACTGGGTGGCTTCAGCCAACGGGTCGGTCTATAGCTACGGGGACGCACAGTTCGAGGGCTCGATGGCGGGCACCAAACTGAACGGAGCGATTATCGCGGCGACGGGGTTTTAGCGGAGTTACAGCAATGGTGGCTAGTTCGCTGGGCCGAGGTTGAACATGACCCAGTATCCAACCCACAATGTGAGGGATACGGGCTGGATAGCCGGCCAGGTTGCCGCGCATGAATCATGCAAATGGAGTGGTCCTCCTCAACGCATACCGTTTCGACCAGAGCTTCCCCCCAATATCCAACCCACTATTAACGTAGCGGCCGCGCCAATTACTTGTGACCACTCAGCGACTATAAATCCCGGCCTAACCTGCATCGTGATACAAACGGTAGGAACATAAGTGCGGGTCGTGATCTATGACGCCGGATCCAGTGAAAAAAGGGTCCGCCCAGCTTTTGGTTGACTCAGTTGGTTTGGGTTTTCATGCTGCAGTTGTAG
>Ga0224558_1003926_pt1 | contig 11968 bp, 18 predicted proteins | sample 714S32024metaG_FD_180682 | JGI IMG/M metagenome (GOLD analysis project Ga0224558, IMG submission 180682) | Peat soil microbial communities from Stordalen Mire, Sweden - 717 S3 20-24 | ecosystem: Environmental > Terrestrial > Soil > Wetlands > Peat | place: Sweden: Norrbotten County, Stordalen... | reverse complement strand
TGAAGCCCTGTCGTCCTCGGGGAGCTTCACCGTCCAGGGGGGCCCAGACTCGCCGCCGCGGTGCCGCACGGTGATGCCGGAACGAGCCAGGCGCAGGTCGGCCGTGTCGTAGTAGGTGGCGTCGAGGCGCTCGACGGGCAGCACTCTCGCCGTGGCCCCGAGTACCAGGCCGTTCAGATCGGGAATGGCCAACCCGGGCGGCGCCACGAGTTTCGCCTCCCGTTCGATGTTCGACCCCCTTCCCGTCTCCGGGCCGGCAGTCGGGACCAGTGTCGCGAGCGCCGTCAGGTCCACGACGGAGTCGTCGGTGCCGAAGGCGTTGGGCACGTAGGCGTCGGCGTCCCAGTCGTTCTCCCATCGCTCTCCGTCAAGGAGGTACCGGAACCGGTACGCCCGACCCGGCTGGAGCTCGATGGTCAGGGAGAAGACGTCTCCCACCCGGTCCATCACGTCTCGCCCCGCCGACCAGCCATTCCACTCCCCACAGATGGCCACCCGGGTCGCCCTCACGGCCGCGGGGAGCGTGAATGTGACCGATGCCCTCCCACCCCGGTCGATCGACTTGATCATCACCCCTCCGCGGCTCGCCGACTACTGCCGGAGTGAGTCTCTCACGCGGGGAATAGGCCTCCCAAGTGGAAGAGGAAGTCCCCAGACCGCCGAAACCGGGGCGACCAGGCGAGCGGCGCACGATCCCGCCGTTTTGCGGCACTCCCCTGCGGGTACCTGACACCCTGGTGGCCCCGTGAGGGGGGCCGGGTCTCTGCCGAGACGAGAGGAGACAGAAGACAGATGGTGGACAACGAAACGCAACCCGACGAAGGAACCCGCGAGGCCGAGCGAATCGATGCCGCGGAGGCCCACGTGGCTGACCGGCCCCCGACCAACGAGGAGGAGGCGGCAGCAGAGGGGGCGGCCGAGAAATTCGCGGGCGATCGCGCGGAGGCGGCGGCGCACTACGAGGAGATGTCCGATATCGGCGCGCACGCCAAAGGTGAGGGCCGCATCGAGTAGAGCGACGGCCGGGGGTCCCGCAGGAACGGTGCCCCCCGTTTCAAGCTGTTTCGCACTGGGTATCCACCATGCGTGTCGGCGGCGCGGCGCGAGCGGAAGGGTGGCGAGCCGCCCGGCATGGTGATCCCTGCGGGACGTGTGCCCGAGTTCCCCAGCACAGAGGAGAACGCACCATGGAAGGAAGCATGACATCGCCCCCTCAACCTGCCGACGGCGCCCTGGACCTTCCCACGTTGGAGGTGGAAGGGGAGCTCGACCTCGCCGTTGCCCCGTGGCTGCGGGACCAACTGGATGCCCTCTACGTCGGAGGGGCCGACTCCATCGTCGTCGACCTCTCCGCCGCCACCTTTCTGGATTCGACCGCGCTGGGTGTCCTGGTGGGCGCACTGAACCGGAGTCGCGAACGAGGGGGGCTGGTCCACCTCATAGTGCAGGAACCCCAGATTCTCCGGGTGCTCACCATCACGGGACTCGAAGACGAGTTCGCCCTGCACAAGGACCAGGTCGAGCTGCGACGAAGTAAGGGCGAACTGTGATTGCAATGGCCCATGGAGATCTGATTGAGGGTGTCGTGCGGACGTCGGAGCGTGAAGTCATCGAGATCTCCATCCCTGGTTCGGTCGACCTCGTCGTACTGGCGCGGTTCACTGCCGCCACAATCGGGGCCCGGGCGGGCTTCGATCTCGACGAGATCGACGACCTCCGGCTCGCCGTGGACGAACTCAGCGTCTCCTTCGGGCCTCTCGACGCCGAGACGCGCCTGCGCTACACCTTCCTCCGCGAGGGCGACACGGTGAATGTGCGCTGCACCCGCGAGCCGTCCGACGAAGAGGGCGACGGTGGCCCAGGGCATTCCGAACGGGATCTGATCGACTGGCAACAGGCCCGCGAGTTGTCGGCGCAGCTTCTCGACGAGCTCGTCACGACACATGGTCGGGAGATCGCCAACGGACGCTCCGTCGCCTGGCTGACGAAAGAACGCGGCACGGGCGCGGGGTGAGCGCAGCCATGGCAACCATCGACGCCGATCTCTCGGCACCTGACCGGAAAATCCGTGACGAGCGCGTGCACTCGCACCTCGGGCTGGCCCATCAGCTGGCGCGCCGATTCAGCAATCGCGGCGAGACGCACGACGATTTGGTGCAGGTGGCATCGTTGGCCCTGGTGAGGGCGGCCGAGCGGTTCGATCCCGACCGAGGCGTGATGTTCAGCACCTTCGCGGCGGTCAGCATCATCGGTGAGCTCAAGCGGCACTTCCGGGACCGAGGTTGGGCCGTGCGCGCCCCGCGCCGCCTCCAGGAGATGGTCCTCGAGATCGGAAGCGCCACGGACCGCCTCGGACAGGAACTGGGTCGGGCACCGACCGTCCCCGAACTGGCAAAGGAGATCGGCGCCAGCGAGGCGGACGTCCTCGAAGCCCTCGAGGCCGGTCAGAGTTACCGAACCGCCTCGCTCGACGCCCGCGACCGGGAAGGTCAGACCATGGCCGAATCCCTCGGTGCGGAGGACAGTGGGTTCGTCGGGGTCGAGAACCATTCCGCACTGGCGAAAGCCATGGGCACCCTGTCGCCGCGAGATCGGGAGATCGTGCAGCTGCGGTTCGTCGACGGCCTGACCCAGTCCGAGATCGCCGCCCGGCTCGGTGTCAGCCAGATGCAGATCAGCCGCCTGCTCGCGGCCAGCTTGCGCCGGCTCCGCTCGAACATCGACGCGCGCGAACGTACGAGGACCGTCAGCGCACGCTGAGCCGCCGCGGCGGAACCACCGCATCGGTTAAGACCCCGGCGTCTGGCCAGGGCATGGCGGAAGCCGCCCATCCTGCAGGTCGAACTCGACATGCAGGGACCGACGTGCCTGCTCACGTTGCGGGGCGTGCTCTGGGCTGGCGCACTGCGCGTCACCGGGATGGCGGGCCAGGTGGCGGAGACCCTGCGCGCCACGGGCGCGGAGTTACTGCCAGAGGGCGGACTCGCCTGATACGAGAGGGAATCAGGTTTTGGCAGGGTGATCCGGAGTGGACCCCTCGCGCTCTTGCAGACCACTGAGCACCAGGCGCACGAGCGTCGGCGGGGCCAGGGGGTGAGCCCCCAGCCGCAATTCGATCGGGACGACGATGTCGTGCTGCAGGAGCGATACCGGCACCCCTGTGCGCCCGGCGTGGTCGAGCAGCACCTGGGAAAGGAAGGAAAGGGTACGGTCCCAGACGCAGCGACCCGATGATCGGGCAGGCGTCCCTCCTGCCGCGGCACAGGTGGCCAGAAGTCCCTCTGACGCGTGGGCCAGCACGTTTACCCAGACCCAGTCCGGGGCCGAGTCCCGGTCTTCGCGATAGCTCTCCAGAAACTGCCCTCCGAGGAACTGCGCGCACTCGTCAAGCACGTCCGGCACCTCGGCCGCAGTCACCGGCTCGCTCCTTCGCCGCCAGCGGTGCACTCCCCAGGCCTTTCCCACCCTCGTCCTTTCGAGACTGCTCCTCTTCGGCCTACCCGCGGGACTTGCCGCTACACGCCGTCGGCGCGGGTCGCCGGGAGCCCTCCAGATCCTACCGACGCGGGCGTGGATGTCGACCAGAGGATCGCCTGGGCGGGCCGCGGCGGGCCGCGGAGGGCCGCGGAGGGCCGCGAGGGATCTAGCGGGCCCGGGGTGAGACGGGTATCTCGAACCAGACGACTTTGAAGCCCTCGTGCAGTTCGACTCCCCAACGCCGGGCCAACGACTCGATGATCGTAAGCCCATGCCCCCCGATGCCATCGGGGCTCGACCTCCGGATGACAGGCCTATCGGGAGATTCGTCGCGCGCCTGCACGCGGAGCTCTTCACCATCGAGAAGGGCCAGTTCGAGACCGACGCTGCCCACGGCATGGCGCACCGCGTTGCTGACGATCTCGCTGGTGAGGAGGGGGACGACCTCGTCCGGGTCCTCGTAGTCCCATAACTCGAGCATGGAGGAGACGAAACGGCGGGCGGCGGACAGGCTGGAAGACTCCGGGGCGAGCACGATGCCCGCCCTTCGCTCTCTTTCGTCGACGGCGTGGCACACGCCCTCTACGAGGGCGACATCCAGGACGACCGACTCTGACGACTCCACATGAGGGTCCCTACCCTCCGCACACTCAGCCAAACCTCAGTCGATGCCGATGCGCGACATTTCAGCGCGACTCGGCCACCGTTGGCGCTTCACGACCCGGAGTTGACGACGGGATTCAGTCCCCGAGCGCCATCTGGAGGTCGCGCACGTGCTCTTGTGTCTGCTCGAGTAGTGGGCGCAACGCCTCGGCCACGTCGGCCAGCTCGAGAGCGTTGGCCCGGGCGAAGCGCTGGCGGTAGCGCTCGAGCTGGTCGGTCTCCAGGCGCAGGTCGGCTTTCAAGGCCAGGCGGCTGTCGGCGGCGCGTGCGACCGGAGGGACCGTGACGATGGGCTCCCCGCCCAAGAACGAGACCTGCTCGGCCAGAATCTGGGCATGGGAGAGCTCTTGGCCGAGGTGCACCTTGAGCTCGTCGAGGATGCTCAGGTACTCGGCTCCGGTGATGGTGGCGATGTGATTGGTGTACTGCACGATCGACTGGTACTCGGTCCCGAGGTCCTCGTTGAGGAGCTCCACGAGTTTCTCCACGCTGACGTCTGCTGTGTGTGCCATGCGGTGTCAGTACCCGGTTGCGGGCCGCTCTACACAGATGTGTGCGTCGCCGACGTTCTCTTTCTCGACGCCGAACCGTGGGCGGCACTCCGTTTAAACGGCTGTGCGATGGGAATTATGTGGATGGGAACTATCTGAGGGGACACCACCGAGCGGTAGGGAGCTCCAGATGACCGAATCCGAGGAAGCCGAATCCGAGGAGGATCCGGTTGTGGCGGCCCTCACGGCGCTTTCCGATGTGGCCGCATCGAGTGCGGACGATCTGATCAGCCTCAACGAGAACCTCGCGGCTCTCCGCAACCACCGCGACCGAGGCAGGTCGTGGCATCGCATCATTTCCGACGTCGACTCGCCGAATCCGCTGCCGTCCTTGACGACGATCGCCACGAATTTCGCACAAGCCAGCGGGGCGTTCCGGCGCGCGCTGGCGGTGGGACTGCGCAAGGAGGGAATGCAGGTGACCGAGATTGCAGCCCTCTTCGGCGTCTCGCGCCAGCGGGTGAGTGCCTTGATCCGACCTCGACGCCAGGGCGAGAACGAGTAATAGGTCGACTAGAGCCACAGGCCGGCGCGGCCGTATGCTCGGCCCATGCTGCTGACGGCCGAGGAGGCACGGGTCCTGGGCTCCCTGGTCGAGAAGGAGCTCACCACGCCCGACCAGTATCCGCTCACGGTCAAATCGCTTCTCGCCGCGTGCAATCAGGCCTCGAACCGGGATCCCGTCGTGGACTACGACGAGGGGACCGTCATGGGGGCGCTCGACAGCCTGAAAGCGCGACGACTGATCCGATTCGTCCTGCCCTCCCATGGCCGAAGCGCCGTTCGCTATCGCCACGTGCTCAACGAGGCGCTGGGGCTCGACACGCGCCAGTGTGCGCTGCTGGCTGTGCTGGTGCTCCGCGGCCCGCAGACCATCGGCGAGCTCCGGGCGCGCACCGAAAGAATGGCGGACTTCGACGGGCTCGACGAGATCGACCATGAGCTCCGGTTCCTCTCCGCGGTCGCCGAACCGTTGGCCACCAGTCTCGGCCGCCGACCGGGACAGAAGGAGGAGCGCTGGGCGTCCCCGCTCGTCGCTCCGGCACCGACGGCGCCGACGGCTCCTCCAGCCACCGAGGACGCCGATCCACAAGAACCTCTTGCGTATGGGCGCGACGAGTCGCCCGATGGGGTCCGCTCCGACTCCCACGAGCCCGTAGGAGAGTTGCGGTTGGAGATCGCCGCCCTTCGCTCGGAGGTGGACGGGCTGCGGCGCGACCTGAATGCCCTCCGCACCAGCCTCGGAGGGTGAGGCGGCCGGCCGGGAAGCGAGCCCGCACGGCCCGCGGCACCTTTCCGGCGAAGAGGAATCTCGGATCTTTGCCCCTTACCCCCGAATGGCAACCGTCGAGAACCCTACGCGCAACTCCGGTCGCACAAGCTGCCCCTCATTGACAAGGAGTCAACAGCGCACGAGATCGAAGGCGTTGATTGAGAAGGAGGCCACCATGAACACCGTGGCAGACACAAGGACATACGCCGAGATCCTGCGGGACATTCCCGCTTTCTCCAGCTGCGCCCCGGACGTCCTGGATCACTTCGTCACCGAGAGCGTCTTCACCATGCACACCGCAGCCGGCCGGGAGATCCGCTCCCGGACAGATACGAGCCGCAATCTCTATGTGGTCGTGGCCGGATCGGCTTTCCTCGACGCCGGCGACGACGTGCGAGTTGCTCTCGAGCCGGGGGACTACTTCGGAGGGGACTCCGGACACCACCATCACAAGCTCACCGCCTCGGTGGTCGCCGAGGAGGACGCCGAAGTCCTCGTCATCAGCCCCGAGGAGGCGGCGCGGCTACAGCATGCAGCCTCTCGGCGTCGCCATCCTTCGAACGTCGACTGGATCCCCGAAACCGCCGCGCCGAGTTTGCGGTTGGTTCGCTCCCGTCGTCGCCCGGCCGTCCTGGAACGATCAGCCTCGTAGGGAGCCGAAGCATCGGCCGGAGTATGGTGCCGACATGAATTTCTGGGTCACGTACCCGTTGGTGGCTCATCCCTACAATCCCGAATTCCTGACGAAGTCCAGTCTGACCCGGTTCAGCGTGGCCGCAGAAGCTGCGGGATTCTCCGGCATCGGATTCACCGATCACCCCGCACCGAGCGAGCGCTGGCTCGCGGCCGGCGGTCACGATGCCCTCGATCCACTCACCGCGCTCGCCTTCTGCGCCGCGGTGACCGATCGCCTCCGGCTGATCCCGAACATCCTGGTGCTCCCCTACCGCAACCCGTTCCTGGTGGCGAAGGCCGGTGCCACACTCGACGCCCTCTCCAACGGGCGGTTCACACTCGCCGTCGCCACGGGCTACCTGCGCGCGGAGTACCAAGCCCTCGGTGTCGATTTCGACCAGCGCAATGCGCTCTTCGACGAGGCCATCGAAGTGATCCTGGGCGTCTGGAGCGAGAATGACTTCGCCTACCAGGGGACGACGTTCGCCGCATCGGGTCAGACGGCGAATCCCAAACCGGACCCGCTTCCTCCAATTTGGATCGGCGGGAACAGCCGGCAGTCGCGGCAGCGGGTCGCCCGCTACGGACAGGGGTGGAGCCCGTTCCCCGCGCCGCGGTCTCTGGCCCGCACGACGAAATCGACACCGCTCGAGTCACTGGCGGATCTGCGTCCGATGCTGAGCGAGCTCTGGCGGTTCGTCGAGGACGCCGGACGCGACCCGGGCGACATCGACGTGTCGTTCGGTTCCGGGGCCGGCGGCAACCCGGCCGATGACAGCTTCAACCCCGACGCCCAGCTGGAAGCCGTGGCCGAGCTGGCTGAGCTCGGGGTCACCTGGTCCGGCGTCGGTGTACCCGGGGATTCACTCGACCACGCTATCGAGACCCTGCAACGGTTCGGCGAGTCCGTCATCGCCTGAAGAAACCGAGGAGGCCGAAACTCAATCGGCGGGTGTGTCCAGGCGCAATTCCGAGGTGAGCCGGCTGAGTAATTCCACTTGCGCCGCCACCAGACGGGTGCTGGCTTCGCTGATCGTCATCCACTGCGCCCGATCAACCTCGGGGAACTCCCTCATCGTTCCCGATTTCGGCGGCCACTCCATCTCGAACCGGTTGCTGACGACCGCTTCCGTGGCGAGATGCTCGGTTCGGACCGCCCAGGCCCGCACATACTTTCCGCTGGCCTGACGGATCGTTCCCAGATCGATACGGGGTCCGTCGGGCACCGGCAGCCCGAGCTCCTCGGTGAACTCACGTTCGGCGGCCTGCTCGGGGTCCTCTCCGTCCTGATACTCTCCCTTGGGAATCGACCAGGCGTGCACATCCTTGTTCTTCCAGAACGGGCCCCCGGGGTGGACGAGGAGCACGGCGAGGGAGCCGTCCTCGGCGAACTTGTAAACAAGCAGCCCGGCGCTCAGCTTCGGCATCGGAGCAGGACCTCCCTCCCCCTCACCGTGGTGGGGTACGGCAATGTTGTAGCGCAATTCGACGGCGGAGGCCCGACCGGAAACGGGCCCGTTCTCGCCCGCAGCGGATATGCCGCATAATGAGGACGTGAGCGACGAGGAGCCAACTGCGCCCGATGACCCAACGACGGAGGTCGATCGGCGGCGTGGTGAGCGCCGAGCTGCTTCGGACCGCCGCACGGACGCCTCACCTCCGCCCGATGGGATCGACCGGCGCAAGGCTGAGCGACGCCGGGGCGATCGCCGTAAGGCAGAGGAGGACCTCGAGCAGTAGCCGGGCATGTACTCGACTCGCGTCGCCCGTCACATCAACGCCGCCCCGGCAGCCGTCTGCCGTGCTCTGCTGAGCCCCCAAGCGGTCGCACTATGGCGGGCGCCGGGAGGGATGACCTGCGAAGTGCTCGAGTTCGATGGTCGAGAGGGGGGTGCGTTCCGCATTTCGCTCACGTACGACTCCCCCGACGGGATTGGCAAGAGCAGCGCGCACACCGACACCTACCACGGCCACTTCGAGACGCTCGTGCCGGACGAGCTGGTGGTCGAGGTGCTCGAGTTCGAGACCACCGATCCGGCGCTGCAGGGGGAGATGGCGATCACCACGACGCTGACGGCGGTGGACGGGGGCACCGATGTTCTCATCGTCTTCGAGGGCGTGCCCGATGGCGTGCCCGTCGACGACAACGACACCGGCACGCGCATGGCGCTGGCCAACCTGGCGCGCCTCGTCGAGCACGATGACCCCGAGCCCGAGGACGACCCCTTTGACCTGGAGCGGTTCGTCATGGCCCAGAACGAGAGCGGGACCTATGCGCGCGCAGTCGGGGAACTCCGGCAGGGCCGCAAGAGGACCCATTGGATGTGGCTCGTGTTCCCGCAGATGGAGGGACTCGGGCACAGCAGCACCGCACAGAGATTCGCCCTCACGTCGCTCGCCGAAGCCCGGGCGTACCTACGGCACCCCGTGCTGGGGCCGCGGTTGCTCGAGTGCACGGGCATTGTGGCGCAAACCGGTGGGCGGACGGCGGAGGAGGTCTTCGGGCCGCTCGACGCCATGAAGCTCCGTTCGTCCATGACGCTGTTCATGCGTGCCGCACCCGAAGAACCCCTGTTTCGAGGTGTCCTGGAGCGCCACTTCGACGGACTCGCCGATGCGGCCACCGACGCGTTGCTCTGAACGCGGGGCCGGGCTCACCCGGGCCTCCAATGACTTTTGACCCTAGTTCTCGCGCGAGGGGCCATCGCATAATGAGAACGTAAACGAACACCGGCGGCGAGGGTGGAGGATCCGGCGATGACGCATCGGAGGGCGGCGGGAGCGCGATGAAGGCTCCCCGGCATGTCGCCGTACTCCTCAATCAGGCGAGGGTTTGCGCGCACCCCGACGAGGGCTATGAACCCCCCTACGGGTACATCAAGGCGATCGAGTTCTTCGTCGAGGCCACCAGCGCATTGGCTGCGTGCGAAGTCGCGTACGCGGTCACCAACTCCGACCTGACCGATATGCACTGCGACCCGGCCTACGCCGACGTCGTACGTACCTACCGCGAGATCGCAGGCTTCCGATTCGTCACGGTCGACGACATGTTCGAAGTCGACGGGCACTCGTTTCTCTGCGCCCGCTTCGGATTCATCCGCGTCCCGGCCTGACCCTCTTCTATCCCGCGAGCGCGCTCGCCCGGGACGCCGCGGTGCGGGCGATGTCCTCTTCGCCGTGGGCGTCCGCTCCGCTCACCCCTATTGCACCCACCACCTCCCCCTCGACGAGGACGGGTACCCCACCGCGTCCGAGGAAGTAGCCCCCCTGGGCCACGAAACTGTGGGCGAAGACCGGTCGATCCGCGTAGAGCTCTTCCAATCGTGAGGTGTCGGCGCCGAACGCGGCCGCGGTGCGTGCCTTGGCGATGGCGAAATCGGCGCTGAACCGGGGGGCACCGGTCATCCGCTGGAAGGCGACCAGTGCACCGGCGTCGTCCACGACGGCGATGCTCACGGCGACCGCGGCAGAGCCCTTCCCGCCGACGACGGAGCTGATCACGTCGGCCGCGATCTCGCCGGTGATCCTCTGCATGACGCTCCCTCCCCTGCCTTCACGCGTCCTTCTTCGGCGTCACCCCGGCCTGACCCAGGACTCTCCAGGTCCGATGCACGGAAACGTCCAACTCCACTATGGCCCGGGCGACCGCCGCGAAGGGATGGGCGCAACTGCAGTCGAGGTTGGAGCAGTTCTCGCAGCGGCGCGCGTGGCACTCGCGGCAGAGCCCGGGCTCATTTCGCTCCGGGTCGGTCCTGTCCGAGTCTTGATCGAAGGGCTCGGCAGTGGTCCGGCGGGCTTTGATCGGGTCTTTGGCCATCTCTCAAACGGTAGCGACCGTCGACCTCAATGTGGTGTATCTCCCCTCCCCCCGATGAGAGGGAACGCCAGGTTGACTCGATAGAGTGCGCACGTGGCCGTCTACCTGATCACCGTGAAGGGACCGTCCGGATCCCACGAGACGTCCGAACTCGAGGCGGAGCAGTACTTCACGAACGACGACCGGGTGACATTTTGGAGCGCGGGCCGGCTGCGCCTGCCGGAGCCGGTCGCCCAGTTCGAGCGGGCGGTCGTCTCGGCGATCGTCAAGAAGCCCGGGTCCTGACGGGGGGAGCAAAAGGGCCCGGAACCGGGACGGGTCGTGGCGGTCAGGCGGGGATCACCACGTCCAACCGGGTCGGGCCACGCATCATGAAGAACTCGACCCTCTCGTAGTGGTAGTCCGGGGCCAAGGTCATGAGCGGGAAGCGGTCGAGCATCGCATTGAGGGCAACGACCCCTTCGAGTCGGGCCAGGGGGGCACCCACACAGAGGTGGATCCCGAAATTGAAGGCCAGGTGCCGGCGGGAGGCGGTGCCACGGGTCACGTCGAACTCCTCGGCGTGCGGGCACACGGCAGCGTCGCGGCTCCCCGACGCCAGTCCCAGGACGACCACCGAGCCGGCCGGGATCGAGCGCCCGCCCACGGTGGCGTCGGCGACGGCTTTGCGGAACACCACCTGCACCGGGGCCAGGTGCCGCAACGACTCCTCCACGGCCGTGGGCACCAGCCCGCGGTCCTGGCGAATCCTCTCGTACAGGCCCTCCTGCGAAAGGATCTGGAAGAGGAGGTTCCCGATGAAGTGGGTCGTGGTCTCGATACCGCCGATCAGTACGTCCTTCGACAAGTGCGTCAGGATCCGCTCGTCGGAGATGGGCGTTCCGGCGTCGTCGCGGCACTCGATCAGCGTCGTCAACAGATCGTCGGGACGCTGACCCGACTCGCGCCGGCTGCGGATCACCTCACGCAGGTGGTCGTCGAACATCAGGCAGCGGGCGCTGGCCGCATCGGCCTCCTCCGTCCCCGCGTGCACCTTGGCAAAGATGTAGTCATCCGAGTACGCCCGCACCAGGCGCAGGTCCTCCTCGGGGACTCCCGACATACGGCCGATGACCAGTGCCGGCAACGGTGCGGCGAACGTCGCGATCAGATCCACCTCCGCCGGGCCGGCGAGGCTCTCGACCAGCGCGTCGCAGGCGCCACGAACCAGTGGTTCGAATTCGGCCATCTTCTTGGAACTGAAGAAGGTAGCCAGGTTGCGGCGGACGATGGTGTGAAAAGGCGGATCGGTCTCCCCCAGTTCGCGCTCGTCGAGCGGACGGTTGTCCTCGGCCAGCGGCTCGAACCCTCCCTGCACGAATGTGGCAGGGTCCTTGGACACGGCGACGATATCGTCACGCCGGGCCAGGTAGAACACGCCGGGCATCACCTCGCTGATCGGATCGGCCTCGCGCAGGCCGGCCAGCACCTCGAAGTGATCGTCCACCTGAGCAGGTTCGAACGGGTTGTAGC
>Ga0224558_1003924_pt1 | contig 11971 bp, 11 predicted proteins | sample 714S32024metaG_FD_180682 | JGI IMG/M metagenome (GOLD analysis project Ga0224558, IMG submission 180682) | Peat soil microbial communities from Stordalen Mire, Sweden - 717 S3 20-24 | ecosystem: Environmental > Terrestrial > Soil > Wetlands > Peat | place: Sweden: Norrbotten County, Stordalen... | reverse complement strand
GCCGAAGAAGAACCAAGAGCAAGAAGAGCTTTCAGGAGAAGAGCCGAAAGAAAAGACCAGGGAAGAAGAACGGAATATCAGACCGGTGGCTTTCCGGGAATATCATTCCACCGCTGAGAAAGGCAGAAGGCAGAATGCAGCATTGTCTCCGAAGCCACCCTGAGGCCACCCTGAGGCCATCTGGTGGCCAACCGGTAGGCACCCGGAAGCCACCCTGAGGCTACCTTGAGGCTATCCTGAGGCTACCCTGAGGCTACCTTGAGGCTACCCAAAAGCCTGTAGCAAGCCAACTGATCCGGTGCTGATCCTGTGGGCTCAGGCGGAAGGGCCAAACGCCAATCGCAGATGGCAGATGGCAAATGGCAAATGGCGAAGCTGCCGTTCGCGCGGCAAAACCTGGCCGGATTACGACAGGCTTTGAGACTCAAGGACTTTGGTCGGGCAAGGCAGAAACTTCTTTCGGCGAGCTGCGGCTTGGTGCATGCTGGCGGCGCGGAAACGAAAGGTTAGCATGTCTGCATACGACGAATTACAGAAGGAACTGAAGGCCGAGCCAAAGACCTGGCTGGTGACGGGCGTGGCCGGGTTCATCGGCTCGAACCTGCTCGAAGCGTTGCTGCGGCTGGACCAGCGGGTGACCGGGCTGGACAACTTCTCGACGGGAAAGCAGAAGAACCTGGCGGAGGTTAAAGCGCTGGTCAGCCCGGCTCAGTGGGGAAGGCTTCGATTTGTGGAGGGTGATATTGGGGATTTAGCGACGTGCCAGGCGGCGTGCGCGGGAGTGGATTTCGTCCTGCATCAGGCGGCGCTCGGGTCGGTGCCGTTCTCGATGACCGATCCGCTCAGCAGCCATCGCAGCAACGTGACCGGCAGCCTGAACATGCTGGTGGCAGCGCGTGATGCGAAGGCCAGACGGTTCGTGTATGCGTCGAGCAGCGCGATCTATGGCGACGATCCGGGATTGCCGAAGGTGGAGGAGAAAGTGGGCAGGCCGCTTTCGCCTTACGCCGCGACGAAGGCGATTGATGAAGTGTATGCCGGCACGTTCGCGGTGGCGTACGGCCTGCCGTCCATCGGGCTGAGGTATTTCAATGTGTTCGGCTGTCGGCAGGACCCCGATGGCGCATACGCCGCGGTGATCCCCAAATGGACTGCGTCGCTGCTGAAGCGCGAGTCAGTTTATATCAACGGGGACGGCGAGACGAGCCGGGATTTCTGTTACGTGGCGAACGTGGTGCAGGCCAACCTGCTGGCGGCGACGACGCGGAACTCCGGAGCGGCCAACCAGGCTTACAACATCGCCCTCGGGGAACGCACTACGCTCAATGAGCTGTTTGATTTGCTCCAAAGCGCCTTGCGCGCAAAGGACGCCGCGCTGCCCGACCAGAAGCCGGTGTATCGGGACTTCCGGGTTGGCGATGTGCGGCATTCGCTGGCGGACATCGGCAAGGCGCAGCGTCTGCTCGGCTACGCGCCAACCCACCGCATTGGGCAGGGGCTTGAGCTGGCGATGGATTGGTATCGGCGCAACGTTGTTTGAAGCGGAATTCCCGCTTCACACGCTGGCGGCGGCGTGGCTGAATCAGGGTGGAATCAGAGGGCGCAGAGAATCGTTGGATGATGATCTGACATAAGCGATGCCGTGGATCGAACAACTCCGGTTGACCAACTGGACCCGGGCGGGCTGCATCGGGCTCGCCGCTTATGCGCTCGGCTGCTTCACTACGGGGTATTATCTCGTTCGCTGGCGGACGAGGCAGGATGTTCGCGAGGTGGGGAGCGGCAGCGTCGGCGCGAGGAATGTCGGGCGGTTGCTGGGGCGGCAGGGGTTTCTGGCGACCATGTTGTGCGACTTCGGCAAAGGCATGTTGGCGGTGTGGGGGGCGCGGCACTTCACGACAGACGATCGGCTGATAACGCTGGCCATGCTGGGGGTCGTCGCGGGGCACCTGTGGCCGGTCCAATTGCGGTTTCGCGGCGGGAAGGGCATGGCGACCTCGCTGGGGGCGTTGCTGGTCTGCGATTGGCAATTGGCAGTGGCGTTCGTGCTGTTGTTTGGCGGCGCCTTGGCGGTGTTACGCAAGACGGTTCTCCCGGGTCTGTTTGCTTTGGCCTGCCTGCCCTTTACGAGCTTGTGGTTGGGACGCGGGGCCGCGGAAGTGGTTGGCTGTTCGATCCTTGCCGGGCTGGTGCTGGTGGCGCACCGCCGGAACCTCGCGGCAGAAATCTCGCTCCTGCTGGAGCGCCGCCAGGAGCGCCTGAAACACGACCCACCCGAGCTATGAGCGCGCGGACGCCGCTGGTTTTCAAGGTCGCGAGCGAGGACTGGGAAGTCGAACAGATTCACCGACTCAACTACAAGACTTTCGTCGAGGAGATCCCGCAGCACCACGCATCACCGGCGCAACGGTTGGTGGACAAGTTCCACGCGGAGAATACCTATCTGATCTGCCTCGCGGGGCGGACTCTGGCCGGCATGTTGGCCGTGCGGGGGAACCGGCCCTTTTCGCTCGACCAGAAGCTGCCGGACCTGGATGCGTACCTGCCCGCCGGGCGCAGAGTCTGCGAGATTCGGCTGCTGGCGGTGGAGAAGAAGTTCCGCGGCGCCCGGGTGCTGCAGGGCCTCCTCGCGCTCCTGTGGCAGCATGGCCTGGAAAGGGGCTACGACCTGGCGATCATCTCGGGCACCACCCGGCAGTTCAAACTGTATCGGCACCTGGGCTTCGCGCCGTTCGGGCCGCTGGTCGGGACTGGCGACGCCAGATTTCAACCGATGTGCATCACGCTGGAAACATTCGATTCAGCGGCGCGCCAATTCCTGCGCTCAGCGCCGTCACCTCCCGGCCAAGCCGGAGCCGGGAGTTGCGCGGGATAATCTGACCGGCCGCAAGACGCAGGTGAGCCATCAGATCTCAAAATCAATGGGGTTGAGGGGGTTCTGTTGAAGGTCACGCGCACGTTTGCAGAGTTCGGCGATGGTGATGCGCTCAGCTACGCGCACGACTGCATCGCGCACCTCTTTCATCGCGCTGCGAATGGCACACCGCGACTCGTCGGGACAGGAACACTTCTCATAAAACTTCTCACTGACGCAACTGACCGGGGCCAACGCGCCCTCGATGTGGCGCACGATCGCAGCGAGCGTGATCTCCTCCGGCGGCTTGGCCAGGCGATAACCCCCGGCAACTCCGCGCCGGCTCTGCACGAAGCCGACCGACTTGAGGTCGTTGAGAATCTGTTCCAAGAATCGCTTGGGGATGTTTTGCTGGTCCGATATGGACTGAATGCGCACCAGCGGTTGGTCGTAGTTCAGGCCCAGGACCAGCAGGGCGCGCAAGGCGTATTCACCACGAAGCGAGAGTCGCATAACCCAAGTAGTATATAATCTCCACTAAAAACATCAAGAACTTGTTTATTGGCGGCAAGCCAATGAAAAAGGCCATTAACCGTGGCAGGTGATAAACCAATCAATCTCTATTGACATAATGTAGTGTTCAATTACCATTGTCGCAGATTGCCAAGCGAAAGGCAGAAGATATGAGAAATAAACAAACGAAAATACTCACGGCGCTGCTGATCAGTGCCGCCGTCGGCGTGCAACCCGCCGTGCTGACATTGCGCGCGGAAGACACAAATACAGTCGAGTTGATCAAACAACTCCAACAACGCATCGAGGAACTGGAGCAAAAGGTGAAAGTTCTCGAGCATGGCAAGGTCCCCGGCGAGGAGGCGAACGATGCCAAAGCCAGGGAGCACGTCGATGCGTTGGATCAAAAGGTGAAGGTTCTTGAGCGGGAGAAGGAGCTCGAGCAGGAAGCCAGCGAGGCCAAAGCGAAGGAGGCACCCAAGCTCAGCATTGGCGGAGACGGTTTTAATTTCAGTTCGGCCAAGGGGGACTTCGCAGTGCAGTTGAAGGGAGTACTGCAAGTTGATTCACGGACTTTCTTCAACGAACCGGGGATCGTCGGCAACGACAGCATGCTCTTGCGGCGGGTGCGGCCGATCCTGCAAGGCACGGTTTTCCAGGACTTCGACTTCCTGTTCGTCCCCGATTTCGCTCCGACCGCCGGCCCGACGATCTTCGATGCGTACCTCAATTACCGCTACAGTGCTGCCCTGCAGTTCCAGGCGGGGAAATTCAAGACGCCGATAGGGCTGGAGCAGTTGCAGGCGGACCGAGACATTCTTTTCAACGAGCGGTCATTGGTGACCGACCTGGTGCCGAACCGGGATGTGGGCTTCGAGTTGCACGGCGATCTGTTGGACGGCAGGGTGAGCTATGCCGCCGGGATTCTTAACGGCACGAGCGACGGGGCCAATTCCAGCAATGTGGATTTCGCGGACGATCGCGCCTACGAGGGGCGGCTCTTTTTCCAGCCTTTCAAGCCAGCGTCCGTGACGGCGCTACAAGGGTTGGGATTCGGAGTGGCGGGCGGCTACGAGACGATGTCCACGACGAATACAGCCGGGCTGCCTTCGACGACGGGCGGCACGCTGCCGGGTTACTTCACGGACGGCCAGCAACAGTTCTTCGCGTATAACCCGGCCGACAAGGCGGTAGTGGTTGCCAGCCGGGACCACTGGAGGATTTCGCCGCAGGCGTATTACTACTACGGGCCGTTCGGTTTGCTGGGAGAATATATCATTTCCGACCAGGAAGTGAAGCGGTCGGGCGTTGCGCCGTTCAGTTCCGCGCACCTGGAGAATACCGCCTGGGATGTTTCCGCCTCCTGGGTGCTGACGGGGGAAGACGCAGCCTATGCCGGCGGGGTGATTCCGCGGCATCCGTTCAATCCCGCCCACGGCGATTGGGGCGCCATGCAATTGGTGGGCCGGTATGCGGAGTTGAGCATTGATTCGGCGGCGTTCCCACTGTTTTCCGATCCGACGACTTCGGCCCGGTCGGCGGCAGCGCGGTCGGCCGGTGTCAATTGGTACCTGAACCGGAACGTGATGGTGAAGCTCGATTTTTCCCACACGACCTTCACCGGCGGCGGCGGTGCCGGAACTTCGGCACTGGCAACCGTGACGCGCAAGCCTGAGAACGTGCTGTTCACGCGCATCCAATTGGCGTTCTAGGCCGTGGCGGCATGAAGCAATGGGAAGAGTTCGGTTTGCACGTGTGCGGGAAAGTGAACGAGTTTATGCTTAATCGCGGAATGAAAACCTTGCTAAGCGGGTTGACTGTGCTGGCGGTGTCGCTGGGTTGGGCCGCCGGCAAAGAGATCACGCTGCTGAACGTCTCCTACGATCCGACGCGCGAGCTATACCAGGATTACAATAGCGCGTTTGCCCGGCATTGGCAGGAGAAGACCGGCGACAAGGTCACCATTCGGCAGTCGCACGCGGGTTCGGGGAAGCAGGCGCGGTCGGTGATTGACGGACTGGATGCGGACGTGGTGACGCTGGCGCTGGCCTATGACGTGGACATGCTGTGGGAGCGGGGGAAGCTCATTCCGCAGGATTGGCAGAAGCGCCTGCCGAACAACAGCGCGCCCTACACCTCAACCATCTTGCTGATCGTGCGCAAAGGGAATCCCAAACAGATCAAAGACTGGGACGATCTGACCAGACCGGGAGTTTCCGTCATCACGCCCAACCCCAAGACCTCGGGCGGGGCGCGGTGGAATTACCTGGCGGCGTGGGGTTATGCGCTGAAGAAATTTGGCGGCGACGAGGGCAAGGCGCGGGATTTCGTGGCCCGAATCTTCAAGAACGTGCCTATCCTGGACACCGGGGCGCGTGGGGCCACGACCACGTTCGTGCAACGGGGCATAGGAGATGTGCTGATCGCGTGGGAGAATGAAGCGCTGCTGACGCTCAAGGAGTCAGGCCCGGGCGAATTCGAGCTGGTCGCCCCCTCATTGAGCATCCTGACTGAGCCGCCGGTAACATGGGTGGATAAAGTTGTGAACCGGCACGGGACACGCGCTGTGGCGCAGGCCTACCTCGAATACCTGTATTCGCCTGAAGGCCAGGAAATCGGAGCGAAACACTACTATCGGCCGCGGCTGGAAGCGATCGGGAAGAAATACGCCGCGACCTTTCCTACGGTTGCCTTGTTTACCATAGATGAGGTGTTCGGCGGCTGGCAGACGGCGCAAAAGACGCACTTCAACGAAGGGGGAGTGTTTGACCAGATTCAAAAGGCCAATCGGTAGGAACGGCAAGGTTGCTTGCGGTCGCGGCGGGAAGTAGGATACCGCCCACCATGGCGCAATTGAAGACCGCCTTAACGCGCCAGGGCTGAACGCGCATGGCGCAAAAGAAATTTAACGTGCTGCCCGGCTTCGGCCTGACCATGGGCTTCACGCTCTTCTACTTGAGCGCGATTGTTCTCATCCCCTTTGCCGCGCTCGTCATTCGCACACTGGAACTCTCCTGGGCCGACTTCTGGCGGCTGGCGACCACGGACCGCGCGTTGGCGGCATATCGGCTGACCTTCGGGGCGTCATTGATTGCCGCCGCGGCCAACGCGCTGTTTGGCACGCTGCTGGCCTGGGTGCTGGTGCGTTATGAATTCCCCGGTCGCCGGCTCATTGACGCGATGGTGGATTTTCCGTTTGCGCTGCCCACGGCGGTGGCCGGGCTGACGCTGGCGAACCTGTTCGCCGCGAATGGCTGGCTGGGACGGTGGCTGGTGCCGCTGGGCATCAAGGGAGCTTTCACCCCACTGGGGGTGGTCATTGCGCTGACTTTTGTGGGCCTGCCCTTCGTGGTGCGCACGCTCCAGCCGGTGCTGCAGAATCTGGAACGGGAAGTGGAAGAAGCGGCGGCCACGCTCGGCGCGGGACGCCTGCGCACGTTCACGACGATCATTGCGCCCTCCCTGCTGCCGGCGGTGCTCACCGGCCTGGCACTGGCGTTCGCCCGGGCGATCGGCGAATACGGTTCGATTGTGTTTATTTCCGGCAACCTCCCATTCAAGACCGAGATTGCGCCGTACCTCATCGTCATCCGCCTCGATGAATACGACACCACGGGGGCGATCGCGCTGGCGATGGTGCTGCTGGCCTGCTCGTTCCTGCTGCTCGGGGCCATTAACCTGCTCGAACAATGGGCAAGCCGGTTTCAATCCTCATCCTGAGACTATGACTGGTATCGCGGCAAAGCAACGACGCGCGGCGCACCGGGCATCGCAACGGGGCACGGAAGAATCGCCGCTGGCCAAGTGGACGCTCATCATCATCGCCCTGGCGTTCTGCTTCGTGTTTCTGCTGCTGCCCCTGGCCAACGTGTTCGCGCAGGCCCTGACGCAAGGCTGGGGGTATTACTGCAAGTCGCTGGTGGAGCCCGATTCCCTGGCGGCGATCCGCCTGACGCTGACAGTGGCCGCCATCAGCGTGCCGCTGAATGTTCTCTTTGGCCTGGCTGCCGCGTGGGCGATCGCCAAGTTCCAGTTCCGCGGCAAAGCCTTCCTCATCACGCTGATCGATCTGCCGTTTTCGGTTTCGCCGGTCGTCGCCGGCCTGATGCTGGTGGTGCTGTTCGGGCTGCAAGGCTTCTTTGGCAAATGGCTCGACGCGCATGACTTCAAGATCATTTTCGCCGTGCCCGGCATTGTCCTGGCGACTGTGTTTATCACGTTCCCGTTCGTCGCGCGGGAACTCATCCCCGTGATGCAGGCAACCGGCACCGAGCAGGAGCAGGCGGCACTGACGCTGGGGGCCAACGGTTGGCAGACCTTCTGGCACGTCACGTTGCCGTCGGTGAAGTGGGGCCTGATTTATGGCATCATCCTGTGCAACGCGCGTGCGATGGGTGAGTTTGGCGCGGTGTCCGTCGTGTCCCGCCACATTGCTGGCCACACGGAGACCATGCCGCTGCGGGTGCAGGCGCTTTATGAGGGGACCACGGCGTCGTCCGCCGCGGCCGCGTTCGCGCTCGCCAGCTTGTTGGCGACGCTCGCCCTGCTTACGTTGGGCATCAAGACCTTCCTGGAATGGAAACAGGCGCGAGCTGAGAAGTTGATAGTTGGGAGAGTTGGTGGTTGATGGTAAATGAGCATTGAACTGAAAGGCGTCACCAAGGAGTTCGGCGACAGTGCTGTCGTCAACAACGTGACGTTTTCCGTTAAGGAAGGCGAGTTGATGGCTTTGCTCGGCCCGAGCGGCGGAGGCAAGACGACCGTGCTGCGCATGATTGCCGGGTTGGAGATGCCGACCGCTGGCGACGTGTTCATCCGGGGCCAGCGGGTGAACGATCTGTCCGTGCAGCAGCGCAACATCGGCTTCGTGTTCCAGAACTACGCGCTGTTCAAGAACATGACTGTGTTCAAAAACATCGCCTTCGGCCTGAAGATCAAGAAGTGGAAGCGGGCCGACATTGAGGCGCGGATCACCGAGCTGCTGAAGTTGTTCGGGCTGGAAGGGCTGGAGCGGCGCTATCCCCACCAGTTATCGGGCGGGCAGCGGCAACGGGTGGCCATTGCGCGCGCGCTGGCGCCGAAGCCGAGCGTGCTGCTGCTGGACGAGCCGTTCGGCGCCGTGGACGCGAAGATACGCCAGGAGCTGCGCGAGTGGCTCGTCACCCTGCACCACGACCTGAATGTGACCACCATTTTCGTTACGCACGATCAGGAGGAGGCGTTGGAGGTGGCCAACCGCATCGTCATTTTCTCTCGCGGCGTCCTGGAGCAGGTCGGCACGCCCCGCGAGGTCTATGACCAGCCTGCGAATGAATTCGTGGCCCGGTTCATTGGGGCGATGAATGTCCTGGAACCCGAAGTGCGCGGGGAGGTGGCGCGCGTCGGCGAACTGGAGTTTCCCGCGCCCGGCCATGCCGACGGGGAGAAACTCCGGATCGGGTTCCGTCCTTATGCCGTGCAGATTTCGTCGGACCTGACGCAATACCGGTATCATGCAGTGCTGCGGCACACGTTTTTCCTGGGAGTGCTGCTGCGGGTAGAGATAGAGCTGCCGAGCGGCCTGATGATTCGCGCCCGCATGACCAAGGAAGAGTATTCCCACCAGGGCCTGGAGGACGGCAAAGAAGTTTCGCTCCAGATCCGCCAATACCGGGTGCTTGCCCGGGAAGCCGCCGCGTTGCCGCCTGAGAGCGAACTGGGGTATCAGCCGCCACCCGTCCTCGGTGAGAATATTTAACCCCCCTTCACTTCCCTTCCAACCCCTTCAAGTAGGCCAGGATCAATTCCGGCAACTCGGCGCTGTAGCCGCCTTCAAGCAGGCTGAACAGCGGCACGCCCAGGTTCCGCAGCGACCGGCCGAGCCAATAAAAATCCTCCGCCTCCAGTGACCCCTGCGCCAACGGGTCACGGGCGTAGGAGTCAAATCCCGCCGATACGCCGACCAGGGTGGGTTTGAACGTCTGCAGATGTTCGAGGGCGCTGGCAAGGACGTGCAGGTACTCACCGCGCAGCGTCTGCGGGAGCACCGGGAAATTGTAGCAATTGTTCCCGACGTTCCGCGTGCCGGTGCCGGGGTAGCAGGGGAACTGGTGAATGGATAAGAAGGCCGCGCCGGGGTTATTCAGGAGGATTGCTTCGGTCCCATTGCCGTGGTGCACGTCGAAATCGAAGACCGCGACGCGTTTGGCCCCGGTGGCCAGCGCTTCGAGGGCGGCAATCGCGATGTTGTTCAGGTAACAGAAGCCCATCGCCCGGTTGCGCGTCGCGTGGTGCCCCGGCGGACGCATCAGGCTGAAGACCGCTTCCCCGGCCCGCGCCGCCTTCAAAGCGTCCAGCGCCGCCCCCACGGAAGCCCGGGCATAATCCGCGAGGTCCGGGAATGCAGGGGTATCAGCATCAAAGTCCGCCGGCACGCTTAGCCGGGCAAGATGTTCGGGCGTGTGCGCGCGCAGGATGGCGGCGTCATCACTGGGGCCGGGTTTGCTCCACGTAATCGGCAACTCGATCTGGCCTCGCAGCTTCTCCCAGGTCGTGATGATACGCTCGGGCCGTTCCGGGTGGCCCGGGTGCGAATAACCGGTGCAGCGCTCGTCAGTGATAATTCTCATCTGCCAGCCGAACGCCTACACATACAGATAGACGTAAACCGCGAAGGCAATTGCCAGCAAGCCCGCTGCCGCGGCGATCGACCACAGCAGGTTCCGTTGCCGGGCCGCCATAGCCAGGGTGGAGACAATGACGCCGAGCTGCGCAGCCAACATACCAAAGAAGAAACGCTGGCTCCGGTTGTGGTGCCGCTCGGCGGAAATGTTGCTCTTGCGTACCTGAAGCTCGTAGAAAGTCGCAATGGCCTGGTTCAGCCGAGCCTCGACCTCATACCGCAGCGCCCCATAACGCAACCGCGCCGCTGTGAAATCCCGAGTCAGTGAAGCGCCAGACCCTGGCGCGGTAGCCTTGGCCGGCGCGATGGCCGCTCGTCGGGCCAAAAGACTGTCGAGCTTGTCAACGCTCTGGTTCACCGGCTTGGTGGCGGTATCGAAAGCCTGCGCCCGGTCCCGGGCGGCGAGGAGCGCTCCGTCTAGCGTCGTGATGCTCACTCGTGCCAGCAACGGGACCATCTCAGCGTCCGGTGTCAGGTTCTCCACTGCGTCCAGCGCCGCCTTCACGTCGGGGTCCAATACCGGCGCCTCACCCGCCGGCGGCGCCTCCCCCCGTTGCAGGTAGGTCAGGGCTTGCTGTCCGGCTGGGGAATCCAGCACCGCCAGCATTTCGGCCCTCACTTTCGCCGCCTCGGCCTGCTCCGGCTGGGCCGGCCATTGTTCGGCGGCTTCCTTGAGCGCTCCGGCGCTCAAGGGATGCAATTCGACGGTGCTTTGCAGCAAATCGAGGGCATTTTGCTGGAGCGCGCCCCGCAGCCGCTTGGCCTGGAAGAAACTCCACTGGTCCCCCGCCTTGGACTGCTGCTGCGCGGCCAGTGCCCGGTCGTATTGGGCGCGGGTCATTTCGCTCGAAGCCAACCCCGCCAACATCGTCGCCAGCACCGCCATGACCACCGGGGTGGCGCTGAGCATCTTACCCCACCGGGTCGGGGGTACATCCGCCTTCAATTGGTCTGGTATCTGCACTTTCATGATGGTTGGTTCGTTGCGTTTCCCGTCCTGCCGCCCAAGGAACAATCCCCCGTGCGCATACCTTCCAGTTGCCACATGCAACCGCCCCCCGCAAGCCCAAATGGGTGCAAACGCCCTTCGACCAAGCGAGAATGCGATTTCGTCTGAAACGCGGCCAAGCCAGCGCTCTCGATACAAGGTTGGAGCTCAGTGGAGCCTCTGTAACGGTTCAACTGCGCCGCGCCTGCGCGCGACCTTCGCTGGTAGCGAAGCGTTCCATCGCATCCCTGAGATCGCCGGGGAGGAACAGCTTTCCCTGGCTTCAGGGTGGCTTGCAGTTCGCATGTGCCACGCATGTACCTCGCATGTACCTCGCATGTACCTGGCTTGCACCTCCCAATCCACTCCCAAGCACATGGCTTGTACCTGGCTTGTATCACGCATGTACCTGGCTTTGAGGTAGCCTTGGGGTCGCATTGGGGTGGCTTTGGGGTAGCTTTAAGGTGGCTTTAGGGTGGCTTTGGGGTGCCTATCAGTTGGCTATCAACACGCTTTGGGGTGGCTTCGATGTCGCATTGATGTCGCATTGGGGTGGCTTGCCGAGTCCCCCGACTGCATTTCTACTTTCTGCTTTCTACTTTCTGCTTTCACCTCGTGGTGGCTTTGCTCGCTTCTTCTGCATTCATCATTCTTCATTCCTCATTTGTAACGTGACGCGCTATTTCGTGGACGGGGTTACCGTTTGAGTTCGTGGTGATCGCCCGCGCTTTGGCAGATTGGTTCGTGGAATTACCACTTGAAGGCGGCCCGCCAGCCCCCGGTTCCTCCCACCCTGCACCAGACCGTCCCGGGAGCCTCAGGGTAGCCTCAGGGTAGCCCTGCGCTGGGTGCAGGGAAATTCGGTTGGCGTTTTCATCTCATCGCGCGTTGTGCTCGGGTAATCGCAGAAATGTTGTGAGAACTCCCATACAGCCATTTTCATGAATTGCATTGA
>Ga0224558_1003923_pt1 | contig 11971 bp, 9 predicted proteins | sample 714S32024metaG_FD_180682 | JGI IMG/M metagenome (GOLD analysis project Ga0224558, IMG submission 180682) | Peat soil microbial communities from Stordalen Mire, Sweden - 717 S3 20-24 | ecosystem: Environmental > Terrestrial > Soil > Wetlands > Peat | place: Sweden: Norrbotten County, Stordalen... | reverse complement strand
TGAACGGCGCAGCCGCCAGGCGGGGAGAGCCCGGCGACATCCTGATCATCCTGACGTACACCCAAGTTTCCGATGCCGAGGCCCGTACCTATCAGCCCAAAGTGGTGCTGGTGGACGAGAATAACCATTTGAGGTAAGGAGTCAGTAGTCAATCCCCTCCTTTTTATACAAAAGGATTCTTCGGAAGTCGCTTCCAGGAGAACCCCATTGCTCTCGCGGCACTACCAAGTACCTTCCTGAGTAATATCGACGCCGACGGCCAGCTTGAATTGAACGCCAGGGGTCGGTTCTATCTACCGGCTATAGATGAGCGAGGGGTCAGACGTGACACTTTCGAATTCACCAGCGGTAGCAGTATCGAGATTCCGCCCCGAATAGTTACGGAATTTACTTATGAAATTTTAACATTCTTTTCAGCTTGTTTTCAGGTAAAGGCGTTATTCTTGTATTGTCCCCCTCTATTTTATACCCCGGGCTGAGCCCGGGGCTTTATTTTTTTGCACCGGCAAGCAACCCGCAGGCTTGGGCTGGTGGCTGTCATCCAACGTACGGCGCGAAAACCGGGCCGGCCTGTCCGGAGGATGAAGCTCCCTCTGCAGAGCCCGTATCGGCAAAAGGGGCTTGTGCCGGGGCGCGTCAGGCCTAGGTCCTGCCGCCAGGCTTTGCATGGTCGAGTGTCGAGGACCGGGACAATTTGCAGCGCCTTTTTAAAAATTTGTCGTCTCCGGATGAAGGGGTTTGGGCACCAGATATGGTATTTCTATAATATTCGACTTAGACCCTGCTTGGTATACAGTGGGAAATATCGCTAGAGGGGGAATCGTGCCATAAAGCGCAGTATGCGGGGAAGAATAACTACCGGTGCCCCCTGCGCTCACGGAGTTTGGTTGCTTCCATGACCACTGAGCAGGCGTGTATTTAATAGGTCTGGCAAACATCTTCCATCAGTGCCGGGGATGCAGACGGGGGGGGGTTTCAGGTTTGGAAAAGTTGACGATCATGCTGGCGGTGGATATCGGGGCCGGGACACAGGACATCCTTCTCTACGAGGAGGGGATCCCGATGGAAAACTGCGTCAAACTGGTGCTGCCGTCCCAAACCCGGATCGTGGCGAGACGCCTCGCCCGGGCGACGAGGCACCGGCAGCACGTCTTTATGTGCGGCCACCTGATGGGGGGAGGCCCCGTGGTGAGCGCTTTGAGGAAGCACCTCGACGCCGGATTGCAGGCCTACGCCACGCCCCAGGCGGCCAAGACCGTCCGGGACAACCTGGACGAAGTGGCGGCCATGGGCGTGCAGATCGTCGAGCAGCCGCCCGAGGGCCGCTTCTATGGCCTCTACCTGCAGGACCTCGACCTGGAAAGCCTGCAGCAGGCTTTGGAACTGTTCGACATCAACCTGCCGGGCACCGTGGCCGTTGCGGTGCAAGACCACGGCGAGTGCATCGGCAGGAGCAACCGGAAGTTCCGGTTCGAGCACTGGGAGCGCTTTCTGGCCCGGGAGGGCAGGCTTGATGACCTGATCTACGGCGGCCCGAACACGGCATACCGGGAAGTGCCGCCCTATCTGACCAGGATGCTCTCGGTACGGGACACCGTCCCCGGGGCCTTCGTGATGGACACGGGGGCGGCGGCGATCCGGGGGGCGTTGCTGGACCCGCTGGTCAGGGAGCACCAGTCGCAGGGGTTGACGATCGTCAACGTGGGCAATCAGCACACCCTGGCCGCCCTGGTCAGGGGCAACGGCATCCTCGGCCTCTTTGAGCACCACACCGGCCTGCTGACTCCGGACAAGCTGCAAGACTACCTGCGGCGCTTTGTCAGGGGGCAGGTCTCCAATGAGGAGGTCTATGACGACCAGGGGCACGGCTGTGCCTATAGCCCGGGATTCCGGGCTGACAGCGCCGGCAGCCGGGAGTGGCCTTTCATGGCCATCACCGGCCCGCGCCGCCAACTGGCGGAGGGGCTGGGTTACTTTGCGGCTCCCAACGGGGACATGATGCTCAGCGGGTGTTTCGGCCTGGTGGCTGCCGTGCGCGATCTGCTGCAACAGTAGCAGAATATTTTTTGAAGGGAGGCATACCTTTATGAGCGAACAGACGGGTGTCCAGCAGACGTGGGATATGATCATCGTGGGGGCGGGGCCGGCCGGTCTGGCTGCAGCCCTCAACGGGCGGATCCGGGAGAAGAGCGCCCTCATCCTGGCGGCAGGGCGGACGCCGCCGCGCCTTCAGAAGGCCCCCTTTGTCAAGAACTACCCCGGATTCAACGGCATCACCGGGGAGGAACTGTACAAGCGATTTTACCGGCAAGCCCAGGAGATGGGCGTGGAGTTCCGGGAGGAGCAGGTGGAGAACATCTACCCCGGGGTGAACTTCACGGTGGTCACCCGCGGCAACCGGATCTACCTCGGGCGCACCGTGATCCTGGCCACCGGCATCCAGCAGGCCCGCCAACTGCAGGGGGAGCAGGAACTGGTGGGGCGCGGCCTGGGCTACTGCGTCACCTGCGACGGGCCGCTGTACCGGAACAAGGACGTGGCGGTGGTGGGGGAAACCCCGGAGGCCGAGGAAGAGGTGAACTTCCTGGCGGCCATCAGCCGCAATGTCTATTACTTTCCCCTCTATAAGGGCGAGGTCAAGGTGGACCGGAAGGTTGACGTGCGCCAGGAGAGACCGCAGGCAATTCTGGGGGATGACCGGGTGCGGGCGGTGGCTCTGCCTGACAAGGAGATCCCTGTAGACGGGGTCTTTATCATCCGCCCCGTGGCCCCGGCTGAGCGGCTGATTGCCGGGCTGCGCCAGGAGCAGGGCGCCATCACGGTGGACCGCACCATGGCCACTAACATCCCCTGCCTCTTTGCCGCCGGGGACTGCACCGGGAAGCCCTACCAGATCGGCAAGGCGGTCGGCGAGGGCCTCACCGCCGCCCAGTCGGCGATCCACTGCCTGGACAGCAAGCCGGACGCCTGACAGCGCCGGCTGCATTGAACGAGCATTGTGATAATTGATGATTATTAGAAAAATAAATTGAATTAAGGTTGGTTTTGAATTCAGGCTTGATCCTGATATAGCCCAGTAATTACAAGCATTGTGGGCTTATGGCCGGTTCCAGGAATAACACATAATAATTACAGATTTATAATAAAATAATAAAAAATCTATTGACATCGGGGTGCCGGATTATTATACTAATTAGCAAATCTTGTGTTCCAGATTTCTGTCCGCCAAACTCCGCATTCGGGGGCATTAGAGCGGGTAGTCATCTGGTAAGTTGCCTCGGTGAGCCGAAAGCGACGGGGGAGACATTCCACCAATTTGCTGAGCAAGCCGTGGGGCCTGCATTGACCCGATGAAAAGGACTTGAAAAAAGTCAGCGGGCAGTGACGTCCGGGCAGGGTCGATCATGCGGGAGCCCTCTCGTCCCTGACAGTGTTCTGTCTTGGCGAGGGGCTTTTTTAGTGGGAGGATTTTGCCGGCTGCCGGCCGGAGAATGAAGAATAGGTTCAGAATAAGAAAGGAGAGGTGAGTATTTGGGGCTGATCATCTATCTGGATGGGCGTTTTGTCGACGAGGACGAGGCCAGGGTTTCCGTATTCGACCACGGGCTGCTTTATGGAGACGGCGTGTTCGAAGGCATCCGGGCTTACGATGGCCGGGTATTCCGTCTCCAGGCACATATCGAGCGCTTCTTCGAATCCGCCAAGTCGATCATGCTGGACATCGGTATGCCGCCGCAGGAGGTAGCGGAGGTAGTATTGGAGACCCTGCGCCGCAATGGCCTGCGCGATGCCTACATCAGGCTGGTGGCCACCAGGGGCCGGGGCGACCTGGGGCTTGACCCGCGCAAATGCCCCAAACCTACCGTGTTTTGCATCACCGCCCAGATCCAGCTCTACCCGGAGTCCTTGTACGAGCAGGGTCTGGACGTGGTCACCGCCGCTACCCAGCGCAACACCGTCAACACCGTCAACGCCAGGATCAAGTCGCTGAACTACCTGAACAGCGTGCTGGCCAAGATCGAGGCCAATCTGGCGGGAGTTCCGGAGGCGATCTTTCTCAGCAGCGAGGGCTATGTGACAGAGTGCACCGGTGACAACGTCTTCATTGTCAAGAAGGGGAGGGTGATCACGCCTCCGTCCTACCTCGGCCTGTTGGAGGGGGTGACCCGCAACGCCGTCCTGGAGCTGGCCGCCAAGCTGGGCTATCCGGCGGTCGAGGCCGTCTTCACCAGGCACGACCTGTACATAGCCGATGAGTGCTTCCTGACCGGTACGGCGGCGGAGATGATCCCCGTGGTCAAGGTGGATGGACGTCCCATCGGCGACGGCAAGCCGGGCCCCGTCACCAGGGTGTTGCTGCAGGAGTTCCGGAAGCTGGCGGTGGTTGACGGCCCGGAGATCTTCCCGGCCAAGGGCGAGACGGTGGCTGCCGCCCCCCGCTCGCTGGAGGCGCGGAAGGGCCGCCTCAAGAAATAGGGCGTAGCGGAGCGAGGGCGATGCAGTCCAACGGGGGCGCCGTCGGCCCGGCCACCGGCAAGCCGCCCGGGAACCATATCGATCTGACGCTTGAACCAAACGAAAGGAGGTGGAGTTGTTGAAACTTACCGGCGCGGAGATTATCATCAAGGCTTTCGAACATGAGGGTGTGGATATCGTATTCGGCTACCCGGGAGGGCAGATCCTGCCTTTCTATGACAAGCTTTTTGACTCATCCATCAGGCATATCCTGGTGCGCCACGAACAGGGCGCCGCCCATGCCGCTGAAGGCTATGCCAGGGCCACCGGCAAGCCGGGGGTCTGCATAGCCACATCCGGCCCCGGGGCTACCAACCTGGTGACCGGGATCGCCAACGCCTACATGGATTCCATCCCGATCATCGCCCTGACGGGGCAGGTGCCCACGACCAAGATCGGCAGCGATGCCTTCCAGGAGGCGGACATCACCGGCATCACCCTGCCGATCGTCAAGCACAGCTACCTCGTCCGGGACGTAAACACCCTGGCGGGCATCGTGCGGTCGGCCTTCCACATCGCTACCACCGGGCGTCCGGGCCCCGTTTTAATCGATCTCCCCAATGATGTCTCTACAGCCACGGCGGAATTCGAGTACCCGCCACCGGTCGCCCTCAGGGGTTACCGGGCCAGGAGGGAGATCGACCCCAATCTAATCTACCAGGCGGCCAAGGCCATCGGCGAGGCCAAGAAGCCGGTGATCTACTCCGGAGGCGGTGTGATCTCCTCGGGGGCGTCTGAGGAACTCCGGGAACTGGCAGAGAGAGCCCAAATTCCGGTTACCACCACCTTGCTGGGCAAGGGCGCCTTCCCGGAGACGCATCCCCTGTCGTTGGGGATGCTGGGGATGCACGGCACCAAGTATTCCAACTATGCCATCTCTTACAGCGACCTGATCATCGCCATCGGGGCGCGCTTCGACGACCGGATCACCGGACGTCTGGATGCTTTTGCGCCGCACGCCAAGGTGATTCACATCGACATCGACCCGGCGGAGATCGGGAAGAACGTGCGGGTGCATCACCCGCTAAACGGCGACGTCAGGGCGGTGCTGAAGGAGCTGCTGCTGCGCCTGGAGGCGCCCGAAGACCAGGAGTGGCTGAAGCAGGTAATGGCCTGGAAGGCGGAGAACCCGCTCACCTACACCAGGATTGAAGGTGTGATCAAGCCACAGTACGTGATCGAACAGATCTGGGACCTGACCGGTGGCAATTGCATTGTCACCACCGAGGTGGGGCAGAACCAGATGTGGGCCGCCCAGTATTACAAGACGCTGGCGCCGCGTACCTTCATCTCCTCGGGGGGGCTGGGCACCATGGGTTTTGGCCTGCCGGCGGCCATCGGAGCGCAGGCGGGCTGCCCTGACAAGCTGGTGTTTGACATTGCCGGCGACGGCAGTATCCAGATGAACTCCCAGGAGCTGGCGACTGCCGTGGCCTATAACCTGCCGGTCAAGGTCGCCATCCTCAACAACGGCTACCTGGGCATGGTGCGCCAGTGGCAGGAGTTGATGTGGAACCGCCGGTACTCCCAGACGGACCTCAACGTCGGCACCCCCGACTTCGTGAAACTGGCGGAGGCATACGGGGCCCTAGGGCTGAGGGCCACCCGCCCCGAGGAGGTGCGCCCGGCCCTGGAGCAGGCGATCGCCACCCCGAAGCCGGTGGTCATCGATTTCGTGGTGGCCCGGGAGGAAAACGTGTTTCCCTTTGTGCCGCCCGGTCAACCGCTGACTAAGATGGTGGGAGGTTAGGACGATGAGACACACTCTGTCTGTTCTGGTGGAAAACCAGCCTGGCGTGCTGACCAGGGTGGCCGGACTGTTTGCCCGGCGCGGCTACAACATCGAGAGCCTGGCGGTCGGCCAGACCCATGACCCCAGCGTCTCCTGCATGACTATCGTGGCCGGCGGGGATGACTTGGTGATCGAGCAGGTGGTCAATCAGCTCGACAAGCTGATCGACGTCATCGAGATCCGGGACATCACCCAGGTCAAGTATGTGGACCGGGAACTGATGCTGCTCAAGGTCAAGGCCGAGGCTTCCATGCGCGGCGAGATCATGCAGATCGTGGACATCTTCCGGGCGCGCATCGTGGACATCGGCCAGGAAACCCTGATTATCGAGTGTACGGGCGATGCAGGTAAGGCCCAGGCGATCGAGAAGTCCCTCAAGCCCTTCGGCATCCTGGAGTTGGCGCGGACCGGCAAGATCGCCATGGTGCGCGGTCCCAAATACGGGGACGTCTGATTGTGTGCATTCAACTGGGTCTTGGCTTCAGTGGGTGATTGCTTTTCCCCCACTTAAGCTTAGGCCAGTTAATTAGGGGCGGCGCCCATGTACTCCGCATTCTTTCAGGCCAGGCCAAAGGCCTGGATGCGGAGGAGGGCGCCCGGCTCTTATCCCACCGCTTCGGATGTACTCCGCATTCTTCCTCCGCATCCAGCGGGGGCATTAGAGCTGGTAGTCATCTGTGGTGTATGAGTGCTTAGAAGTGGAGCAGGAGGTGATAATCAGGTGACTGACCGTGTCTTCATTTTTGACACCACCCTCCGGGATGGCGAGCAGTCGCCCGGAGTAAGTTTCAACATCCAGGAGAAGCTGGAGATCGCCCGCCAACTGGCCAGGCTGAATGTGGACATCATCGAGGCCGGTTTTCCGATCGCCTCGCCGGGAGATTTTGCCGCCGTTCAGGCGATTGCCAGGGAGGTGCGGGGCCCGGTGATTGCCGGACTGTGCCGGGCCAACCCGGTCGACATCGACCGGGCCTGGGAGGCCCTGCAAGAAGCGGAACACCCGCGGATCCATATCGTGATCGCTACCTCTGACCTGCACATCCAGCACAAGCTGCAGAAGACGAGGCCGGAAGTGCTGGAACTGGCGGTGGCTGCCGTCAAGCAGGCCCGGGGCTATACCGGTGACGTGGAGTTCTCGGCCGAGGACGCCTCCCGCAGCGATCTCGCCTACCTGTGCGAGGTGCTGGAGGCGACGATCGAGGCCGGGGCTACCACCGTGAACATTCCGGACACGGTGGGGTACGCCGTGCCGCAGGAATTCGGGGAGTTTATCACCCAGATCCGGAGCCGGACAAAAGGGATCGACCAGGTGGTGGTGAGCGTCCACTGCCACAACGACCTCGGCCTGGCGGTGGCCAACTCCCTGGCGGCTGTCAAGAGCGGCGCCCAGCAGGTGGAGTGCGCCGTCAACGGCCTGGGCGAGCGGGCGGGCAACGCCTCCCTCGAGGAGATTGTGATGGGTCTGTACACCCGGCAGTCCTACTTCAACAAGGAGACCGGGATCAAGTACGACGAGATCTACCGCACCAGCAAACTGGTGAGTCTGTTGAGCGGCATGGCCGTCCAGGCGAACAAGGCGGTGATAGGCAAGAACGCCTTCCTCCACGCCTCCGGCATTCACCAGGACGGCGTGCTGAAGGAGCGTTCCACCTACGAGATCATGAACCCGCAGTTGATCGGGCTGCCCCAGTCCAATATCGTGCTGGGCAAGCTGTCCGGCAGACATGCCTTCCGGGAGCGCCTGGCCGAACTCGGGCACATGCTGGACGGCGACCAACTGAACCAGGCCTTCGAGCGTTTCAAGGCCCTGACCGACCGCAAGAAGGAGATCACCGACCGCGACCTGGAGGCCCTGGTCAAGAACGAGATCAAATCTGCTCCGGAGTTGTACCAACTGGAGTACTTGCACATCTCCAGCGGTACCACGGTCGTCCCGACGGCCACGGTCGGTCTGAAACGGAACGGCAGCACCCAGGAGGAGGCCGCCTGCGGCGACGGACCCGTGGACGCGGCCCTCAGGGCGATCGATAAAATTACCGGTTTGCAGGACATTAACCTGAGCGAGTATACGATCAGCGCCGTCACCGGCGGCAAGGACGGCAAGGACGCCTTGGGCGAGGTCACCGCCAGGGTCGAATACGGCGGCAGGCCATTCATCGGGCGCGGCCTTTCCACCGACGTCGTCGAGGCCAGCGTCAAGGCCTACCTGAATGCTGTCAACAAAGTGATCTACGAATCCGGCCTGGCCACCGACGACTTGGGTGTTTCAGGCAAGCGCCGCCGGGGCCGGCCAAGAAAGAGAAGTGAGAAGTGAGAAGTGAGAAGCGAGAAGTGGGAATAGAAGGTTTTGGCAAAGCCAAAACCAACAAATATCTCACCTCCAACCTCACACCTCTCACCTCCCAAGAGGGGGAACATCATGGGCATGACGATAACTGAAAAGATCCTGGCCGGCCACGCCGGCAGGGAGCGGGTGACCCCCGGCGAACTGGTCAACTGCAGGCTGGACCTGGTACTGGCCAACGACATCACCGCCCCGTTAGCCATCCAGGAGTTTCGCAAGCTGGATCTCCGCAAGGTTTTCGACCCCGGGCGGGTGGTCCTGGTGATGGACCACTTCACCCCCAACAAGGACATCAAGTCTGCGGAGCAGTGCCTGGTGATCCGGGAGTTTGCCCGGGAGTTCGGGATCGTCAACTACTTTGACGTGGGCGCCATGGGGATCGAGCACTGCCTGCTGCCGGAACAGGGGCTGGTGCTGCCCGGCGACTGCATGATCGGAGCGGATTCCCACACCTGCACCTACGGGGCGCTGGGGGCGTTCGCCACCGGGGTCGGGAGCACCGATCTGGCGGCGGGCATGGCCCTGGGGGAGTGCTGGTTCAAGGTGCCGGAGAGCATGAAGTTCGTCTTTCACGGTGAACTGCGCCCCTGGGTGGGCGGCAAGGACCTGATCCTCTACACCATTGGCCAGATCGGGGTGGAGGGAGCGCGCTACCGGGCGATGGAGTTCGCCGGGGAGACGATCGGCGCCCTCTCGGTGGAAGGCCGGCTGACCATGTGCAACATGGCCGTGGAGGCGGGCGCCAAGAACGGCATCGTCGCTCCGGACGACAAGACGCTGGACTTTGTGGCAGGCCGGAAGAAACGGGAATTCCAGGTCTATGCCAGCGACCCGGATGCCTGCTACGTCGAGGTGTACGAGTATGAGGCGGGGCAGATCGAGCCCCAGGTGGCTTTCCCGCACCTGCCCGAGAACTCCAGGCCGGTCTCGGAGGCGGCGGGGATCGCCGTCGACCAGGTGGTGATCGGCTCCTGCACCAACGGGCGTCTGGAGGACCTGAGAACCGCGGCCGGCATCCTCAAGGGGCGCCGCGCCAGCAGCAGGCTGCGCCTGATCGTGATCCCGGGCACCCAGGAGATCTACCTGCAGGCGATGCGGGAGGGACTGCTGGAAGTCTTCGTGGAGGCTGGGGCGGCAGTCAGCACACCCACCTGCGGGCCCTGCCTGGGCGGCCACATGGGCGTCCTCGCCCACGGCGAAAGGGCGCTGTCCACTACCAACCGCAACTTTGTGGGACGGATGGGCCATCCGGAGAGCGAGGTCTACCTGGCGGGGCCGGCGGTGGCCGCAGCCACTGCCATTACCGGCTACATCACCCACCCGGAGGAGGTCGCGCAGTGATCATCAAAGGACGCATCTGGAAATTCGGCAACGACGTGGACACCGACCTGATCATCCCGGCCCGCTACCTGAACACCACCGACCCGCAGGAGTTGGCGTCCCACTGCATGGAGGACGCTGACAAGAGTTTTGCGGGACGGGTTCAGCCCGGCGACATCATTGTGGCCGGCCGCAATTTCGGCTGTGGCTCCTCCCGGGAACACGCCCCGGTGGCCATCAAGAGTGCAGGCGTGAGCTGCGTGATCGCCGCCAGCTTCGCCCGCATCTTCTACCGCAATGCGGTGAACATCGGGTTGCCGATCCTGGAGGCCGGCGAATCGGTGCAGGCGATCGAAAACGGCGACGAGGTGGAGGTCGACCTGGCAACGGGCAAGATCAGGAACCTCACTCATCCGGCGACCTACCAGGCGGCTGCTTTCCCGTCGTTTATGCAGCAGATCATTGAAGCCGGCGGGTTGATCAACTACGTCAGAGAGAGGATGGCAGGTTAATTTGAACAACTATAATATCGGTATTCTGCCTGGTGACGGAACAGGGCCGGAAGTTGTAAGAGAAGGTCTGAAAGTGCTGGCCGCAGCAAGCAAAAAATTCGGCTTCTCAGTGGAGTCGGAAACCTTCGACCTGGGAGCGGAGAGGTATAAGAAAACGGGTGAGACTCTGCCTGATTACGAAATTGAGAGGATAAAGACCAAACAGGCCCTGCTTCTCGGAGCTATCGGCCACCCCGATGTCAAACCCGGCATCCTGGAAAAAGGGATTCTGCTCAATCTCAGGTTCACTCTCGACCAGTATATCAATCTGCGTCCGGTCAAGCTCTATCCGGGAGTCGATACCCCGTTAAAGAACAAGGGGCCTGATGATATCGATTTTGCTGTCGTCAGGGAAAATACTGAAGGGCTTTACGCGGGAGTAGGAGGAGCTTTCAAGAAAGGCACTCCCGACGAGATAGCCATTCAAGAATCCATCAATACCCGCAAGGGTGTTGAACGCTGTATCCGGTTTGCTTTTGAATACTGCCGCAAGAGGAACAAGAAGAAGAAACTGACCCTCTGCGGCAAGACCAATGTTCTCACCTATGCCTTTGATCTGTGGGAGAGGGCTTTCTACGAAATCGCCAAGGAATATCCCGGCATCCAGACCGATTATGCCCATGTGGACGCCACATCGATGTGGATAGTGAAGAACCCTGAATTTTTCGACGTCATAGTTACAGACAACATGTTCGGAGACATCATCACCGACATCGGAGCGGTAATCCAGGGAGGACTGGGCGTTGCCGCAGGCGGAAACATCAATCCTGAAGGAGTTTCCATGTTCGAACCAATCGGCGGTTCGGCTCCGAAGTATACGGGCAAGAATGTGATCAATCCGGTGGCTGCAATAGCTTCGGTGCAGATGATGCTGGAATACCTGGGCGAGGTCCAGGCGGCAGAGGCAGTGGAGAAGGCGATCATGAAGGTGGTAATCAGGCTCGACAGCATGTCGGCAGGAAAGATGGGATACAGCACCACCGAAGTGGGGGATATGGCAGCTAGTTACATCTAGTAATGAGTAATGAGCGGTGAGCAGGCATGCAGGCTTGCATGCATCCAACGACTAAAGGACAACTACTAATATGAAAGGATGATCCAAAGTGGGGATTACTTGGACAACAAGGTAAAGGTGCAGATCTACGACACCACCCTCCGGGACGGCGCCCAGGCGGAGGGGTTCAGTCTCACCGTCGCCGACAAGCTGAAGATCACCAGGAAGCTGGATGATCTGGGCGTGGCCTACGTGGAGGGCGGCTGGCCCGGTTCCAACCCCAAGGATACCGAGTATTTTCAGCGCGTGCGCAGCCTGGCCCTGCAGCATGCCAGGATCGCCGCCTTCGGGTCGACCCGCAAGGCAGGGGCCGGCGTCGCCGATGACGCCAACATCCGGGCGCTGCTGGAGGCGGAGACTCCCTGCGTATGCCTGGTCGGCAAGACCTGGGACTT
>Ga0224558_1003922_pt1 | contig 11977 bp, 15 predicted proteins | sample 714S32024metaG_FD_180682 | JGI IMG/M metagenome (GOLD analysis project Ga0224558, IMG submission 180682) | Peat soil microbial communities from Stordalen Mire, Sweden - 717 S3 20-24 | ecosystem: Environmental > Terrestrial > Soil > Wetlands > Peat | place: Sweden: Norrbotten County, Stordalen... | reverse complement strand
ACCCTCTCATGCCGCGGTAGCTCTGCCGGAATTGCCGCTCGAAGCAGTTCAGCCATCGATGCATCGCAGCCGTATTAAGGCATTTAGCTCGCCAAAGACGTAGCACGGCAAATCAATGAATTGCGGGAGTATGGACAAACAGTGGGCGGAGATTGGTGCCCACATTGCGGCAGTGCCCTCGAACGGTCACGACAGCGGGCGGGCGGAAACGGGGATTACACCAAGAACCAACGGCTTAGCGAGATGACCGAAGTGGTTGGTGGCCTGCATAGAGACGGTTGAATTCAGTTCCGTATTAAGGGGATCGGCCTTGTTCGTTGAGCTCATCCGGCTAGCGGATAGAGCTGTTCGACATTCGCAAGGGATCACGCGATCAAACTACGCGCCGACTGGCAAAGGAGCGTTTATGGCGATCCACCTAGCTATCCTTGATTTCCTCTTTGGGTGTCACCACCTTCACCTCAGCCGTGTGTTCACACTGCAAGGCGAGACCTACCGGGTGTGCTGTCACTGCGGTGCGAAGTTTGCATATTCACTCCAGACCATGTCGATTGAGCACCGCCTGCCACTCGCTCCTGTCTTTACCCGGTTTCGAATTGCCTGAGATGCAAGAAGAGCATGAACCAAGGATGAATTAAGGAAGGTACACAGCTTGATAGACGCACCTGAGGGCGATCAGTAATGGATTCAAAGTCAAATTTGGGAGCAGTTCGAGTCGGCGGAGAAGTGGTTGATGCCGGGTCCCTGGCGCAGTCAACTGGTAAACGCAAGGATGGCTAGAGAGTTCGTCAGCCAGCAACAGTCTTCCCGTTGAGTCGGTGTGCAGCAACAGGATCGCCTTGACTGACATGTCGGAGAAAATCGGACATCGCGACGCTTTGTACTTATTTGCTTGCCATTTAGAATGGCTCACCGAACGGAACCTGGCCGCGTACCAGGAGCTCCTTGCGGCGCTCGACGACCCTGACGGCGACATTCGCCGCCTTGCAGAATATCTTCTGCACCGAAGCTCGCCAAGGCCGGAGCGAGCTGCGACAGGTATCGAATCCTGGTGAAGAGCATCCGTTCGGAGTCGAAAAGCGAGTGGCAAGCTATTTGCAATTTTGTGGACAGGCGCAGAATGGTAAGACCGGCGCTGAGCTCAAGGGTGCAATCTCTCTCGGGAAATGTGAATCGTGACGTGGACTCACTCACGCTATTTGTCGGTGCGTCGTTCTTTCGATGAGAGTGAGCAACAGCGGGCGCTCCCGCCGCGAGGTGCCCGAGCCTTCTTTCGCGTAGAACCCCTCGAAGTTGCTCTTCCAAGGTAGGCTCTACCCCCGAGGTCCCCTGCCCGCATGCGGACAATGACCGCATTGAGGCAATTTGGGCGAATCAGTCTCCACGACACGGCAATTACATCAATCACATAACAGCAGCAGCATTGGCACGAAACGTGCGCTCCAAAGGGTTTAGGGAGAGCACGACAGGCGTTTCGAGGATCAAGCCAATGTTTCGTGCAGAAATCCGGTGGTTAGCGAGTGGTCCGACCCTGAAGTTAGAAGGCAAACTCGTCGCTGATTGGGCAGAGCAGGCCAGGTGCTTGGTCACGACGGACGTATTGCCTAAGGGTTTGGTCGTCGACCTTACCGAGGTGAGCTATATCGATTCAGTGGGCGAACAGTTGCTGAAGTGGTTGGCTAGTGTCGGCGCACTGTTCGTCGCCGGCAATGTCTATGCAATTGCCGTATGTGACCGGCTGGGATTATCACCTATGCAGAGGATATCCGAGCGACGCAAGCGGCGGCATGGGAATAACGAGGAGGGGTACTCAATTAGGCATTCCCGTCCAGTTGAGGCTGTTTGAGGACGAGATAGAGAGAGGAGAATCATGTCCCGGTTTCATTCGATCACAGAGGCAGTCGATGCCCGCAATCATGCATCGCCAGCCGAAATCGTGGCCTGCTTCCAGGATCAAAGAAATGTTCTGAGTAGGCTCGCGTTCTTGATCACTGGCGACCAAGCAGCGGCGGAACAGGCAGTTGTCCATGCTTGTGAGATGACGATTCAAGGAAACAGCCCTTTCCGCGATTGGCTTTTCGAGTGGGCCAAGGCTGCGACCATTGCGAGTGCCATATCACACGGAACGGAGGCGATTCGCATCTGTGAAGCCGCGTACAAGGATCGACGATGTCCACATGCCGAGCATTTATCGCAGGACGACGCTGAAGAACGCGCGGCTAGTCTCGACCTCATTCTTGCGGCCGACGCCCAAACACTGATTGCGGAATTGGACCCGCTGTGCCGGGCCGTCCTGGTACTCAGAGTTGCAATCCGATCGTCGATTCAAGATTGCGCTTTACGCCTGAACGTGTCCCGCGCTGCAGTGCTCGCGGCTAATTGTCATGCCATGACATGGCGTCAAAACGGCCACGCGAAGCCCGTGGAGGAGAATCACAACGCTTCGCACGCTGTGTAAGAAACGCGGGCACCAGAGTGAAATAGAAGCCTGCAGTTTGGTTTTCTTGGAACGAGAAGCACGATTCCGCTCGGGGCAAGCCAATTTTAGCGAGGATCTCATGATTATCGAACTCAACGAACGACGAGAATGCTGCATACGTCCTTCTCGAACAAGCGCAGGAACACTTGAGCTATGCGGATACATCCGAAGTAGCCGAGAGATTATGCAGACTGGCGACCAGATTCGAGCGCCCCGTTAGAGAACTGCCAAAAACAACGATTGCATGAGTGCGAACTTGACGACCGACCAAGATGATGTTGCCATCAATGGTGACCTAACAAGATACCGTGCGCTACTAAAGATCTCCGGCACCGTCGGAGCTCAGCCCACGGTCGACGCGGTTCTCCACAGCCTCGCTACCCTGTTGTCTAACGTAGTTTCATTCGAAAACATCGCGTTGCTCTTGTTCGATCCTTCTGGCCAACGACTGGCACTGCGTGCCTTCGGGCGCAGCCGCGACAATGCGGCGATCGAGGCCGGTACGGAAATCACGTACGCAGGTACGGGGCTCGGGCGCGCGCTTAAAGAGCAAGTCCCGGTCTTCGTTCCCGACGTTAAGCAGGAGCTTGCAGTCTATCCGGAACTCGCCTCCCGAGTTAATCAGGCGGAGAGCGCATACATATTTCCAATCTTAACGCCGCGAACAAAGCTCGGGGCTTTGGTTTTCGTCAGGCAAGAGAGACTTGAATTTAGTCCCGCTGATGTCGAACTCATGCGCTCTATTGCCGGACATGTTGCTGTTGCCCTGGAGAATGCCCTTGCCATAAGTTCGGTGGAAGCGTATCAGCGTGATTTGACACGCGAGCGCGATCGTCTCAGCCTTCTGTTGGAGATCAACAACCATGTTGTGACGATTCTCGATATCAACGATCTCTTCCGGGCCGCATCGGTGTCGATCCGCAAACACTTCGCAAATGATTTCACCAGCTTCATGCTATTCGACGACTGTTCTGATCGTTTGAAGGTTGCAGTGCTGGATTTTCCTGCCAGCCGTGGCTTCATGAGCGATATCCCGGTGCATGTCGCGCAGGAAGACCTAGATCGGTTGCGAGCCCGCCAGCCGAGGCTGCTGACACCTTCCGATAAGATGCCACCGGTGATCGCGCAGATGCTCAGAGCGGAGTCCATCGCCTCAGTTACTGCACTGCCGCTGGTTGGCGCAAGAGGCCCGATCGGGGCCATGGTGCTCGGGAGCCGGAAAGCGAACAGCTTCACCCAGGCGGATCTGGATTTGCTCTCTCAGGTTAGCAGTCAGATATCTCTGGTGATCGACAATGCACTGGCCTATGGACGGCTCAGCGCATCGCGAGATCATCTGGAAGACCAACGAGTATATCTGGAATCGGAAATCAGCTCCGAATACAACTTCCAGGACGTCGTAGGTAGAAGTCCGGCCTTCCAAAAAGTACTCGAGCAAGTGAGCATCGTTGCGCCGACGGATTCAACAGTTTTGCTTCACGGGGAAACTGGTACCGGCAAGGAGCTAATTGCACGGGCCATTCACAATCTCAGTTCCAGGCACCAGCGTACGTTTGTGAGATTAAACTGCGCGGCCATTCCTTCGGGCTTGCTGGAGAGCGAACTATTTGGGCATGAGAAGGGAGCCTTTACTGGCGCTCTAATGCAAAGAAAGGGTCGATTCGAGTTGGCGGACGGAGGCTCGCTATTTCTGGACGAGATCGGCGACATCAATCTCGAATTGCAGCCAAAATTGCTGCGCGCCCTACAGGAGCGGGAATTCGAAAGGCTGGGTAGCACTCGAACAGTGCAGGTTGACGTGCGTCTGATCGCCGCGTCCCATCGGGATCTCCCAGAGATGATTCGACAGGGCAGTTTTCGCGAAGATCTCTTTTATCGACTCAGCGTTTTCCCGATTGAGATCCCACCACTGCGGGAGCGGCCTGAGGATATTCCACTGCTCGTCAACTATTTCGTTTCGAAGCTATCAAAGAAAATGCGGAAAAACATCAAGTCCATCCCCGGGCAAGCAATGGAGGTCCTGACAAATTGTCCGTGGAAGGGCAACGTCAGGGAATTGGCAAACTTCATCGAGCGCGCAGTCATACTTTCGCACGGCGAAGAACTAGAAGTACCAATCGCCGAGTTCCAAGCCTCTCATTCTCGCAACGTTTCGAGCCCGGCATCTACTTTCCATGAAGCCGAGCGGAAGGTGATCCTCGATGCATTGAAGACGGCATCCGGGCAAATCTCGGGTCACGGCGGAGCGGCCGAACGCCTCGGATTGAAACGCACGACCCTGCAGAATAAGATGAGGCGCCTCGGAATCAGTAAGGGGGATTATCAACCACACCGTTGAGCCAATCTGTTCTGAAATTCCATTTAATTGAAGACCCGCAACGAGTTGGCCGCGTGCTTCCCTTCCCTGCACATTTCCTGGACTTATGAGCGGAGTGGACAGGGAACACGCTAGTGCGCGGCAGTGCTGATTGACCGCAACTGGCTGGGCTGAGAGGCAAATCCGTGGTTTCCTCCGGGGCTAGGGGAATACCTGCAATAAGCTGCATGCGATGAAGTCCTCAACGGCTTGCATCATGTGCTTCCACATTTCAAACGCCCGCCCCTCCTGATTGAGGAACGCGAGAGCCTGTTCTCGGCTCACTGGACAGCCCTGTTCGTTTCCCAATCGCATCAGATGCGAAAGTGTGATTTCCGCGATTACTCGTTCTCTGTCTTTCTTCTCGCTCACTGCTCTTGCCCCCACTGGTTCTATCGCGATTCAAGGGATGTCTAAACCTACCCGGGGAAACTCGCTTCCGTGACTTGCTAGAAGCGAGTGCACGGCAGAGACATGAAGGCATCTAATAGCTGTAAGTCGCCTTTGCGATGCCCAAGCGACGAATCTTGTTTTGTAGCGTCGTGCGCTTCAATCCCAGACGTTCGGCGGCGCCCCCCTTGCCTGCTATTCGTCCTGAGGCGGCTCTCAGGGCGTTGATGATCACAGAGGATTCCGCTTGTCGAAACGTAGAGGGCATTCCAACGGCAACCATGGTCTCGGATGAAGTGACAAGCTCGTTCACCGGCACCTCTAGCTCCTCACCCCGTGTGAGAATGACAGCTCGTTCGAGGAAGTTTGCCAATTCCCTGACGTTGCCCTTCCACGGACAGTTCGTCAGCGCCTCCATTGCGCGTTTGGGGATGAACTTTATCTGTCTCCCCATCCGCCACGCTACCTTTGACACAAAGTAGTTCACCAGAAGTGGAATATCCTCGCGCCTTTCACGCAGCGGCGGGATCTCAATCGGGAAGACGTTGAATCGATAGAAAAGATCCTCGCGGAACTTCTCGTCCCGAATCATAGCGGGAAGATCGCGATGCGTGGCGGCAATCAGCCGCACGTTCACGCTGATCGTCCTGGAGCTTCCCAGCCGCTCGAACTCTTGTTCCTGGATGGCACGCAATAGTTTCGGCTGGACTTCCAGGCTGATGTCGCCGATCTCATCCAGAAACAGCGAGCCTCCGTCCGCCAACTCGAATCGACCCTTCCTTTGCATCAGAGCGCCCGTGAAGGCCCCTTTTTCGTGTCCGAACAGTTCGCTTTCCAGCAGTCCCGACGGAATGGCGGCGCAGTTCATTCGCACAAACGCGCGCTCGCATCGAGAGCTGAGGCTGTGAATCGCGCGCGCAATCAATTCCTTGCCGGTTCCCGTCTCTCCATGGAGCAGGACGGTGGAGTCGGTGGGCGCCACGATTGCCACTTGGTCCAACACCTTCTGAATGGCTGAACTTTTGCCGACGATGTCTTCGAAGCAGCACTCAGGGCTGATTTCTGGTTCGAGATGAAGCTGCTGGTCGCCGAGCCCGCTCACATTGACAAGACCTGTTGCTGCGAAGTCTCCGAGGTTTGTGAAATCCATGGTCGCGCACCCCATATTCTCCTCCTTAACCTTTTACAGTTGCAGTGCTTTGCGAACTCTTTGCGGTTTCCAGACGTGGCGCGGAACGGCACGGGCGCCAGGCTGGGCTAAGCCGACCTCTTCGTCTGTGGGCCAAACTCGATGATTTTTCCGAGTTGCGGCTGAGCCCCCGTGCTTAACGGTTTCCGAAAGTTCTTCGGTATGTAAAACTCAATCACTTTGGCCATGACCGTCTCCTTGACCTCCGTTGGCGAGGCTGAAATCGCCTTCAAAATTGCGGCTCCGAACACTGAAAAGTTTCATCCTCGCGATATACGATCTCCCGTCCGTTCTCGTCCCATTGAATTACCGTGATGTGCGTGTAACCTTCATCATCGATGCGAACGTGGATTGATGTGCCATCTTCTGTCATAACGCTGCCTTTGTTTCTTTGACCGATCATGCGCACATTGTCAACCCAGTTCCGTTTGCGGTCAGCCCCACATCGGGGCAAATCGCAAACTCTTGGGAGAACGAATGTCACCCTCTTCTGAGGCAAGAAATTTGGTGGTATACGGGGAGTCTTAACGAGAGTGAGAGCTCGTTTTGCGGTGAGGAGCTTCGATGCGCTTCCAACCGAAAAGGCGAGCATCGATGGACCACAAACCCGGTCCTAACATTGCGAGAGCGGCAGCGGCAGTTCCTAACAGCAGCCACACCCATTTGTCCCCGGCTAGCGTAAGCATCTTCCAGATTTCAATCAATGCTATGGAAGTTCCCACGATTGGAGTCCACAAACCTACGATTATCAGTATTCCCGCTCCCATCAACAGCACAGCGGGAATCGTCACATTCATCGGTGGCAGATCGCTCCACAGCCTCACGCCCGCGCGTACAATCAGCACGGAGCCAACGACCACGCGCATGAGAAGCAAACCTGCGCCGGGCCAACCGCCAGCGAATGTGGAATACAGCCGTCGCAATGACGCACCTTTCAGTACATAACTAGAATCCCCCGTTTCGGGAGCCGATCGAAACCCCAAAAAGAGCTTTGACCGTCACTCTTTAGAGTTCTGCATTTTTCTGAGGCGGGCAGGCAAGGTGGTGGAAACTACAGCTCGATGATTCCTCTCTTCAGGCCGATCATTGCGGCGTGCGTTCGATCGTTGGCCCCTAGTTTAGAAAGAATGTTCTTGACTCGACTCTTAACGGTTTCCTCCGTGATTGAGAGCTGATCCGCAATCTGCTTGTTCGCGTTCCCAGCCGCGATCAGTCTCAAGACCAGGATCTCTGCTGGCGTCAGGGCGTCATCCGTGGCATGCTCGGCGATCTGGTGAGAGGCTTCCGGGGACAGAGCCTTCTTTCCAGTATGGACGGCACGAATCGTCTCCAGTAATTCCTTATGTAACGTATTCTTAAGCAGGTAGGCCTGAGCACCGGCTTTGAGCGCACGCAGAATTTGCGTATCGCCTGCGTATGTCGTCAGCACAATCACTTTTGCGTTGGGAAATTCGTTGCGAATCGCAATGAGCGCATCGATGCCATTCATCTCCGGCATCTGCAAATCCATGAGGGTGATGTCGGGATGGTGCGTCCGAAATTGCTGAATGGCATCGCGTCCGTTGGACGCCTCCCCTACCAAAACCATATCGGTCTGAATGCCAAGCAGGCCGGCGATTCCCTGGCGCACGATTGGATGGTCGTCAACCACGAGAATTCGAATTTGCGAGATGCCGGCGCTCATGAGCTCCTACTTCACGCCTTCGCCTTGCGCGAAAACCACGAACGTCTCTGTGCTGTCGCGTAGGCGCTGCTGGCAGGAATGCGCAGTTCCACTTCCGTTCCAGCATCGACTTCGCTCCACACTACTAGCTCACCTCCAATAAGAGTGGCACGTTCCCGCATCCCGGGCAAGCCGTAGTGTCCTTTACTGCTTTGGCCGGAGAGAATTGCTGGATCAACGCCTTTTCCATCGTCCCGCACCCGCAATCGGAATTGCTCATTGTCATAACGGATTTCAACCTCGATCTGCCGTGCTTGAGAATGGCGAAACGCGTTCCGCAGCGCTTCGGCAGCAATTTTGTAGATCTCGTCTCGGAGGATGGGATGGAGATTTCGCGCCTCGCCCTCAACGGCCACACGGAATGCAGGTCGGTGGTCGGTTGAGTCAGTCGTGAGTTCTTCTCCGAGCGTGCTTATGGCCATTGCGAGATCGTTGCTTTGTACCGTGGAGTCCCGCAATCCCTGAACCTCATCCCGGGCTTCTGTGATGAAGTTCGCGGTCTGGTCGATCGCATTGTCCAGCTTCTCTTTCGCCTCCATCGGGCGATCCGGCAGCAACTGCGAAACAGTTTGGAATCGGAGCAGTACCCCGTGTGCGCTTTGCAGCAGAGTGTCGTGAAGTTCCCGTGCAATCCGGGTGCGCTCGCCCACACGGGCCTCGAGCGTCATGTCGAATTGATGCTGCAATTGCCGGACACGCCACTGGTACGCCGCCCACAGCAGTGTCAAAAAAATGCACGCGCAGAGCGCGCGAAACCAATTCGTCTGGTAATACGCAGGAGCGATGGAAAAATCCAGCTTGGCGGCGTTATCGTTCCAGACCCCGTCGCTATTGGACGCGATCACCCGGAAGGAATACTTCCCGGGAGGTAAGTCCGTGTAGAACGCCTGCCGGCGCGTACCGGCCTCGTGCCAGTCACGCTCATAGTTCTCGAGCCGGTAGCGAAATTTTACCTTCTGCGGAATTGTGAAGGTGGGCGACGTGTAATCAATTTGCAAGTCCCTCGGATTAGGCGGGACTTTGAGGTCAGGCGTTGCTTTGAACTCGTTTCGGTCAGCAACCAGCGACTCGATATATGTCACCGCTGCTAGCGCTTTCTGCGAGAGCCTGGAGGGGTCCACCATCTGCACCACGCCGGAGTTCACAAACCACACGCGCCCATCCGGCGAGTTTGCCGCTGAATTGAAAGGTGGTCGCGCGGAGGGACGGGCTCCGTCTAGCACGTCGTAGAAGCGGGTCTGGATCACCGTATCCGGGTTGGCCCACCATCGCTGGAGCTCGGAGTCTGAAAACTCGACGACGCCACACTGCATGTTGAGCCACCAGCTTTTCTCCTTCGCCTGGACGAAAGAAAGGACACTGTCGCAGGGTAGACCGTTTTTCGTCGTCATCCGCTGCACTTTACCTTGCCGCAGCCCGACCAGTCCGTCGTCGAAAGCGACAAGGACGGTGTCATCCGGCTGAGCAACTATCTGATTGGCGAACGGACTCTTAGAACCCGGATTTACAGGGAACCTCTGCAGAGCACCGTTGCGAAATAGCACAAGTTCCGCACTGCGAGTGCCGATCCAAATTCCTCCGTGCTTGTCTGCTGCAATACGGCCCATTGGAACCTGCGGTGGGGAAAACTCTTCTTGCACTTTGAAATCACGGATACGGACAAGCTTTCTCGTGCTGCCTGAGCACTCTGCCCAGATATTTCCATCGCTGTCCTCGACCAATCCAAGTACCAGGCCAAGTGGCTCATGATTCAGTTCGGGCAAGCGGCGGAAGCTCCCGTCTTTGAGCAAATAGAGTGCGTCATCCACTCCTACCCACAGGTTTCCTGCGCGATCTTCCAATAAGGAAGAGACCTGCTGACCTGGCAAGCCATGCTTATAGCGAATGGATGAGACCGAACCGTTAACGATGTGATCGAGGGACTCGCCATTTGCAACCCAGATTGTGCCATCTCTGCTGGCCAGAATGCCTACCGCTTGGTCTGCTCCCAAGCCCTCCACCGCTGAGAAGGTGGTGACGCGCGGATCATGAAAACTGTCTACTCCATTGTTGGTGGCAGCCCAGACAATGCCTTCCCGGTCTTCAAAGAAAGCGCGGACATAATCGCCAGACAAGCCTTCGGTCCGTTCATAATGGTCCACAACGTTTCCACGCACACGAAAAATGCCTTTGCGGTCCGTACCAACCCAAAGATTGCCGTGGCCATCGAAGCGCAGGGAGAAGACCGGATATTTGCTTCCATCGAAGGTGGGGGTCACGAAGGATCTGACGGTACCTTCCTCGAATTTTGCAAGCCCTAGCCCCGGTCCGTCCGAATATATGCCGGCCCAGACAGATCCATCGGGCCCACGAGCCAGGGCAAGGATCCCCGGTCCGGCACCGGATCTCATACCCTTGAGCGCGTACGCTTCTGACACACCGCCATGCCAGTGCACAAGGGCAGCTTGCCCTCCCAGCCAAAAGCCGCCACTTCCGTCCGCCAATATCGCATCGATGGGAGTGATCGCTATTCCATCCGATTTTCCGAAACACTTCATGCCACGCTCGCTAACGTGGCAAACCGGCTCTGTAACGCTATTGTCGCCGCGCACAACCCAAATTGAGCCGTCAGCGTCCTCACTTACGTTATTCGTGTCCGGCAGCAGACCATCCAACTCAACCCGAGAAGTGACAACACCATTTTTGACATGAGCGATCCCGTCCGCTCCCAGCGCCCAAAGCCCACCTGCCTGGTCTCCGAGGATGTTTCTGATCCGGCCGATTGGTTCAGTATCAACAGGCGGATGCCAAAGACGAAACTGGACACCATCGAACCTGTAGATATCGCCGCGAGAAGACAGGAACCAGAGGAAACCATCGGACGTTTGCGCAATCGCGTACATGCCAGCCGGCGCGGAACCATCTTGTGTTCGCCAGGAGGTATGCATGTACTGCGTGACACGTTTGTTCGGATCGAGGGCGTAAACCACGCCTGCCAATAACAGCACGCAGGTAAGACAAGAGCCCAACGTCGCCACAATCGTGGCCGAGGGCCAGTTAAAGCGCAGCAGAAGTGATCGGCGAGAAGGTATTTTTGCCATGTTCGTAGCCGAGCAGCGTTAGAGACTCTGGGACCCGGTCCGAGGGGAACTCAGCCGTGGTGTAGCTCAATCACGAACAACCGGCCGTGATGTCAATCACGAAGCAGAAGCATCGAGATGAGCAGAACGAATTGCATTGCGCCCCAAGCAGCAACAGCCCGAAACGACACGAACGGGCGAATGCCCAAGTGGACCGAAGCCTCCGTTGTCGCTCTTAATCTAGCACTCTCGGCGGCGTGTTCGTCAATGATTCTGTCAACGAACTGTCAGCGGAACGGCTTTTGTTTTGGATCGGACCAACACAACTGTGGATCGCGGTGCTACTTGATAAATCGACCGCTGCAGCGGCAAACCGCATTCTGAGAAATCGTCTGGACTCGGCAGGTCGGTGTCCACAATTCTGACCCAATCTTGGGGCGCACTCTCCTGGATTTGGAACTGCAGTGCTTGCCAATATGCATTGATCATCACGTAGATATCGTCGTCGTCCTGGGACGTGCCATGCAGACAAAACGCCAGACTCCGGGAATCTGGCGATAGATCGACCATAGGTCCAACGCCGTACCACGAAACGTCTTCGCGCCAGAACCTGCTACGACACAGGGAAGGATGAGACTTCCGGAACCCAATCATGCCCTTAAAGAACCGAAATGTGTCCTGATTCGCCTGAAGCCGACTCCAGTCCAGCCAGCTGATTTCGTTGTCCTGATTGTAAGGATTGTTGTTTCCGAATTGTGTGTTCAGGAACTCGTCACCGGCC
>Ga0224558_1003921_pt1 | contig 11978 bp, 13 predicted proteins | sample 714S32024metaG_FD_180682 | JGI IMG/M metagenome (GOLD analysis project Ga0224558, IMG submission 180682) | Peat soil microbial communities from Stordalen Mire, Sweden - 717 S3 20-24 | ecosystem: Environmental > Terrestrial > Soil > Wetlands > Peat | place: Sweden: Norrbotten County, Stordalen... | reverse complement strand
AACCGATGCTCGCGCCAACAACCTGCGGAGATCGACGAGGTGGCGCTCGTCGCGGGCTCCTGCGAGGACCTCCATCCGGATCGGATCGCACGTGGCGATGTCGTCTCCGAGCAGTTGGTCGACGCGGATGCAGACTGGGCTCCCGGTATCTCGCAGAAATTCAATCCACGCCGAGATGTCGATCATTATCACCTGGCGCGCCCAGCTCGCATTTCCTCGAGATCGCCTTCCCAACCCGAGCCTCGCAAGGCACGCGAAGCTTCAAGGTCGAGCGGTTCAGCAGCGACGATCCGCAGCGCAAAATTCACTGCGTCGCGCTTGGTCAAAAGGTGGTAGCGCTCCATGACAGAGCGGCATGCCTCCTCGTCTACGTCGATGTTGGTGCGTGACATACACCAATGATACACCACGCCTGTATCGACGCGCGCACAGCGCATCGTGAGCTCTCGATCCAGGGCGCTCACAAACAGTGAGAACTGTTGGCTGACTGGTACGGCTCCACCTGGGGTCCGTGCCCATCTACCCGTAGTAACGCGTGTTACTACGGGGCGGACTTGACAGCACTTCCCGGACAAAGGGACGGACGGGGCCCACGTCGACGGACGGAGCAACACTGGATGCACGGATTCCAACACCTTGCCAAGGTGAGGGTCGCGGGTTCGAATCCCGTCGTCCGCTCCAAAGAGACGCCAGTTCGGCCTGCCGGCGTAGAGCAGGGCCTGAGTCCGGCAGTTCTCGAAATTGCAGAACCCGAAGCCGATTCGTTTGATGCGTTTGACCAAGTTGTCGGTTCGTAGTTGGACTCGGCGCGGCGTCAATTCCGCTTTTGGATTGCGTCGACTGAGGCGTCGATGTCACGATACCCGCCTCGTTCCAGGCCGTCGTACAGCAGGTCCGCGACAAAGGCCCACGATCCTGGCCAACTGCCGCCAACTCGGTACGGCTCCATTACAACGCCGGCGATCATCTGGCCGAGCCCCGAGCTGCGCGCGAGCCGATGGAGGCGACGCAGGTCGACCAGGCGGTCTGCGGCATGGCCGGAGAACGTCACCCACTCCGCGACCTTGACCGTCTCGAGCCGAGGGTCTGGGAGGAGTGATCGCGCAGCGGAGACGACAACGGCCGGGAAGTCGAGCATCCAGTGGAGAATCTCGGCCAGCTCCTCGAGCGAGAGCGCCGCCGGTGCAGGGGGATCGTCGGTCCGGTGGTCATGGTCGTCGGGCCTGCGCGACCTGTTCAGCTCGGTGAGGTTGATCATGAGGTCCAGCGCTGCCTGAATCGTTGGAACCTGAGTCGCGTTGCCGTCGTCGACCCATCCGGTAGAGAAGCCGCAACGCGCCACGAGTGGGGGTCGCTGCACGTCGATGCCGTAGGGGGCGAACCAGAGCTCGGAGAACTCGGCAGATCCGGTACCTGCTGCTTCCCACTTCGCGCCAGCCGTCCCGCCCCAAACGTGCTCGAGACCTCTGAGCTGCTCGGTGATCGGCGAGTTTTCGAGAAGATCGCACAGGCGCTCCTCCCGTTTCTGGCCTCGGAGCAACGTGGTGCGTTCCGCGGGATTCCCGCCGATTCCCGGGATGACGTTCGGGATCGCGACCGCGACGCGGAGCGTTACCTCCGGGGTGTCGGTCGGGGGGGTGAGCCACGAGGCGGGTCCCAGGCGTACCAGAACCCCGTCGTTCCAGGGAAGAAGCGCGGCCGCCTGCTCGCCACCACTGGCCGGTCGCGCTCTTGGGGCCGCGATCGGTCCTGGCTCTTCTTCGTTGTACTCGCCCGATTCGAGGCGAGCGAGGAGCCCCAGGAGGCCGGCGGCCTCCCAGGCTCGGTTACGCCTGTTCGTCGACAGCGGAATCAGCACCCCGGCTTCCACGAGTTGGTTGATCGCCCCGTTCACTGCTGGTTTGGTTCGATTCACGCGGGCTACACCTACTGGAACTGTGATCACGGGATGTCCCGGCAGGATGTCGATGAGTTGCCAGGCCGCGGCATCCTGTCGTACCTGTCCGTGGGCGGAGAGCCGAGCGCGCCACACGTCTTGGAGTTCGCGGACCTCGGCAAGGTAGTAGCGCGCGAGCTGCGCGGCCCGCGCCGTGGCTACTGAGAAGACCTCGAGCCATCGCTCGAAGTTCCCCTCCCGGTACGCGACGAGGCCGTCGATGTACTGCTCCTTGTTCTGCGCGAGCACCACGCTGATCGGGGGGACGAAGTGTGGCGCGACGTTCCGGCGCTTGAGGACGATCTGGACCAGGGCACGGCCTGTTCTCCCGTTCCCGTCTTTGTGCGGGTGAATCGTCTCGAACTGCGCATGCGCGAGCGCCGCTTGGACGAGAGGCGGCAGTGTCTCGTCGTTGCAGAAGGCGCAGAGATCCTCGAGGAGGGTGTTCACTTCCTCGGGCGGGGGCGGCACGAAGTCCGCGCCGCAGGGGTTGTAGTTGTTGCCGCCGATCCAGTTCTGCTGCGTCCTGATCTGGCCAGCGATCTCGGGCCGGTCCGACGCCGCCATGAGGATGCGGTGGATCTCGACGATCTGCGGTACTGCGATCCTCTCCTGCTCGGTCGCGCTCTCGATCGCCGCCTGCATCGCGTTGATGTTGGCGAGGATTTCGAGTGCGGTCTTCGATGCTCCTTGCCCGGTGTCGTTGGCCACCTCGGCTCGGGCGAGGGCGAGAGCGTCGACCTGCATACCTTCGACCTTGGAGGAGGCGATCGACTCGGTGCGCAGCAACAGGCGCGCGAGAGGAGTGAGCCCTGGGTACGCGTGCTTGTTCAGCGCCTGGATTGCAGTATCCGCTTCGGCGATCACACCGGCGACTGAACCGGAGAGGGAGAGCTCGAGGCCGGTGAGCAGATCTGGGATGAAGGCGTCGTAGGCGCACGCTCGGCGGTACTGCGCAGGTGCGTACGCGGTGGGATCATGCAGCCAGGTCTGTCTGGTGAACGTTCCGAACAAAGCCGATCCTTTACTAGATCTCTTCCTTGGTAAAGGATAGTACATCTTCCTTTACTAAGGTGACGGTGGAGGAAAGGATCGCCAACGAGTCGCGGGCTACTCGAGCGCAATGCCCGGGCAGGGTTGCCGCACGAGAGCTGGGACTGAGAAGGGACAATCCGATGACCCTCGTTTAGTCCGCTTAACGCGCTCCCCCCGCGCCGACGTCGAGGTCATCCGCAAGGCGTCGAGCCATCCATGCAAACACCCGCAGAAGCCGGGCGACGGTGGTCGCGTAGCCAAGTGCTCCGCTAATCGACTGTGGCTACTCGGCGTCTACTTGGCCCGGAGCAAATCTGCTCGTAGTAACGCGTGTTACTACGGGGCGGATTTGGCAGCACTTCCCGGACGAAGAGACGGACGGAGCCCACGTAGGCGGACGGAGCAACACTGGATGCACGGATTCCAACACCTTGCCAAGGTGAGGGTCGCGGGTTCGAATCCCGTCGTCCGCTCCAAAGAAAGTCCAGTAGAGACGCCATTTTCGGAGGGTGCCTTCTTGCTTTAGGGAGCGAACTGGTCCCGGCGTGCGTGCTACGTGCGCGAAACGCTCTCGGGCACACTCGCGATTGGCACGATTTCGGCTCCCTGCGCGAGCTGCCCGAGTGCCTCGGCGATCGCCCGGTCCCGGTCCTCGGTCGCGTGCTGGTAGCGGAGCGCAGCTAGAGGGTTGGCGTGACCGCCGCGGCACATGACCTCGGCAACGCTTGCACCGCTGGCCGCTGCCCACGTGAGCCCGCTATCCGCAGGTCGTGGAGGTGGAGATCCGGCCGACCAGCGACACGGCGAGCCTTGTCCCATGCTCGGTTGAAGTTGCGCGGGGAGAGGGCGGTCCCGCTCGAGGTGCCGAACAGCCACGCGGTCGGCTCCGAGCTGACGAATCGCTCAAGATGGTCGACGACGGCCGGCACGACGTTGGGCGGGATGGCGAGCACCCGAACGCCGGCCTTCGTCTTCGGGGGCCCGATCATCGGCTTGCCGCTCATCGGGACGACCCATGCCTGCTCGATGTTGATCGTCCCGTGGAGAAGGTCGACATGTCGCCGTTGGAGAGCCAGGACCCACACGATCAGGTGATGGCGGTGGCCGATCAGGAGGCCGATTAGCCCTCCGCCGGCACCCGTGAGCAGCCATCTCTCGTGACGCCCTGCTCGGTAGCCGGCTTGCCACTCGGGGTCCTCTCGGTGAAGGTGAGAGCGGGGGTGGTACCTGTCGGACGGAAACACGGGCGTGGCCATTGTGCGGCCTCTTCGTGTTCAACGGTACCTGCTGGCTGTGCTACTTCCACCGGCTCGTCTCGGCTCCGCTCGAAAGGCGCGGCTCTTCGGGTATCGACGTGGTCGGCCTGTAGTCGCTCACCCAACCGGTACCGGTGTTGCCGGCGCCGAGCCAGGAGGCCTACCGGCGGGATGGGTGCCGGAGCGACGGACTTGGCGACGAGCACGACCGGCTACGCCATCGGGTGGAAACGTTCTTTCCTCTCCCATTCCTTGGGTTGGCGCACGCGGTTCTTGCGGTGAGCGACCCGCGCGTCCCGCATGTGAAGGTGGCGACCTCCCCACCCGTAGTCCGAGAGCCTTATCTCCGCCCCGTTGGTGATGGCGATCCCGCGGTGGGTGGACCGCCAGACCATGATCGTGGCGCACTCGGGACAACACGGGTCGGGCTTGATCAGGAAGTACGGGCGCTCCTCGGCATCCTCGTCGCAGCTCTTGGCTCGCGTCACCGACTCACTCGGCCATCCGCCGTGGAAGCACTCATTGCCTGCCGTTTGCGGCTGCCACTGCCCGACTGCTTGCCGACGACCGCGAGTGAACCCATCGAGGGCACGACAGTGGACTCTTCCCCCGTCGACCACCGCACCCGCAAGAGCGACCCGGTCACGCCGGTCACGACTCCATCACGGGGAGCCTCGCCGACTTTCCTCGAAGAGACTTGCACGCGATCACCAACGACTGCCATGTACCGAATGGTGCCACTGCGAGGCGTGTCTGGTCAGCGCGGTCCCGCACCTTTCGCCCGCAGACGCTTCTGCCGACTGTTCAACGTGCCGAGCTTGAGGGGTGCAACATTGGACCCTGGATGGCTACGACCCGCGACCGTCGGCGCTTGTTGCCTCAGCCGAACTGCTCGGTGCACGGGGGACCAGGGGCGTCCGACCGTGGGACGGCGTAGGCGCGGGAGTCGAGACTGCTGGGGCTGACGAGACCCACATCAGGACGGTGTTGGACAACCCACTTTCAGCTGAACAACCAGGCGCGTAACGTGTGGGTGGGCCCTCGGGGGTAAACCCACACCGAAGAGCCGGGGTTGAGGGTGAGATCCGGCCACGCTGGCAGGTCTTTTGACCACAGGTGTCGTTCCCTCCTTGGGACGCTCCCGAGGGCCCACTACCTCGTCATCACCCAAGTCCCGTTGTAGTTGCGGGCGGCGGTGACCGCCTACCCAGCGCATAACGGCTGTGTGCCCAGAACCAAGCGGGTTCTCAGCTGACGTGCGCGCGTTCTGTCGCGTCGCCTGACCGCGCTTAGACGCACCCTTCCAGCCGCCCGGCTGAACCGCCCAGGTTCCGAGTCGGGCGTTCCATTGGCGGCGCCAGGGGGAGGACGCTCAGCTACCCGTGGCACCCCTGGGTACGAACGCGGTGGCCGCACCACCGCTCAGCCCCTCGCGACCAGGGATCTTCAGCCCTGGGACCGAAGTGAAGATGGACTTCTGCTACAAGCACAGCCGCGTCAAGCAGCAAGCTGGGGCGGAGCCCCGTTAGCTATTGGCTGCGCTACTCGGCTCCGCCTTGCTCGGCCTGCCACGAACCCAAGCGTGCCTTGCTCGTTCTCGCTTACGTTCGATCGCCGCTCGTCGAGCGAGCACCTGCTGGGCGTGCTTGTTATGTGGCCCGTGCGCTTTCCCGTTTACCCCACCGAACGCGGCGAAGTGTGTCGGCATCGATCGCCTGCCTGCCGCCGTTGACATAGTGGCTACCTGCTTCCCTCCCGGCGTGGCCCGAGTCGTTAGATACTGCAGTATCTAACACCGGAGTGCCTACCATTGAAAGTCGTCGTTCGATTGCCCGGTGTTGTCATCAGGCGCTGTCGTGCCGTCGGTTTCCGATTTCGTGGCCGGCTGAACCGTCAGCCGCCTGCGCCGCGCCCGGCCTTGCGCCGGATCCGGTGGCCGTTCGTTTGTGTCGCCGACCAGGTGCGTAGGAGATTGGGAGCCCCCCGGCTGCATGGAGTCGCCAGGATGTCTCTAACCTGATTGCGATCCTCGAAAAGGAAGGCAGGTGATCATCGGGATGCTTGCCAATATCGTTGGTCCCGACGGATTGATCGTGATTGTAGTGGTCGTCGTCGTGCTCCTCTTTGGGGGGTCACAGCTTCCCAAGCTCGCTCGCGGGCTCGGCAGCGCGTCCCACGAGTTCAAGAAGGGCGTGGAGGAGGGCAATCAGGACCACGGCGACGACAAGACGTCCGGCCCGATCCAATCCAACTGAGTAGGCACCAGTTGCCGATCCCAAGGTCGTCGTCTGCGCCGGCAGATGGCCGATGTGTTGGCATGATCTTGGGCATGGTCGCCATCTCGCTTGAGCAGTTCGAGGAGTTGGTGGCTGACGCTCTCGATGGAATCCCTGCCGAGCTTGGTGCGGCAATGGAAAACGTCGCCGTCATGGTGGACGATCACAGCCCGCCCGGACGACTGCTCGGTCTCTACCAAGGTGTCCCGCTGACGAGCCGAGGGGCCCACTACTCGGCAACCACTCCGGACCGCATCACGATCTACATGGCCGCGATCTGCGCAACATGCCGGACAGCGCAGGAAGTTGTCGAGGTAGTTCGTCGGGTGGTGATCCACGAGGTCGGGCATCACTTCGGTATCGATGACAAGCGGCTTGAAGACTTGGGGTGGGGATGACCGGGCACCGTTCCGCGAAGCGACGCCTCCGGGTCATTCTTGGTGGCTCGTCAGACTTCGCACGTCTCTCGCGCTCGCCGTCGGCGGATGCGGTCGCACCCGGTCATTTCCGACAGTCCCTTCGCGTTGCGGGTTTCAGGTGGCGGCGCGCAGGGCGTCGAGCAGGCGACCAACGTGCGCGGTGGCCACGCCGACACAGCGGTCGGCGGCACTATAGGTGAGGCACACGTCGTCACCGTCGCAGTGTGCTCCCTGGACGAACACGACGTTGTTCACGTCGCCCCAGCACTCCCAGTCGAGCTCCGGCTCGAGGAGTGGCTGGGGGAAGTGGCTGTGCAGCCGACCGGTGGCCTGGTCCAACAGCGCCGGGTTGATCGTGTACGAGCCGTTGGCGCGCCGTTCGTGGAAGAAGAGTAAGAGCCCCGCCTCCGTCGGGACGGGGGCGCCCCCGCACCGACGCTCTTACCCGCCAAGCATTACTGGGGGAGTACTGCACGTGAACGATATTTGTTTGGTCCAGCTTGGTGGCGACCGTGAGTGTCACCGTGCGCCGCGAGCGTGCCGACCTCGACGAGTCGGAACTCGAAGTGTTCCTCGACCGTTCCCAGTTAGGGCTGCATACGCTGGGACCGGCTCTCGGGCCGGCGCCCCAAGCGCCCGGCCCAGCCAGCCCAGCCGGAGGGCGCGGGGAGCGGGGCGGGAAGGGGGGACGGGCGGAGAGGGACGAGAGCCGAGCGAGCAGCAAGGGCGGAAGGCTTCGGGGTAGGCACACAGGCCCCTACGTTCGCCCGCGTGGCGGCGAAACGGCCGGGTGGCTGGTCAGGGTGGCGGTTGAAGTGCTACCGGGTGGCTACGGGGCTGGGAGAGGTCTCGACATCGCCCGGTGGCTGATCTCCCGCAAGCACAGAGGTTGCAGCGTATTCGGCAAAGGTTTTTAGCTGGCAGTGAGATCGTCAAGCAGCATGGGCAACGACAGCGTGGCCACGCCGATGGCGGAGTCGCCGATGCCATAGGGGAGGACCAGGGTGTCGGCGTGTACGAGGGAGCCGCAGGAGTAGACGACGTTCGGCACATAACCGTCCTGCTCGTCGGGCGTCGGGCTGAGCAGTGGCTCGCGGAGCTGGCCAATGATCCGGGTCGGGTCTTCGAGATCGAGAAGTATGGCGCCGATGTTGTAGGTGCGCATCGGGCCGACGCCGTGGGTGATCACAAGCCAGCCAGCGTCAGTCTCGATCGGCGAGCCGCAGTTGCCGAGCTGGAGCACATCCCAGGTTCGGGTGGGCACCTGGTACCTAAGCGCGTCTTCCCACAGGCGCAGGTTCTCCGAAAAGACGACCGTGTTCGTCTCGCGGTCGGACCTGGATAGGGCCGCCAAGCGGCCGCCGATTCGGCGAGGGAACAGCGCGAGGCCCTTGTTGGCCGCGAGGCCGACGATCGGCGACGAGGTGAAGGCGCGAAAATCCGTCGTCTCCAGGAGCTGTTGAGTGATGTCGATGCCGCTATAGGCCGTGTAAGTGGCGAAGTAGGAAACGGTTCGGTCCTGGTGCTCGAACCGCACGAAGCGGGCGTCTTCCATGCCGTTGCGTTCGGCACCCATGGCCGGCAGGAGGACTCGCTCGGCCAGCGACGTGCCGGCTGGGAAACGGACGCCGTAGGTTCGCTCGGCGATCCTGCGCATGAGCAAGATGATCGACCCGTCCTGTCTGCGGGTCGCCAACTGGCCCTGAAGTCGGCCTAGCCGCTCCTCGAGCTCAGCCGCGGTGAACTGCTCACCGAGCGCATCGAGGATGTAGTCGGCGCTCTCCCCATCGCTGCGGAGTCGACGAAGCTCACTCCGGAAGACGGCGGCGTCGAACGGGACGGCTTCATTCGCTCCTCTCGTCGCGAATGGTGGTGCGACCTCGATTCTGACTTCGCCGCGGTCGTCGACCATTCCTATCCGGAACTCGATGGAGGACCGATGTCCCTCCCCGATCGCCCGGACGCTCATCACAAAGCGCAAGCTGCCCGCGGGTACGCCGGTCTGGTCAGGATGGGCCACCATGCTGGGGTTGCAGAGTGCCGCGCCTTCGATTGCATACTCGTTGGTGAACGTGGCACCAAGCAGCAGCCGACGCGTCTCGGAGAGCTCGAACCGAGGATCGAGGCGTTCGGCGAGCTCGTCGGCGTGCCGCCGGAACGTATCGATGAGGTCGCGGTGACGGTGTTCGAACCGAGCAGCGATGTCATCTAATGCTTGCTCCACCTCGTCGTCGTCCAACGCCAGGATGCGAGCCACCACAGCTGAGGTGCGCGGTTCCTCTCGGTCGAATCCCTCTTGCCCAGGCACGAACAGCATCGTGACGACCCGGGATCGGTCCGTGACCAAGCGCTGGGGGCTGCGCCGGACGCGGTCGGTGATCGCCGGTCTCACCGCGACACCATCACGAGCCGACGCGAGTGTTGCAATGTCGAAAGCAGAGCCAGCGTCGACTCGGTGCCCTGGTTGAGGTTGGCCCCGCCAGGGGTGTGAAGCCGCCGAAGCCACCCGCCGTGTCCGGGTCCCACATGACGTGCTGACCGTCGTTGTCTCCGAGGAACCAGGCCTTTGCGGCGCCGAGACCGTCGATCCAACGCCGGTCGCCGTCGACGCTCGCCGCGCGAGCACAGGCGTCGGCGAGCACAGGCGTCGGCGAGCACGGCCACCTCAATCGGCTGCTGGTCGAACACGGGCCGGATGTCACCGGGTCCTGCGCCGCCCGCGGGCGTGACGGACAGATGGCTGTCCACCGTCTTGTGGTCAAGTAGCCACGCCAACAGATCAAGGCCGTGTTGCAGCAGCATCGGTCGGTCCAGCGCGGCGCCAGCGGCGACCATCGCCTCCGGCAGGACGGCGTTGGCGTAGCGGAGTCGAGCCTCCGGCCATGGCCAGGCGGTATTGGCGTGGGGTGGTACCATACCGTCCGCAGCATCAGTCAAAAGTGCGTGTGCCCCACGATGGTGGGGTTCCACAGCAAGTAACTTGGCTGCTCCCAGCGCAGCGAACGCCATCGCACGCGGGTAGGGTGAGCGCTGCCGTACTGCGCGCTCGAACTCTGCAGTGACCACTTCCCGTAGCCAACCGTCCTCGCTGTGCGACGCCGCGGTGCCGAGGCCCCAGATGCTCCTGCCCCAGCAGTCCCCTAATGTCGGGCGGTCCTCCCAGCGACCCCGCCGGCTCGATCGGTTCCGGTAACCGCCGCCGTCGCCCTGCGCGTCGATCAGGAACCGAAGGCTGGTCCTGGCGAGGCCGGGTACCGCCGGCGCGGGGAGGGGTTCTCGTGCGGCGACGACGAGGACTCGGGCCAAGTCGTCGGTGCAGTAGCCGTGCGCTCGCCTGGGCTCGCCGTATCGGGCGTGCTCGAAGGTGCCCCGGTCGTCCGTCATTCGGAAGAGGTGTTCGAACTTGGGCTCCACCGTGCTGGTCACACCGGTGCCGGGTATTTGCTGAGAAGACGATTCGCCAGGGCCACGTACGCTCCAGCGACCACCGACCAGCCCATGCTCGGCGCCAGTCGTGACGCTTCCGCCGCCATGCGGTCGGCGAGTCCCGGTTCAACGAGCACCCGGCGCAGGGCTGACACCAGAGCTGCCGGGTCGTCCCGGTCGACGATCATGCCCGCCCCACTCGCCAACAACTCGACGGCGTGGGGAAAGGCCGTGGCAACCACCGGCCTGCCCGCCGCGATGGCCTCGACGAGCACGCCGGAGGTCACCTGGTCCGTGGAGTCGTAGGGCAGTACGACTACAGCGCACGACTGGATCAGTGCTGTGAGGGAGGCCACATCCCGGTAGGCGGCGTCGAAGAAGACCGATGTTCCAACTCCGTTGCGTAAGGCCTGTTCGACACGGGCGTGACGGTAAGCCTCGCCGTTGACGGCGAGCACCTTCGGATGGGTCTGGCCCGCCACGAGGTAGCGAGGTCGCGCCGGAAGGCGATGCAATGACCGCATCGCGTCGATCACCCGCTCGATGCCTTTGCCCGGTCCGATCAGGCCCCAGGTCAAGATCGTCGGCCGAGCCGCGGGCTCGTGCGGGGCTCGGCCCGTAGGGATCGCCGCCCCGTGCGGGATGGTCACAATGATCGCCGGGTCGACGTCGAACCTGTTGCATAGCCGCTCCCGGGCCGAGTCCGACATGACGATCACATGGTCAGCCATCGCAGCGACCGCGACAAGAGTGGATCGCTGGTGCGGAGTGGGGTCACTGAGAATCGTGTGGGCGATCACGATGGACGGGATCTGGAGGCCGGCGAGGACGTCCAGCACCTCGTCGCCGTCGGCGCCACCATAGAGGCCGTACTCGTGCTGCACGATCGCCACGTCGCAGCGGTTGAGCAGTTCCGAGCTGGCTGCCACTGACCGGGGGGAGCGATTCACGAGCTCTCCGATGACCCGCTTGCTGGAGGCGGGCGATCCGTCCGCCACCCGCACGATGCTCACTTCGGCGCCGTTTGCAATCAGGCCGTCGGCAAGAGCGGCGCTGAAGGTCGCCATCCCGCACGCGGTCGGGGGGTAGGTGCTGAGTATCCCGAAAGACGGGGTGCGAAAGCGCCCTCCGCCAAACGGCGGAATGGGTGGACTTGGGACGCGCACGGGACTCCTCGATGTTGCTCGGTCGAGGCGTCGAACCTGCACGGGGCGATTATGGGTGGTCCTGAACGACCGTCCTGCCCAAGCGAAGCGACTCTCCCAAGGGGAACTACCAGAACAAGATTACCGCGGTGCTGCTGCGGCGTGGCGACGTGACAGGAACCGGGTTGGGTACGGCCGTCTCATCGCCCGACCCCTCCAAGCTGGCCCCTAGCCGGTCAACGGGCCCGGCTTCCCGAGGGCGACGGTGAGGCAGGGTGGGCTTGAGCCGTACTGCAGTGCCGAGCAAGGCGACTAGGTCGGCAGCGTGGCGGCGAGCTGGCGGGCCGCACGGTAGCTAAGCCCTGATCCACCGAAAAATAGGGCTCTTAGGGGTCAGGACCGGCCTAGCATCCGCGAAAAGTGCCTTCCTGTAAGGGAAAATGGGGGTCACAACACCAACCCATGCCCCTTAAGAAAGGCACTAT
>Ga0224558_1003920_pt1 | contig 11980 bp, 10 predicted proteins | sample 714S32024metaG_FD_180682 | JGI IMG/M metagenome (GOLD analysis project Ga0224558, IMG submission 180682) | Peat soil microbial communities from Stordalen Mire, Sweden - 717 S3 20-24 | ecosystem: Environmental > Terrestrial > Soil > Wetlands > Peat | place: Sweden: Norrbotten County, Stordalen... | reverse complement strand
CACTGTCTAAGTTCAACTTTTATGTTCATTTTCAGGGCAGTAGTCAGAATCCAGAATGTTGCGGCTTTCTTTTCAGAAATCTTGAGAATGATTGGCTGTTTTTATTCTGACTACTGATTCCTGACTACTGTTTTCATTCCGACTCCTGGCCTCTGAATACTGATTCCTTTACTACCAGGACCACAAACCGGGGCAGCGCCAACAGGCGCCGCCAGCGGCCCGGCTCCTGGAAGGCCCGGTACAGCCATTCCAGCCGGAGCTGCTGCATCCACGCCGGCGACCGGCGCAGCCGGCCGGAGATCACGTCGAAGCTTCCCCCCACGCCCACCGCCACCGGCAACCCCAAGCCCTGGCGGTGGTTCCGGATAAATTGTTCCTGTTTGGGGAAACCCATGCCTACCAGCAGCAGGTCGGGGCGTGCCGCCCGGATCTGCTCGAGCACCGCCGGCAGCTCCGCTCCGGTAAAATATCCGTGGCCGGTTCCCGTCACCTGGAGGCCGGGGTGCTGATGCTGCAGGTTGACGGCAGCCGCTTCGGCCACACCGGGCGCTCCTCCCAGCAGGTACAGGCGCCACCCGGCGCCCGCCGCCCGGATGGCCAGCGCCCGGATCAGGTCAATCCCGGTGACCCGCTCCGGAAGGGGGCAGCCAAGGCGCCCGCCGGCCCAGACAACCCCGTGCCCGTCCGGCACCACCAGGTCGCCCCGGTTCAAAATCCCCCGGACGACCGGGTCACGCCGGGCCTGCATGAGCATCTCCGGGTTCAGGGTGATTACCTGGCGTGTCAGTCCCTGCGCAGATCCTGCCCCAGACTTCTGCTGATCGATCCAGCCGGCGATCACGCCTGCGGTCTCTTCTAATGTGAAGGGGTTGATACCCACCCCCATGATATCGAGTCTCTTTCCCGGATCACTCATGGCTCATCACTTTTTCCAGCATCACCGCCGCCTCAGCCCGGGTCATGATCTCATTCGGGCGGAAAGCGCCGTCCGGATAACCGCTGATTCCGGCGAGCGCCAGGCGGGCGATCGCCCCGGCAGCCCAGAAGTTGCTGCTGACGTCTGCAAAGCTGGTCTTGACGGTCCCGCCGCTGCCCTGGGAGGGAAAGGCCTTATCCAGCATCACCGCCGCCTCGGCCCGGCTGACTCCCTGCCCCGGGCGGAAACTGCCGTCAGGGTAGCCCTGCAGGTATCCTGCCATCTTGGCTGACCAGATAGCACTGGCCGCCCAGTAATTTGACGGCACATCCGGGAACACGGATTCGGGTTGGTTTGAGGAGGTGAGCTTTTTGGCCTGAGCCAGCATCACGGCCACGTCCGCCCTGGTGACCTCGTCTGCCGGGTGAAAGTTGCCGTCCGGATAGCCGGAGATGATTCCCCGCGCCTTCAGGGCCGACACGGCGCTGGCGGCCCAATGTCCGACCAGGTCCGGGAAGGGGGCCGCGCCTTGAGGCAACCCGGTTCCCTGAAGCGCCTGCAGGTCATTGGACACCAGGTCGAGGCGCGCCTGCAGGTTGTCCAGTTGCTGGTCCTGTCCCTGAAAAAGCTGGTTCAGGCGCTGCTGCAGAGAACTCGCTGAGAGCACCGGGTCGGTCGCCGTTCCCGGATCCCCCGCCGGCTGGTCGGCCTCCGCAGGCCTGCCCGGCCAGTTGCAGGCCGGCGCCAGGCATACCAGGAACAGGATGACTGCGCAGCCATACAGCCACCGCCATCTCTTTTGCTTGTCCATGCCTCTCCCCCACGAGATGCAGTTATTTCGTACTTCGACGCCTTTATAAATAAACCCTGCCCAAACATGGCAGGAAAACCTTAAAAGCAAATAAGAAAAACGCCTATCGCTCTAATTTCTACCAGGGGGCCCATCCAACTCGCCAGGCGGCATCCGGGACGGCACGAAGCCAAACTCCCGCCGCACCAGGTAAAGAGTCTTGGCCTGGGCAGCGGGAACGCTCCGCTCCGGCACCGCCAATACCTCCACCTCGGTGGTCCTGCGCCCCCAGGTCAGGCTGACCAGGTCACCGACCCTGACCTCGCCGCCCGGTTTGGCCGGGCGCCCATTGATGCTCACCCGCCCGGCATCGCATACCTCCTTGGCGTTGGTCCTGCGCTTGACCAGGCGGCTTACCTGCAAAAACTTATCGATGCGCAAAAGATCGCTCCTTTCTCGCCCGGCTTGGCGGAAAAGAAAAAGGCCCCGGACGCATCAAGGCATCGGCGGGGACCTCCTGATGAAACAATATTGACCTGCTTCATAGCTTGATGGCTCCACAGGCTGATAGCATATTCCGCCCCCCGGGAGAGATGGCTTGTTAACCGATCGAATCTCTGAGAGCTTTGCCGGCCCTGAATGCGGGCACGCGTGTGGCCGCGATCTGGATCTCTTCGCCTGTCTGCGGATTACGTCCAGTGCGGGCAGCCCGATCGCGCACCTCAAAAGTGCCAAAGCCCACGAGTTGTACCTTATCGCCCTTTGCCAACGCCTCTTCAATAACATCGAAAACTGCAGTGGTGACCTTTTCCGAGTCTTTCTTGGTAACTTCAGCCTTTTCTGCGACGCTGCTAACCAAATCAGCCTTATTCAACCAGATACCCTCCTTCGCAATTTTTTGAATTTCGCCATACCTAATTCGCCAGAAGCCTTGTAATTCCTGCTAAATTGTTGGGATCTAAAAAAAAATTTTCCTCGCTATTAAAATATTAACATATAATGTCGTAATTATACATCATTGGTTACTGCCTGCAGCTTGACCTCGTCCCAGATGGCATCCAAGTCTGCCAGTGACAGTTCGCTCATTTGCAACCCCCTGTCGGCAACTTTGGCCTCAATCCCCTGAAACCTCCGCATGAACTTGTCCACCGCGGTCCGCAACGCCTCCTCCGCATCCACTTGCAGCAGGCGGGCGACGTTCACCACCGAAAAGAGCAGATCGCCCAACTCCCGGCGGACGGCGTCCTCGTCTCCCGAAGCCCGGGCTGCCTGCACTTCCTGCCATTCTTCCGCCAGTTTGAGGGAAGCGTTGTCGGCATCAGGCCAGTCAAAACCGGCCAGGGCAGCTTTTCCCTGCACTTTTTGGGCCCTCTGCAAGGACGGCAGATGCCTGGGCACTCCCTCCAGCAACGACCGCAGTTTTCCCCCGGCACTTATATCTGTCCCGGTCCCTTCCGTCCGCTTGATCGCCTCCCAGTTGCGCACCACCTGGTCGGCGCTGTCTACCTGAATGGCGCCGAAGACATGGGGATGGCGCCGCTTCAGCTTGGCGACAATCCCCGCCACCACCCGGTTGATGTCAAAATCCCCCCTGATGTCTGCAACGGCGGCATGAAAAACCACTTGCAGTAATAAGTCTCCCAACTCCTCACAGAGTTTATTCATATTTCCTTCGTCAATGGCGTCAATGACCTCGTAGGACTCCTCGATCAGGTACTGGCGCAGGCTCAGGTGGGTCTGCTCCCGGTCCCAGGGACAGCCGCCTGGCGAAAGCAGTTGCTGCATCACTGACACCAGTGGGTCAAGGGGATACCGCGACTCGGTCGCCGGTCGCCGGTCGCCGGTCGCCGGACAAGAACTTTGTATGCTTTCATTTTCAGATTTCGGTCGCCGGTTTCCGGTCTGATTCCGTTTTTTTCTGACGTCCGGCGTCTGACGTCTGACGTCTGATGGTACGTAGACAGAGGTGAGGTGATCCAGGTCATCCAGCCGGTCCAGGTCGTAGAGAGGAATCCGCCGCTGCCGCTCCTGCCCCCGCACCCCGGCGGAGTAGATCACAATCAGGGGGTGGTCGTCCGGAAACTGCTCCATCAGGGTCAGCTTGACCTCCGAGGCCAGCGCCCTGTTGTAAACCTGGGCCACCAGCACACCGGCGCCCGCCGGGACGCTAAAAGGGACCGCCTGTCCGGCGCTTGATGATTCATCAGATGATGGCGCCTTTAAGGCGCCATGGGGCTTCAATCCTTGATGCGCATGATAATCCGCATCGTGCCGGGCGCACAGTTGAAAACTCTCGGTAATGACCAGGCCCTGAGCCGGGTCGAGGCGCAGGCTGCCGATCACCGCATCCAGGAAGCTGGGCGCCGGCCAGAGGCGCACCCGCACCCCCCGGGCCGCAGTCTGCGCCATCAGGAGGCTTACTACCGTCTCGCCAACCAGCGGATGCCCTGGGACCGCAAATACCACCGGCTCCCGGCTGCCGCAGGCAGCGTCGATCAGCCAGCAGGCCATCTCCCGGTAGACCTCGTCGAAAGACGGCCAGCGTTCGTAGAAATCATCCAGGGGCTGCAACCGGATGCCCTCCCGCTCCAGGAAGGGCACCACCGGATGGCGTCCGGTGCGCAGGTAAACCGTGCGGTGGCGCATCATGCCCAGGTTGAGGGCCGGCAGTTCCAGGGGATCCCCCGGCCCCAGCCCCACTACGTAAATCTCTCCAGTAAAAGGCCTGTCCTGATCGCTCATATAACATCATCTCTTTTGAATTAATTAGCGGCGGAACAGGCGGCGGATGCCGACGACGCTAAGTTCGCCCGTGAGCAGCAGGACGGACGTGTAGCAGACCATGCCGCCGGTCATCGCTCCCATGGTCGCAGCCAGGTTGCCGCAGGGCAGCAAGAAATGGTACAGGCCCAGGATGACCGCTCCCATTATTGTAGCAGCCAGCAACGGGCGGGGCAAGCAGAAGGAGGGGCCGCGGTAACCTGTGATCGCCCGCAGCGACCAGAAGTTCAGCAGGCCCGCCAGGAGCAGGCCGGCGCAGCTGCCCAGGGCTGCTCCCCTGACGCCCACGCCGGGCACCACGGTCAGGTAGTAGTTGAAGAGGCTCTTGACCAGACAGCCGGCCAGCAGGTTGAACACCGGGGACCAGGTGCTGCCGAGACCCTGCAGGATACCCGAGCTTGTCTGCTGCAGGCCCGAAAATAAGGCGGTCGGCGCCAGCCAGGCGGTGATCTCCCCGGCCCTCCGGTCGGCAAACAGGAGGGTGGTCAGCGGGGTGGCCAGCACCATCAAGCCAACCGCGGCAGGAAGGCAGAAAAGAATGGTGATCCGGACGGCGGTGGCCACCCGCTCGTTGATCTCCTTCGTCCGGCCCCTGGCGACGGCGGAGGCAATGTTGGGAACCAGGCTGACGGCCAGGGAGACGGAGAAGATCGCCGGCAGGTACACCAGGGTGCCGGCCATGCCGGACAACTCCCCGAACATGGCCGTGGCCTGGTGAAAACTGAAGCCGGCGACCTGCAAGCGGTGGGGGATGATAACGGCGTCGATCGTCTGCAACAGGGGCATCACCATGGAGCCGGCCGAGACCGGCAGGGCGAAGAGGAGCAGGCGCTTCATGAGCTGCCCGGCGCCGTCAAACAGCGACCACACCCTGCTCCACCCCCGGGGGCCGAGCTGCCGGCGAAAGATCTGCTCGAACCAGAGGAAGACGCAGACCAGCGCCAGGAGCCCCCCACAGCCGCCGGTGAAGGCCCCGAAAGCGGCCCCGCCCGCTGCGAACTCGACACCCCCGGGCAGCAGGAGATAGGCCGCCCATAAGACCGTGCCCACCCGGATACACTGTTCCACCACCTCGGACAGGGCGGTCGGCCACATCAACTGCCAGCCCTGGAAGTAACCCCGGAAGGCGGAGGCGACGGAGATCACCAGGATCGCCGGAGCAATGCTCACCAGCGGGTAATAGGCCCGGGGGTCTCCCAGCACCGAATCCGCCAGGTAGTGAGCCGAGTGATATAAGGCGAAGGACAGCAGCAGCCCGAATAGGAATAAGAAAGACAGGGCCAGCAGGAATATCTGGCGCGCCCCGAAGCGATCGCCCCGGGCGCCCTTTTCCGCCACCAGCATGGAGATGGCGATGGGTACTCCGGAGGTGGATAGGGCGATCAGGGTGATATAGATCGGATAGGCCATCTGGTAGAGCCCGACGCCCTCGCTTCCCACCATCCGGGTAAAGGGGATGCGGTAAAACGCCCCCAGGAGCTTGACCACCAGGCCGGCCATAGCCAAAATCAAGGCCCCGCGCAGGAAAGATTGCGGCTGCTGCGGCTGCACTGTAAAACCCCCCGTGTCCCCTTACCTTTGATGGTTTGTCCTCTTTCCTTTTATCCATACGACGGGGGGTTGTCCGTTAGACCAGAGGCAATGACAGACACATCCCCGGCTTAGCACTGCAAAACTGGCCAGGCAGCCTGTCATCTTTAAATGAACCCGGAAAAATAAAAAAGGCGGCCGTTGTTGCCACCTTTTCAAATTGCTTCTGTATCGGTAGACTGATTCAGCCCCTATTGCTCCATCTGTTTGGCCAGGAAACCAGCCGCAGTTTCCGCAAGCTTCAACTCCAACTCTCCCATCTTCACGTTCGGCTCCTTGGAGCAGATGATCACGGCACCGATCGGGTCGCCTTCGGCGATGATCGGGGCGATCACCTCGCTGGAAAACTTGCAGGTCTCTTCCTCCTCTTCCGAGAGGCAGCCCTTGCAGAAAGGATGCTCCCCCGCCTTGCTGATCAGTATGGGTTTGCGATCCTCCATCACCTTTTCGACGGCGGCGCCAACCGGTTTGTTCAAAAACTCCTTCTTGGCCGCCCCCGCCACAGCGATGATATTGTCCCGATCGGCAATACATGCTATATGACCGATCGCTTCATGCAAGGAGTCTGCATATTCTTTGGCGAAGTCTCCGAGTTCGCCGATCGGTGAATATTTCTTGAGGATGACCTCGCCTTCCCGGTCCACAAAGATTTCGAGGGGATCTCCCTCACGAATCCGTAGGGTCCGGCGGATCTCTTTTGGAATTACCACACGACCTAGATCATCGATGCGGCGTACGATACCTGTCGCTTTCAACTAGTTATCCCCCCTTCTATATCAAGATGTTTTACCGGGTTCAGAGGCCTTTCCTCGAGTTCTCACGAATAGTATATAACCAGAAGGGGTGATTTATTCATTTTTTTCCACACCTGTTCAGGAGCCGGAATGGAAGAGCGCCAGGCGCGTCCGCATCACCACAGGCGCTTCAGGCAGTTTCCTTTTTAGCCGGTTTTGGAACTCTTTGAGGAGACCCGCCGCTCGATAAAACTGTTCTGCCGGAGCCCCTCAAGATAGGAGAGGAACATGTCATTCCTTTTGGTCATCAACAACTGTTGCAGCAACTGGTCGTGAACGGCGGCGTAATTGAGCTGCGGCGACTGTGTCCGCTCAGATTGGAAAGCCGCCCTGACCTCGGTCTCACTGACTGTCACGTTCCTGGTCACATAGTCGCCCACCTTACCGATGGTGATATTCTCGGCAACCAACTGGCGGTACTGTTCCATCGTATAGCCATGAGCCTGCAGGGCCTGCTCCAACTGGGCCTGGCCGCCGGTGTTCATCATGTCCATCAGCACCTGGGTATCCACCTCCGCCGGCGAGGCGGAGATCCCGGCCCGGGACGCGGCCTGGCGCAGCAGCACCTCATCCACCATTCTCTGCAGTACCTCAACAGAGATCTGCTGGTCGATCTGCTGGTTTCCCGGGGTATTGGGATTAAACCCATCCAGCGAGGCCTCCGCCCGGCTGGTCTCCTGCTGCCACTCAGCCCTGGAGACCGGCGCCCCGTTGACCAGGACCACCCAGTCACCGCTTTCCGACCACCAGTACCAGGCGCCCGCCACAATCAGGATCCCGATAAATACCAGCACCTGCGGCCAGTACGGCCACCCCTTCTTCAACGCTACCCTCAAGTCGCTCCACTCCAGTTCCTCATTATTTTGTGCTGCGTGTCGAATCATAACACCTAAAGGCGCTTCCGGTGACGCCGCCTGCCCACTCTACAAATAGACTTCGACTTTTAACGATTGAAGTCCTGCCTATAGGAGATGGTACTGTTTCCATCATAAAGTGCTAGTTTTTAAGGGGCCATAGCCTGGTCCAGCATCCCGATCAGCCGCTCCGGACTCAGGCCGTGGGTCTCGATGCGCACCTCCAGATCTCCCACCGCCGAGAAGCTGACCCTCCGGTCGAAGACCTTGCCCCAACGGGCCAGGGCGTTGCCCCGGGGCGCCTGCTCCCTGTCGAAGCGCACCACCAGGGTGTGGGCGCTATGCTGGACCTCCTGGACGTGCGATTCCTGGGCGCGCAGCCGCAGCCGCGACAGGCTGAACAGGTGGGCCACCGGCGGCGGCGGCGGTCCGAAACGGTCCCGCACCTCCACTAGCAGGTCTTCCACTTCCTGCAGGCTCAGGGTTGCCGCCAAGCGCCGGTACAGCTCCACCTTCTGGCGCCCATCGCTCACGTAGGCATCCGGGATGAAGGAGTCTCCATAATGCAGCTCCCAGACCGGCACGGGGGCACGCCCGGCCGCCCCGCGCCCAAGAAGCGCCTGCCCGCCGGCGGCGGGGATCACCGCCCCCTTCACCTCCTGCACCGCCTCGCCCAGCAGTTGGTTATACAGGTCGAAACCCACGGCGGCCATATGCCCGTGCTGCTCCGCCCCCAGGATGCTGCCCGCCCCCCGGATCTCCAGGTCGCGCAGGGCGAGTTTGAATCCGGAGCCGAACTCGGTGAACTCCTGCAGGGCGCGCAGGCGCTTCTCCGCCTGCTCGCTGAGCATCATATCCTCCGGAACGGTGAAGTAGGCGTAGGCCAACCGGTTCGACCGCCCCACCCGGCCGCGCAGTTGGTAGAGCTGGGCCAGGCCGAAGGCGTCCGCCCGATCCACGATCAGGGTGTTGACGTTGGGGATGTCGATGCCGTTCTCGATGATGGCGGTGCAGATCAGGACGTTGAAGCGGCGGTTCAGAAAGTCGAGCATCGCCTCCTCCAGGCTGTCCTCATTCATCTGGCCGTGGGCAATGCGGAAGGAGGCCTCGGGCACCAGCCCCTCCAGGAACAGCAGGCAGCGCTCGATGCTCTGCACCCGGTTGTGCAGGTAGAAAACCTGCCCGCCCCGCTGGATCTCCCTTAATATGGCATCCCGCACCAGGTCCGGATGGTACTCCAGGACATAGGTCTGGACCGGCATCCGATCCTCCGGCGGGGTCTCGATGAGGCTCATATCCCTGGTCCCGGACAGCGACATCTGCAGGGTGCGGGGGATGGGGGTGGCAGTCAGGGTCAGCACGTCCACGCTGGTCTTGAGCAGTTTGATCCTTTCCTTGTGGTTGACCCCGAAGCGCTGCTCCTCGTCGATCACCAGCAGGCCAAGGTTCTTGAACTTGACGTCATCAGAGAGCAGGCGATGAGTGCCGATCACCACATCGATCAGGCCCCTGGCCAGGTCGTCGATGGTAGCTTTCTGCTGCCGGGGCGTCCGGAAGCGGCTCAGCACCTCGACCCGCACCGGATATTGGCCGAAGCGCTCCCGGAAGGTGTGCTCGTGCTGTTGGGCTAGGACGGTGGTAGGCACCAGGACCGCCGCCTGTTTGCCGTCCTGCACCGCCTTGAAGGCTGCCCGGATGGCCACCTCGGTCTTGCCGAAACCCACATCCCCGCAGATCAGCCGGTCCATCGGGCTGGGCCGCTCCATGTCGGCCTTGACGTCGGCAATGGCCTGCGCCTGGTCCGGGGTCTCCTCATAGGGGAAGGCTGCCTCAAACTCCTGCTGCCAGACGGTGTCCGGTCCGAAGGCGTGGCCCGGCTGCCGCGTCCGCTCGGCATAGAGGGCAACTAGGTCGAATGCCAGCTCCCGCACCCGCTTTTTGACCCGCTGCTTGAGGCGCGCCCAATCGCTGCCCCCGAGCTTGGAGAGCTTGGGGGCCGTCCCCTCGGGGCCGGCATACTTCTGGATCAGGGTCACCTGGTCGACCGGAACATAGAGCCGGTCAGCGCCGGCATAGGCCACCTCCAGGTAGTCTCTGGTGCGCCCTTCCACGGTCATCCCCTTGATTCCCAGGAAGCGCCCGATGCCGTGGTGCACGTGCACTACGTAGTCGCCGGAAGCCAGTTCTGGCGCCGTCACCATGTGGCCGCCCCCCGCCTGGAGGCGGGGACGGGTGCGCACCTTTTTGCGCCCGTAAAGCTCATCTCCGGTCACCACCGACAGCAAGCCGGGCAACTCGAATCCCTGGCTGAGCTGCCCCACCCCCGCCTGGAGGCGCCCGCCCTCCAGGTGCAGCGGCCAATCCCGGGCAACCAGGGGGGCCAGGTCATGGTCGCGCAGGTTCTGCCCCAGCCGCTCCAATCGCTCTTCGGTCTGGGTCAGCAGCAGCACTGCCGCCTGGTGCTGCAGCCATCTCTGCACCTCCGGCGCCAGCAGGTCCGGGCGGGCAAGAAAGGGCTGCATCTCTTTGACCGTCAAGTGCACCGACGCCCGGGGCTCGAACTGCCCGAGGCGGGTAAGCAGGCGCCCCAAGCAGATCAGCGGCCGCGACTTGAGGTCTCGGTACAGTTCGTCCCCGGTCAGGTAGTATGACTGCCAGGGAGTGAAGGACTGGCCCTCCTGGAACAGGCGACGGTAATCGGACTCCAGCAGGGCGACGTGGGCACGGCACTGCTCCTGAAAGCGCCCGGGCTCATCGACGACCACCAGCGACCCTTCGGGAAGATAGTCGAACAGGGACACCTGCTGGGGATAGAAGTAGGGCTGCACCAGGTTGAGGGAGCCGCCCAGGCCCTGCTCCGCCATCTCTAGAAAGCGGTTCTGACGCTGCTGCAGGCGCACGCTGGTGCTGCGGTTTCCCTTCAATTGCTCACGCCTGGCCCGGTAGGCGGCCCTGACCCGCTCCGCCGCCGGAGCGGCCTGGCCCGGTTCGTAGATGAACTCCCTGGCCGGCCAGATAGTGATCTGCTGCATCGCAGCCAGGGAGCGCTGGCTGGCAGGGTCCAGCTCTTTGATCGAGGTGATTTCGTCGCCCCAGAATTCCAGGCGCACCGGAACACCCTGGAAAGGAAAGATATCCAGGATACTGCCCCGCAGGGCGAACTGTCCCGGCGCCGCCACCAGCTCGAGGCGTTCATAGCCGGAATATACCAGGTGTTCGGGGATGGCAGCCAGGTCGTGTTCGGTGCCGGCTGCCAGGCTGAGCGCCGCCTGCTCCCAGCTTGAGGGCGGAATCAGTTTTGGCAGCAGGGCCTCGGCCGGGGCGACCACTACCGGTGGAGGACCCCCGGGATCCCGCAGCGACGCCAATACCCGCAGGCGCCCGGCCGTGGGCTCCCGGCTGGCCGCCACCACCTCGAAGGGGAGGGCCTCCGCCGGATCGAACAGCAGCACCTCCCGGTCCGGTAGCAGGCTGACCAGGTCGCGCAGCCAGTCTCCCACCTGGTCGAGGCTGGGCGCCACCACCAGCAGGGCTCCTTGCTTCCCCTGCTCGTAGAGGGCGGCGCAAAGCAGCGCCCGGCAGGAGCCCTCGGCTCCTTTTAGAAACAACGGAAATTGCCCTCGCTGCAAGGCAGCCAGGGCTTGCTCATATTCCGGGAGTTGGTTAAGCAGGTTGCGCACGGCGTTCCTCAACTATTGGGCATGATCTGGTTCCGAAACATTATATCAAAGGTGCAACCCGGATTATACCTGCGCCTGTTATGCTTGGATTTGGAGCTTGCTGACTGGCAGGGCTTCTGTTTCAAGGCTTGCCAAATTGACAACCTGGCTGGCGCGATCAATATCGATACCTACCAAGTTCCCTTCGTTGTCAAAGTCCAAGACAACTCCGGGGGTGATCTCTTTAGAGTCGATACTACTTTTCTCGGACAGATCAATGTAAAGAGAATCAGTCTCCGGGTAATAATGTAGCTTCATTGCCATCAACCTCCTGTTGAAAACCACGATCTGGGAAGGCATTATGCACGGTTTCCCCATCCTCCAAGGTTACAACTCTTAGATATTTTCCAAGCTCATCAACATATATCCAAAAACGAAACCGTCCATCAAGCTGTCTCTCCTTCTTTATGGGATGAGAGCTTCTTGACACCAATCCCTGCGAAGATATGGGCGCTTTCTCAATACCTGCTCTTCAAAATAACGAGTGGTTTTCATTTTGAACCTCCACTCCATTTTCTCTATTATACATCAAGCAC
>Ga0224558_1003918_pt1 | contig 11984 bp, 12 predicted proteins | sample 714S32024metaG_FD_180682 | JGI IMG/M metagenome (GOLD analysis project Ga0224558, IMG submission 180682) | Peat soil microbial communities from Stordalen Mire, Sweden - 717 S3 20-24 | ecosystem: Environmental > Terrestrial > Soil > Wetlands > Peat | place: Sweden: Norrbotten County, Stordalen... | reverse complement strand
ACTTCTCCTTGCTGGTTTTATCGACTGGTTTTCTAATCACTCTAGTCATTCGAGCAATTACATTCTGAATCTGTCGCGCAAAAAGTCGAGTTACCTTTCAGTCTTCCGTTTGTTACCTGCGGGAGAAAGCTGATGCAAAATGCTGGTTGCAATTCCGAACCCGCCCTGCTCACTCAAAGCCTTTCCCAACGCCCCCGATGCAAACTCTCCCAGCGCCGACCCCGAACCGGAATCCGAATCGCTGTCCTCTCCGTCGAGGCCACTCGAACTGTTCAGCGGCTTCAACAACTCCTGCATCATCTGCGCCTCGAACTCGTGTGCCGCACTAACCAGCTTGGGAGACGGCGTGGCCGAGGCCGCTGTCGCAGCCGCTGTTTCTGCAATCGATAGCATCACAACACCTCCAGGTCGGCCTCCAGAGCGCCGGCCTCCTTCATTGCCTGCAAGATCGAAATCACGTCTCGCGCACCTGCCCCCGTGCGCTGTAACTCCTGGACCAAGTCCTCAACCGTCGCTCCTTCTTTCAAATCGATGCGGTTCACCGGCTTGTCCTTGGCCTCGACGGTGGTCTGCTGAACCATCTGCGTCGTGCCTGTCGATGAAAAGGCATTGGGTTGCGAAACCTCATTAACAGAAATCACATTCACGCTCAGTCCTCCGTGCAGAATTGAAACCGGCTGCAGGCGCACGGTACCGCCGATCACCACCGTTCCAGTGCGCTCGTTGACCACCACGCGTGCCCGCGGATAAACATCCACCTCGACCGCCTCCACTCTGTCCAGCAGCGACGCTACGTCCTCGCCCGACGTAGCGGCAATCTCCACCCTCCGGCTATCGATGGCGCGCGCGCGTCCAGCACCCAGTTCCCGATCAATGGCTGCGGCCATCCGTCCTGCGGTATGGAAATCCGCATCGTTCAGCACCACACTGACCGTATGCATCTGCTTCAAGTCGAAGGGAACTGTGCGCTCCACCAGCGCTCCACCGGGAATCCGTGCTGTCGTCGGATGGTTTAACAACTTGGTGTTGCCTCCGCCCGTCGCCATGTAGCCGCCCAACACCAATGGGCCCTGAGCCTGGGCGAAGATCTGCCCATCCGGGCCGTAAAGCGGCGTCATCAACAGTACCCCGCCTTCCAAGGAACGCGCATCACCGGCCGAGGAGACCGTGACATCCATTTTGTAGCCGGGCCGGCTGAAAGGCGGCAGCGTCGCCACAACAAAGACCGCAGCCATATTCTTGATCTGCATATTGTTGGCGCTTTTGGAACCGGTCTGGGGAACGGTGACGCCCATCCTCTCCAGCGCCGAAATCAGGGTTTGCGCCGGAAAGACCGTCTGCGAGCTGTCCCCCGTACCCTTGAGCCCCACCACGATGCCATAGCCAACCAATTGATTGTCCCGAATCCCCTCGATGGTCGCTACGTCCTTAATTCGCGCCAAGTGCCCCGCAACCTCGGCGTGGGTCAGCGCAGAGGCCAGCAGCAGCGCCGCGGCCAACGTCAGCCAGCCCCAGAGGTTTCCACCCCACGCGCCTTCCGCCGTTTTCTGGTTCCCTGCTCGCATTGGCAATTGCATTCTGTGTCCTCGTCCTTGTTCCCTGGTCCCTGCTTCTAAAACACCACCAGCTTTTCAAGAAAGCGCACCAACGGATTCTGCCTGTAGGTGGAATCGTTCACAATGCCCTTGCCCGTTACTTCCAGTTCCAGATCGGTCATAGCCGTCGACTCGACCTCATTCTGCGCACTCACATCCTCCGGGCGCACCAGTCCGCGCAGCTTGATCAATTGCGTCTGCTGCGAGAAGGTCAATTGCCGCGTGGCCTGCACCACCAGCATTCCGTTCGGTAGCACATCCACCACCTCGGCACCGAAGGTGGTCGTCAGGCTGGAATTGGTCGTGCTCTGTCCCTGCGCCGTCAGCGCCGAAGCCGCAGTCGAACCCATCAGGTTCTGCAGATTGTTCGAACTCTTCAGCTTGCCAAAGAGTCCAGTCAACCCGGAACTGGCGCTTGACGCCCGCGAATTCTTTACCTGCCCGTCGGTCGAGGCCACCAGGCTCTCAGAAACCACGACGGAAACCACGTCGTGCAACCGGAAAGCCTTGGCGTCAGTACCCAGCCGCACCAGCCGACCCTCCGAGCTCCAGATCGAGCCCGGCGTCCGCACCTCCGCCGCCTGCTGCGCCCGCACCCTCTCGACATAAGCCTTGAGCGCCGTCTCCGGCGGAGTTGTCTTGGCCGCCGGCGCCGGATTCGTCTTCTTTTCTATGCCTGGAACCTTAAGACCGAATGCAAGCCCCGGCAACAGCGCCACAAGCATGAAGAGAGCCACAAACCTCTGCGAGTTTTCTCTCATGGCCACATCCCAGTCTCCGGCTGAAGAGCCGCGCGCCCCGGTCCGAGGACCACGGCACACATCACTTTACCGCTCATCGTCAGACGGACATTGAGCACAGCCCCTTGAGCGGCCGAAGCCAGCGCACGGGCCTCCAGCGTCGCATCGACCCGCGCCGTATGCTCTTCGACAATCAGCCGGTCGCCGGCATGAACCACAACCGAAGCTTTCTCTGCTCCAGTCGCACTCAGCCGGAATGTGCCAACCGACTCGTCGCCGGGCGGTGCAACAAGCACCATCCGGCCTGGTCCACCCGGATGCGCATCGTCGCGCACCAGCAACCAACGATTGCCATTCTGCAAATCATCGATCTCGCGCAGAATCTTCTCTTGCGCCACACTCTGAACCGAAGCGGTCCTTGGCAACGAAAGCAGAACTTGAACTGCAGAACCGTTCGCGGCTTGTGCCTGCGCACAAACGACCTGCACCGCCGCAAGCATCAGCACTTCCGCGCCCCATGCCACAGCCCATTCCGATTTTTTTAGCCCCGTTCCCATTCCGTCCTCGCGCTTAGATCCCTGCAAAAAGGTGAAAAAACTTAAGAGTGCGCCATGGCATTGGCCTGCGAGTACATATCGTCAGCCGCCTTAATGACCTTCGAATTCGATTCGTAGGCCCGCTGCGCCAGCACCATCTGCACAAACATGGTCACCACATCCACATTCGAGTTTTCAAGGTATCCCTGCTGCAATTTTCCCAAGCCCTCGGTTCCTCCCGGATCGCCCAGTATCGGGTCGCCAGAACTGAGCGTTTGCTGCAACAGATTCGAGCCCACCTGTTCCAATCCTCCGGAGTTAGGAAAAGTAGCCAACTGAATCTGCCCTAGTTGCGATGGAGCATTCTGCCCCGAGAGCGTCGCATTGACCACGCCGTACTTGGTGATGGTGATCTTGGTCGCGTTGGTGGGAATCGTAATCGTTGGGATGAGCGGATCGCCGTCGGTAGTCACCATAATTCCCTCACCGTCCAGATGGAACTGGCCGGCACGGGTGTAGGCTATGGTTCCGTCCGGCATCTGTATCTGGAAAAATCCCGTTCCCTCAATGCCTATATCGTATTCATTGTCGGTTTCGTTCATCGACCCCTGGGTATTGATGACCTCAGTGGCCGCCGACTTCGTTCCCAGCCCGATCTGCAGGCCCGCCGAAACCGTCGACTGGCTCTGCGCCGCTCCCGGCGTCACCATATTCTGATAAACCATGTCTTGAAACTGCAATCGCAACTGGCGGAAGCCCGTCGTCGACGAGTTGGCCAGGTTATTGGCAATCGTATCCAGGTTTAGCTGCTGTGCACTCATGCCGCTAGCTGCGGTATACAAGGCTCGAATCATCTTGGCTCCTCTGTCGCCAGCTGACAGCTATCAACTGGCAGCGAACAGTTTTTGTTGTGGCAAATGGTCTTCAGAATCCGAATACCGCGAATTGCCGATCCAATCTCAACCTTCGTAACTTCAACTTGATCTTTCCCGCCATCAACTGCTCTTTACTGTTTACTGTCTGCTGCCCCTCACACCTTCGGCAGGTCCTCGGTGGCAATCTTGTTGAACTCTGAATGAAAGACGGTGAGCGCCTTCTGCATCATTTCCGCTTCGCGCTGCACCAGGATCAGTTTCATCGTCCCGGGGATCACGCCCTGATTTGAACTCTCGATAGAGCCCTCGTGAATCGTGGCGTTCTTTTCGAGAGTCGGTTTCACACCCGCCTGTGCGACATAACGATTGGTGCCTTCGGGAGTCAGTTGCGTGCCACGGGGAAAGGTGTAAACTCCCACCGTCGCCACCACGCCGCCAGCCACCGAAATCGCGCCATCGGCCCCCACGCTCACATTGCCCGGAGGAACTGGAATCTGCTGTCCGGTGGTCGAAAGCACCGCATCGCCCGAGGCTGTCACCAGAAGTCCTCCCTGCGTGCGATGGAAGCCGCCATCACGGGTATAGCGCACGCCGTTCGGCGTTTGCACCATGAAAAAACCTTCGCCTTCGATGGCCAGATCAAGGGGATTTCCAGTCTGGTTCAGAGAACCCTGCGCCAGGTTGATCTGGTCGCCGCCCAGCAGGCCATAATTGTTTACCGTTTGCCCCAACTGCGAATCCGTGGCGTCGGGTCCAAGCAACGCCGAGCGGAAGTATTCCTCCTCGGCTCTGTAGCCGGGCGTTCCGGCATTGGCCAGATTGGTGGCAGCAATGTCCAGCGCCTGGGTACGCGCCACCAAACCGGTCACCGCCGCATAATATCCACTGTCCATCCGGTCATCCCTCCTGTTTCACTGAGAGACATTGCAGATGAATGACCAGTCGAGAGAGGCAAAGATTGGGAGAATTTCAGAATCGGCAAAAAGCACGAAAGGCACAGCTTTCATCAAGGTAATTCTGAATGAGTTCAGCTTTTAAAGCATTTTCTGAATACATGTAGACTTTTCAATAGCATTTGGAGGTGGCTTTTTCTTGAGGAAAAAGCCACTTATTGATCCGGCAAGAAAACAGTGACATCGTATTCCCACCCATTCCGCAAAAGACGCGGAAATGGATGGGGCACCCTGACAGTATTTAGTTGCCGAATCAATAGCAGCCTGGCTTCGGTCTACACCAATTCCGAAAATGCTATAAAGAGGCGCGACTGATGGGTTTGGGCTTCAGTCCTGACTACCGTAATTACTGCAAAATCGATGAAGATAGCGCCACTGAGGGGAAACGGGTCGAATCCTTGCGGCTTGTTCAAAGCTTCCCAGAATCTTTGACAGGTTTATTTTGTAGGATGGCTGGATACCCCAGATCTCCACTCCACGGACAGATCTTCGTCTGTGGAGTGGAGGCCTTGATTTTCAAACCTAGAATACGACGTAAAATATCTTCATCCGATCAGCGACCTCGTGGCATCCGGCAGATTTTCGCGGAGATTCCCCCAGGTTTACTGCAGGCCGTCGCAGATGATGGTGACTTCGAAGCTGGCGCCATCGAATTTGTACAGGTGGTGCAATTGGAACTCCGGGGCCTGCACGTGCAGGTTGTAATTCCGGCCGGTGATGACGGTCGGGATCGACAGGCCGCAGTTGGCCGCCAGATCCGGCACCCTGCCCTTCCAACTACCCGCCAGCATATTGCAGATCTCTCCGATTCCGTCCTGAACCGTCTCGTCGATCTCTTCAAACTCCATGCCAGTCATTTGCGCGGCGAGTTTTTTGGCCGTCGAACCACCACAGTGGAAAACACAGGCGCCACTAAGCACCCCGCCAAAGCCAACCACCGCCGTCACGGACTCTGGCTCCGCAATCGGCTCCGGTCCCGGATAGCGCTGGCAGTCTACACCCAGCATCATTTTGAAAACCTCTTCCACGCTTGCATCCAGGTTCTTAGGATCGGAAACCAGATCCATCGAGTCTCGCAACGATAGCGTCATTCCACACTCCATTTCATCTTTGCCGCTGAACCGTGCTCGTGCGACCACGGCGCTCGACACACACGCATTTTCACCGCAATTGTGCAGCGCCCATCCCTACCGGAAGACTGTCGCTTCGCTCTATGCCGCGTGAATCAGCGGCAAGACCCGTTCCTTCACCTGCTCCGGGGTAAACGGCTTACGAATGTATCCCTGCGCCCCGGAGAGGATGGCCTCTTTCACATGCTCCTCGCTCGACTCGGTGGTAATCATCACCACCGGAACATCCGGAGCCAGATTCTGCGCCCGAAGTTGACGCAGAAACTCCAAACCATCCATCAGCGGCATATTGATATCGGAAAGAATCAGATCCACCTGTTGGGTTTTCAACAGGTCTACGCCTTCGCTGCCGTTGCCAGCCTCAAAGACCACCATCTCCAGCCCTGCCTGCTGAAGCGCGCGTGCCACGATCTTGCGCATGACCGACGAGTCGTCTACGATCAAGGTTCGAACTTCACTCATGCCCAACTCCCTCCGCCGTATTTATCTAACTTCCTCTGCTTAGGCTTTTATCGGCGCATCCGTTCCATTCTTGAGCGGCATTTTCCGCATCGGCCTTTGAATCGCCCTTTCAGTTCGTTCCGATCGAACAGATTACATCCTGGACCGAGCCGCGCTCGGGCATCGGCCCGCTCTGCAGCTTCCTCCACATTCTCAGCCATAGGCAATCGTGGATCCTGACCAGTCTGGACTCGACCGGACGCGTCCGCTCAACGGATTTTGCCAGCGCGTGCGCCGCCACTGGCTCCGTTGCAGCCTCGATCAACTCCACCGGAGGAAACTCCGCGCGCAACATGCGGGCATGACCCAGACGAAACTGCGACTCAGCCACCAGCCCGCTCTCCACGCGAAGACCGCTCATCCGCTCCAAAGCCAGAGCCACAACCGGATCCAACTGATCCTCAAACCCCAGATAAAGCAGCTTGCCCGCAGCCACCCGTAGCGGAAGCGCGCCAAAAGCATCCACAAACAGCCTGGGCACCAGAACAGCCAGCGCCTCGGCATCGTGAAACTCCAAGGGCAGCACCGGGCAGCTCCACTGCAGGCCCAATGCACGGGTAACCAGTTGCTCGCTGATTCCCTGCTGGCGCACCAGCCAGGAACCCAGCCGCCCGGAGCCAGCCGCCTTCTGCGCATCCAACGCCTGGCGCAACTGGCCTGCGGTGATCCATCCCTGTTCGAGCATCACCAGGCCCAGCGGAATGCGATGCCGATAGCTCTCCGCAGCCGCGCCCCTTCCCTCCATCTCGCGGCCTATGGCTGAGGCGACTCGCGCAGCCGTGCAAGCGGCCGAACAGGTCCAGCCCCCCTCAAAGATCGGCGCATGTCGGCTGCGCCATGGGTGCAGCCAGCCGGAATTGCAGCCGGAATTGGCGCAGCTTTCAAAGAAGCCTCCCCGCAGCCCGATGGGCGCACTCCGATCTGGATCTGCTTCCATGCGCACCGGCATTCCCGGCCCCATCCATTCCTGACTTTGCTCACGGCTCCGGTTTCGGTTTAGAACAGGCATCGAATGCTCTCCAGTCGCTTTCTGGGCGCGGCCACCTCGGTCACCCGCAAGCCAAAGTTGCCGTTGACCAGCACAACCTCGCCACGCGCCACAATCTTGTCGCCCACAATCAGGTCCACCGGGTCGTTCACATTGCGATCCAACTGCACCACATCTCCGGGGCCGAGATCGAGAATCTCGCTGAGCGGCAACTCTTTGCAGCCGAAGCGCAGCGTGGCCTCCAGTTCAACATCGAGCAACAGTTCAATACCCGCGCTGGTCGCCGGCAACGAACTCTGCGCGGAAGCTGCAACAGGCTGGGCAGCAGGCGGCGGAACTGCGGCGGGTTGCCCAGCAGCAGGCGGCGCGGCCGGTGGCTGTGCGGACGCCGGCTTGGGGGCATGCACCTCGTCGCGAACCAGAATCGTCCAGGCATGCTCGCCGGATTTCAACTGGAAGGCGCAGGAGACCTTGCTTTCCCCTGCACTCTCCTCGAACTTTTCGACATGGCATTTCTTGCCGGTTTGGGCAAGCAACTCCCCGGCCGCGGCATCGGCAACCTCTTTCAGAATCTCGCCCCAACCAGTCTTCTGGTCCACCCCCTCGCCCACCAACGGCGAGTCCAGAAGCGTCGGATCGAGGACAACCGTGAAGCGGCCCTCTTCGTCACCCGTCAGGGTGGCGGCAAAGCCAAAGGCTCCCTCCGCCAAGGGCTTGGGCAACGACTCAGACAGTACGGGCTCTCCGGCCAAGGCCTGCGAAAGCAGGGTGGTCGCGACTCCGGTCCAGCATTCGAGATAACTCTTCATGGTTCAGCCTCCGTGAATGGCCGCTCGATTCTGGCGGCGCGGTGCTCTCCCTGGCGAATGGCCTGCGCAATGGAAATTGTTTCTCCGCCGACCCTCCACTCAGGCAGGGTGTTGGCGGAAAGATTCAGTTGCAGAACCGTCCCCGGCTCCAGGTTCTCAATCACACTTGCCTGCAGGCGCACGGTGGGCAACTGCAGTGAGCCGCCGAAACGGATGCGGCGCGCTGCTGCCTCCATGTGCGCCCGGGTCTCGATGGCGTGGCTGCGGGGGCCCCACTCCGAGGTCAGCCGGCGCAGAATGGTATTGGACACCACGGCCGGAAAGGCCAGGTTGAGCAGCCCCGAACTGTGCGGCATGCGAATCTCAAAGCTAAGACAGAGCGTCTTCTCAGTCACCGACATGATGCGGGCCACCTGGGTCTGCATCTGACGGCGTTCAAAGTTGAAAATCAACCCCACCGGCTGCCAGGCCGCGGTCAACTCCCGGCAGACAATCTCGACGACCGAGCCCAGAATTGATTCCTCAATGTCGGTCAGCTCGCGCAAGGGGCCATCCCGTCCCTCGCCGCCGAGCAGCAGATCGATGATGGGAGGCGCCAGCGCCAGGTCCATTTGCAAAACTGCCAGCGCTCCCAAGGGCTCCAGGCGCACCGAAGCCACATAATTGATCTCGGGAATGCGCAAGAGAAACTCGTTGAACGGAATCTGCTCGGCCGAGACCAGGTTGACCTGAAAACGGGTCCGCAGCCAGGCCGTCAGATTGTGGGTCAAATTGCGAGCAAAAATGTCATTCAACAGACTGATGGCGCGCAACTGGTCGGTCGAGATCTGCCCCGCCGAAGAAAAGCTGTAGGGCTCAACCCGCACATGCGCCTCTTTTTTCGTTGCCTCTGGCGTCGAACTGCGCGCCGCTTGAAACAGCGCATCGATCTCGTTCTGCTTGAGCGTCTTTTCCATTTCCCTGCTCCCCTACGGACTTTTGCCGCCTTTTTCCCGTCATCGATTCAACTGCCTGCCAAGCCTGCCACCCGATCCGCTCAGTGCGCCTTCCGCTTTGCCGATTTGCGGCTTCGTGTCCGCTCAAAGGCTCCGTGCGCCGCCAGATCCTTGAGCGCGGCCCGCAGATGCACCACCGCCGAGGCGTGCATCTGCGAAACCCGCGACTCGACCACCCCCAGCGCCAAGCCGATCTCGCGCATGGTCATCTCCTCGTAGTAGTAAAGGCTCATCACCAGCCGCTCCCGGTCGGGCAGATCCTGAATAGCCCCGGTAAGCCGTTCTTCAAGTTCGCCTCGGAGGCAGCGGAAGAGCGGATCATCCTCGGGACGGCCCGGAATATACGCCAGCTCTTCCTCGCCCGAATCCTCGTTGCGCTCCATGTGCAAGGTGCCGATCTCCAAGCCCTTCAGATCGCCCAGCAGTTGCTGGTACTCTTCGAGGCCCATACCCATCTCCTCGGCCACCTCAGCCTCATTCGGCGCGTGGCCCAGCCGGCCCGTCAACGTGCGAATCGCCTCTTCGACCGCGCGGCCTTTGCGGCGCAACTCGCGCGGACTCCAGTCGAGCGTCCGCAGGCTGTCCAGGATCGCTCCCCGGATGCGGAACTGCGCATAACTGCGGAACTGCACCTTCTTGGCCGGATCGAACTTGGAAAAGGCGTCCATTAGCCCCACCACCCCGGCCGAAACCATGTCCTCGATGTCCACATGCTGGGGCAGCCGCTCGTGGATGCGGCGAGCCAGAAACCGCACCATCGGCAAGTGCTCGATCAGCACCTGCTCCTGCTCGGCGCTGAGCCTTGCCCGTTGCGCGCCGCCCGGTGGATAGTTGCTCCCGCGGGCGTTCCGGCGCGGCGTTCCCTCGTTCCCTGCCGCATTCGGCGCTTCCATCCCCATTGCCATCCCCTTCAACAACCTCTAACTAGTTTCCAAACCCTAATCCCTGTTCTTCACCGCACCGTACCGACCGGGCGCATACGAATCTCCGGAGGAATCTCCCCGGCAGAAACCACCGCCAAACGAGGTAGGAACGGCTCCAGCCAGCGCTTGACGTAATAACGAGCCGGACTTGGAATCAGTAGCACGGGAAGCGCCGCTGCACTAGCTGCGGGGATTAGCCGCCTCAAAGAATCGATCAGGCGGCGAACCACGGGCGTAGCCGGCGCGGCGCCCGAGGCTAGCATCCTCTGGCCGGTCTCCGGCGAAAGCGTGGAAAGGATCTCTTCTTCGAGCCCCCCCTCGATCAGCAGCACCGGCAACTGACCATCCCCGTCGAGCAGCGGCTGGACCAGACGCCGTCCCAGAGCCTGGCGGGCGGCCTCGACCAGCGCCACCATGCTTTTGTTGAGCGGCGCGGTCTCCAGCAGCGCTTCCAGAACCGTGCCCAGATCGCGGATCGAAACGCGCTCGCGCAGCAGTTGGTTAAGGACGTGTTCCACCTCGCCCAGCGTCAGCAGCTTGGGCACCAGTTCTTCCATCAGCTTCGGGTGACTTTCGTTGAGCGAGTCCAACAGGCGCTTGGTCTCGGCCCGGCCCAGCAGTTCGTAGGCATGCTGGCGGATGAGTTCTCCCAGATGCGTGGTGACAACCGTAACCGCATCCACCACGGAGTAACCGGCGGCAACGGCCTGGTCCTCGAGAGTCGGCGCAATCCAGATGGCGGGGACCCCGAAAGCGGGCTCCCGCGCCTCTTTGCCAGCAAGCGGCCGCCGCTGCGGGTCGTTCGAGACGGCCAGCAGGTTCGTGCCCTCGGTCTGCCAGCGGCCAATCTCCATTCCCCGCAAGCTGAACAGGTACTCCCGCGGCTTCAGGCGCAGGTTGTCACTGATGTGCACCGGGGGCACCAAAAATCCCATCTCCGCGGAAAGATGACGGCGGAGAGCGCGCACCCGGTTCAGCAGTTGCCCGCCCTGCTTTTCATCCACCAGAGGAATCAGTTGAAAACCAATCTCCAGGGTCAGGTCTTCCAAGCGCAGCAACTGGGCCAAATCAGAACTCTGAGCCTCTCCGGCCTTCTTCTTTTCAATTACGCCCAGTTCGGCCGCCGGTGCCGTTGCGGTGCGAGTCGTCACATGGCGTCCGGCCAGAAACAAGCCACCCGCCACGGTCAGAAACGCCAGTTTGGGCAACCCCGGAATCAGGCACATCGCCCCGCAAACCATACTGGCAATGTAGAAAGTGCTTGCCTTGGACAACAGTTGCTGATGGATCTCTCCGCCCAGCAAGCCCGCCGAGTTGGCCCTGGTCAGGGTGATGCCGCAGGCAATCGAGACCAACAGGGAGGGGATGATGGTGACTAGGCCGTCACCGACCGTCAGTACGGTGTAGGTACGCGCGGCCTCGCTCAAGGCCACGCCCTGTTGCAAGGTGCCGATCAGCAGACCCGCGACAATATTGATGCCGGTAATCAGGATAGTGGCCAGCGAATCCCGCTGGTTGAAGCGCGCCGCGCCGTCCATCGCCCCGTAGAACTCCGACTCGCGGGCAATCGCCTGGCGCCGCCGCCGGGCCTCCAGCTCGTCGATCAGCCCGGCGTTCATGTCGGCGTCGATGGCCATCTGCTTGCCCGGCAGAGCATCCAGCGTGAAACGGGCCGTCACTTCGGCGGTGCGCACCGCGCCATGAGCAACCACCAAAAATTGAATGGCGATCAGAGCAATGAAGAGCACGAAGCCGACCACGTAGTTGCCGCCCACCACGAACTGGCCGAAGGCCTCGATGACCTTGCCGGCCGCGGCCGTGCCCTCCTGACCGTGCAGCAGAATGCGGCGACTGGAGGCGATGTTCAAGGCCAGCCGGAAGAGGGTCATCAGCAACAGTAGGGTGGGAAAGACGCTCAACTCGACGGCGCGGCGGATCT
>Ga0224558_1003917_pt1 | contig 11988 bp, 6 predicted proteins | sample 714S32024metaG_FD_180682 | JGI IMG/M metagenome (GOLD analysis project Ga0224558, IMG submission 180682) | Peat soil microbial communities from Stordalen Mire, Sweden - 717 S3 20-24 | ecosystem: Environmental > Terrestrial > Soil > Wetlands > Peat | place: Sweden: Norrbotten County, Stordalen... | reverse complement strand
CTCCGGTCCGAAGCCGATTGCCTTGGCGAGGCGTAGATTGAGGGTGAACTGGGATGGGCCGGTGAGATAGTTGATGGGGATCTGCGAGTACGGACTCGTCGGAGTCGCGTAGTGGCAGGCAGCCGTTGGCGAAAGACACGAACCCGTAACGTTTGCGGCGAATGCGGGGCGGACGTTGAACTGCAAGTCGCCGGCATAGTCCTCCTGTCCGACGGTGACGTTGTAGGGCGAGCCGGAATTGAAAATCATGAATGGACTCAGGCGAAATCCACGTGGCAGCGCGAATGTTCCCCCCATGAACACCCGGTCCCGAATAGCGAAAGACGCTCGCCCGTAGTCGAGACGCAAATTATACGGATCCGATGGGAAGTTCCCGGCGCTGGAGGTGTCGCTGTTGGCATAGTTCAGCGAGTAGTAACCGTGCAGAGATACTTTGGCTCCCGCCTGGATGTTGAACTGTGCGATCAACTGGTTCTGACGGAAAACGCCGCCGGAGACATACTGAAAGATGGCCGGACTGGGGAGACCGGTGAACGGGTAATTCCCGGTGTCGGGCGGGGCGTTAGCGACGGTCGACAGAAGCTGATGAACACCGCGGGAATTCAGATATGTAAGCGTAACGTTGGCAACTTTCGTGACCTGTCGCTCGAGGCTGAATGCGGTCTGCATGATATAGGGCGCATGCAGATTCGGATTGATCTGGTAGATCGAAGTAGGCGTCTGTGGGTTTAGAGGCGGAAGGGTCGGATAACTCGGATCGGTCACGACGTACTGTTGCTGGGTCACGCCGTTCAAACGGTCCACATTGAGGACCAGACTGCTGCTGAATCGATCGTAGAAAATACCGAAGCCTCCGCGCAGAACGGTTTTGGGTGCGCTTTTTCCGCCTCCTCCGATGCCCCAGGCAAAGCCGAGCCGCGGCGCCCAGTCGGCATGATCGTGAATTGCGTTCTGCGTTTCAAAGCGCAAACCGCCGCTCAACGTAAGATTGGGACGCGCCTTCCAGTCATCCTGCACGTACAGTCCGGTATCCACCACGTTAACCGGCACCCTGGGATTCGCGCCCGCAGGGCCATTGATGATGAGTTGACTCGGCGCCTTAGGATTGGCCAGGTAACCCGCATACGAGAAGGTATAGGAGCCGTTGAAGCCAGCATCGGATGTATTGACTTCGTGGACGGCTCGCAGACGCACCCCGAACTTCAGGAAGTTCTTGCCCTGATTGATCGAGGTGTAATTCTGCACTTCGTAATGATCCTGGTAATCGTTCTGCGTACCCGAACTGGCGCCTCCACCCGTGAACGTCCCTAGCACATTGACGCCAACAGCGGTGCTAAGCGGATTCTGCGAGCTGTTGTCGCGCAGATACTGGAAACGAGTTTCATTGACCGCCTTCGCTCCCAGAACCTGCGTGTCGCTGATTTGCACGGTGTGTTCGGTGGACAACGTGTCATCACCGGCTTCGGGCAGCACCTGCCCTCCCACGCCGGCATTCTGCTGCGTGTCGCGGTAATACTGGTAGCGCGCAGTCAGCGTGTTTGTAGGCGTGAGTTGATAATCGATGCGCGGGCCAATGTTGGTGCGTGTGCGCGGGTTGGGAACGCTGGCGTTGTATGGTGTCGTTGGGTCGGCAGGGGTACCGGCCGCGTCTACAACTACTATTTCGTCGATATTGCGGCGCTGCACGCTGAAGAAGAACGATGCCTTCTTGTTGACGGGGCCGCCGATGTTGCCCTGATAAATGACGGAGTCGTAGGGCTGCTGCTGCGCGTCGCCGAGGAAGGGATTGCGCGTGTTCAGGCCTGAGCTGTTGCCCTCGACCGAAAATTGTCCGTGAAACTTGTCGGTGCCGGGCTTGGTGAAGATTTCGATTCGGCCGTAGCCCAGCTTGTCATACTCGGCCGAAAACGGATTCTGGTTGATGCGAATCTCGCGAATCGAAGACTTCGGCGGAAGCTGGCCGCCGGTGAAGCCATCGATGTAGAGCTGGCCGCCGTCCGGGCCGGCTGAAGGTCCGGCGAGCGCCTGCAGGTCGGACAACAATTCATCAGGATCGTCGGGCAGAGCGTCGAGGTCCTTGCCGGTGAGCACGATGGCGCTGGCGTTGCTGGCGGGATTGACTTCGACGTGGGGGCTTTCCTCCTCGACGTCGACCTTTTCTTTTTCGACACTGATTTCGAGCGAAATATTGAACAGCGAAACTTGGGCCGCCGCCAAATTCACGTCGCTCTTCGCATAAGCGCTGAAGCCTTTGGCATTGGCTGTGACGGTGTATTCGCCGGGTGGCAGATTGCCAATCTCATAGGCGCCGTTTGAATTGGTGGTCGTTGTGCGCGTGGAGCCTCCGGGCTGCGCAGCGGCCACCTTGGCATTGGCAATCACGGCTCCGGAGGGATCGAGAACCGTCCCACGCAGCGTTCCGGTCGTAGGAGCCGACTGCGTCCAGGATGAAGCGGCGAGTGCGGCGATCAACAATATGATGATTGAGAAAAACTTCAACTTACACCCTTCTCTTTCCAGGCAGATCACGCGCATTGGAATCGTGGACTACTGGGCGGCTTCACCCTCGCCCCCGGAGGTGTTCAGCGACCACGGTGAGAGCAGCGAATATGCAGACCGATTCGGCGCGGCCGTGAGGATGGCGTCGACACCGGCGAGCAGCGTAATCGCTGTCACAGTGCTGGAACCGGCGCCATCGGTTGAAACGATCATTACAGCATCGTTCTTTTGAAGATCGGCCAGCGTACTGTTCGGCAAGCGGCTCAAAAGGCGTTGAAAATCCGGTGGGCCGCTGGCGCCCTGGCCACCGCCTTGGCCTCGTCCTGCGGCGGAATCGGATCCGCGCCGATCCCCACCCGGCGGAGCCGAGCTTTGCGCGCTTGCGTTCTGCACGCCTGCCGCGTCTCCATTCGCGCTTCCCTTGAGCCGCATGGCAATGCGCTGCGCCATTTCCGCCGGCAGCTTCTTCATCTGCGAATCGGCGGAAACTTTGACCACAACCGTCGATTTGGCAATCAGATCTTTTACCGTGATGGAGCTGTTGGCAGCATCAACCGCTGTGATGGTCCCTGCAATGTTGCGAAATGTACCAGAGACAATTTCTTCGGCGGTGAGATCGGCGCCGTCCGGGCTGCGTGCGCCGCGGGCGCGCGATTGATCTCCCACCTTGATCTGATCGAGCGGCGCGGGCTTGGCATCGTCGAACTTCACGGAGTCCGGGGCGTAGCGGCGCAGAATCGTATCCTTGCTGACATGGACAGCAATGTTCTTGCTGGCGCCGAAACCGCCAGAAGAAATGGTGATGGTCCCCGTTGCGGCATCGACTTTGTTGACGAGTCCGCCGACGCCGCGCTTCTGCCAGTCCTCGCGGTCGCGCTGCTGTTTGGCGCTGACGTCGGCCTGCTTCATCACGATGACGGCAAGGGCCGCAAGGGTGTGCGCGTCAGGAGATGCCTGGCCGCGAACGAGAACGCGATCCCCGGGCTGCAGATCTTGTGGCTGAAGGGGGATCGCATTCTTGAGGTCTTTTTCTCCGGGCGGGACACGCAGGATCTTCGTCATAGCGGCAAGTTTGGCGGTGACTTCTCCGCCGGATTCGGCGGTTACCGTGATCGAGTCCGGCTGCACGCTCTTGATGACGCCGACAGCCTTCACAATCGACGCGTCGCTGGATGCGCCCCCCGGCGTTGTCTGGGCGCTTGCGCGCGGCAAAGCCAGTGTCAGTGCGAGGAAAGCGGCGAGTAGCACTGCAAGAGGCCGCCGCACGGCTAATAGTATGGTGTTTATGCGTTGCACTAGGTGTACTTTAGCATCGCGAAGGAGGGCCAAATTCAGCCTTTACGAAGTTTTACCCGGCATTGACGCTGCTTTGACAAGAGGCGTGGCAACATGAGGCCTTCTTTGAGCATCCAGTCATTTATCATCCAGATTCCGCCCTGGCAGAAAGAAACAATGCAACCCCTATTCGGCTCGAAATTGATTGCCTATGCGCTGGTTGTCGCGCTGGTTGCGCTCCCCGGTTTTGGCGCGCCGCAAAAAGCGCCGGACTCGGCGGCCACGGTCGCCGTTGACGTTAAGGTCGTCACCCTGCCGGTTACGGTGCGCGATAAGCATGGACAGATCGTCCGCGACCTGACGAAGGACGACTTCATTTTGCAGGTGGACAGCCGGCCCCAGACCATCATGTATTTCTCGCAGACGAACCTGCCGCTGACGATGGGCTTGCTGGTGGATACCAGTTGGAGCCAGAGGGAGGTTCTGGACCAGGAGCGGAACGCAAGCCGCAGTTTCCTGGTTCAGATGCTGGTGCAGGAAAAAGATAAGGCGTTTCTGATCCACTTCGACCGCGAGGTCGAGTTGTTGCAGGATCTAACGTCGCACCACGAGAAGTTGGAATCGGCGCTCGATTTGCTTAAGACAGCGGACCGGGAGCGGCCAAGCGATTCGAACGATTCGGATTCGCGCTCCGGGTCGGGGCATGGGCATGGGACGCAACTGTACGATGCTGTTTACCTTGCATCGAACGAATTGCTGAAGAAGCAGGCCGGGCGCAAGGCGGTGGTCATTTTGTCGGACGGAGTGGACCGCGGGAGCAAGTCGACGCTTGAGAGCGCGATCGAGTCTGCGCAACGTGCTGATACGGGGGTTTATTGCATTTACCTTGCTGGGCAACGCGAAGAGCGTGGTGAGCGTGGTGAAGGTGGCGGAATGGGCCATCCCGGCGGCGGTTGGCCCGGAGGCGGAGGCGGATGGCCCGGGGGCGGCGGTTATCCGGGAGGGGGCGGCGGCAGACGCGGCGGCGGGCAGCGGCCTTCCGAGGAGCCGCGCGTAGACGGCAAGAAGATTCTGCAGCGGATTTCGAAAGAGACGGGCGGACGGTTCTTTGAAGCGAACAAGAAGGAGTCCGTCGGAGAGATTTATACGAGCATTGCTGAGGAGCTGCGAACGCAATACAGCCTCGGCTATACGCCCGATAAGGATGGTTCGGCGGAGGGATATCATCACGTGCAGTTGCAGGTGAAGCGCAAAGATATGAGTGTGCAGACCCGAGACGGTTATTACGCGGATTGACGGCGAAGGGCTTTCTGGGGTTGGATGGAGGCAGCGTGGAATCCGCGCCTCCCATCTTCGACCCCGAATCGCGGCGGTATAGCCGCCTCGACGCGATCTGGCTCACCATCTGGCTGGTCTTTCTGGGTGGGCTGGCTGTGCTTCCTCCACGGCTCGAATGGCACAAGCAGGTGATCCTGCTGGCCATTGGAATTGTGCAGGCGCTGGAAGCGAAGATCATTGCGCGCGTTCCCAAACGCGGCGTGTTCTACGTCATCCTGTTGAAAATCGTGCTGGCCACGCTGCTGCTCGACCACACCGAAGAAATCGCCATCAACAGCAGCTACTGGCCGATTTATTTCGTTCCCGTGGTGACGGCTGCGCTGTATTGCGGTCCGTGGGCGACGCTGCTCTGGACGCTGTTTACCTCGGCCGCATATTGCTCCTACCTTTACCCGGCAATGCAGGAATCCGATTTGACGCCGGAGGCGTCCGAATACCTCGGCCTTCGCATTTTGTTTTTCTTTCTTGCGGCCATGGTCGTTAACCGATTCTCCCAGCAGAGCCGGCATCAGACCGGGCTTTATCGCGAACTTGCCGAGCGGCTGGCCGAAACGAACCGGCGCCTGGAGCAGGCACAAGCCGAAGCACGCCGCTCGGAGCGACTGGCGGCCCTGGGCCAGCTCTCCGCCGGCTTGGCTCATGAAATTCGCAACCCGTTGGGCGTGATCAAGGGTTCGGCTGAGATGCTGAGCCAGAAGCTCGAGGCTTCCGACGAGCTTCCGCGCGAGCTGGCCGGTTATATTTCAACGGAGGTCAACCGTCTGAGCGCGCTGGTGACTGAGTTTCTGGATTTTGCGCGGCCTCTGCACGCGCAGCGCGAGCCGGCTGAGATCACGAAGGTTCTTGATCGAACGCTCGGCATTGTGGCGACTCGCTGGAAAGGAAAGCTGGTGCGCGTGGAGCGCAATTATGCGGACTTGCTTCCACTGGTTCCGCTTGACGAGAGTTTGTGCGAGCAGGCTTTTCTGAATCTGGTCCAGAATGCACATGAAGCAATGGAAGAGAGCGGCGGCACATTGCGCGCTGAGGTTCGAGCCGCAGCTCGCGAGGGACGGGAAGGCGTTGAGGTTTTGCTGAGCGATACCGGCCCCGGCGTGCCGAAGAAACTTCTGGAAGAGATTTTCAATCCTTTTGTGACGACCAAGAAAACCGGTGTCGGGTTGGGGCTTTCCATTGTTTCGAAAATCGTGGACGGGCACCACGGTTTTATTCACGTGGAGAACGGTCCAAAGGGCGGGGCGGTATTCAAGATATTCTTTCCACTTGAGGAAGTAGCCGAGGCAAACGAGATGTACACCGGAACGTCAGGCTAGAGAACTTCAGCGAGATGCCGCGTTAAGAGAACGAAGAATAGCGAAGGTACGACCAACGACGAACCAATAAATGCCGACCATCCTAATTATCGAAGACGAAGCCAAGTTACGACGCCTGCTCGAGTTGAACCTGGGCGACGACGGTTTCAAAACTCTTTCCGCGGGTGATGCGGAAACGGGGTTGAAGCTGCTCGCGTCCGAACCGGTGCATTTAGTTCTTACCGACCTGAAGCTGCCCGGCATGAGCGGTATCGAGTTCCTGCACAAAGCCAAAGAGCAAGACATCGCGTTGCCGATCGTGGTCATGACGGCATTTGGCTCCGTTGAGACCGCCGTCGAGGCCATGAAAGCCGGCGCCAGCGATTACGTGCTCAAGCCATTTTCGCTGGCGGAAATCCGGATTGTGGTGCGCAAGGAACTCGACCACTCTCGCTTGCAGGAGGAGAATCGCTCGCTGCGCGAAGCGCTGGGCCAGAAATATAGCCATCCGAATATTGTGGCGCGCAGCCCCAAGATGCAGGAGGTGCTGGCGACGATTGAACGCGTGGCGCCGACCAACTCGACGGTTCTGCTTGGCGGGGAGAGCGGCGTGGGCAAGGACCTGATCGCGCGCGTAATTCACGAGAAATCGCGGCGCGCATCGGGACCGTTCGTCAAAATCAACAGCACAGCCATTCCTGAAAATCTTCTTGAAAGCGAGTTGTTCGGCTACGAGCGGGGCGCATTCACGGGCGCGACAACGAGCAAGCCGGGAAAATTCGAACTGGCCGACAAAGGCACGCTGTTTCTCGACGAAATTGGAGATGTGCCGGCGGTAACCCAGGTCAAGCTTCTGCGCGTGCTGCAGGAGCGCGAATTCGAGCGGCTGGGCGGGACGCGCACCGTCAAGGTGGACGTGCGGCTTCTTGCCGCCACGAACCGCGATCTGCGCGCTGCGCTCGAAGAGGGAACCTTCCGCGAAGACCTTTATTACCGGCTGAACGTTGTGCCGATTGATATCGCGCCGCTGCGCGAACGCAAGGAAGATATTCCGGATCTGGCGAATCTTTTTCTGGCGCGCTTTTCGAAGGATTCGGGAAGAGAGATTCGCGGTATCAAGCCCGCCGCGGTGCAATTGCTGCTGGGACATTATTGGCCGGGGAATGTGCGCGAGTTGCAAAACGTCATCGAACGCGCGTGCGCGCTGGCGCCCGGCCCCGATCTCGACGCCGGAGACATACAGCTCGACTCACCGCGCAATCGCGGCAATGCTGGCGGCGATCGTTTTCTCCCCGATGGCATGACGCTCGATCAGTGGGAAGACGAGATGATCCGCGAATCTTTGAAGCGCGCTGCCGGGAATAAGTCGCAGGCTGCGCGGCTGCTCGGGTTGTCGCGGAATGCGCTCCGTTATCGGCTTTCAAAGATCGGGATTGACGACAACGAAGCCGAGTAACGCGTCCTTGCGTGGCCGGACCGTTCAGAGGATCGGGCCATCGGGTGAGAGATCAACCCCGCTTACTCAGCATGCCAGGTGTCGTAACCGGCAGGGCGCGCTGCCTGCGGCGGCCTGCTGTCAGCGGAGGGAGTTCCGCCGTTTTTGTGGGCATTGGTATAGCGGCTTTGGCCGACTTTTGCTTCCTTCCAGCGATCCTTCCTCGCATCCGGAGCCAGCGACAAGGACTTGACCGTTTGTTGATACCGGGCAGTGATTACTGATGCCTGAGAAGCGTTCGCAACCGCGGCTGGCTGAACGGGCTGAGCGACCGCAGTGTTGGGTGCGGGGTCATACCAAGTCGGGTCGACCTCCTGTTGGCCATAGGCCGGGAGCAGAAATATCGTAAAGATTGCGCCAAAGAGCATTGCCATGGATGCGAGGACTCTGCTTCGTCCGCTACTTTTTGATCCGTTCATGAAATCACCTTCGCTTTCGATCGACTTCGACTCGTGGTAGCCGTTCCGGGACGAAATCGTGGTTGCGATCTTGCGCCGGATTGCGGGAAGCGTCCATGGAGCCGGTCTGAACCGTTATGAAGCAATCTGAAGGTTGGGCCGCCCCTGGCCGAAAACCACCACTCTGGCTGAAGGTGGCCACCGGGGCATCCGATTCAGTGCTTCACTCTTCGCGACACAGTTCCGACTAACAATTTGAAAATAAAAACATTACCGGAATTTGGCGTTCGCCTTCGGCCTTGGCAGCCAGACTGCATGCTTTGAGGCATAGAGTTCTTGGTCCAGGGTGGAGGAATTTATGCAGTTCAAGACGAAATTCATCGCAACAGTGATCCCAATCGCACTCATGGCAACCCTGATTCTTGCCGTTCCGGGCGTGGTGAGCGCTCAGAATCCCGATCTGTCGCAGAACCCGGCGCCCGATCAGGCGACGATCCCGTCTCAGGATCAGAATCAGGGCCAATATCAAGGCCAGGATCAGGGCCAGTACATAACTCCGGAACAAGACCAGGAACAGGACATGCGTTCGATGCCGAGCGGGTCCGACTCCAATTCGGGCACTCCCATGTCGAACAGTCCGTACGATCAAGCTTCTCCTAATGATCAGAATGAACGTCCGCCGATGAGCGAACTTCCGCCTCCGATCAAGCCGAGTCCGAACGGTCCGAGCATGCAGGGACCACCGCCGGGACCGGGTGGGCAGAGCTATCCCGGAGGCCAGGGCAATTCCACCGAGACTTCTTCCAACAATGGTGTGGCACGCGTCAGCCTGATTCATGGCGATGTTTCGACGCGTCGCGGGGATGCGGGCGAGTGGTCGGCCGCGCAGCTGAATGCCCCGCTGATGGCGGGCGATAGCGTTTCGACCGGCGACAAGTCGCGCGTCGAACTCCAGCTCGATTACGCCAACATCTTCCGTCTGGCCGAGCACACGCAGGCCAACATCACCAATCTGACGCGCTCGCAGATTCAAATTCAGATGGGACACGGCATGGCGAACTATACCGTGATGCGAAACAGCGACGCGGACGCCGAAATTGACACGCCGAACGTTTCCATCCGCACCGAGCGGCGTGAAGCGAGCTTCCGGATCCTCGTGACTGCGGACGATAACACTGAGGTTCTGGTGCGGCGCGGCGAAATCGAAATCACGACTCCGCAGGGCGGCACGCGCGTGGGCGCGAACCAGTTCATCACGATTAAGGGCAGCGGCGCCGACACGCAATATCGCATCGGCGAGGCGCCGGCACGGGATGATTGGGATCAATGGAACACCGATCGCGACCGGATGATCAACGGTTCGGTATCGCGCAAGAATACGAATGACTACTACACCGGCACGCAGGATCTCGACGCGAACGGCAACTGGCAGAGTGTTCCCGACTACGGCCAGGCGTGGTTCCCGAACGAGCCGCAGGGCTGGGCTCCTTACAGCGCGGGCAATTGGGTATGGGAACCTTACTGGGGATGGACCTGGGTTTCTTATGAGCCGTGGGGCTGGGCGCCGTATCACTACGGGCGCTGGTTCCAATACAACGGAGCGTGGGGTTGGTATCCGGGACCGGTCTATCCGTACTACCGTCCGCTGTGGGCGCCGGCTTACGTTTCGTTCTTCGGTTTCGGCGGCGGGTTTGGCGTTGGTCTCGGTTGGGGTTGGGGATCGATTGGCTGGTTCCCGATTGGCCCTTGTGACTTTTTTCACCCCTGGTGGGGCGGATGGGGCGGACGCTTCGGCTATACCGATTGGCGCGGGTGGAATCGCGGCGGATTTGCTCCGTTGCACAGCGGCAACCGCTTCTCGAACGTGAATCTGGCGATGCACGATCGGAATTTCCGCGGTGCGACGTCCGTTGCTGCAAATAGATTTGGGCAGGGACGCTCGGCGTTTTCGCCGGTGGGTCATGAGTCGCTGCAAAATGCGCACTTTGCGACCGGCAACTTACCGGTTACTCCTACGCGGGCAAGCTTGAGCGCCAGCGGACGTCCGGCGGCGGCCAGCACTTTGGTGAATCGTGGCGGCAGCCATTTCTTCTCGCCGCGCGGCACGAGTTCGGCGGCAAGCGGACGGTCGTTTGAGCATGAGCAGTCGCAGGTTTCGAATGCCATGCGGCAGAACGGGGTTTCTCCGGTCAACGGAGGGCAGCGCGGTTTTGAGAATGGCAATGCTCGCGCCGGTGAGAATGGTTCTCGTGGCGACAGTTTCAACCGCGGCAACTCGGTTGAGAGCAACCGCGAAACCACGCGGCCAGGTACCAGTTCGGACGAAGGACGCGGATTCGGGCAGTCAGCCGGAAATAGTGGGCGCACGACTGCGGAGACACGCGGCAGTTCGAATTGGGGTTCGGTGCCGCGGCCCGGCAACTCTGTGAACTCTGAGGCTGGCCGTCAGGGCGGCGCGAATAACGGTGGCTGGCAGAAATTCTCGCCGATGCAACCGCGTGCTTCCTCTCCTTCGTCGGAAGGATCGGCGGGCCGCTCTTACGGCAACGGCAACGAAGGCCGCTCCTACGGCAATGGTTCTGAAGGCCGCTCCTACGGGGGCCCGGAGAACCGCGGTTCTTATGGCGCTCCTCGTGGCGCGGATGAGCGCGGATCTTATGGTGCTCCCCGATCTGGCTCGGAAGGCCGGACCTACGGCGGGGGAGGAATCTCGCGGCCGCTGCTCAACATGAGGCAGCCGATTGTCACGCCGCGCTCCTACGGCGGCGGCCGGGCGCCTAGCGGCGGCGGACGTGCACCGAGCTTTGGTGGCGGACGTGCACCGAGCTTTGGGGGAAGCCACTCGGCTCCCAGCGGACATAGTGGTGGATCATCGCACGGTGGTGGCAGCTCACATGGCGGTGGCGGTTCGCACAGCGGCGGGCACGGGCGCCGCTAAACGGTATCCCGAGCGCTCCAGCGGATTGGAGCGGAGCGCTCGAAACGGAGTCTCTCTTCCCAACGTGGGACGCAAAAGTTCGCGTCCCACCATTTTTTTGTTTCAGCCTTTTCCAGTTCCTTGTCCGCCGATCTCCTGCAAATTTCCGGCAGCGTACAATCCGCTTGTACGTTCTTGCTTTCCTTTCGAGTGCTCCCATGATTATTATGAGCGGCGTCAGTTAAGTGCCTCTGAAAGAAGGCGGGAAAGGTTTGCAGCGGCGCAACCGTGGGGGCAGCGTTGACATCGGACTCAAGGAATGAATGCAGCCACCGTAACCCACCGCACTCTGGCCACGATTGATCTGGTCATCATCGCGGTGTACTTCCTTATCGTTTTTGCGATCGGCTTTTATTTCGCGCGCAAGGAACGCACATCCACCGATTATTTTCTGGCGGGCCGCGATATTGGATGGTTCGCCATCGGCGCGTCGCTGTTTGTCTCCAATGTCTCGACAGAGCACTTCATCGGGCTCGCCGGTTCGGGAGCAAGCACCGGTCTTGCGGTCGGACACTTCGAGTGGCTGGCCTGCCTGATTCTGCTCATCCTGGGCTGGGTGTTCGTGCCATTTTACCTGCGCTCCAACGTGTTCACGATGCCGGAATTTCTGGAGAGGCGTTTTAACCGGCAATGTGCCGTCTATCTGGCCAGCATCTCGATCATCGCGTATATCCTGACGAAAATCTCGGTGCATCTGTGGGCGGCGGCGATTGT
>Ga0224558_1003914_pt1 | contig 11993 bp, 7 predicted proteins | sample 714S32024metaG_FD_180682 | JGI IMG/M metagenome (GOLD analysis project Ga0224558, IMG submission 180682) | Peat soil microbial communities from Stordalen Mire, Sweden - 717 S3 20-24 | ecosystem: Environmental > Terrestrial > Soil > Wetlands > Peat | place: Sweden: Norrbotten County, Stordalen... | reverse complement strand
CAGGCCCGAAAATGAATCCGCGGGACACCAGCGGATGCAGCCAGAACCCTTCCCGAATCACAAAATCACTAAGACTGGAGAGGATCTAAGTCGCGGAGTCCATTTTTCCGCAGCCTGCTAGGTATTCCCGAGCAACAGTATCGAGTTTCCGCATCATAATGCGCTCACGGCCGATATATACAGAATCGGGGGCAGCCTCGACATGAACGTCGAGCATATCCAGGACGGAACTCGAGACACTGTCGCCCGCGATATTAATATCCACCAAACCATCGGAGTTTCCGATCGCCATTTGGGGAGCGACAATCCAATTGGGATCGTCCTTGGTCGTATTCGTCAAACGAGTATGCGCACTCGACAATGGTTCGAACGACACAATTCGGCCCCTGTAGCCAGCCAGCCGTAACTCCTTCCCAAACTGTCCCACATTTGCTCCGACATCGAAGACGACAGTAACTCCACGGCATGCAAGCATTCTCACGAGCCGGCTGATTTCTGACGGGCGGGGATAGATCCTTTTCAGTCTTAGATAAGGGGAGCTGCATTCAACCCCGAGCCGACGCGCCCCTCGACGGACTAAATCTCTAAATATCGACATAACAGGTCCACCGAATCCATGCGGTTTGTGACCGGGTACAGTAAGAGATCGGAAGTGCGGCCACACTGTCGTCGGCTGCTGCAGCAAATCAGAATTAATTGACCCAAACCGAACGGCCGACGTTGACGATGTTGTCCATCCACAATCATGACTGAGTTCCAGCAGCCCCGATGGGAGCCAGTTCGGCGGGGAATGGTCGCCTCCGGAGAATGCTTTCCACCGTTGTCTCCACCTTGGCGCCCGTCTCCTCCGGAGAGTACTTGCGCGCAAGCAGCCGGCCGCACGATCCCATTTGGCTACGAAGATCCGACCAATCGAGGAGATTCAGGATGGCAGCGGAGAACTGCTCAGGCGTTCGAGGCACGGCAAGACCGGCACCGCTTTGTGCGATTTCAGCTGCGTAATTCAGGGTGTCGCTCACGACCACGGGAACACCGCACGCCATTGCCTCGAAAACGCTAAAACCGAAATTCTCCGCGTACGACGGCAACACGTACACATCGGCGTCCGCGAAAGCCTCTAGTCGCATCTCCGGACCTGCCACACCGGGAACCACCGTCTGCAGCTCGATACCGTTTTCTTCCACCCAGCGCAGCACCTGCTTGTGGAACGACACTGGGTCCGGAGGACCGACGATCGCAAGCCGGGCATCGGGCCTTTCGGCAATGACACTCCGCATAGCCCGAATCAACAAATCCAATCCCTTCTTCGCATGCAGTCGCGCCAGGAATAGGACCAGAGGACCCGCGTGTCCATTCAAGAATCGCTTTCTAAATCGACCCCTCTCCGGCAGGGTCGCAAATTCGTCCGGGTTGAAGCCGTCCGGGACGATCACAGACGGTGTGTGCAGCCCTAAGCTGCCTGCTTCTTCGCGCTCTCCCTCGGCACTGTAGAAAAGCACGGACGCATTCCGCAGGATTCGGTCGGCAAGCAGCTGGTTGTACACATACTTCTTCCGCACACCGATCTTGCGTTGAATGGGAGCGAGCACTCCGTGCGGCCAAATTCCATACGGCTTTCGATGCCACCGCGCTAACAGGTACCCGGCCAGTACAGGAAAGGAATACAGCGAGTGCAGGGTGACGAAGTCCGCTTCACGCACAAGCCCGCTGAAGCGCCAGAGCATGGAAGGACTGCACCCCCAGCGCGTTCGCGCCTTCCCGGTCACGATCCCAAAAGTCCCAAGCCCTTCCTTTCGCGCCAAAGCGGCGTCGGAATCGGGGACCACGAAGTTCTCCCTGCCGGGAATCGGCTCCCCCGCCATGAGTAAAACGACGCTGTGCCCGCGAGCCGCCGTGCTGCTGAGAATCGTCGGCACACCCACCAGCCCGGCGTAATCGCCCCGGACACCCTCAGCGAACCCCACGATTCTCACTCTGCATGTACCTCCGAACTGGACGAATCCTTACCCCTGTTCGCGGGCGCCTCAACAACAGCGACCCATGGTAGCGACCAGTCATGGGTCGGCGCCACAAGACGTTTCCGCAATCTGGACCGCGCTTCCGCTTCGAAGAGCGCTGCTTTCCCGGCCCGGAGAGACGCCTGAATCCAGACGGCGGCCAACGGTCGTGAAAGAAATTCCGCGCCCCGCTCAGCTGGGAGGTATGCCCGCCGAGGGGCGATCTTCATGGTTGAACGGGCCACGATGGGAATAAAAGCGAACACTGGACAGCACGAAAGCCGGTATCAAAATGGACATCTGAAGGATGTCCTTGATGAGAGACACCTCAAAACTGTTTCGAAAGAAAGAGATGAGCAACGAACCGGATATCATGGAGTAGATGGCTCGGCAGAGCACGCTTTGCCTCCGCGATTTCAGTGCCGCCATGCCGTAGGAAAGCAGGAAGAAGAAAACCATCGTTCCCAAAGCGCCGAAGTTGACCATAAAGGAGAAGAATGAATTGAGGCCGCCAACCGGGCTTTCGATGTGAAAACCGCGGTCCTCGGGGCTAATGATCATGGAATCTTTCATAGGCAGTAATATCCGAGGGACCAAGTAGATGCAATCGGAGAGCAGATACACCGGCCACCGCAAAACTCCGAAGGAGTACTCCCGCAGAAAGTAGGTCAAGGAAAAGGCTCCATAGAGCGTCTCGGCAAAGCCATCGAAAGCGATCTCCCCGACGGACTGGGTAACACGCAGATCTGCCCGAAACGCACCCACCATTAAAGCAGAAGCTAACAACAACACTAGAAATCCCCACATCCTGGCGGGCGACCATTTCTTGAAATACACCGAGCAATAGGTCGCAAAGATGAAGGCGCTAGTAAGTACGACGTACCTGGAACCCACCGAAACCCACAAGACCGCCTCGATCGCGTAGAGCGTCAAGAACCCGTTCGCGAACACGGAACGGATGCTGGCAGATCTCCCCAGGTTCTGATGGCGCATCGAGGCGTTCATGATCCAGAGCGAGATCGAGAACATGACCACGGCACTAAACACACTTCGGCTGTTTAACTCTTCAATCGCACCGATATTTGAGTATCCATGGAAAAACTCTCCGCGTATCTCAAAACCTGCAAACAGAAGAAACATGGCGGCAAGCAGCAGATAGGCCTTCATGATCCCGGTGTCCAGAAAACGCCGGTCGCTCGGCACCGGTCTTTTGCGAGGTCGTCTTTCCCAGCGCTCGGTTCCCAGTACAAAAGAGAGATAAGCTCCCAGTGAAATCAAAAGGTAGCCGACAAATTTTGCATCATCGATATCATCAAAAATGCCGTACCAGAAGGCCATGGCTGGCGTGTCGTCGAAGAATCTCCACATGCCCAGCCCGACCGGGAGGACCCAGTAGAACAGGAATCCACACGAGAAAGCCAAGACATGGTTAAACTCGATGCCCTGCCGGGATAGGCACTTTCGCGCCATGTACCAGACAGGAAACCCGCCATTGGCGAGCAGCAAAATTGTGATGGCATGCTTCATCTGTCGCGACGGTCAGTACGCAAGACTGGGTCAGCCCGCCCGACGTCTCGCTCGGGCCGCTTCGACTACCCAGTGGCTCCGATCGCTACCCCCGCTGTGTCCGGAGAGTGATCCAACGGTAGGTTGGCGCCAAGCCTTGGCGAAGTGGCTGGGACGGACCCCACCCCAGTTCCCGCCGGATCATTTGGTTACCCAGCCTTCTATTCGTTTGCTGTCGATCATGCAGTGTTCACTTCAGGCTCCCGCTCAAAGGCAGGATGGGCAGGGGGTGCAATCTGCCGGTAAAAATGGAGGGCAAAGGCTAGCGCGAGCGCGCCCGTGTACGCGAGTCCGGAAAGAAGCATCCCGTAAACGGCTCCCCATAGCCCAAAATGCATCACGAGGGGGATACCGGCCATGAACGTCGCGGCAGCGCTGCACACGTAAGCAAGAAAGACGAGCTTAGGCTTCTCGCTGGCAATCAGCGCATTGTTCATGGTGTTACCGACTCCCAAGAACAGGGGCAAAAGGGACAATACGAATAGATGTTTTGCCAAGTCGTCGTACTTGCCTGCATAGAGGACATGCATCAAGGGCTTCCCTGTGACCCGCAGAAAGAGGGCGAACAAGCTGGTCACTCCAACCGTGACCAACGCGTAGCGTTTCCAGAGGGAGAGCAAGTCCTTCGTTCTTTTCGCTGCGTAACGCACGGCCAGCGCTGGTACTAACGGGAAAGACATGGCGATGAATATCTGGTCCACCGGCGCGACGATGAGATACATGGCCTTGAGATCGCCCACTTCTTTTAGGGAGAGAACCGCTCCTACCAACCAGAAGTAACCCTGGGTCGTGAATTGAAACACGAAAGCGGTGGCCAAAGCCCATTTTGCGTATTTCCAATGCTCCTTCCAGTAGTTCGGCTCGATATCGAGGAATCGCTGCGCAGGCGTGCCAAACCGCAGCTTGCTCCCAAAGCACGCTCCGGCGGCAATCCATCCCAGCGCCAGAATCAAAAACACCGAGAAACTGTTCAGGAGGTGAACTCTGGCCGCCAACCAGAGCAGGCCGGCAATGGTCATGAAAGACACGAGGGAACATTTTGCCGCCAGATCGGGCTGACGTTGCATGTAAAAAACGCGGCGCAGAAGGTACCCCGTGAGCAGCACACCTGACGTCAGTGCGAGACCGACTAAGGCCCGCGACATCAACTGTGGAGCGATCCGTGAGAGGACCAAGCAGACCAGCAGTAAAACCCCGCTCAAGAGGAGACAGAAGATTGCGTTACTTCGTGCCGTCAGCCTGAGATATTCAGAAAAGCGCTCGCGGTATCTGCCGGCGCCGTAGGTGGTATACGGCCCGAGGACGGCAGCCTGGTACAAGCCCAAGAGAAATGCGAACCCAGAGTATGAAAGCACGAACATGCCATATTCTTCTTTGGTTTGCATGCGGGCCAGTACCACGTTGACCAAGAAACCGCCTCCGACAGCTAACGCCTGATCAGCCAAGCTATACGCCACAACCGGCATGTGCCTGGAGAGCCCCGGCCAGGTTGCGAATGCGGGTCGCAACCAGACGTACATCCCTTCGTCTCCTTTCGCGACGGCAGGGGGCACGCGCAATGTCTCGCCACTATTCAATGGATGAGGGTCCCACGACGGCAGGGAGAGCGCTCACGTGTGGTTCAGCATAGTACCGACCGCTCTCCGGCAAAAAGTTACTCAACGACCTATTCCGGGTTACGCATAACCGCAAGTTGAGAGAATCCGGACTTCAACCTGAGGATTTCCGGAACCAAGGGCAGGAGAGCTGCACTGCCGACAGCGGCCGACAGAATACGCCTGGCAGAACGATTCCGGATCGCCTGGGCTCTGGCAGCGAAACTCATCGGCTTCGACGCGCTAATTCCGTGGACATAGAACACCATCGCGTCCCAAAATACTTGGGACAGCCGACGCGGCTCGACTTCATGCGCAAGCAACTCGAGACCCGTTCGCGCTGCCAACGCCACAAAGGTTTCACGGTACCAGCGACCGACATGATTGGGTGGCCAATCAAAAAATCTCAGATACCGTTCATAGAATTCGACCGCCGGCCCGTGAGGAACCGACACAATGGCCAAACCACCCGGCTTCAACATCCCTCTAACCGCGATAACTACTTCTGGTATGTTGGCCATATGTTCTATGCTTTGAAACGCGAATACCGCATCGAAAGAACCGCGGTTGCGGGGAACGGCCGCCAACTCGAAAATGCTGGCGCACTGCGCGTCGACTCCAAGCTTGCGCAGTTCGTTTACCGAATGGGGTACGTAATCGGTGGCGACAATTCGATCGGTGCCGAACCCTGGAATTCGCAGCACCGCCTTGATAAATTGTCCGACACCCGCCCCTACTTCCAATATGCGCCGCGAATCCGATAGCAGCAAACCCTCAACAAACTTGATGGCACGGTCATATTCCCATCGGTTTCCCGGATAGCTTGGCAGCCCGTACGCCAATTCATAAAACTCTTGGTCTCCTGCCACATAGGGAATGGGAAATGTGAATCGGCAGGCGCCGCACTGTACCACCTCGCAAGTCGCACCCATCCAAAGGTTTTCAATGTTGCGAACCAGGTCGCCATGTCGCCGCACGTCCCGTTGCAGCGGCAAGAATGCTTCCGCTGCTTGCTCTGCCGTGAAGCGATGAACCGCTTTCAGTGAGTCTACCGAGCAGATCGGACAGACTCTCGGTTGCAATGCATGCAAATCGTCTGTTTTATTCACAGCTTTGCAGCCCGCACGCGATGATCGTTGGTTTCAAGTTGCAATCGGAACTCATTCCTGGATACTTCCTGCGCCGTAGTTTGATTGTTTGAGTATCAATGCCGAACTCGCTTCCTGGCACGGTATAGGGCGCCACGCCGTCACTTGCACCGGGTGAAACCCATTCACAATCACATCATTGCTGCCTCTTCATGCCCTTACCGCAGGTTTTCCGCGTCATCCTGTGGTTCGCGCTTGTGTCCCCAACCCCAAGCAGACTTGCCAGTTGGACGGGTGCCAAGGCCATTGCCTGAGATCCAGTGCCACCGCGCCGCCACGGCGGTGAGAACTTCTCCCACAAGGACTTTTCGCGGATCGTGCGCATCGACCTTTTGCCACGACGCACTTCCGTAGACCCAGGCCATGACAACGGCCATCGCCAAGGCCGTGCCCAAAAAGACGATTAGCATTCGCGGCGGAAACGACTTCTTCGTCGGCACCAGGGCCGCGTCCAGCACCTTCACGGCTGGGATTTCTTTAGCTTCCTCCACCTTGGCAAGCTCGTACTGCTGGGTTAGAAGCTCGTACACGGTCTCCTCGATTTTTGTCTGGCGATACAAGTCCGCGTAGGTCACGCCCAGGATGGGCAGCTTGCGAATCGATGGAAAGAGCGTGTTCTCACTCTGTACGCCGCCGGACAGGTCGCTGCCACCCAGTTTGTCCAGCTGTTGGTGAAGTTCATTGACGCGCGCTTGCACCGAGCGAACCCGCACATTGCTGCTGGTATACATCTGCTGCAATCCGCTGAGCTCGGACTCGGCTGCGATGAGATTCCCTTGCAACGTTGCCGCAGCCTCGACCATGGCTTTTCCCTGCGCCGGAATATCGATGGCAGTGTTCTTGCTGGCAAAATCGCTGAATTTACCAGCCGCCACGTCCAGTTCCCCCTTGACGTCGTGCAAACGCCCCTCCAGGAAGATTCGTTCGCGGCGCGCCGACGATGTGCTGACTTCCGCAACCAGGCGGTCGAGTTCGGTCACGTAGGCCTGGGCGATCGCCGCCGCGCGCTTAGGGTCGTGATCCGTGACCGCAACCGTAATGATGCCGCTCTTGCGATCTTCCGCGACTGCGGTGTGCTGCGCCAGTTTGTCTCGTGCGTCTTCCAGCTTGGACGCCCAGTAGACGTGGCGAAGGTTGAACTGTTCGATGAGACGATCTTGCACGGTCTGGCTTCCCAGGATGCCAACAAAAAGAGCTCCGGAGTTCGTGCCCCCTAAGAAGCTGCTGGCGAGGCCACTGAGACCGGACCCGCTGGCACGTCCTGCCATGGCGGCAAGCATCCCCGCTCCCGCACCGGACTGGCTCTCGGGCGGCATGAGCCTCGTGACCGATTGGTAGCGGACGGGAATGAGGAACGCGACGAGTGTACATGCGACGATGGCGCAGATACCGGCGCGGAACAGGAATCTCCGGTGTTCCCATAGCAACTGCAAATGGGCGAGCCCTTTCGGTTCCCGATTCACCGTCTCCCATAGCATGGGGGCTTCGGAGGAGCCGCTTTCATGCCCTTCCGTCGGTGTCTCAGGCACCGGAGCTCTGACCGTTGCGCTCACCGCTGATCTCCTGTTTCCGAGTTAGTATCCCCGAATTGTCCATGCCGGAACATGTCCCTTTCCCCTCTTCTCTTGAGCCAACTCTTGAGTCCACCCACGCTCGGTCCCCTCGGATACCTGCCCTGCCGGCGCTCAATGCCTGTGCCCAAGGGCGAAGCCGATTTCCAAAGAAGCGGTCGCGTTGCGTCTTTGCCCCGTGAACAACACCGGGAAATGCTCAATGCGCTCAAACTGGAAGAAACTCTTGAAAAAGATCCCGGAGCGCAGGGACGCTTCATGCGTCACCCGGTAGTCTTGCCACTTACCGCCGCCCGGAATGAAGTCCGTATCCACTTCGCTATTCTTGGCGGTGAATTCCATGGTTTGGTGCGGCGAAATCCAGTAGCGGGTCCATGCCTGAATGGTTTTGCCTTCGCGCCCCACGGTATTCCCCACCAAGTTCCCACTATTGGTGTACCCGTCGCGGTAGTTCCAGTTCCAATAGTTCAGACGACCGTGGTCTTGCCGCTCCCCAGCGCACACCGAGGATGTCCACTCCGCGTGCAGGTCCCATTTGTCCAGCCCCGGCAACCGGACCACGAAAACCCCTGGTCGCAGCACGGCCCGGGTCAGGTTTTGAAACGGAATCGGATCATCATCGGATTCCATTTCGCCGTAGAGCACAAAGCGGTCGTGCAGATGAGGCACCTGCCATGTCCAGTCAACCGAAGTATGCGAGTCGCCGGGCACGCTGTTCTCTTTCGAATCCACGCGTCCGAGGACGCTCTCGAAGAACAGGCGCGTGTTTAATGGATCGAAAGTGCCACCTAGGGTTGAGGTACGCGCAAAAGCAAACTCCAACGACCGGAACGGTTTCAGGCTGACCTTTTGTCCGTAAATGAACGGGTGCCCTGAAAGGGGATGGCCTTTCTCGCGGCCCATGAACGTTTCCAAGCGCAGGGGACCCAGCAGCCCCAGAACGGAAGGCAGTTCCATCGGCTGCACTTGCGTCAGGCGCACCATGTAGAAAGGATCCGCGTTGTCGCTCAAAATGAGCGAACCGCCCGGCCCCGGCCCCCAGGAAAGGCTCTGTTTGCCAAACGACAGCTGCCAGCCGTCCACATTGAAGCCGAGGTAACTATCCATCATGGCAATCCGGTTGATGGCGGCAAAAGGCTGGGCGGGACTTATCGGCACCAGGTCAACCTCGGCAATCACTCCCCGCACGGCGTCGCTTAGGGCCGGCGCACTCGGCGCATGTTGAAACTCACCGCTGAGATGGAGAAACACACGCCCGGAAGTGAAGTCCGTGGAAAATCCCGAGATGAAATTGGTTCCCCGGCGGAATGGCCGCCCGAAGTCGTAGGCGTACGTCTGGCCGAAGTGGTAGCCGTCCGTTAACACGGCGCCGCTGGCGCTAGTCACTCGGACATAGGCCGATTGCAGTTCGTCCGAGCGGTTCGCGCCGCCCGTCTCCAGTTCCCCTTCACGGTGAAACTCGTTGGACAGCGCCGCCAGCAGCGATTCCGCCTGTTCGTTGACCGCCGCCGATTCCCCCGCGGATGTGGCCGGCAGCGCATCGTTCGCCTCAGCGATCAGCCGCGCGCATTCGGTCCGCGCCCACGGCTTGTCTCCTTCGAACGCGGTGTGGATATAACCCAGCGCCTCCAGCCGCTCGATTGCCGGATACACCCAACTGTCCAGCGGCACGTACGACGACCCCATGTTTTCGAGAGACGTGTCCTCGTTGGTGCTAAACGTCTCGCGGAACGAGCGCCAGTCCGCGCCCGGCAGGTCCGCTCTCGCGTGGCTAGAATAGATGTTCTGCGAAATCATGTAACCGGCCAGGCTCCCAATGAGCACGTCCGAGGGAAAATGCTGGCTCGCCTTTACGCGGGAAAGACTTACCAGCATCGCCAGGCCGTAGGCCGCTATCTTGGTGAACGGCCCGGGATATTCATGTGCGATCACGCCCGCGATGGACCATGCGGCGGCGGCATGCTCGGAGGGAAAAGACGTGCCGCCGCTCTGGAAAAATGGACCACTGCCGTTGCCCTCAAATGGACGCTGCCGGCGCAGCGAATATTTCAGCGTTTCCGCCATCGCCAGGCTGCTGAGCGCCGCTTCGCCGGCCAGAAATCCTGTCTCCCGCCAGTGCTCATTGTCCCAATGACCGTGCGAACCAAAACTCAGCAGCCACATGCCGCCCGCCGCGCCGGCCAGAGCGCCAACGCCCGCACTCGAAATCGTTTTATAACGCTTTATGGTCGCCGGCGCATTGGACTGGGATTCCTGGAACGAGGCGTCCGTGGCAAACAGCGTGGCGCTGATTCCGGCAAACGGCACCATCCAGTCCGCGTCCGCCCAGCGTATCTTCGCCGGACTGGTCCATATTCCATTCTGATCTTTCAGAAACCTCCCGGTCAGTCCCATCAAGGTTCCGCCAGGGGTTTTCGCTGGCTGGTTGATATCCGGGGTCTCCTCGGTCCGTGACCAAGACTCGGGCCTCGCAGACTTGCTTTCCGAACTCGAGGGCCCTGCTCCCTGCTCTTGGGCCTGAGAAACACGAACCGCACCTACGCCGAACAGCAAGGCCGCTCCGAAAATCCTGGCTGCCAGTCGTATCGTCATGGCCTTATGGAATCGCGACGGCGGCCACCAATGCGGCAGACGACGCGATCTGGGCGATGGCCAGAACGTTCTTCAAAGTGCTGCTGCCAAGCACCGGCCTCTCCGGTACCACAATCGTGTCGCCCGGGCCGATCTTCGCCGAAAGCACACTTCCGGACCAGAGGCCGCCTCCGTTGCCCCCGTGACCGAACCGTCCGCGCAGACGATGAAGATTGCACCTTTGTCGGCTAGGTGGGTTGCGCCTCCCGCACGTGAGTAATACCAACCGGCATTTCTCCCCGGCGCATAGGTAAGCGCGTTCGCGTTATACACTTGCCCGATGACCAGTACCTCTCCGGGCTGCTTGGGGATAGTGAGTGAATCGCCGGCGCGAAGCTCGATATCGTCAGGCGATTGCGCAAAGTCTTTCCGGTCCGGACGAAGATGTATGACCAGCCGCCCCGATACAGGAGCTTTTCGCAGTCCATCCAATACGCGTTGGCGTTGCTGCGTGGCGGCCTGTTGCAACGCGGCCTCCTCCGTTCCCGATGTGGATGCCGAAGTTTTTACGACCGTGGATTCCTGCTCAAGTCGCTGGATCAGCTCCTGGCGACTCTTCGCCTGAAGTTCACGAACCTCTACCCGTTCGAACACCGCAGCCCGCAAACATGCTGTCGGCAGCAGGCCGCCAGCGCGTTTCAACAGCGAGCTCAGGCGTTCGCCTGGCCTGATACCATAGACCCCAGGTTTGTGGACTTCTCCGCGCAGGGTAACGCTCGCGCCGATATCGTTCCAGTTCGCCTGCTGGGGCACGGTCAACACATCGCCGTCGCGGAGCGGTAAATTTTCGCTCTCTTTTCCCGCGAGAGCGGCAGCCAGATTCAGGTCCTGGTGACCCGCCGGCGCGCGCTCGCCGGATGCATCGGAGATCGCATAGTGCGTCAGGTCGCCGCCCTCAGGATTCGCGCTGCGCAGCAATCCACCGGCAGAACCCACCAGGTCTGCGACGCTCATATTCACCGCCAGGGGATAGCGGCCCGGCCGCGCCACATCCCCTCTTACGTACACACTGCGCGGCGAAACTTCTTCGGGCTGGCGATGCACCAGAATCCGGTCGCGCGACTGGACCAGAACATTATTTAAAGGATCGCCCGCGAGTGCGTCGCTCAAGCTGATGCTCAGGACTCGCGTGCTCCCGTCTGGCTGCCGGCGGAAGAGCTGTGCCGAATCCAGCCATGCATCCGGGGTCACACCTCCAGCCTGATAGATCGCATCGCGTAAGTGCTGTTGGCCGGACGTGCGATACGACCCCGGGGCGCGGACCTCACCGGTGATGAACACTTCTGGATTGGGTTCGAGGTCGTAACGTCCGAAAATGTGTACCGTATCGAGCGGCTCCAGCTTGGGCGCCTGATCGGGATGTTCGAGAGCGCTGGCGAGATCGAAGGTCTCAACCACGGGACGGTAGTCCGGCGCCTGCAGCCGAATGATCTCGGCATAGCGGGTCGAAGGTTCCGGAAGCAGGTCGGCGTACGAACTTACGAG
>Ga0224558_1003912_pt1 | contig 11998 bp, 4 predicted proteins | sample 714S32024metaG_FD_180682 | JGI IMG/M metagenome (GOLD analysis project Ga0224558, IMG submission 180682) | Peat soil microbial communities from Stordalen Mire, Sweden - 717 S3 20-24 | ecosystem: Environmental > Terrestrial > Soil > Wetlands > Peat | place: Sweden: Norrbotten County, Stordalen... | reverse complement strand
CCTGGCCGCATCCGACCTTGGGCAAGGCCCACCAATTCATGGCGCGGACCGCCCCGACAAGATCCATCCGCCCACCAGAAGCGGCACCCGCCCGCTCTTTCCCTTCCCCCACTGTCTGAATTGCAGAGATTCGGCATTTGGCGTTGACCGGAGGAGAGGAGGTGGGGTAAAGTGGCGCCCATGTCCAGGCCCATACGCTTGAAGCGGGCATGGGGATGGACTATGCAACTGTGAGCGTGGCAGGCCGGCGTTTGGACGGGCGTGCCGCGAAGATACCGGCGCCATCCGCGGCGCTCCGGTGCTGTTGAAAAGAACCAAAAACGTCGAACATTTAGATGCGACCGCAACGCATGTTTTGCGTGAACAACTCAACCAACTATGAAACCTCTGCTTAAGGTCCTCCTTCCCCTGGCCGCCTGTGCTTGTTTGATGATCCCCCGATCCGCCGATGCCAGCACAAACCGAATCGGCGTCCTCACGGCCAGTTACGCCATGACCAACGGCGGCTCCGGCACATGGTACTGGTATGAGCAGGGTGCTTTCGGATATTCCGGCAATGATTCCCCTCAGCTTTCCATTTCCGGCGAAGTCCAATACGCGGTGATGCAGACGGAATCCAATCTGTTCATCGGCAACGTCATCAGTGCCGCCGAAAATCAAAGCGCTTCGGGAACCGACTACGAGGAATCCTGGGATCCTCCACCCAGCTCCAGCACGACGATTGCTTTCGTCGGCGATCCAAGTTTTAGTTCGACCAACGCCTGCCTCACACTGACCAACGCCACGGGCGCCACCAACGTTATTCTCGGCATCTGCGAGAAGGTTTCTTTTGGGGACATGGCCGACGGCGTGTTCGCGGCGTGGGACAACGCCTGGCAACCCGACGACGTTGCTTGGCCTCCGCTCGACGAGGTTGGAACAATGTGTGCCATGCAAGGCATGGACAACGTCCGGCTTTTCCAGTTTACGCTCACCAACAGCGCGCTGCCGTGGACTCAAACCCTCACGACCAACACTGTCGCAAGTTCGGATGAATCAGACTCGTTTGGATGGGCGTCCGGCAGTGCCACGATTTGGCGAACCGTTGTGCTGCAATTTGCCTCCGACCGGTTGACGTGCGAGTACGGCGCCACGCCAACCAACGGCACGGCACCGCTGACGGTCCAGTTCACCGCGGATGGTTATGACAGCAGCGAGGCTGTCATCACCGATCGCGAGTGGAGTTTAGGTGATGGTGAAATGATGAATCTAAAGGATTTCAAATATAATTACGAAACCGCCGGCGACTTTACAGTGAGCCTTATCTGCACCAATAAGTTTGGCCAAACGGTTTATGCCTACGGCCCCACGGTGATCCACGTCGTCCAGCCCACCCTTCAATTTACGGCCAGCCCGACTAACGGCACGGTGCCCCTCACGGTGCAGTTCGCCGCCGCGGACTCCGACAGCGGCGGCAACACGGTGACGGAGTGGAGTTGGGACTTCGGCGACGGCGCGACCAGCGCCGGGCAAAACCCGACGCACACCTACAAAGAGGATGGCGAGTTCACCGTCAGTCTTGCCGCCGTGAACAGCAACGGCGACGACGTCGAAACCACCGGGCCGGATACGATCTCGGTGGAGGGGGCGACGGTTCAGTTTACAGCGGGTCCCACCCTCGGCGCGGAACCGCTCCCGGTGCTCTTCACATGCCCCGGCGTGGACAACGCCAGCAACACCATAACCGCCTGGAGCTGGAACTTTGGCGACGGCGGAACCAGCACGGTTCAAAATCCCGCGCACATTTACCAGAGCGGCGGGCAATTTTCTCCGACTCTGCGCGCCATCAATTCCCGTGGCGACACCGTGGAGGGCAGCGGTCCTTCGCTTGTCGTCGCCTCCCGGTCGGGCCTGGTCATCAATGGCGATTTTGAAACAGGAAATCTATTCGCCTGGACCAACGACCCAATGAGTTTCGACAACGTCGGCGGCGGTTCTTGGTACGCCCACTCTGGAAGCTACGGCCTGGAGTTGGCGACGGATACGGGAGGGTCCAGTTACCTCTGCCAGGGCCTTGCGACGAAGCCCGGCGCCACGTACTTGCTTTCATTTTGGTTGGACAGCGTTTCGGGAATCGCGGGTTTTTCCGCCTCCTGGGGTGGCGCAACCATCTGGAGCGCGACCAATATCCCCGCCGTTGGCTGGACCAACGTCCAAGTGCTTGCCAGCGCGACCGTTTCCAACACCCTCCTCAATTTCACGTTCAATGGCATGTCTCTTCTGGGCCTGGACGATGTGGACGTTGAAAATATGTTCGTCCAATTCACGGCAACGCCTGCCAGCGGCTCCGCGCCGCTGCATGTCAACTTTACTTGTCCGTCAGTCGATGACAACGGCCATGCCCTTACCGCTTGGAATTGGTATTTTGGCGACGGTTCGGTCAGCACATCCCAAAACCCATCCCACCTTTACACTGGCGGCGGCGCGTTCACGGTCGGCTTGATAGCTTCCAACAATCAAGGCGGCACGGTCATCGGCTTTGGCCCGGCCATCACCGTTTCAGCGCCCGCGCTTCAATTCACAGCCAGTCCCACGGCCGGAGGAGTTCCCTTGATCGTGCAGTTCAATTGCCCGAATAAGGACAGCGCCGGCAACACTCTGGCTGCCTGGTTCTGGGATTTCGGCGATGGCTCGACCAGTCGTGCCCAAAACCCGCTCCATGCCTATACCAGTCCCGGCTCGTTCGCCCCAACCCTCCTGGCCACCAACAACCAAGCCGTGCAAATTTCCACCACGGGTCCAACTGTCCAGGTGGCTGCTCGCGCCGGTCTGGTTGTCAATGGCGGATTTGAAACCGGCGATTTTACAGGTTGGACGACCGGCGGCAATTTCAGTTGGTGCGATGTTGACGGCGGCTCCGACTTTACCCATTCGGGAAATTTCGGCGCCTGCCTGGGTCCAATGGGATCTCTGGGCTACCTTTTCCAGACCCTTGCCACGACACCCGGCGCCGCCTATCGTATTTCCCTCTGGCTGAATAATCCCACCGCTGACCCGCGCAACGAGTTTGTCGTCTCATGGAATGGAAATACTTTAATGGACTGGTCCAATGCTCCTGCGTTTCCTTGGACAAATATCCAATTCAATGTTACCGCCCCTGGCTCCAGCGCCCTTTTGCAGCTCGGATTCGAGAACTACGAGAATTTTGGACTCGACGAGGTCACCGTCTTGCCGGCCGTAATGACTCCGCCAAGCATGGAGCGCGCCTGGCGTTCGGGCCGGAATCTGGTCATCACTAATGTGGGCGGACTGGGCGGAGCCACCTATCATCTTCTCAGCAGCACCAATCTGGCGTTGCCCCTTGGCCAATGGACTTCCGTCGGCACGTACGCTCCGGATGCCAACGGCGCTTTTACGATCATTGCCACCAACGCTCTCGATCCTTTTGATCCCAAGCGTTTCTACATCCTCAAAACACCCTAGCTGACACCCGCGGAGGAGAAGGCAGGGGAATTAACCCTATTGCGTTTCGAGAATGTAAAACCGATGCGGGTTGGTGCGAGACACCGTGTTGGTGGCGGTGATGGTGAAATTGCCGCCGGCGCCCAGAATATTGGTCGCCACGGGAGTCCACTGGCTCAACGGCAGGGAGAGGTTGGTGGTCATCAGCACATAATAAGTTGCGCCGGATTGGCCATTGCTCCCATTGACGACGAGATTTGTGCCGGACAGGCTGAAGCTGGCAATGCCGGGCGCGGATTGAGAGGGCAGAACGCTAACGTTGTCGAGGGCGAGATAACTGTTGTCATCCCGGAATCCGAATTGGAGAACGGTGCTGGCGCCAGTGGCCGAGACCAAAAACTGCAGATTGGTCCAGCCGAGGGCGGGCATATCCCTTTGATCAAAGAGGATGTTTCCATTCCAGGACACCAGGAATTTATTGGGAGTCACGCCATCAGGGCTGTCCAGCCAAAGGGAGAGCGTATAACTCGCTCCCGGCGTCGTGGCCAGTGTTTGGGATAGATAATCAAGCGCGCCGAATGCATCCGAAGCGGCTTCGAAATTCCCTGAGTAAGGCGGGATGCCGGAAATGGCTCCATTGTCAACCTTGGTAGTGAAGTTCGGGCTGATGAGTGTCCAGCCGGTGAACCCTCCCGTTTCAAACCCGCCGTTCACAACCAGCCCTGAATTAAAGACGGCGGTGATGGTACCAGGGCCAACGCAGGTCACCTGGCTGTTCACGTTGTTGGACACGACCAGACTGGTGGGATAAGCGCCTGGCCCGGCATAAACATGGGACGGGTTTTGGCTCGTGTTGAACGAGCCGTCGCCGAAATTCCACAGCCAATTGGTGATGGCATGCCCCTCATTGTCAACGGCGGGTGAGGCGAACTGAACCGTTAAAGGCGCGAAGCCGGCGGTTGGAGTGGCGGTGTATTGGATAAAATCGCTCGTCACAGTGATGCCATCCAGGGCGAGATTGTTATAATCATCCACAAATTCAAATTGCAGGACCGTGCTGGGGCCTGTGGCCGAGACCGCGTACTGCATGTAGGTCCAGTTGGGGGCGACAAGGTTCGTGACGTTAACCAGGGTTTGTCCATTCCATGTCACCACAAACTCTCCGGGGTCGGCATCAGGATTATCGACCCAAAACGAGAGCAAGTAAGTTGCGCCCGCGGTCGTGGCCACAGTTTGGGAAAGATAACCGCTTGAACCGGAGGTGCCCAAGGCCGCTTCGAAATTCCCTGTGTTAGGCGGAATACCGGATTGGGACCCGTTGTCCACGAAAGTAGCGCTGGTGTCACCGGACAACGTCCAGCCGTTAAAATATCCGGTGGCAAAGGCGCCGTTGAGAACCAACCCTGAGTACACCGGGGTAATGGTCGCTATGGCGGATGCCCCGGCTCCGGCAACCGGCACCCCGTAAGCGTTGGTCTCAAAAAGGGCGACGGAGAAATTGCCAACGGCGGTGTAGGTGTGGGAGGTGTCCTGAGCGGCGCTGGTCGCGCCATCGCCAAAAGTCCAAGTCCAATTGCTAATGCTATGGCCGAGGCTGTCAACGGCCGCGGAGGTGAGGTTCACCAGATAGGGCGTCGCGCCGTAGCTCGGAGTGACATGGATCGCGACCGCGGGCAACTCGCTGGTAGGAAAACCTTCAAAAGTAGAACCCCATCCGCTCGTGCCGGACAAGTAGTAATTGGTCAGATGAATGTCATTGGCGAACGAAGCACTGTTGCCGGGCGGGGCGTTTCCTTCGAAATACACGCCAGTCAGGCTGGAGCAGGCAGAGAACGCCTGGTATCCGAGGCTGGTGACTCCGCCAGGAATCGTCACGGTGGCCAGGCTGGTGCAGCCATAGAACGCGGAATTCCCGATGCTGGTGACGCTATAGGGGATCGTGATGCCCGCCAGTTTGGTGCAGCCGTAGAACACAAAATTCCCGATGGCGGTGATGCTATTGGGGATCGTGACGCCGGCCAGGTTGGTGCAACCATAGAACGCAGAATCCCCGATGCTGGTGACGGTATTGGGGATCGCGACGCCGGCCAGGCTGGTGCAGCCATAGAACGCAAAATTCCCGATACTGGTGACGCTGCCGGGGATCATGACCCCGGCCAGCTTGGTGCAACCATAGAACGCAGAATTCCCAATGCTGGTGACGCTGCCGGGGATCGTGACGCTGGTTATGCTGGTTAATCCGGAGAACTCTGATCCGATGCTGGTGGAGCCGGCGGCGATCGTGACGCTGGTGAGATCCGGGTCGTCAGAGAACGCGGCGCCTGCCGCGTTGCCGGGAATGGTGATGCTGGCCAGGCTGGTGCAGCCGTAGAACGCATCAAACCCGATGCTGGTGACGGTGTCGGGAATAATGATGTTGGTCAGGCTGGTGCAGCCATAGAAAGCATATTGCCCGATGGTGGTGACGCTGTTGGGGATCGTGACGCTGGCCAGGTTGGTACAGCCATAGAACGCAGAATTCCCGATGTTGGTGACGCTGCCGGGGATCGTGACACTGCCCAGGCTGGTGCAACCAGAGAACGCAGAATCCCCGATGTTGGTGACGCTGCCGGGGATCGTGACGTTGGTCAGGCTGGTCAGGCCATTCAAGGCAGAGGGGGCGATGTTGGTGGCGCCGGGGCCGAACGTGACGCTGGTCAGTCTTGGGTTGTCATAGAAGACGCCTGCCGCGTTGCCTGGAATCGTCACGCTAACCAGGTTGGTGCAGTAATAGAAGACATCGTTCCCGAGGGTGGCGAGGCCGTTGGAGATGGTGATGCTGGTCAGGCTGAAGCAATAAGCGAACGCATAATAGCCGATGTTGGTGACGCTTTTGGGGATCGCGACGCTGGTCAGGCTGGCGCAGTCCCAAAACGCCTCCGCCCCGATGCTGGTGACTCCATTGGAGATCGTGACGTTGGTCAGGCTGGTGCAGCCATAAAACGCCTCAAACCCGATGCTGGTGACGCTGCCAGGAATCGTGATGCTGGCCAGGCTGGTCAGGCCGGAGAATTCAGAATCGGCGATGTTGGTGGCGCCGGAGTCGATGACGACGCTCGTCAAATCCGGGTTGTCAGAAAACACTCCTCCCGCATTGCCGGGAATGGTGATGCTGGCCAGACTGGTGCAGTAATAAAACGCATCGGCTCCGACGCTGGCAGCCGGGTTGGAGATGGTGACGTTGGTGAGGCCGGTGCAGTCATAGAACGCATAAGTTCCGATGTTCGTGACGCTATTGGGAATGGTGATGCTGGCCAGGCCGTAGCAGAACCCGAACCCATATTGCCCAATGGTGGTGACGCCGTTGGAGATCGTGACGTTGGTCAGGCTGGAGCACTGATAGAAAGCCTCGGCGGCGATGTTCGTGACGTTACCGGGGATCGTCACGCTGGTTACGCCGGTGTTCTCAAAGACGGATTGCGAACCATTGCCGAGGCTGGTCACCGGGAGGCCGTTGAAGGTGCCGGGGATGGTCACCGCGCCCCCCGAACCGATATACCCAGTGATGGTGATTGTGCCGTGGTTGGTGGCGCAGGTGAATGAGTAAGTGTCGATGGGTGAGGGGCCTGAACCAAGAACCGCGTATCCGATGTCGTTGCCCGCCACGAGAATCGGAATGAAACTGCCTGCGGTTTCATAAATATGCGATGGGTTTTGAGCGGTGCTGGTGGCGCCGTCGCCGAAAGACCAGTTCCAATTGGTGACGGCATGGCCGGCGCTGTCCACGTTCCCGGAGGCAAAGCTCACCGGCAGGGGCGCCACGCCGTTGTTGGGATTGGCGGTGAATGCAAGGGTGAGATTGGACACGGTGATGGAAGCGATGGCGCCGGCAATCGGGACTCCATTGCTGTTGGTCGCAATGAGCGTGGCAGAGAAAGTGCCGGGAGTGGTGTAGGTGTGGGAGGGATTCTGCGCGGCGCTGGTGGCGCCGTCGCCAAAGCTCCAGTTCCAATTGCTGATGGTTTGGCTGGCGCTGTCAACAGCCGCGGAAGTGAAGTTCGCCGTCAGCGGAACGAAGCCGTTGGTTGGATTGGCCGTGATGGCAATCGCGCTCAATCCTATGGTCTGAAACCCGTCAAGTTGGGAACCCCAGCCTGAGGCTCCAGGAAAGTAATAAACAGTCATCGTGCTGGTGTTCTCACCCGCGAACAAACCTGCAATGGGACCGGGATAGATGCCTTCGAAAAACACGCTTGTCAGGCTGGTGCAGTTGGCAAAGGCGTCCTGTCCGAGGTTGCCGGCGACGCTGCCGGGGATCGTGATGTTGGTCAGGCTGGTGCAACCATAGAACGCATAATATCCGATGTTGGTCAGGCTGCTGTCGAGCGTGGCATTGGTCAGGCTGGAGCATCCATAGAACGCATAATCGTCCAAGGTGCCGACGCTGCCGGGGAGCGCGACGTTGGCCAGACTGGTGCAGGTTTGAAATGTCCCCTGCCCAATTTCGGTGACGCTGTCGGGAAGCGAGACGCCAACCAGGCCGGTGCAGTCATAAAATGCATACCCCCCGATGGTGGTGACGCTGTTGGGGATAGTCATGCTGGTCAGGCTGGCGCAGTCATAGAACGTTTCATAGCCGATGCTCGCGACACCGTTGGAAATCGTGGCGTTGGTCAGGCCGGTGCAGCCATAGAACGCGTAATCCCCAATGCTGGCGACGCTGCCGGGGATCGCGACGTTGGTCAGGCTGGAGCAGCTTTGAAACGCGCTCGAGCCGATGTTGGTGAGGGTGTCGGGAAGCGAGATGCTGATCAGGCCGGTGCAGTAATAGAAAGCGTCTGACCCGACGCTGGTGACTCCATTGGAAATCGTGACGTTGGTCAGGCCGGAGCACGATTGGAACGTATTTTGCCCAAAGTTGGTGACGCTGCCGGGGATGGTAATGCTGGCCAGGCTGGTGCATCCATAGAACGCCTGATAACCGATGCTGGTGACTCCGTTGGAGATCGTGACGCTGGACAGGCCGGTGCAGGATTCAAACGCGTAAGCATCGATGTTGGTGACGCTTTCGGAGATAGTGACGTTAGTCACGCTGGTGCAGTTATAGAACGCATATTCCCCGATATAGGCGACATTGGCGCCCATTGAGACGCTGGTAACGCCCGTGCCGGCGAAGACCTGATCCTGTCCCGAATTCTCTCCAACGCTGGTGACGAGCAGGCCATTGATGGTGGCTGGAATGGCCACCGCGCCGGTCGGACCATTGTAGCCCGTGATGGTGATCGAGCCGTTATTGGTCGTGATAATGAATTGGGCTTGCGCGGCCTGTACGGCCAACATCAACAAACCTAAGAAGGCGGTCCAGGTACTTTTCATTTTTTCGGGGGTCTGTGGCACATGGGAACAATTTTAGAGGATGTCCCGCCTTTTTGCAAGTTTTTTCGATAGATTTTTGACGTTTTCAAGCCACCTCCAACGCGAAGCGAGCTTATTCAAAATCGCCGTCGTGAGCGACCATTGAGGACGACATCGAAGCCCTATAGATGGGTAAAACACCGAATGGCGCCCGCCGGGTTTTCCAGCCATTGTCATGGAATGAATGAGAGCATAGTGTGCCATGCTGTAGAGCCAGTTGGCGGGCCGCCACAAAACCCGGCCAGTCCCCCCCAACGCATTCTCGTGGCGGATGACGAGCCAACCGTGCGCCGCCTGATCACCGAAGCGCTGGTTCGGTCCGGCTATCATGTTGACGCCGCCGAGGACGGCGCCGTCGCTTGGGAGGCGATTCAGGCCCGGCATTACGATCTGTTGATCACCGACAACGCCATGCCGAAGGTCACGGGGCTGGAATTGGTCAGGAATATGCGTTCCGCCCGCATCGAGGTGCCGGTGGTCATGGTGTCGGGCTCGATTTCGACGGATGAATTGGAGCGGCGTCCATGGCTTGAAATCAGCGCGGTTCTTTCAAAACCTTTTGCCCTCGATGCATTGCTGGCCACGGTGAAAAGCGCCCTTTGCGTAGCCGCCTCCATCGTGTTCATGTTGCAGTTATGGCTGCCCGCGGCAGCCAACGCCCAGGAGGTGAAACAGGCGCCGGAGTTGCGGGTGCAATCTACGGCCAGCGCCGATCTGCCCAGTGCCATGACCGTCTCCGTCATCGGCAAGTGTGAGTATTCCGAAGATGGCGTCACATTCATCAAATTGGAAAAAGGCCAAAGTGTCGGCCAAGGGGCTATCGTCCGCGCGGGCGAGGAATCGCGGACGGACCTCTTTTTCCGGCGCACCGGCACCACCGTCCGGCTCCAGGCCGGCACTGAAATAAAACTGGAAAAAATGACTGTCACCATAAAGGACGGCCTTGCGGTCGTGCATACTCTGCTGGACCTGCGCACGGGAAGGATTTTCACTGTTGTCCGCTCCGTCGTGGTTGGGAGCACCATGGAAATCAGAAATGCAGCGGGGCGGGCGGTGGTGGAAGGCAGCGGCGTTGGCAGATACATCATCACTGCCGATGGAACGCATGTTACGGCGCAAGGCTCCGTCATCCCGTTAAAGGTGATCGGTGAGAACGGAATCACTGTCCTTGCCGCCGGACAACAATTTTCCGCGAAAGACGGCAAGATGCTTCCCGTGGACGCCAGTTTATGGGTCAAAGACCTCATCCAACTGGACGAACTCCAGGCAGCCACTGAAGGTATCGCCCACGATGAAACGCCGGTAAAACCGTGAGCGCGACGCGCTGTTGTTTCAAGCAACCCGCTCTCAAGGCGCGCCCGATTGAATTTCGCGGTCGGGCGCCGATGATGATCTTTTGAAAACAACCAATCAGAAACCAGGACAAAACCCCATTCAAAAACAACCGTTATGGAGACTTGGATATTCGACGCTGGCAATGCTGTCGTTATTCCTCTTGTCGTTCGCCCGCGGACAGGCGGCGGCCGATGGTGCGGCAAGCCCGCACGCTTTGCCGGCGGTTGTTCTTCCGAAGTCCGTTCCCGACCCGATCGAACCGGTGAACCGGGTGATGTGGGCGTTCAACCGGGGGCTTATGAAGGACGTGGTCAAGCCGACCAGCAGGGTGTATCGGTTTGTCGTGGTGAAACCGGTGCGAACAGGAATCGGAAATTTTGGCAAGAACCTCACTTATCCAGGACGGCTGATCAACAATCTGCTGCAAGGCAAGTGGACCGGGGCGCGCGATGAATCCTACCGGTTTGTTTGTAATACGACCGTTGGGGTGGCCGGATTCTGGGACGTGGCGGCCAAATGGAACATTCAGAAATCGGACGCGGATTTTGGGCAGACTTTCGGCCAATGGGGCTGGAATCCGAATTTCTACCTGATGCTGCCCTTTTTTTGGGCCGAGCAATGACCGGGACGCCGTCGGTTTGGGGGCCGACACGGCCGCCAACCCGCTGATCTACATAGCACCCTACAAATTGGTGGCGAACGATCCGCTGACCTATCTCGGGGCCTACACCTATTTCAGTTACGTGGTCATGTATAATAATGACGCCGACACCGTGGATGAATCCGTGCGCTTCAGCCAGGCCGAAATGGACCCGTATTCCGAGATTCAGTATGCCTGGACATTCGCCAGAAAAAACCGCGTGGCGGATTTCCAAGTGAGAGGGAAAACAGACGAAGCGTCGCTGGAAACCCTCGAATCGGTCTTCTTCACCTACAAGGACCCTGAATTTCCCGGCCGCGGCAAGACACGGTCGGTTGCGATTCCCGCGACGGGCCGGAGGCTGAAGTTCACGTATTGGCTGCAACCGGGCAAGGCGCCCATCGTTTATATTGTGCCCGGGCTGGGGTCTCATCGACTGGCCGAAACCTCGCTGGCGCTGGCCGAGTTGGTTTATAAAAATGGTTTTTCCGCCGTCTCGATCAGCAGCCCATTTAACGCCGAGTTCATGGAAAGCGCTTCGACGGCCGCGATGCCCGCGTATCTGCCGGTGGACGGCCATGATCTGCACGTCGCGCTGACCGAAGTGGATCATCGTTTGAGTAAGTTGTATCCGGGCCGGCTGGGAGAGAAAGCGTTGATGGGCTATTCCATGGGCGCCTTCGATTCGTTATACGTCGCAGCCACTGAACCCACGAACCATTTGACGTTGCTCAAATTTGACCGCTACGTGGCCATTAACACGCCGGTCCGGTTGCTGCATGGGGTTTCGAAGCTGGACGAATTCTACCAGGCGCCTTTGGCGTGGCCGGACACGGAACGAACCGACAACATTGAAAATACGTTTATGAAAGTGGCTGCGTTGAGCAAGGACAAGCTTACGCCGCAAACGTCGCTGCCTTTCAGCGCCATCGAGTCGAAGTTTCTCATCGGGCTGAGCTTTCGATTCAGTTTGCGGGACATCATCTTCAGCAGCCAGCGGCGGAATAACCAGGGAGTCCTGCGGCGCCCGATCTGGGACTTCAGGCGGGAGCCGGTGTATCGGGAGATTCTTAAGTATTCCTACCAGGACTATTTAACGAAGTTCGCCGTGCCGTATTACCAGGCCCGGGGCCTCGCCACGCCGGGGGAAACGCTCGAAAGGGGGGGGGATTTGCGGACCTATGGCGC